>Ga0334887_1002627_pt1 | contig 19593 bp, 12 predicted proteins | sample GraSluR1_MG_10_FD_207217 | JGI IMG/M metagenome (GOLD analysis project Ga0334887, IMG submission 207217) | Sludge microbial communities from methane-producing bioreactor in Wageningen University, Netherlands - Granular Sludge_18_07-R1 | ecosystem: Engineered > Bioreactor > Anaerobic >...
TCTCCGCAACGCAACCCGGTTCGTCAAGTCAGGCACGCAGGGCCGTCAGCCGACCGCGTTCTAGCGGCGGCGGAAGACGACCAGCCCGCCCAGGGCCAGCAGGGCCAGCGCTGTCGGCTCCGGCAGCACGGTAATCGCCGCGAAGTCCTCCAGCACCACCTGCTCAAACCCCGTCGGGTCCAGGGCAAAGCCCTCGGTCAAGTCCTGCGGATAGGAGTTGCCGGACGCAATCGTCCAGACCCCCGGCGCCAGACCCTGAACAGTGACCGTTGCCAGCAGGATGTCCTGCCCGCTGATCCCGTTGGGGAACCGCAGACCCGCGAGTCCGTCGCCGTCCGGCGCAAACGCCGGGTCCCATTCGGGGCCGATCACGACGTTCGTCACCATGAGCTTGGTGTTGTCGTAGAGAAGGTCGATACCCCACCCTAAGATCGACACCGGCTGGCCCGGGAAGGTGTCATACGTATCCATCACGATATCAATGTCGACGGTACCTCCGACATTCGGAATCGTGGTGAACTGTGGAACAAAGTCCAGGGCCACCACGCCCTGTGCCGGACTCACGGCCACGCACGCGACCGCAAGACCAGCGATTGCCGCAAACCATTTCCCTCTCATCCTTCGTCTCTCCTCCCAAAAAAGAGCCAGTAACGCGTTACCTCATGTCATGTTCCAGTACGGCTGTTTTTCCGTATTTCCAGGGGTTTCCCGGCGGTCGGCGGGTGCCGGCCGCCGGGCTCCCCATTCACTCACTCTGCGAGGATTCCATCCGGCGGCACGTTGGTGCCCGCCGGAACAACGCCTTGCAGCCCGCCGGCCGGCGAACTCGCCGATTCCCCGCCGGGAAGCGGCGTCGCGCCGGGCGCAACCGCCCGGTCTCCGCGATTCACATCCGGCCGCACCGGGCGCGGATCGATCTTCTGGCCGGGCACGTCCCGCGGCGGACCCGCCGTCGGGTCACCGATGTAGTCGCGGTAGCACGCCAGCCACGCCTGGTAATCCACCAGGGTAATGCACTCGTCTCCATCGAAATCGGCCGCCGGCACGTATTTCGGGTTGCCGGCGCACGTGCCGAAGGTATCCAGGAAGATCCAGTAGTCGAAGATGTCCACCACGCCGTCGTCGTTGAAGTCTCCACAGATGGACTTGACGATCAGTGTGTAATCCTCGACTTCGCCGTACGTGGTAGTCCCGCACGGACTCACCGCACCCGTGTACGTGATGCGCACACGCATCCGGGTCGGCCCGTTCAGGGCGTCCGCCGGCGGCGTGATCATGGCCGTGTACGGCCCGTTCCCCGGCGTGCCAGTCACGGGAATCGCCTCGCCCGGATCGTCGAAGTCCAGGTCCTGGTTCCAGTCGACCCAGATGCCGCACTGGTCGCTGCTGTACGGGTTGCCGTTGGTGACGGTGATCAGGTACGACTCTCCCACCTCGACCACCGTGGCCAGCGCCGTGTAGTCGCCGTAGTTGGTGCAATCCGAGCTGTTGTCAATGTCGCCGATGGTCACGTTCGAGATGTACTCGTCGCAACCGCCGGACGCCACACAGTAGCTCGCCTCACACGAATCGATCGTCAGATTGAACGCGGGAATGCACGCCGGCGACGGCCACGTATCGACCATCAGGTAGTACGTGCCGGCGTCCAGGAACAGACAATCCGAGGTGTACGGCGCAGACGAACTGGACGTGCGCACCAGCAGGCACGACTCACCCAGTGGACACGTCGTGCCGATGGCGAGGCCCGTCCACGTGGTACCGAGCGGATCGAAGGACACCTGGTAGTATCCTCCGGTGGGCACGATCACCTCATAGAGGATGTCTTCGCCGCCGTCGTAGCTGCCCAGGCACGTGTCGGCGTAGTTGTTTCCTCGACCGCACGTGGTCTGGCCGAGGTCCGTGAACGGCACCGTGGACAGGTCCACCACGATCGGGTCACTGCAGTCGTTGCCGTGCAGACTCGGGCACCCGCCCGAGCAGTCAATACCCTCCGTCCAGGTCCCGTCCAACGCGTCGCACTCGGCATTCGTCGTCACGGCGCAAGCGACGCCGCCGGCACCGTCCGGATAGCAGCATCGCCCGGTCGGCGGCGTGCAGGCGTCGATCGTGAGGGTGAACGACGGGATGCAGGCCGGCGACGGCCAGGTGTCGACCATCATGTAGTACGTTCCGGCCTCCAGGTACGTGCATTCCGTGCTGTACGGCGCGGACGACGAGCCCGACGACTTGACCAACACGCACTCGGCGCCGAGCGGGCAGGTGGTCCCTATGCCCACGCCCGTATAAGTGGCGCCCTGCGGGTCGATGGACACCATGTAGTACCCGTCGGCAGGCACGATCACCTCGTAGAGGATGTCCTCGCCGCCGTCGTAATAGCCCATGCACGTGTCGGCGTAGTTGTTCCCGCGACCACACGTGGTCTGGTTCACATCGGTAAACGGAAGCGTCGACAGGTCCACGACAATCGGCAGCCCGCAGTTGTCGCCCGCCTGCGGCTGCGGACACTCCACGTCCTCGCAGAGAACGTCCGCGCCCTGCCACGTGCCGTTCTGCGAGACGCATGCAAACTCGGTCAGGCCGTCCACGCAGCTCCCGTCCTCGAGGCAGCAGGCCCCGGTCGGGATGACGCACGGCACGCCGGTTACGCTCATCACGTAATCGTTGTTGTCGCCGCACGGCAGCCCGTCGTAAGCGCCGAGCGTCACAATCGGGATGTACGTGCCGGCCGGCACGCACTCCGTCTGGATCGTGAACAGCTCACACTCGCCGCCCTGGGCGTAGGGGGCGAGGTACCCCGTCGAGTCGCCGCAGTCTCCCGAGCCGGGCGTCAGCGTCTCCAGGAAGCCCGCAATCGCGTCGATCCCGCCAAACTCCGCCTTGACGCTCATGGTCAGGATCATCGACTCTGTCGTGACAACCCGGAACCAGTCCAGGTCTCGCGTCCCGCCGACGGCCTGGATCGTCCCGCAGATCGTCTGATCCAGCGTCATGTCGAAGAACACCGGCGGGGTCGAGTTGCAGCCGCCGTTGGTGTTCTGGCCGCAGGGCTCGGCCTCATCCACGCCGCCCGGCGGACAGATCACGATGCACGGACACTGATCACACGTGGTGTCCGGACCCAGCCAGTCGCCGTCGGTACAGGCGGCCTCCGTGATCACGTCACAGGTGCCGTCCGGGCGGCAGCAGGCGCCGACGATGTCACCGCAGGGCGGGACCAGGTCGACGCAGAGCACGCCTTCCGCAAACCGTCCCGCGCAGTTGGCCGCCAGCACGCCATCGACACACTGGCCGGTCAGATCGTCGCAGCAGGCGCCCGGGTCGCCGCCGCAGTTGATGTCCGCACAAAGCTCTCCGGGATACGATACGTACGCACAGTCTTCCGGCTCCACGTCATCCGTGCAGTTGCCGGTGGTCGGGTCGCAACATGCGCCCGGACCCATTGCACCCACCAGGCACAGGCACAGGTCGATGCCGTAGGGATCGTTAACCCAGGTCCCGTCCGCGTAGATCACATTGCGCCCGTTTCCGGTCGGCGACGTGACCCAGAGGAACCAACAGGTCTGCGGGTCGCTGATACCCTGGATGGAAACCCAGCCGCTCCGCAGCGTGACCGGTGCGGCAAACGTCGCTTCCCACATCCACAGGGTGTCCGTGCCCCACCAGCCTTCGCCCGCCCACTGGGCAGTGATGGTGTGCGTCTCGGAGAACACTTCGGCACCCGGGAACCCGGCGCTATCCTGGTAGAACTTGATCTCAAACGTCATCGGGTCTTCGTCGCATTGGGCCCAACCCTCCACGTTGCGAACGCCCCACCAGCGAATGCCCCAGATGTCGGCATCCACCGTGTAGTTCTCCGCGTTCTTCCGCGGCGACGGCGTCCCACTCATCGTGAAGCCCGTGTCCGACGGGAAACCAACCAACGCCGAGGAATCTCCCGGGTGCGGCAACTGGCTCACCAGGCTGCCCGCCGGGCACGTCGGCACGGAAGGACATACGAAGGTCGCGCAGTCTTCCCCTTCAAACCACGCGCCGCCCAGCGCATTGCACTCCAACTCCGTGTTGGTGGCCACGCAGACTTCATCCACGCAGCACGCACCCACCGGCGGAATGTACTCCGTGATGTCCAGGAAGTAGTTGCCCGCATTCGCCTGGTAACCGTCGATCACGATGTAGTACGTGTTCCCGCCGGTCAGCGGCAGATGCAGGATGCGAGACACGTAGTTCTGACCCGCCGTCGACGTGCATGCGTCGTCGTTGCATGCGTACGGCGAACCGGGGGTCGGACACGTGTTCTCGTAGACGTACATCTTCGAGTCGTAGTCCGTCGGACCGTCGCAGAGCGTCAGGTCCACCATCACGTCCGCCGTCGGCGTGTACATGTACACCACGTCCGGCGCGGTCGAATTCGCGTAGGGGCACACCTCATCGTAGTCGTTCGTGTACCCCACGGTGGTTCCGGACACGGAGATCGGCAACGGGCCGAACAGCTCCACGGCCGTCTCGCACGTGTCGCCGCCCTGCCGGCCGAACTCCTTCACCGCCTCCAAGGCGGCCTTCTCCGCGTCTCCCAGCGGCTTCACGCCACAGAGCCCGGCTTCGAACTCCTTCAGCGCCTCAATATTCGTCATCCAGGACGCATCTGCCGTCCTTTCCGCCTGCACCGCGGATGTCTTCGCGGCGCCGCCGTCGCCTCCCGCGATCGCCAGGACGCTGGTACACAGCAGTACAGCGCCCCCCAACCAAACCTCTCTTCTCCACGCCATTTCCTTGCCTCCTCTCAAGATCTGCGACCCCGCCCGTTTCCAGCAACCGCGCTGCAGAACGGGACGGGTCGACAGACCCCCACCTGTGATGGGATATGCCGCACTCGTTTCGTGACGGCCACGCGTTCATCGCGCAGCCGAGAATTGGCGATTGTTATCGGATGACCGTCAGACCCACCGCGGAACGCGCCTCCACCAACGCGCCACACCGCGCCGGCGTACCGGCGCCCGCGCGACGATGCCTGTGCAGGTCCGGAATTGGGCCTCATGAGGCGTTCCTCTCCCCCTGCCATCAGTCAGTCAGGTCGGGCACGTTGCCGCGTGATCTGAGCGCGCCGTACTCGGCGCAGTGCAGCAACGCACAGCCCAACCCACCCTACAGTTCAAACAACGAACGGTGCAAAACAGGCAGGATCTCCCTCTCCCCGCCATCTATTGCACGTGCCTCCCATCCCGAGACGCGATCCTCCCTCGCGTGTCCCCAAGTTACCACAACGCCACGCTCAGGTCAATACCCGACGGACCACGTATTCGGACTTCCACCTCCACGGGCTCATGGCCTCGCCCGGTCAACCCCGAGAGCCGGCGACCCCAACGGGCAGCGCACTCAAACTCATATATTACAGCGGGTTACCGCAGCATTGGGCCGAAACCGCCACGCTTGCGCCGAGCGACAACATCACGCCGACCCTCGGTCACGCCCGAGCCGCCCCCCGTCCGCGTGCCAATTTCCCTGGATTCACATGAGCAGTTCAACCCAGGCTTGCCCACTCCAAAGCCCCCCCTCCCGAGATCGGTGAAACGGTCGCATTTCGCGAGGCCGCGTTGTGAACCCCCGCACGTCCATCCGGAGGATTGTTCGGACTCCATCGAATCCCCAACCGCTACTTTCTCCAGCCCTTGCGGGGGTACAGAGAGGGATGCCACTTCTCCGTTCGGGTGTACCAGTCCGGGTCCAGTTCCACCGGCCAGAGCAACCTTGTGGTGCCGTTCCTTGGATCGGCAAACGGATACGTCCTCACGTCTCCAAAGACCGCCTGGCCCTCGATGTTCAGCACGTTGAAGACCGGCGGATTGGCCGGGTCCCCGGGGCAGATCTCGGTGTGCTCGTTGGGACGCCAGAAGAACCGGTTGGTGGTGCGCACCCCGCGAACCAACCCGTTCGCGTACTTGTCGTTCAGATCCAGGTGGACGGTCTCGACGTGATTGTCCACAAACGCGAGATTCGCCGCCGGACGCGCCTTGGTACCGTGCCGCCAGCCCAGCGTGTTGGAGCCCCAATGCGCAATGTTGAACCGGTTATACGGTATCCCCGCCGCGCTGAATCCGTGTATGAAATGCCAGAACCCATCGGCGAACAAAACGCGATTGCTCGTGTACTTCCGCGCCGCGATCTGCGTGTAGTACGGGGAGCCGGACGTGGGCTGATCGATCGGGGTATACCCCAGCGATTGCGCGCCGAAGTAGCCGTTGCTCTCCATCGCCGCCGAGATGCCGTAGCTGACATCGCACCCCGCCTTCGCCGCCTTGGGCATCGCAAACTGCCAAGCACTGTCCATCCCCCGGCTCTCCGCCATCGGGTCCGGCCGCCGGTCTTTCGGACAGTACGCTACGTCCAGGTCTGGAAGGTTCCGCGTCGTGAACAGCACATCCAGCCAGGTGCCCAGCACGACCCACCCGCCCGCAAACGCCAGGTTCTTGTGCCCCGGCTTCGACGCCGCCGCGATGCTGTCGTCCTGGAACGGATAGACCCCATGCACGTCCACCACGTACTGCATCGCCAGCCCGATCTGTTTCTCGTTGGCCGCGCATTTGACCGTTTTCGCCCCCTCGCGAGCCGAACTCAGCGACGGCATCAGGATCGATACCAGCAGCGCGATGATCGACACCACCACCAGTAGCTCGATCAGCGTGAAGCCTCGCATGGCACGCCCGGTTCCTGGAGCCTGCATCACGACATCTCCTCGGCCGAATCTGTCAGGAATCGGCCCCCCTCCGCTCAATGCGCTGCCACAGGTCGGGCATCGAGGCCCGGCGCCCGCACTCGGAGTGCTCCCGCGCATTATAGCCTGGGGACCGGGGCAGCACAATGATAACTCATTCAGGCGCACAAGGTTAGCAATCGCTCCGGGGACAAGCCGGCGGGCCCCTCGCATGTCGGCACTTCGCCTGCGTTGCATTCTATGTCGAGGGACGATCGGGTCAAACTGGAAGGGCTGCCGAACGCTCGCAGGACGCACGCCTCCACTCCAGCCTCGCTTTGTGCCGCCGAGACCCGAAAACGAGACATGATGCGTTGAGACTCGGGCCAAGCCAAGCGGCATGCGGCCCGAAGCGTCCGGTCTGCCCGTCGCGTCCCAGGCCCGGGAAAGGGAAGGCTGCGCATCCGCCCCACGCAGTGACATTCACGTCAGCCGGCGTCCTGGTGCTTCTCGCCACGGGGCGTGGCGAGCACGCGGCGGAAGCAGAAACCCGCCAGCAGCACGACGAAACTGATCGAGGTGATCATCATGACCCAGCCCGGTGTCGTCACGGATCGATCTCCTGTACCTCGCGGCCTTCCTGCGTCCACTTCTGATTGGCCAGGCGCACGAGCACCGCAAAGAAGATGAGCAGCAGCACCACGAACGCCACGACAAAGGTGGCCGTACTGTCCGTCAGAACGCTCTCCACGTAGTCCCGCGCGTTCTCCCGCAGCCAGAACACGAAGATGACCAGCAGGTAGGTGGGCGCAATGTACTTGATCACGGGCAGGAACAGCCGCGGCAGCGGCAGTTCCGCCCCCTGCCCGGCCAGCTTGATGCAGCGCTCCGCCCCGATGACCCACGAGAACAGGATCACCAGCGTCCCGGCCATGACGAAGATGCAGAGGTTCCCCGCCCAGAAATCCATCGTGTCCAACCCCTTGAGACCCTCGCTGAAGTACAACACCACCAGGATCCCGTTGGCGGTCAGCAGCCCCAGCAGGGCCACCGATCCCCGGCGAGACAGGTTAAACCCTTCCTCCAGAAACGCGATGGCCGGCTGGAGCATGGACAGCGAGCTGGTCACGGCGGCCAGAAACAGCATGAAGAACCAGACGAAGCCGAAGAACCGCCCGGCCGGCATCTGCGCGAAGACGGCGGGCGTGGTCAGAAAGCCCAGGTCAAACGTGCCCGCGCCCTGGAGCGACCCCAGCCCCAGGAAGATGAATGCAGCGGGGATCGTGATCATGCCGCCCAGGCACACCTCGCAGAACTCATTGGTGGACGCCGCGGTCAGCCCGTTCAGCACCACGTCGTCATTTCGACGCAGGTACGTCGCGTATGTGATGATGATGCCGAACCCCACCGACAGGCTGAAAAAGATCTGGCATGACGCCTCCAGCCAGACCTGCGGCCTGGACAACGCCGCCCAGATGCTCCGACCGCCCTCCGCGGTGAAGGGGTTCCACATATAGCCCAGTCCGTTGGTCACCGTTCGATCGAGCTCCGCCACTTCGGCCGCCGCTCCGCGCAGGTGGCGATCGCTGGTGTGGCGCTGACGTTCCAGCCAGGAGGACAGCCCGATCTGCTCCATGAGCGCGATCCGCTCTGCCCTTTTCTCGCGGAGTTCCGCCTCGGCAACACCCTTCTGGGCTTCGGTCGCTTTCCTGTCGGCGAGGGTATGGAGCAGCTTCGCCTCGATGGCCTCGTAGTGCAGCAGGTCCCACACCTGTTCACGGGTGAGCGTGTGCCGGGTCTGCCGCACCCACTCGCGGTGGGCGGCAGCGTCCTGCGGATCCTCCAACTGCCGAAGGGCGTAGCGCACGCCGTCAACGGAAGCCAGGTAGCCGTAGGGCCCGGCCACGGGCACGTCGGCCCGATATCCGTCTCGCCGCGCAATGATGCCCTTATAGTAGTCATTCAGGGTGTTCCTGAACTCGCCGGTGAACGATTCTGCCGCAGCCGCCCGTCCCCTCGCGACCGCGTCCGCATCCGCCGTGTCCTCGATTGCACGAAGCTGATCGTCCGTCCGGCGCAGGCCGTCCACGAAGGCGGTCCAGTTCTGCTCCGGCACGGCCTCGGCCATGGCGAATTGCCAGGGTTCGGGGACCGGCTGGGGCGGCAGCGTCAACACGCGCCCGAGCACAACCAGGGCGGCGACCACCAGCAGCGGCATGGCGTACTTGCAGAAGGTCTCGATTCCCCGGGTCACGCCGCGGTAGATCAGCACGAAGTTGATCAGAAAGACGATGATCAGGAAGTACACGACCCGGCTGAGGACGACCTTCGTTTCCGACCCCTCGGTCACCGTGCGCATGAATCCGTTCTGGTCGGCCCCGACAAACTGATGGAAGTACTGCCGGTAGGCATCCACCTGCACGCCGAGTGACTTGAGGTTCCCCACTGCGTAGTCCCAGGCGTACCCCAGGCACCACGCCTCGATGTACACGTAGTACATGTAGATGACGACGGGGATCAGAATCGCCAGGGCCCCGAACAGCCGCAGCACGGGGTTACGCGTCAGCGAGAAGACGACCCCCGGAGCGCTGTTGAATCCCTGTCGGCCCCCCTGCCGGCCGAGGGTCCACTCCGCCCAGCAGATGGGGATTCCCAGAATCAGCAGCGAGATGAAATACGGGATGAGGAACGCGCCACCGCCGTTGGCGGCCGCCTTGCCGGGAAAGCGAAGGAAGTTGCCCAGCCCGACGGCCGACCCCGAGACGGCCAGGATCACGCCGAGCTTGGTGCCCCAGTTCTCCCGAGCCCGCCTTCCCCCAGTCGGTGTGTCTGCCATGGATCGTCCGTGCTCCTGCGCTCTGGAACCACACCCGCATCGCTCGCCCGATCCAAAGCCGGCGCAATCGCGGCGCGCGGTGCGCTACCGTGAGAAGATCGAGGACTCGGACGCCTCGATCAGGTTCAACGTGCGGTTCCAGTCGATCCGCGGCCCCTGGTACGACCGGAAACTCTCGCCCCGCTCGTCGTACAGCAGCGCGGGCGAGCCGAAAATGGTCAGCAACGTCTGATCCTCGCTGTACGTGATGCGGCCGGCCGTCACGGATATTCCGGAGTCCGTGAAGTACACGTCGCCCTCGGCCTGGAACTTGTCCAGCGAGAACCCGCTGAGCGAGCCGATGCCCGCCTGACCGTCCGTCCTCTCGCGGTCCGCGAGTTCGCGCGCGAACTGAATGAACAGAGACTGACAGGTCAACGTCGCGTCTCGGCCCGATTCCTTGTCCGGTTGCAGGGCCTCCTGCGGGGGCAGCACACGATCGGTAAGGACCATTTTCGCGCCGCTCTTGTGCATCAGCAGAACGTCGCGATCGAAGCTGGCCGTCTGGTAGCGCAGGTCGTACCGCATGGAGCCGCCCCACTTCATGTACGTCTGCGACGGCTCGCCGCCGCCCAGCACGCCGAACGGGTTCGTCCCCTGGTTCGTATCCGCCCGTCGGCGCGACCGGCGGACCCGGTAGTCCTCTATGAGCAGGTCGCCGGCGTCTTCAATTGAGACCAGACGCCCTTTCAGATCCAAGTCGATTCGTGACGAGGACAGCCGGGCCCGACTCAGCACCGCACCCGTCTCGGCATCCTGGCTGCCCGTCAGGGCCACCGCTTTGCCGATGGCCGAGAGCCCGATCAGCCGCCGCCGCACCCGCGGACCCGAAGGGGTGAACCCGTCGTCCTTCTCGTCGGGGCGGATCAGCGGGGCGAAGATCCACCATTTCTCCTCGGCGGCCCGGCCGGCGGGCCGGTCCAGCTCGGCCAGGTCCTCAAAGGCCAGCACCATGCGGTCACAGTCGAGCGAGCTGTCTTCCGACGCCCCGTGGACCGCGCCGTCAAAGAACGCCCGGTTCGCCTGGCCGCGGAAGGTCATGCCCTGGGTCCAGGTGATGGCGATGGGCAGCGGCTCGTTCAACTCCCGGCCGTCCAGGTCGCTGCGACTGGTAAACCGAAGGCGGCCCGCGCCGGGCACCTCCGCATCCTGGCGGCCGGCGTCCAGGTGAATCACCCGACCCTGGATGCCGAAATCATCCAACTCCAGAGACGCGGGCGAACCCGCCGGGTCGCCTGCGATCCGGGCCTTGTCGATCCGCGGCTCGCCGCCCTCTTGCGGGTCGGGCGCAAACGAGCAATCCACGTTGGCTGCCGCGATGTTCAGACCCTGCTTGGGATCCTGAATCTCCACCGCTCCAAACGCCTGCATCCGGCGCAGACCAGGCTCGTAGTCCGGTTTGGCCTCATAGGCAGTCCGCCGAGCGTCCCAATCCACGGTGTCCGGATCGACCCCGCGCGACACGGCGATCGCCCGCGCCGCCGCCAGGTCAAACGGCGGCTTCGGCTTCTCATACAACCGCAGGTCGACGATCATGGAGTCCCTGGCGGAGATGCGCCGACGCCCGCGGCCGGCCACCACGTTTCCCTCCGCCCGGGCGTGCCGCGGGGAGACGGCCCCGCGCTCGTCCGGCCCCATCGTCACTTCCATGTTGTCGCACGTGATGGAGTCGCCACCGTGCGCCAGCCGGACGGCGCCCAGGGCAGAGACGCGCTGGATTGCCGCCGCCTGCGCCGCTTCCGGCCCGGGCAGCCCAAATGCGATGTCCACCCGCTCCGCGGCGAGCGAGTCCGTGCCCTGTGCCATCTCGACGCCACCGGTGAAAAGGGCCGATTCCAGGACTTCGCGCTTGCGCACGACGGGCTGGCCGGTGACCGGATCCGCAGATTCGTAGATGTCCGAGCCGAACGTCGCCTCCATGCCGGTGGCGAAGCGAATGCTCAACTCCTCGTCCAGCTCAGCCGCGGGGCCCTCCTCCGTTGTCGGCCGGGCCAGCATGGAAGCGGCGGAGCCCCGACCCTGCAGACTGCCGGGGCCGGTCACGCGCAGCACGCCTTCCTGACGGTCAAAGAAAATGTCCTGCCCGCTGATGCGGCCGGCTTCGGACGAGGCCACGCGTGCGCCGTCACCGCCCCCGGGCGAACGCAGCCACACCCGCTCGCTCTCGTTGTGATACTCCAGCTCCGCACAGGACGCCTCGCCGTCTTCGCTGCGCAGCAGGACCGGCCGCCCCGTCGCCTGCACATGGACGCGATCGCCCGTGGCGTCCGCCGCGCCGGCCACCAGGAAGTCCAGGACGAACCGACCGGTCCACGTCAGGACGACCTCCGCGGACTCGTCCTCCTCGCGCATCGGCGCCGACGGCACGGCAGACGGCTGCCCCGGCGCGATCGTTTGATCCGCGACGGCCCGACGCTGCTCGCCCACGTCGAACAGAAAGGCCAGCGTATCACCGGCCAGGCGCGACGTAACCTCTCCGGTCCTCGTCTCCTCCACGACAACCTCGCCCTCAAACCGCGCCGTGTAGGTTTCGATCGGTCGGACGACCGGCGGTCGATCGGCCTTCTCGGTCATTAGAAACGGAATGCCGTCTTCATCCGCATCGGGCGACTCGGGTTCGGGCGTCTGGGGCGGTTTCACGAGAGCCGCCTCGGGCAGCACCGTGCCGGAGGGCACGACCGTGCGCGTCGCGGATGCCTCACCCGGCATCGCGATCCGAAGGGACGAGCCCATTCGGTGGAGAACAACGCGCTCGCCGCGTTCGATCTCCAGATGCTCCACCCGACCGTTTCTCTCGTCGTACCGGACGGAAAGCCCGGTGCCTTCGATGGAGCCCTCATACGCCTCGGCCCGGAAGCGCCCATCGGTCTCGATCCGCGACGCCTCCAGGTCAAAGCGAAGGGAGTCCACCTCCGCGCGCACCAGCCGGCGAGCGTCGGGCGGGGCGTCCCGCTCTTCGGGCGGCAGCGCCTTGCGGGCGTCGCTGGAAAGGCGGTCCATCTCGAGCACCACACGCCCCTCGAGGCGTCCGCGCTGGGGCTGGAATTCATTGCGGGAGACGGGCCGCCCCGTGATGACCGCGAAATCCGCGGTGACCCGGATCTCGGGGCCGCTCGGCGTTCGCAGCCGGATCTCCGGCTCATAAACGTCAATCGCGTTGGTGTCGCCGGCAACGGGGCGCCATTCCCGAGCGAGCATTTCGATCCGGGCGACGCTGCTGTCCGGCGAGTAGATGCGGATGGATACCTTGCCGCCCTGTGAGGTGCCCGGCAGGCCGTCTCGCAGGGAGATGGTCGCTTCCGGGGCGGGACGCGTGGTCAACGGAACCGGAGGGCGGGGCTGCGTCGTCGCATGGCTCGGCGCCGGCGGTGTGCGGCTTGCGTCCCGGTACTGCACGATCGCGAACAGCACCCCGACAATCGCCAGCACCGACGAGAAGAGAATGACCGTCCGGACCAGACTGCTGGCTCGTTTTTTGGCGTCTGCAGGCATGGAATTGCAGGCCGTTGCCGGCCGCCTACTCCCAGAGTTCCCGTGACCAGCGGTGCTGCTTGCGCAGCACCAGCTCAATAACCTCCGCCACCGCGCCGTCGCCCCCGCAACGATCCGTCACGAACTGGGCGGCCATCCGAACCGCAGGCGCCGCATTCGCCACGGCCATCGGAAGCGCGGCCCGCGACATGGGCACCAGGTCGGGCAGATCGTCCCCGACGTAGCAGACGTGGGCGTCCGACGCGCCGAGCAACTCACACACGGCCCGGTAGCCCTCGCCCTTGTCCCCCTCGCCCTGCCTCACGCACGAGATGCCCAACTCCGCCGCCCGGCACTCCACGGCAGGATGGCGTCGTCCCGAGAGGATGGCCGTCCGGTGCCCCGCCTTCTGCCAGAGCTTGATGGCACACCCATCCCGCGTGTGAAACGTCTTGACGATCTCGCCGTCCGGGCCGAAGCGAAGGCCACCGTCGGTCAACACGCCGTCGACGTCGAGAATCAGCACATTGATCGAGGCAAAATCCATGCGCGCCCCACTCCGCGACAGGGCAAGTATGCGACCGACCCCCGCGCCGGTCAAGGGAAGAGCGGGCCATCACCGAACGGCCCGGGGCCATCCGCCGCCGGCAGAACGGGGAGGCGGGCGATCCTCCCACACCCCCGCCACGGCTTCACCGCAGTCCGGACAGGCCGGACCGCTCATCCGGTTCTCCTCGACGTAGAACCCGCGCCGACGAATGAGCGTGGCCCCGCAGCCCGGGCAGTGCGTGTGCTCGCGGTCCCCCACGCCGCCGGCCAGGTTCCCCGCATACACGAAGCGCAGCCCGGCGGCCCGGCCGATGTCGTACGCCCGGATCAGAGTGGAGGCCGGCGTGCGCGGGGGGCCGGTCATTTTGTAGTCCGGATGGAACGCGGTGACGTGCCAGGGAATGTCCACGGATACACCGGCGATGAAGCCGGCCAGCCGGCGCAGCTCGTCGTCGGAGTCGTTGAACGTCGGCACGACCAGCGTGACGATCTCCACCCAGAACCCCAGCTCCTTCAGCCGCACGATGGAGTTCAGCACGTTCCGGAGCACGCCGCCCAGCTTGCGATACTGCCGGTCGTTGAACGTCTTGAGGTCCACCTTGTACAGGTCCACAACGGGCCGAAGGTACGCCAGAACTTCGGGCGTCGCATTGCCGTTGCTCACGAAACCGCACCGGATGCCCCGCTCACGCGCCGGGGTAAACACCTGCACCGCCCAGTCTGCTGTAATGAGCGGCTCGTTGTACGTGCTGACGATCACGGGCACCCCGTTGGAAACCGCCAGGTCGACCAGTTCCTCCGCCCGGCACGCAGATACCCGGCTCACGGCGTTGTCATCGCGAAGCGTCTGGCTGGTGATCCAGTTCTGGCAATAGCTGCAATGCAGGTCGCAGCCCAACATGCCGAAGGAGAGTGCGTCACGCCCGGGGAACGCATGATAGAACGGTTTCTTCTCGATTGGGTCGATCTGGAGCCCGGACACGTACCCGCCGGGCACACGGAGTTCACCGTCCCGGTTGAACCGTACGCGGCATACGCCGGCGCGGCCCACCGGTATCCGACATCGGTGCGCACAGGCCACACACCGCACGACGCCGTCCGGCAGCGACTCGACGAGTTGCGGCGCCGACGGCATCGTGTTCTCTTCCAGCACCTGTTTCAGCGTGCGAGTGGGCATCGTCTAACCCCGGGGCCGGGCGCGTGTCCCTCCTGGAAAGGGGATTGTACCCGCCGGGCGGGACATCGTCGAATCTGCGCGCCTCGCCGCACATGCGGCCGGGCACGGAAAAACGCTTGGGGCCGGCCGCGGGTTCCAGTACAATCCGCCCCGCCGGGCGTAGGCCCGGGCCTTGTGGCGCGGTCAAAGGGTCCTGTGGGAGACGCTCATGAAAGACGGCGGCATGTCCATCGCTGCCCCGGCGGAGGCCCAGGCGAGCGGAAGACAGCACTCCGGCCAATCCGTCCGGCCGATCCAGTGCGTCCAGCGCGCGCCGGTGAGCGGGACGGATCCGTGTACGCCGCTGGAGCGGTACAAGCTCTCGCTGCGGCGATTCCACCCCGTCGATCGGGGGCTGCCCTGGGCCTGCCTCTCCACGTGCAGCCGGTGTGGGCAGCATGTGCCTTCTCAATTCGTCTACGAGTCGGCCGAGGACGATGTGTACCTGGAGTACGCCTGTCCGGCCTGCGGGACGTATCGCGAATGGCACGAAGACATCCTTTTCTGCACCCGGCAGCCCGAGAGCCATCCGCGGCAACCGCAGGAGACCCACACCGGCGGTCGAATCCGGCCCGTCCTCCGCACGCTGCCCCGGACCGTCGAGACGCTCTGCCCCGAATGCTCGTGCATCATCCTCGGCCGGTATTTTGAGCGGGACAACAACGTCTACATCGAGAAGACCTGCCCCGACCACGGCTACGTGCGTGACAAGGTCTACACCGACGCGCGCCTGTACCTGCAGGCCACCCGCCACGTCTTCCAGGACGAGCGTGGCGTGCTGAGGCCCCAGGTCCGCGGGGGCCGGCATTGCCCCAGTGACTGCGGTCTGTGCAGCCAACACCTCTCCACGTCGTGCCTGGCCCAGATTGACCTGTCCAACCGCTGCAATCTGAGCTGCCCGGTATGCTTCGCCAACGCGAACGCCTCCGGGCGCGTGGCGGAACCGACATACGAAATGGTCGTCGAGATGATGCAGGCCCTGCGCGAGCAGAGGCCCTACCCCCCCACCGCGATCCAGTTCACCGGTGGCGAGCCGACCATCCACCCGGACTTTCACCGGATCGTGGCCAAGGCAAGGGAGATGGGCTTCACGCACATCCAGATCGCCACCAACGGGATTACGCACGCGAACGCCGAGTTCGCCCGGCGGTCGGCGGAGGCCGGGTTGCACACGCTCTATCTGCAGTTTGACGGCGCGAACCCGGAAATCTACCGATCGCTGCGGCGGGCGGACCTCTGGGACAGGAAACTGGCGTGCGTGGAGAACTGCAAGGCCACCGGCATGAAGATCTGCCTGGTGCCCACCATCCTCAACGGCGTGAACAATGACCAGATCGGCGAAATCCTGAACTTTGCCGTGCAGAACGTCGAAGCGGTCAGCGCCATCGCGTACCAGCCGGTGGCGTTCACGGGGCGCATCAGCACGCGGCAGCGGGAAGCCCAGCGGTACACCCTGGGCGACCTGGCCCACGACCTGTGCCGGGCCATCCCGGGCGCCGACATCGACCGCGACTTCATGCCGCTGGGCTCGGTCGCACCGCTGTCACGGGTGATGCAATTGCTCGACGGCAAGCCGAAAATTCGCGCCAGTTGCCACAGCGATTGCGCGTTCGGAACGTACCTGTTCGTGACGCCGGAGCGGGAGGCCGTCCCCATCCCCGCCTTGTTCGACTTCTTCCGGCTGATGGACAACTTCAACGATCTGGCTCATTGGATCGAGTCGCGCCGGCCGCTGGCCAACCGGCTGGACATGGCCCGCATCGCCTGGCTTTTTATCAAGAACTACCGCTGGCGCCGCTACGACCGGCGGATTTCGCCCTTCACGTTCATCCGGGCCCTGCAAGGGCTCACCAACAAGGGCAAAGGCCGCGGCGAAGGCGAGAAGAAGTCGTACAAAACACTCATGGCGGCCGGCATGCACTTCATGGACCGCTACAACTACGACACCGAGCGGATCAAGCGGTGCGTGATCCAGTATTCCACGCCGGACGGGTTCTACCCGTTCTGCACCATCAACGGCGGGCCAACGTACCGGCCCTTCATCGAGCAGATGCATTCCGTGGATCGGGACCAGTGGCAGCATGACCACCCGCACATCCCGCTGCGCCCGACCCCCCACCCGGACGCCATGATGCCCTGGGCCGGCCGATACGGACGACTGGACGACGCGAACGAAGACGGAACCACTCCGTAAGGTGCCACTGGACGCACCGGGAACACAGGCGAGACCCGAATGCGAGACCCGTACGACAGCCGGACCGAACCGCCGCAGCACTCGACGGCCAACGAGCTCGGCAAGCGGTACGCGCACGGGGGCGCCGTTTCGGACAACCCCAACAAATCATCCGATCGCCCGAACGACGGCCGCGTCTCCTCCCGGCGATACGTCGAACAGGCCCGGGCGGAGCGGGCCCGGCTGACCGGCCGCGCTGAACCCGCCACCGGCGGTAAGCACGTCCACTTGGACTATCACCACCCGCTGGAGGACTACCTCGGCACGTGGTGGATGCGGCGGCTCCTGCGACACATCTCAAAGGACCGCCGCGGCGGCAAGACCGTTTTCGAGCAAATCGTCGAGTCGTACGCAAACCCCGACGCCCTACTCTGGCACCGCATCAAGTATTGGCCGTTGCACCGATTCATCCGGAAGGTCAAAGGCGGTGTGTCGGACGAGACGTTTCGGCAGCGCATCGCCGGGCACCGCAGCACGCTGCGCGGGTTTGTGGCCACGGCCCGCAGTGTGGCGGAGTTCGGGCTGTGCCTGCCGCAGCGGTTCAGCGTGCCGCTGATCGTGATCTGGAATTTCACGAACCGCTGCAACCTCCGCTGTAAGCACTGTTACCAGGACGCCAACGCCAGGCACGGCGCGGACGAGTTGACCTCAGAGGAGAAGCTCCGCGTGGTCGACGAGCTTGGCCGGACGTACGTGCCCATGCTGTCCATTGCCGGCGGCGAGCCGACCATCAGCAAGGACCTGCTGCCCGTGCTGACCCGCTGTCGCGATCTGGGCATCCACACCTCCATGGCGACCAACGGCACCACGCTGACGCCGGAGTTCTGCCGCAAACTGGCCGAGGCCCAGTGCAAGTACATCGAGATTTCGCTGGACTCCGTGGACCCGCAAAAGCACGACACGTTCCGCGGCCAGCCGGGCGTCTGGGAACGGACGGTCCAGGGCATGAAGAACGTGGTCGCCCAGGACGGCCTGCGGCTGGGTGTGGCCATGTGCGTACACCAGGGCAACTACGACGAGGCCGAACGAATGATCGACTTCGCGGTGGAGCTGGGCGCATCGTGCTTCGCCCATTTCAACTTCATCCCGGTCGGGCGCGGCCTGAAAATGACGGACTCAGACCTGACGCCGGCCCAGCGGGAGCGGCTGCTTCGGCTGCTCAACGAAACAATGCAGTCCGGGCGGATCAGCGTGATGAGCACGGCCCCGCAGCTTGGGCGGGTGTCGCTGGCCTGTGCCCCCATCGAAGGGCTAACCTCCTGCTCTCACCTGGGCGGAGGCGGCGGTGAGAAGGCCCGCGTGGTGGCCAAGTACCTCGGCGGGTGCGGGGCCGGCCGGTGCTACGTCTGCATCGAGCCGGACGGCACCATCACCCCCTGCGTGTATATGCCGCATCGCGTGCTGGGCAACGTGCGGAACCGGCCGTTTGTCGACATCTTCCGCCGCAACGAGTTCTACGAACTGCTGAACGACCGGAACCAGCGCACGCACCACTGCGAGGTGTGCGAATTCAAACACTACTGCGGCGGCTGCCGGGCCCGCGCGGACGCCTACTTCGGCCACGCCAACGCCGGCGACCCCGGCTGCATCTTCAACGACCGCGCCTGGGACGACCTGTGCCGCGCGGACGCCGCCGATTCCATGTCACTGTCCTCCAAACCATGAGAGCTTCCCATGAACGACATTCCGCGTGCTTTGCCGATCGAGACCATCGAGGTGGACACCGCCTGCCTTCACTGCGGCTATAACCTGCGCGGGCTTCGTGCAGATGGGCTGTGTCCGGAGTGCGGCAGCCCGATCGGCCGGTCCGTCCTGGGCAATTTCCTGAGGTATTCCGACGTGACCTGGCTTCAGGCGGTCGGAAAAGGCACGACCGTCAAGCTGTGGGTCATCGGCCTGTCGATCCTGCTCGGTGCCGCCAGCGGCGTCGCGGGGACCTTCGGAGCTGCTGAGGCCTTGGTCCTGCCGGCGGTGATCGTCAGCGGCCTTGGCTTGTGGGGGGCATGGCTGATCACTACCCAGGAGCCGCGTATGGCCCTCCACGAAGATCCGGTCACGCTGCGGAAGGCCGTGCGGCTGTGCGCCGTGCTCGCATTCTTCGGGGGACTCGTCTCCAACAGCCAGTTTCTCGTGACCGACCCGGCTGAGCAGGCCATCCTGCTCATCGTCGGCAGCAGCCTGAGCCTTGCCGGAATCGTCCAGCTTTTTGGTGAATTGGTGTACTACCGCCGGTTCGCGCGACGCGTCCCGGACGATTCCCTCGAGCGGTCCACAACAGCCGTACTCTGGGGCTTACCCATCTCCTATGCCGTGTTGGGTCTGGGTGGACTGGTCATCGCAGTCCTGTCCGTTGCCGGTGGAGGCGCGGTCAGCAGCGCCAGCGGGCCGGTCTTCGCCGTGGGCGGAGGGCTTGTTTGCCTGGGCGGCGTCGCGGCCCTCGCGTTCGGCATCTGGAATATCGTGCTGCTGTTCAGCTATCGCCGGGTCTTCCAGATGGCCGCCCGGGAAGCGACGCATTGGCAGCACGCTGGCAACGGGAATGCGGTGTACCTACGATGACCGGC
>Ga0334887_1002631_pt1 | contig 19564 bp, 15 predicted proteins | sample GraSluR1_MG_10_FD_207217 | JGI IMG/M metagenome (GOLD analysis project Ga0334887, IMG submission 207217) | Sludge microbial communities from methane-producing bioreactor in Wageningen University, Netherlands - Granular Sludge_18_07-R1 | ecosystem: Engineered > Bioreactor > Anaerobic >...
AAGCAAGAAACCTCTTGAACAGTAAAAAAAATAGGTTAGGAAAAATAACCGATGATGATTTCAGATTCGAGAAGAGCTGTAGAATAAAAAGTCGTTGTTGTCAACAACAATCGGTTGTGAAGGGCCGAGCAGACTGAACCAGGTTTCTTTGACTCTGCTTTGGGGAGGGTGTGGCGCCGGTACTGGTGTCTCTGGACTTTATCCAAAAAAGCCAGTTCTGATGAAGCCTGCTGGCTTTCATTTTCCCATGAGAGGATTCACCTGCGCTACAATTAGGGAGTACCAGAAAAGGTTTGAGGATGGTTCACATAGAGGCAAAACAATGACCAATTGGATTGAGCAAATGGTAGCAGATGAACCTTCTTTGGCAGGATGTCACACAGCTGTCCTGCAGGCAAAGGATTTGCTATACACCTGCGTGGCCAATGGAAGAAAAATTCTGGTGTGTGGAAACGGGGGCAGTGCCGCGGACAGTGAACATATTGTCGGGGAATTAATGAAAGGTTTCCACTTGAAACGTCCAGTGGATGCCTGTTTTCGCCACCAGGCAAGTCAGTGCTTTGGGGATGCAACCGGAGAAGACCTCGTGGATCATCTTCAGGCTGCGATTCCTGCGATTTCACTGGTAAGCCAGAGTGCGCTAATAACGGCTTTTATGAACGATGTTGATGGGTCGATGGTGTTTGCCCAACAGGTGTATGGCTATGGCAAGCCGGGGGATTGCCTGCTGGCGCTTTCAACTTCGGGCAACTCGAAAAACATCATCAAAGCTGTACAGGTGGCAACTGTGTGCGGTGTGAGAACCATCGGGTTGACAGGTGAAAATGGCGGGGAATTGGCCGCCCTGTGTGAGGTGTGCATTCGAGTGCCATCGAACTCAACGCCTGTTGTTCAGCAGTATCACCAGAAGGTCTATCATGCGCTATGCGCCGAACTGGAAGACCTTTTTTTTGGAAGCCATCAAGGAGGAGAGGCGTAAATATGGTGCAGCCTATTCACTTTGAGATCATCCGGGACACAAAACAGCGCGGCAATATCCGTTTTGCGATTTTTGATTTTGATGGCACCATATCCACTTTTCGTGAGGGATGGCAGGAAGTCATGCATGCCATGATGCGGGAATACTTATTGCCAACTCCCCGGGGGGAGCGGCAGGAAGTCCTTGATCAGATCATCCGCGAGGCGATTGATGTCACAACTGGCAAGCAGACCATCTACCAGATGATCGGGCTGCGGGAAATGGTGCTGGCGCGTGGTGGTGATGCGTTGGAGGCGGTGGATTACAAAGCGATATTTAACCAGCGTTTGCTGGCGCGGATTGAACATCGATTGATGGACGTTCAATCTGGCAGGCTTACGCCGCTGGAGATGATGGTGCCAGGCGCTCTGAAGATTCTGGAAGCTATGCAGAAGATGGATGTGCGCTGTTTTTTGGCTTCAGGCACTGACCAGCCCTATGTGGAAAATGAGGCGGGTATATTGGGGATAGACAAATACTTCGAAGAAATCTACGGCGCGAGAGAAAATTTCCGAGAGCACTCCAAACGGAAGGTAATTGAGCGAATTATTCGTGAAAATCACCTGCATGGAACCGAACTGGTGGGTTTTGGGGATGGCTTTGTTGAGATTGAAGATGTCAACCGGGTCGGCGGCATTGCCGTGGGTGTGGCCAGTGATGAAGTTCGACGCTGTGGTGTGAACCAGTGGAAGCGGGAGCGCTTGATTAATGCCGGAGCGGATGTCATCATCGGGGATTTTCAAGAAGCTGACATGCTGGTGGACTGGTTATGGCAACGGTAGCAACATAAAAGGAGAGGAAGTTCTATGGCGTATCCAATATTTGACCGCAGTCAATTGAAGCTGCTACCGCTGGCAGAGCGCGTACATGATATGACCCTGGCTGATGTCCTGCCCCTGGATGCAGAATTTGAAGATTGGCCGGGACATGAACTGGATCATTTGGCGCAGAACATGCGCACAGCCCGCGCAAACGGGAAGCCAATCATCATCATGATGGGAGCGCATGTAATCAAACGAGGGATGTCACGCTTCCTGGTGGATCTGATGCGTCGTGGTTGGATCACGCATATTGGTATGAATGGCGCCTGTGCCATTCACGACAGCGAACTGGCTCTGTTTGGTGCTACGACAGAAAGCGTCGCCCGTTATATCCGTGAAGGCCAGTTTGGGTTGTGGCAGGAAACCGGCTTTATTAATGAGGCGGCTGTGTATGCGCGTGAGAACCAGATTGGTTTTGGTGAAGCGCTGGGGAAACGCTTGTTTGAAGAAAAAGCGCCCCACCTGGAGATCAGTATAGCGGCGAATGCCTACCAGATGGGGATTCCAGTAACGTTGCATGTTGGTATCGGCAGTGATATTGTGCATGAACATCCCAACATGGATGGTGCTGCAACAGGCTGGGCGTCCTATCGTGACTTTTTGGTTTTTACCCGTGCCATGCAGTCCTTACAGGGTGGGGTGGTGTTGAACATCGGTACTGCTGTGATGGGACCTGAGGTCTATCTGAAAGCACTTTCGATGGTGCGCAACGTGGCTCATCAGCGCGGAGAGCAGATCAACGATTTTACCACCGCTGTTTTTGACCTGATCCCTATTGCGGACCCTAAGAAAGAAGTTGATAAAAGCGATCCAGCTTATTATTACCGTCCGTATAAAACCATTCTGGTAAGAACGGTGCAGGACGGGGGCAGGTCTTTCTACATCCAGGGTGACCATCAAAGCACGATCGGCAGTCTTTATCAGCGATTGGTGGCAAACCATGGCAATTGAACAGATGATGACCCGCGAACGATTGTTGGCTCTGTTGGAAAAAATCAGAACCGTTAAGCTATTGATGGTGGGTGATTTTTTCATTGATCAGTATATTTTTCTAAACCGTTCATGGTCTGAGATATCACTCGAAACCAATTTAGAAGCGTATCAGGTGCAGAAAGTGCGCAATTCACTGGGCGCCGCCGGAAGTGTAGTTACGAACCTGCGGGTGCTGGGTGCATCTGTTGAGGTCGTGGGTATGATTGGCACAGATGCCAATGGATGGGTGATGCAGCAATTGATGGATGAACTGGGGATCGGCAGGCAGAATTTGTTCGTACATGGGTCTATTCAAACGCCGACCTACATCAAGCCGATGATGGTAGAAGGCGATGGACACATGCATGAACTGAATCGCATGGACATAAAAAACCGCCAGCCAACGCCGCCTGAATTGGTGTTGCGAATGAACCAGGCAGTAATAGATAGGATGGCTGAGGTTGATGGAGTTCTGGTGAATGATCAGGTGCAGGAAGCCGGCTGCGGGGTGGCAACTGACAGCCTGCGAGAAGTGCTGGCGCAGGCTGCTATGCAATACGTGGGAAAACCGATCTGGGTTGATTCCAGAGAGCGGGCGGCTTTATTCCGCCAGGTAGGCTTGAAGATGAACCTGTCAGAAGCCTGCCGGGCATTGGAGGTTGATGTGGAAATAAATCCGGATCCAGCGCAGATTGCCAGAGATTTATTCGCTCACAATCACCAGCCGGTGCTTATTACCCTGGGAGAAAAAGGCGCTTGTTTTTGCGATCAGAATGGCTGTGGCATCCAACCCGCACCGAAGGTGACCGGTCCGATCGATGTGGTGGGTGCCGGCGATAGTTTTCTGGCTGCCATGGGATGCGCACTTTGCGCCGGTGCCAGCCTGCAGGAAGCAGCTCTGATCGGCAATCTGGCGGCTTCCGTCACCATCCAGAAGATTGGAACAACCGGCAGCGCCAGCCCGGCGGAACTGTTGGCGGCTTTTCAAAAGTTCTCATAATAAGTAATTCTATGATCGTAGGCCCTGCCTGAGGGTGCAGGTTGGTTTCTGCTGGCACAAGCCAAAATCCATTTGTGTCACCAGACCGGCGCTAACCTCAGATCTCCGTGTAATGCTTTGAGGAGTTTGGCGTATTAACAATAAGCGGTTTGGCATCCGGGCTCTTTGTCTGTGGATTCGCCTGCCAAATCTTAATGTTACGCTTTGGAGGTATGTGAATGACATCACGTTCGATGAAAAATAGCAGCACTTTTCCTTCACTAAAAGACCACCCGGTAGCTGTCATCGGTTTGGGCGCGCTATTTCCTGAAGCACCCCACCTGGCAGCATACTGGCAGAACATCGTTGAAGAGCTGGACTGTATTAAGGATGTTCCCCCTTCACGCTGGTCAATTGATGATTTTTACGATCCTGACCCCACCGCTCCAGACAAAAGTTACTCCAAACGAGGCGCTTTTGTACCCGAGGTTGCGTTCAACCCGATGGAATTTGGGTTGCCACCCAACATCCTTGAAGTAACCGATGTCACCCAGCTGTTGTCGCTGGTGGTTGCCAAACAAGCGTTGCAAGATGCCAGATGTCTGGATTCACCAGAAACGGTGTTGCAACGTACTGGTGTTATCCTGGGTATGGTCGGCATTGGTTCAAAACTTGCTGTGACGCTTTCAGCTCGACTGCAGGTGCCGGTATGGCAGCGAGCGCTGGAAAATATCGGTCTGGATGACGAAAGCATCCGGCAAGCCATTGACAAAATGAAGGCAGCCTATACTGATTGGAATGAAAACGCCTTTCCCGGTGCGTTGGGCAATGTGGTTGCAGGACGGATCACCAACCGTTTCAACCTCGGGGCAGCCAATTTCACTACGGACGCTGCCTGCGCTTCTTCGCTGGCGGCGGTTGGTGCTGCGATCAACGAGTTAACCCTGGGGCATGCCGATGTTATGCTGACGGGCGGGGTGGATCTGGATAATTCCATCCTGACCTATCTGTGCTTCTCAAAAACACCTGCCCTCACCCCGCGTGAGACTGTACGAACTTTTGACGAATCCACTGATGGGATGCTCCCAGGAGAGGGAATCGGGATGCTGGTTCTCAAACGGTTGGCAGATGCTGAGCGGGACGGGGATCGCATCTATGCTGTGATCCGCGGGGTGGGCAGTTCGAGCGACGGCCGCTACAAGAGTATTTACGCGCCGCGTCCTGAGGGACAGGCGTTGGCGCTGCGCAGAGCCTATGAAGAAGCAGGCATTGCGCCGCAAAGTGTGGGACTGATCGAAGCCCACGGAACCGGCACCGCGGCCGGTGATCCTGCTGAGTTGCAGGGCCTGCAACAGGTCTTCACACCGTTGGCAGATGAACGTCAGCGCATTGCGCTAGGTTCGGTCAAATCGCAGGTTGGGCATACCAAAGCAGCCGCCGGTGCTGCTGGTTTAATTAAGACCGTTCTGGCGTTGCACCACAAATTGCTGCCTGCTACGCTCAACGTAAAAAAACCGAATCCCCGCTTTGGACTGGAAGACAGTCTGTTTTACATAAACTCCGAAACGCGCCCCTGGTTGCCCGACTCTGGGGATCATCCTCGCCGTGCCGGGGTGAGTGCGTTCGGTTTTGGTGGAACCAACTACCATCTGGTACTGGAAGAATACCAGCCAGAACAAACAACCCCTTACCGCATGATTCCTGGCACAAGCATGCTGATACTGCATGCCGAAACCCCCAAGGCATTGCAACAACGCTGTGAGGAAGTACTGATCTCACTGCAGGGCAGTCAGGCTGAATCTATTTACGGTGAAATATGCCGCCAGAGTCAATCCAAGCCGATTCCTGAGAGCCACGCGCGCCTGGGGTTCACGGCAGACAATGTACAAGAAGCCTGCGAATGGCTGGCAATTGCCGTTGATACGCTCAGCAATCAGGGTGAGCAGACCCAATGGGAACACCCGCGCGGGATGTATTATCGCCTGAATGCGATGGATATCAGCGGTAAGGTAGCAGTATTGTTCCCCGGACAGGGGTCACAATATGTCAACATGGGACGTGAACTGGCCCTGTTGTATCCAACTATGCGTGAAAGGATGATGCATACCAACCGGTTACGAACAGGCAAGGGATTGCCGTCAGTCTCATCGGTGGTGTATCCTATCCCGGTGTTCTCAGTGGAAGACCGTGAGGCACAAAGCCAGGTTTTGACCCGCACAGAAAATGCCCAACCTGCCATCGGCAGTATCAGCGTGGGCATGTATCAACTGCTGGCCGACGCTGGCTTGACCGCGGATTTTTACGGTGGCCACAGCTTTGGCGAATTGACCGCCCTGTGGGCTGCCGGCGTCTTCGATTTGGACACTTTCCTGCGGTTAACCATCGCCCGCGGTGAAGCTATGGCAGCGGCGGCCGAAGGTGGTACTGACAGCGGCAGCATGCTGGCAGTCAAGGGCCCTGCTGATGCGGTGATGACTGCGGCGCAAGACCTGTCTGATGTTTGGATCGCAAACATCAACTCCCATCAACAGGTGGTGTTGGCCGGCACTACCTCCGGTATTACCCACGCCCAGGCAGTCTTGAATGATGCCGGTTTTGCAACCATTCCCCTTTCAGTATCAGCGGCTTTCCATACACCGTTGGTCGCACAGGCGCAGGTGCCATTCGCCGCTGCCCTGGAAGAGGTTACCTTTAACACGCCCGACAGGGTGGTTTTCAACAACAACAGCGCTCAACCTTATCCATCCGACCCGGACGAAATTCGCCGTGTACTGGCGGTGCATATGCTGGGCAGCGTCAATTTCCGAGAGCAAATTCACCAGATGTACCAGATGGGCGCGCGTATCTTCGTGGAGGTCGGCCCGCGCAGCACCTTGCATAACCTGGTCAGCAATATCCTGGCCGGGCAGGAGCATATCAGCCTGAGCGTCAATCCAAACCATCGCGGCGACAGTGACCGGCAACTGAAGCAAGCTTATGTACAGTTGAAAGTATTGGGGCTCCCGCTGGGCATCCTTGACCGCTGGTACAACTGGCAGGAAGCACCTCCGGCAAGCGCAGGATCTGCGTTGTGCGTACAACTCAGTGGTGCAGAGTACCATTCTGACCAATTCAGGGCAAAATATGAGGCTGTCATGAACAATGGCTACCGTATTCATCAGGAGAAGAGTTCCATGGAATCACAATCAAAAAATACAGTAGAACACGCAAACGAACAGGCTGCCTCGGCGGTTAGTGCCGTCCCGCAGGCACCAGAAGGTATCTATGCAGGCGTCAATGGATATAGAATCAGCCTGCACGAAAAATTCCTCGATACCGCGCAAGAATTCAACCGCGCGCTGGGTGCCATGAGCCAGGTCGAACAGGCATTGCTGCAGGCAGGGATGCTCAATGGCAATCACCAGCATCTTGAACTTGTGCTGCAGCGAATGGGACGTCTGCTGGATCATCAAGAAGCGCTGCTGGCCATGCATGCCAGTCTGGTGCAGGGGCAATCGTATACCCCCGGCAATGCTGTTGTCACCCCGCCTCGTTCTGCTTTTCTCAAGCAGTTTACCGCGGTGACTGCCACCCAGCCCGCACAAGCAGCACCGGTCGCGCAGCCAGTGGAGATGCCTGCACAACCTGCTGCTCACCAGGAAATTCCTGTGGTGGTGCCATCCGAACCCGCACCTTCACCAATCAATCAATCTGAGAGCACAGTCTTGGCGGAAGAAATGGATATCCCGGCCCTGTTGCTGCAGGTGGTAGCCGACAAAACCGGCTATCCCACCGATACCCTGTCCATGGAGATGGATATGGAAGCAGACCTGGGGATCGACTCGATCAAACGGGTGGAAATTCTTGGCGCCATGCAAGAGCTCATGCCGGGCATGGAGGAAGGTGCCATTGACCTGGAAGCCCTGGCTGACTTGCACACACTCCAGCAAGTAACTGATTTCCTGGCTTCACTGGCTGGAGCACTCACCACAAAAAAAGCCTGACGCCTGAGCCAGCCCGGACCAGGCACTCAGGCATTAAACGTTATTATCCGGTCCTGCAATGGCTGCCTGCCCCCGATCAATTGGGGGAGTGTTTCAACGCGCTTACACACCTGGTCGCTGTTGGTCGTGATACCGCCTTACTGGCAGTGCTGCAACAACACCTGAGCGCAATGGGTATCCAACTGACCCAGATATCAACAGAAGGGAAGTACCTGTTGCCAACTTCACCAGATGATGAGTATATCAAGAACCTGCTGAAAGAGATCGCTGAGGTTGACGGGCCGGTAGATGGATTTATTTGCCTTGCCTGTGATGATGAACCTGAACGAGATGCGCGGGCAGAATCAATTTTATTCTTATTTGCAAAGCATATGCAGCGTGTAATACGGCCCTCGCAGCATGGCGGTAGGCAATGCTTTATTGCCTGCACATCGCTGGACGGGAATTTGGGCGTTGGGGGAGAAGTGAAGCTCCACGCGCGCAATGGTTCGGTGTTTGGCTTGCTGAAAAGTCTGCAGCAGGAATGGCCGCAGTTTTTCTGCCGTGCGATCGACTTCGCTCCTGCACTTTCAACAGAACAACGCATCATATCCCTGTTGGCGGAACTGCAAGACCCGCAAAAAGGGCTGGTAGAGGTGGGCATTGACCAGGCAGGACGCTGGACCATTCAGTGGCAGGAGGAAATGACTTGAGCGAATCAGGTATCAACAAAGATTCGGTGCTGCTGTTCACCGGCGGCGCTAAAGGCATCACTGCCCGCTGTGCCCTGGCACTTGCTCAGCAATTGCCGTGTACGTACCTGCTGATGGGCCGCAGCCAGCTAAAGGATGAGCCTGAGTGGGCAGATGGCATAGACGGAGAAGCGCCATTGAAACAAGCTGCGGTTGAGATGCTGCGCATAGCCGGCGAACAACCTGCACCGCAGGCAGTTGAACGCTTATACCAACAGGTCATTGGCAGCCGTGAAATCAGACACACCCTATCCCAACTGCGTTCCTACGGTGCTACCGCTGATTATCTTGTTGCCGATGTAACTGACTGTGAAACAGTGCAGGCCCAAATCCAGGCGGCACAAAGGCAGTATGGCCTCATCAGCGGGTTGATTCATGGCGCCGGCCGTTTGGCTGACAAACGCATCGAGCGCAAAACCTTGCAGGATTTCCAGGCCGTTTATGACACCAAGGTGGCGGGGTTGGAAAATGTAATGAGCAGCCTTGATCCTGCCAATTTGCGCTTGCTGGTCTTGTTTTCCTCGGTGGCTGGGGCTTTTGGCAATCTGGGGCAGACGGATTACGCCATGGCGAATGAGTCATTGAACAAATTCTCCCATCAATTCCAGCACCAATACCCACACTGCCGGGTGCTCTCGCTCAACTGGGGTCCCTGGGAGAGCGGCATGGTGAAGGCGGAATTAAAAAAGGCATTCTCCGCCCGCGGCATCGAGTTGATCTCGGAAGAGGAAGGCGCTGCCCTGTTCACCCGGGAAGTATTGGCGAAAAAAAAACCACCTTCGCCGCAAATCGTCATCGGCAGCGCCATTGACCTCAAACCAGTTCCGATCACCCTGACCCCCGGCGCCAGCTGGCAGGTCAAGCGTAACCTTGATCCACAACAGAATCCGTTCCTGTTCGATCATCAGATCGGAGAGAATCGTGTACTGCCAGCCACCTGTGGGGCTGCCTGGATGGCAGACACCTGTGAGCAGCTATTTCATGGGTACCATTTCTTCGAGATGACCGATTTTCGGGTGTTGAAAGGGGTGGTCTTTGCCGATGACCAGCCTCAGAAACACGAGGTCAGAGTGCAGGCTATGGAATCAAGGACTGCGGATGGTTTACGCCTGGCAGTAGAGATCTTCAGCAGCGGTGCCCAGAGCTTTCGCCATTACAGGGCGCAGGTAGGTTTGTGTCAGCAGATCCCAGAGGTTCCTGAACCAACCGAAAGTTCGCCGTCATTCTCCCCTGAAGACTACCAACGCGCCCAGCAAGCCTATCAAACCCGGCGTCTCTTCCATGGCCCCGCTTTTCGGGGATTGCAGGCATTGGGGGCGCTGAAAGATGATGGCTTTCAGGCGTTGGTTAACCTGGCAGGCTTTGAACAGCACAAACAAGGCCAGTTTTTGGTGCGCGCCACCCATCCCTTCCTGAATGATGTGGTACTGCAAAGCATGCTGTTATGGACGTTGGATATAACAGGGACCGCCTGTCTTCCGGCTGGCATCCAGCGCCTGCGCCAGTACCAGAAACTTCGTTTTGACCAGGATTATTCCATCGACACCCATGTGCGTGAATATACCAGCAGCAGCATCATTGCTGATGCGTTCGTTTACGATCATCATGGCCGGCTGTGTTTACGCGCTGAGGGGGTTGAGGGCACCCTCAGTACGGCCCTGCTGCCCCTGTTCGAAAAATCACACACATCGCTGGATTTAGGTGCATGAAACCGTACCATTGTAAAAGGGCTATCCTCAATAATACTTGTTGTTCTGTTGAAGGTGCCAAACCATGACCGTATGGATGCAATTGAAGGCAGTTCACTATAGTCTGGGTGGGGTTAACAGTGATACCGTTTTTGAGGAACACCTGTTTCGTGGCACTGACCTGGCAGCACTCTGCAAACATACAGCAGGCGTTGATAACCGCTGGAAAACCTATGATCTTGCCAACACGGCATGGTTGTCAGATGAGGCATTTTTCCACCTGTCATACGCGGGATTGCAGCAGGCAAAGGTCAATGTGGTGGCAGCTGGCCCGTCCTGGTTGTGGCGTGCGCTCCAACAGGCTGAACGAACCGTCCTCAAAGAAGGATTCGAGCAATGCTTGATTGCTGCAGCGCAAGAAAGCAACTGGCTGTTGTTCCTGGTCAGCCCTCAGGCCGCGGGTAATGGCGGCTCCATTATGATTCAGGCAGCTCCGTTAAAAATGACTGCCTGGCAGCGGCGTGAAATCTATCAGCAAAGCGGGCGTATTGAATTTTTCAGTGACTCCTCCCAGGACGATGATGTTGAAAGATCAATTGGTTCGGTGACGTCAGATAGCAATCCCTTCGCGCATGCCTGCCCGTTCTCTGAAATGGTTCAGGCATTTCGCTCGATCTTCGGTCTGAAACGCCGCATGCACTATGCCTATGGGCAGGCAGAGGAAGCAAACGCGGATACACCGCGACACAGATCAGCTATGCCATGGTTTACCGACAAAAATCAGCCATTTCGTCAGGCAGTATTAGCCTCGCCATTCGCTGCTGGTGAACCGCTGGTCATCCTGCGCGAATCCAAACTTGCCGTGACACCAATACTGCATCAATGTGAAGGCGATAACTCACTGTGGGTGATCACTGGCAATATGCCGGAATCTTTGTTGGCGGCTTTGCAGGCAGCACAATATAATTCTCCGTCGTCAATGCCGGTATCAGCTGTGCCTCCGGCGACATACCGGGTGTGTCTTATGGCTGCCAATCCCGCGACTTTTGAGCAGGAAAAAGATAAGGCATGTCAGGGCGTCAGTTCGGCGGTGGAGAACGGTAAGGAATGGCAATCATTGAACGGCAGCTATTTCACCCCGAACCCCCTGGGAGCAGATGCGCCCATTGCCCTGGTGTATCCGGGGGCCTTCAACTCGTATCCAGGGATGGGCGGTGACCTGTTGCGCCATTTCCCCTTCTTGCATACCTGGTTGGAAGAGCACAACGAAGATGCCGCAGATACCTACCAGGCTGATCTGATCTTTCCCCCTTCTGAAACAAACCCAGAACAAGCCCAACAAGCCTTGCTGGACCGACCTTTGAGCATGTTGTTTTCAGGGACAGCCGTGGCGGGGTTATACACCCATTTGCTATCCTGGGGATTTGGCCTGCAGGCGCAGGCAGCCCTGGGTTACAGCATGGGTGAGACCAGCATGTTCTTTGCCAGCGGTTTCTGGCAGCACAGCACGGTGATGAAAAATGAGATCAGCCAACTGCCCCTGTATCATGACCGCCTGGCAGGCAGGCTGGAAGCTGTGCGCACTTCTTGGCAGCGGGTAGGATATTCTGCAGCAGACGATGGCACCCCAATCTGGGATAACTACCTTTTGATGACCACCCCGGAAAAAGCCCTGGAAGCCGTAGCAACAGAACCATTGGTGTACCTGACGCATATCAATACCCCACGCCAGGTTATCATCGGTGGTGAACCATCCGCCTGCAAGCGTGTCGTGGCAATCCTGCGCTGTATGAGTCTGCCGATGCCCTATCACTATCCCATGCACTGCCAGGCAATTAGTTCGGAATATGAATCTTTGCGCGACCTACACCTGCAACCGCTGCCCATGCACAATACGATGCGTTATTACAGCGTTTTTGAACAGGCTCCCTTCATCCTGGAGAGTACCCAGATCGCTGAAGCCATCGCAGGCGGATTGATCAACCGGGTCGATTTCCCCGGGTTGATCGAACGGGTTTATGCCGATGGGGTACGCATCTTCATTGAAGTTGGGGCACGCCAAAATAGCAGCAAATGGATCGATAATATCCTCAAAGGACGCGAGTGTTGCGTCCTGGCGGTGAACCAGGAACAAGTACCGGATCACATCACCTTACTGCGGGCACTGGCACGATTAATCAGCCATGGCGTCACCTTGGATCTACGCCTGTTGAACAATCATTTGCACCTTGTTGCCACAGAGAACTACCCGGACAAAGCGGTTGAAGCGAGAAAGGAAACTGTGCAATGACAATATTGGAAAATATGACAGAAACCAGCAAACGGAATATATTACCGCTGTGCTGGCAGGGAAGATACAGCAGCTTACAGCCTGTCACCGCATTGCCGCAGCTTTTACGCCAGATTGGACAACCAATCCTGGCGGTTCAAGCCAGCAGCGGCAGAATTGGCTTCACGACTGACCTGTCATTCCTGGCCGCGGGTGGTGAAAACGATGCCAATGTGCTGGCATTGCTGCCTCCTACCGCTATCGAGGTTTTTGGTGATCCCACTTTTCTGCAGGATTATGGCTTACGCGCCGCTTACTATGCCGGCGCCATGGCAAACGGCATCGCCTCTGCCGAGATGGTCATTGCGCTTGGAAAAGCTGGTTTGATGGGTTCTTTTGGAGCGGGTGGGTTGAGCCCGGCACGTATCGAATCCGCGATCCAGCAAGTGCAGGCAGCCCTGCCGCAGGGACCGTATGCCTTTAACTTGCTTCATAATCCCTATGAACCTTCTATCGAACGCGCGACGGTCGAACTGTATCTGCGTTACGAGATCCCAGTAGTTGAAGCGGCGGCTTATATCCAGCCCTCCGATAGCCTCGTTCGTTACCGCGCAGCTGGATTGAGCCGTGGATTGAATGGCGAGGTCATTATCGGCAACCGCGTGATCGCCAAGGTATCACGCCGTGAAGTTGCCCACAAATTCATCAGCCCGGCCCCCGAAAAGGCCCTCGGTCGCCTGTTGGCAGAAGGCTTGATCAGCCCGGAGCAAGCAGAACTGGCAGCTCTGGTACCGCTGGCAGATGATCTGAGCGTGGAAGCCGATTCAGGCGGCCACACTGACAACCGGCCTTTGGTCTGCCTGCTGCCCAGCATGATCGCCCTGCGCAATGAGCTTCAGGCCCAGTATCAATATCAGCAGCCGGTGCGGGTCGGCATTGGCGGTGGTATCAGCACCCCCGAATCTGTGCTGGCGGCTTTCCAAATGGGTGCAGCCTATGTGTTCACCGGCTCTATCAACCATGCCAGTGTAGAAGCTGCCACATCTGCCTTTACCAAGCAGCAACTGGCTCTGGCTGCCTTGACCGATGTGACCATGGCGCCCTCTGCTGACATGTTTGAAATGGGCGTAAATGTGCAGGTGTTGAAGCGCGGCACCATGTATGCCATGCGGGCACGCAAGTTGTATGAACTCTACACCCGATATAACAGCATCGATGAACTGCCCAGTAAAGAGCGTGAATCACTGGAGAGACATATCTTCAAGCGTAGCCTGGATGATGTCTGGGCGGAGACCCAGACCTTTTTCCAGCAGCGTGATCCTACCCAGATTGAGAAAGCCATGCAGGATAGCCATAAGCAGATGGCATTGGTATTCCGCTGGTATTTGGGGTTGGCTTCGCGCTGGTCGTGCAGTGGTGAACCCGGACGTGAAAGTGATTATCAGGTGTGGTGCGGACCGGCGATGGGCTCCTTTAATGACTGGGTGCGCGGCAGTGAGTTGGAACCATTGGAAAATCGCGGGGTGGTGCGCATGGCTGATGCGCTGCTGCAGGGTTGTGCCTACCGTTACCGGCTGCAGAACCTGCGGGCGCAGGGGATTGTGCTGGACAGTGAATTTGATGTCTACCGCCCCTGATCGTTTGCAAGACTGGAACGTCTGCTGGTTGGGAGAACTGGCACCGGATGAAGTCCATCTTTATTTATGCAGCCTTGATTGGGAGCAAGCCTCCCTTGACTGGGCTGAAGGTGTATTGTCAGCCGCAGAAAAGGCAAGGGCAGTGCGGCTGGTAGACCCTGTCAGACGCAGCCGTTTCACCGCAGCACGCGCCAGCTTGCGATGGCTGCTGGCAAAGCACCTGCATCAACTCCCTCATGATGTTATGATCCAATATGCACCAGGAGGTAAACCCTATGTGCCGGGTGTGCATTTCAATGTTTCTCATTCACACGATCGGGCTTTGATTGCCATAACCAAAGCCTGCTCATTGGGTGTAGATATGGAGTTCATAGATCCGTATGTATCTTACTGGCAGGTGGCAGAAGTGGGCTTCACCTCACAGGAACGAGAGGCCTTGTCTGCCATCTCTGTGGAGCAACAGCGCCAGGTGTTTTATCAGATGTGGACCAGCAAAGAGTCACTCATGAAAGCCCATGGCTGCGAATTTGACATTCACAGCCTCGCTAAAGAAGCACCGGATTTCAGGGCTACCCGTGTCTTTCCGCTCAGTCTGGAAGAAGACTGGGCCGGCGCTTTGGCATTGACCAAACCTTCTCCCGATACCAAACTACTCTATCGGTTTCTGGTTTGATCTGCGCCGTTCATAGCGGATTTAGCTTTACTAACAATTCGCCTTTTTCAACGCGGTCACCGGGTTGAAAAAAAATATCACGCACAGCAGCAGCACAGGGGCTGTTGATCTTCATCTGCATTTTCATGGCCTCCAGCACCAGCAGGGGCTGACCCTCCTCTACTTTATCACCTTCTTTGACCTCCAATTCGATTACGACCGCGTGCATCGGTGCATAAACCTCTCCCACCTGCAGTTCTGGCGACCGGGTTTTCCCGCTGTGTCCATTGGATCGCTCGCGTTCAACGTCTACGGTGACGTGATGTCCGCCGATGGTAACGTGAAATTGCTGCAAGGATTCACGTTGAATGTGCATTTCCTGTTGATGGCCATTCTGCTGGAACTGAAATAACCCCTGTTCATTCAGGGCGGTGAGAGCAGAGGGCACGACATCCGCGCCATTTACCTGAATTCGGTCTCCATTGATCTCGACCAGGTAGAATTCCTGATCAATCCACACTCGGTAACGCAGCATGATAGTGCTTGCCGTTAGCGGACCTGCTCTTGCAGGGCAGCCATGCGCCAGGGTGTGAATAATTGCGACAGACGGCTGCTGCCGCTGTCTGGTTGGGCCTGGTGATGTTGGTCATACTGCTGCAACCATTGGCACAACGCCACCGCCACCAAGGCGCCGTCGACTTTATCCGCCTGAGCCAGCAACTCGGGTTGATGTTGATCCAGAAAATTGGTATCAAAGTTGCCCTGTAAAAAGGCCTGGCTTTGAATAATCTGGCTTAAGAAAGGCAGGGCAGTTTTGACGCCACTGATGCGAAATTCCTGCAGGGCGCAGCCCATACGCCGCACCGCGGCTTCACGGGTTTCACCCCACACGATCAATTTGCCAAGCATGGAATCATAATCACTGGTGACCTGCAAGCCGACAAATAACGCCGAATCAACCCGCACGCCCGGACCCTGCGGTTCTGCCAAATCACTGATCACCCCCGTATCAGGCAGAAACTGGCATTCCGGGTCTTCGGCAATGATACGGCATTCGATGGAAGAGCCGCGAACACTGATCTGCTCCTGTTCGTAATTAAGTTGTCCGGTAGCCGCCAGTTGCAGCTGGGCTGTCACCAGGTCAACGCCGGTGACCATTTCGGTGACCGGGTGTTCTACCTGGATGCGAGGGTTGACTTCGATGAAATAAAAATTGCCCGCCGGGTCCAGCAGGAATTCCACGGTTCCCAGGCTGCGGTAATTAAGCCATTTCCCCAGCTGCCAGGCAGCCTTATGAATGCTTTGCCGCAGGGAATTACTGAGGTTGGGGGCGGGCGTTTCCTCGATCAATTTTTGCCTTCTCCGTTGAATGGAACATTCCCGCTCGCCCAACACCAGCACCTTGCCATGGCCGTCTCCCAATATCTGTACCTCGATATGACGGGCACTGCGCACGAGAGGTTCGATATAGACGGCGTTATTCCCAAAGATGGCGCCTGCCTCCTGGCTGGCGGTACAGATGACCTGTTCCAGTTCCTGGAAATTATTGGCCTCACGAATGCCGCGGCCGCCGCCACCTGCCACTGCTTTGACTAACAGTGGAAATGGCAACTCATGGCACAATTCCAGTGCCTGTGCAGCGGAATTCAGCTCAATATTGAGGCTATGCAAGACTGGCAAGCCGGCTTCTTCGGCAATCTTCCGCGCGGTCAGCTTATTGCCCATCTGCCCGATTGTCCCTGGACGCGGGCCGATGAAAACCATTCCTTCGGATTCTACCGCCCGCGCAAAAGCTTCGTTCTCAGAAAGAAAACCATAGCCAGGATGCACTGCATCCACGCCACACTGGCGTGCCGCCGCAATGACCGCACCGATGTTCAAATACGATTCAGCGGCGTTAGCGGGGCCAATACACACAGCTTCCTGCGCAAAGCGAACATGGCGGGCATTGCGGTCAACTTCTGAGTAGACTGCCACACTGGGAAAACCCAGTTCACGGCAGGCGCGCAAAATGCGTACAGCGATTTCTCCACGGTTAGCTACCAATATTTTCATGAGACACTCCTATAAGGGTATGTTGCCATGTTTGCGGGCAGGCAGGCTCTGGCGTTTGTCCTGCAAGGCTTCCAACGCCGCCACCAGGGTGCTGCGGGTTTCTTCAGGTGTGATGATGTCATCGATATATCCCCGGGCGGCGGCGATATATGGGTTGGCGAAGTTCTGACGGTATTCGGCGGTCAATTCCTGTTTGCGTTGAGCAGGATCATCATGGCTCTTGATCTCTTTGCGGAAAATAATTTCAACCGCTCCTTCTGGCCCCATCACCGCAATTTCGGCATTCATCCAGGCGAAATTAAGATCGCCATCCAGATGTTTGGAGCTCATCACAATATATGCCCCGCCATAAGCTTTGCGTAAGATCAAGGAAATTTTCGGCACGGAGGCTTCTGCATAGGCATAGATCATCTTGGCTCCATGCCGGATGATACCGCCATGCTCCTGGGCAACACCGGGCAGGAATCCGGGGGTATCCACCAGTGTGATCAAGGGGATATGAAAACAATCACAAAAGCGGATGAAACGGGCAGCCTTGTCCGCGCCATCGATATCAAGAACGCCCGCCAGGACGGCGGGTTGGTTGGCGACCAGGCCTACCGGTCGTCCGTGGAGGTGTGCAAAGCCAACGATGACGTTGCGGGCGAACGCAGGCTGTATTTCCAGGAATTCGCCTTCGTCAACAATTTCTGAGATGACGGCCAACATGTCATAGGGCTGTTGTGGATCAGAAGGGATGATCTCAGATAGCTGGGGTGTGAGACGGTCAGGGTTATCCTGTGGACTGCGCACCGGCGGTGGACTGAGATTGTTGTCTGGCAGATAGGTCAACAGCCAGCGCAACTGTTCAAACAACTGATCTTCGTCGGCAGCGGTCACATGTGCCACACCGCTTTTTTGATGATGGATTTCACTGCCACCCAATGATTCAAAATCCACCTCTTCATGGGTGACTGCTTTGACCACATCAGGTCCAGTAATGAACATAAACGAGTGTTGTTCAAGCATGAAAACAAAATCCGTGATGGCTGGCGAGTAAACGGCACCGCCCGCACAGGGGCCCAGGATCAGACTTATCTGGGGGATGACCCCCGAGGCGCGCGTGTTCTGTAAAAAGATCTCGCCAAAGGCAGCCAGCGAATCAACACCTTCCTGGATACGTGCACCCCCAGAGTCGTTCAACCCGATCAGGGGAGCCCCATTTTTAATGGCTAACTGCATAATACGGGCGATTTTGCGGCCATGGGCTTCACCAAGTGATCCACCCATAATGGTGAAATCCTGTGCATACAAATATACCCGGCGCCCATTGATCTTTCCCCAACCAGTGATAACCCCATCGGTGAAAGGATGTTTCTGTCCGAGGCCAAAGCCTTCCGCACGATGGGTGACAAACAAACCGGTTTCATGGAAACTACCTGCGTCCAGCAGGTTTTCAATGCGTTCGCGCGCTCCCCGTTTGCCTTTTTGGTGTTGATCAGCCAGGCGGTCTTCACCACCGCCCAGTAAGGCCTGCTGTTTCAAGGTATAGTATGGTTCTGGATCGTTCATATGTGCGTATCAGCGGCAGAGCGATGAGTCTGGTCAGCCATTGTCCTTTCAATCCAGTTACAAATAATGATTATTCTTCAGAGATATTTTCTTTGGGCCGGCGGAGGAGTAGAAACAGAGCTGCTGTAACCATGGAAATACCACCAATGATCAATCCCACCAGTGCAGGCAATGAAATCCGCGGACGTCGTGATACAGGCGCTTCTTCAGCGAGGCGGCGTTGCTGGGCTGATGCCACCAGGTCAACCTGTTTTTCGAGAAGACGCCGCAAGGCATGATTAACCTGCGATTCAGGGCTGAAATCGAGGGTTTGCATCCATTGGGCAAAACGCAAATCTTCTTGTACATCGATCGGCAAGGTTTCATCGATTATTATTTCCTTGTGACGAATAAGGGCATCCAGCAAATATTGGAATACGGTGTCAGTTTTTCGGTCTGTCATACTTTTTCCCCTTCTTGCAGGTGCTTACGCAGGGTTTTGATACCCCGGTGGACCAGCACCCCAACATTTTGTTCGGTCAGGCCAGTAAGGCGGGCAATATCGCGGTTGGTCATTTCAGAACCAAATTTCAAAGCAATCAGGTCGCGTTGGCGAGATGGTAGTTTGTCAAGTGCTTGCAGCATTTTTATTTTTTCTTCACGCTGTTCGGCGCTCTCCTCTAAATCGCGGTTTTCACAAGGTTGTACAATAAATTCGGCGTCTTCAATATCTACCAGGTTATATTTCTTTTCATGACGGTAATAATCGCTGACCAGATTACGCACAATAGCGAACAGCCAGGCGCCAAAAGGTGCTTTGTCAGCATTGTAAGTACTGATGCGGCTAAGTGCTTTCAGAAAAGATTGAGCGGTGAGGTCATCGGCAACCTGTGGGTCATAACATCGATAGCGGACATAGTTATACACCCGGTTAAAATAGAGGTCATACAGAGCCATGAAGGACTCAGCCTGATGACCGGCATTGGATGCCAGAACTTTTTCCTCTACGTTTAAATTTTTAACACCATTCATAGGAGACATCTCTGTTCATTGGGCTGTGAACTTCCTGTCATAGGTTAATACGCAGACAACAGGAGAGTATTACAGTTTAGTAGCTACCTGGGTGGATATTGCTTGAGTATATCATTGGCAACGTTCATCATGAATCGACACCAAAAGATGGTGAAGTCCATGGCCTGCCATTCTTAGTCTTGAATAATTTCATCCAG
>Ga0334887_1002635_pt1 | contig 19519 bp, 22 predicted proteins | sample GraSluR1_MG_10_FD_207217 | JGI IMG/M metagenome (GOLD analysis project Ga0334887, IMG submission 207217) | Sludge microbial communities from methane-producing bioreactor in Wageningen University, Netherlands - Granular Sludge_18_07-R1 | ecosystem: Engineered > Bioreactor > Anaerobic >...
CGGCGGTACTTCGATCTTACAGGAGTTCGGGAGACCGGCTCAGTGTCGGCGCGTCGGGTGGCTCTTCAGGTCCGCGCCAATGGCTCTAACACTCCGCGGGGGCGGCTCAGTTTCGCCGTGTTTTCCAATCGGTCTGCAGGAGTTTTCCTGGCATTGTTTGCGACACGATTTTGCAAGTCAATTAGCTATGCAGGGAGTGGATATACTGACGATAAAAGAACTTATGTGCCACGAGGTTTTGTCTATGACGTTGGTCTACGCCCATTTATCACCGCTCCATGTCCGATCTGCCGTTGATGATCTCAGCGCCCTCTACAAATAAATAAAAAAAGCCCCCGTAGGGGCTACCGCTCGAAGTTTTTTCCTATCCCCTCATGCGCATCATCTCCGGGGGCACACTGTGCCGCGTCGAGATATCTAGTGTCCAGATGATCCGGCATCGGAATCTGTAAATCGCGTGCAATATCACGTAAAGCAAGTTCCTCTAAAGGGGATTCTTTCAACGCAGATGCAATTTTTTCATGACCCAGACGTTGCGCAAGAGCACTCGCTATGATTTTTACATCCTCGGCTTGTGCGACATAATACCCGTCTCCAGTAGGTTCATTTCGTATCATGTCCAACGTCTCGCGGATCGCATCCATGTGTGCTGTCCCAGCACGGATCTGAGCAGAAATGTCTTTTTTTGCGGCGTCCATCCTCATCACCTGATCTGCGAGATCGTCCCTCGATTTTTTCAAAATCTTTGTTTCTAGGTCAAATATTTGATATGCTTTTTTCCGCTCTTGTGCATCGGAAATGTTTTTTTGACACTCGGCAATAAGGTTTTTCCGCTCTTCTCCCCGGCTCCGAATTTCCGATCGAATCTCGTCAAGTTTTTGCTTTTGCAAATTAATTTCTGACTCAACCTGATTTAGAAATAGTTTCATTTCCACAGTCGCCGCAACGGTTTTTTGCCTTTCGATGTGATGCGACTCGATTAAATTTTTGTGTTCCGCGCCTGATATGGATTTTGATTCTCCGCGCTCAAATCCCATTTCCGTAAACTTTTTTGCCGCAAAATCTTGTAGCTCCCTACACTTTTGTTTTCCAAATTTTCGTTGCCATGTTGTTTTTTCTTTTTTATCGAAATTTTCTATCATATAGTGCGCATGAGGAGTAGTTTCATCAAAGTGGAATGAAAGATATACCATCCTGGCATTTTGTGACTTGGCAAGATCTGCTGCAACATCTAAGCAGCGCGCTTTCCATTCTTCCATGTCAAAGCCTGCTGCTGCAAAAGGTTCAGGCGAAAACGCAAGAATCCCCTCAACAAAAGGAACGAAACTTTTTGTCATGCTCCGTCCGTGCGCTTCTTTGTATTGATATCTCATCCGCGCTTCTCTCTTTTTCAGATCCGCGCTCACGATCTCCCGCGCTTTCTCGGCATCCTGTGCAGAAAAAATGTGGCGCGTCCCGTCCATCTCGCAATAGTAGGTTTCTGAACGCGGCTCTGTTTTAAGATATGATGGCGGAACAAAACGAATATTGTGGGATGTTATCCTTGAGTATGCCTTTCCCGTAGATCGAATTCTTGCGCAAACATACGACATGATTATGATTTCACCTCTCTCTGATTTGGTTTTTCTCCTGCAGCGGCTTGCCGCAAAGGAGCCTACAGGCCATCCCCCGAAGCGAAGCGGAGGGGGATGTGCCTAGTAGGCTATGCAGAAACAAATATTTCTCAGGCGTAAATATCATTTGAGAACGGAAGCAATAGCTGAACCCCGCAAAATATCGATCAATCCGCATGTTGTCCATTTTTTTGTCCTCCCGCGTGATATGATTTAAGGGTTAACCCCCTTATGCATAGGAATATGCAAGGGAACGATAGGCGCCACAACTATTTTGTAGGACTTAAGACTTATCTTTTTGGTTTTTTCGTAGGCTTTACGGCTCATCTTTACGCGCCGTCTGCGTCGTCGCTCGCGCATGCGCTCGCTCCCGCCGCGACTACTGACGAGGGAAAAATGATGCGAGAGAGCTGAAACAGCCCCCGCCGCCACCCCCCCCTTGAGGGAAAAACACGGTTTTTAGATGGATGGAATGCGGCGCGTTGAAAAAAGTTTTGCGGGGATGGGGCGGGGGATAAAAGAAGCAAGACAAAAACAAATAAAATATGAAATAAGCTTCCCCGCGGCGGGGTTTTTCATAATATTCGGTTATATGGGAGGAATATTCAGTTATTAAGCTCGGAGAGGTGTCTTGTTGCATATGAAGGTTTAACGTAATGCCGTTGCAGCATATAAAAAATACCCCCACCTGGTACAGTGGGAGTATTTGAAAAACGTTTTTTAACGCGATAGGGCGGGTTCCGAAAGCTCTTCGCGGATCTCCACCATGCGCTCTGCGGCGATCGGACATTCTGCCCCCGGCGATGAATGAGCAATCCGAACCCAAAAATCGCGTTTATTAGGCTTACTATTTGAATACCCAGCGACTCTGAAAGCGTGCGGGTATCCCGTGCAGTTTGGATCTCCGAATTTGAAATTCAGCTCTTGCATCAGTTGCGCTGCAACGGTTTTCTCGTCCTCGAAGGATTGTTTCGGCGTTCTGAGGATCATCTGAAAGTTGCCTTTCGAGCTTTCAAGTAGTAAACATGGTCAAAAACCCATTTTCCATAGATCCCGCGCGCGATCAAGGGAAAGATCGTCGATCACAATATGATGATGAGTTATATCAAAGCACGTTGTATAAACTCTAGCGCATAGTCTGGGATCCGCGTTTCTCCCTTCCATTGCCGGCAAAAGCTCATCCGCCACCTCTTGCGCAGTGAAAAATCGTTCGTTGTCTTTGTCAATCTTTCCAAAGTTTTGCCCACCGCCTTTGGCATGAACAACAGTTATTCGATACGAAGAAGATTGTAACGCTTGGTGTTGTCGCCACCATAAATTCGTTTTTAATGCAAGCCCTTTCATGATGCCACCTCCTAGGTTTTGCTTCTTTTATCCCCCGCCCCATCCCCGCAAAACTTTTTTCAACGCGCCGCATTCCATCCATCTAAAAACCGTGTTTTTCCCTCAAGGGGGGGGTGGCGGCGGGGGCCCTTTTCAGCTCTCTCGCATCATTTTTCCCTCGCCAGTAGTCGCGGCGGGAGCGAGACGAAGGCGAGCGGACGACGCAGACGGTTTTTTAAATGACTTCACCTCTTGAAATGCTTGCCTCAACGATTTCTTCAAGACTTTTTCTATGAAGGATTTCATACTCCTCGTCTTCGGTTCGTGCATCGTCGAGATCAGGGATTGTAATATTTTTCCGGAGACCTGCCATCCTGCATTTTTCCGCGTTTTGGCGCGTCACCTCTCGCTTTTTCGCATCTATGGCGCGCATATCGGACTCGATTTTTCTGATATTCCCTGTTTCCCACGCTGTTTCAAGCGCCGTACGATATTTGGGAGAAACGCGACTTGCAATCCGTGGATTGATCATGTACACGCTTTGCATTTTAGGTATTTTCCGCAAAAGCTTTTTTTCTATAATCTCTCGGATCCCTTTTACCACTGTGCCCCTGCTTAATCGAGTGTCTGACATAATATCGTCCATAGACGCACAAAAAATGTTTTTGTGATCCATTGTTAATATTATTGATAACCAAATTTTACTGGCTGCAGACGATAATTCTTTCATTGCATCCATAGGTCCATGCTCATCTCCTCCCGCATCATCAAACGTGGCAAAAAGCTTGATAAAGCTGACGTCTCTCTCTTCTCCAGCGTCGACAACAAGGTGTTTTGCAATACTTCCGTCCGATCGCAACACGTTTTCTTCAGTAATTTTTTTGGAACGTACCTTTGGCGTAGAATGTTGCTCCAAAGAAAAACTGTTATATTGTTGTTTATCCTTCATAGTGGTTCCTCTCCTTTGACACGATTTGAATCTCCCACATTCAATATGTCAATTTCGTAGAGGAACCACAACCAAAATCCAAAAAAGGCTCAACAAAAGTCTAAAATTTGAACTTTGCTTTTCTTTTTTTGTACTTTTTTACTTCGCGGAGTCAGTGTTTGCAAGGGTTTGCGGGTTTCCCCTCTATATCTATCTCTCCTTATTATTCTTTCTATGCACATCTTTTCTTCATTTCTTCATTCTTCTTCATTCAGAGATCGACATCTTTTTAGATCTGCGATCCATGTATCGAGATCCACCTTCACGTATCGCACTCCTCCGCGCCCCTTGCCGACTCGAACGAAGGGTGGAGGTATCAGACGTCCTTTTACCTGACCTGCGCAACGTAGGGCACGTAGATAGCCCTCAGAGACCCCTATGTACGTTGCGGCTTCCCTCGATGTCAAAAGCTGTTTCTCCATATCAAAAAAACCTCCATCCAAAAGAAAAGATGGAGGAGAATATTTTAGTCGAGCATCTGACAAACAAATACGAGTATGGCTTTTTTAAGACTTTTTTTCTTCTGGAAGAAGAGTCCATATTGAGTCCAGACATAGAAAAAGGGTTCCCGCGGATTACGGGAACCCTTGCTATTACTGGAGCCGGTGTCCGGACTCGAACCGGAGACCTGCGCATTACGAGTGCGCTGCTCTACCAACTGAGCTACACCGGCGGTAAAATGGCGGTCCCAACGGGATTCGAACCCGTGTCACAGCCTTGAAAGGGCTGTGTCCTAGGCCACTGGACGATGGGACCGCGAAAGTGAAAACTGGTGAGCCGTGTGGGAGTCGAACCCACGACACCCGGATTAAAAGTCCGGTGCTCTGCCATCTGAGCTAACGGCTCGACTCTTCCTGCGTGCGCAAGTGATTATTTTACACAAAAAAACGAGCACGTCAAGCGGTCGGGCATCTTTTTCAACCCTTTATTTCAATGTTTATTCTCAGGGACAAACCGAGCGCGCGGGCTCCGCTCCTCCCGAAGAGCTGTCGAGCCTTGTATCGAGCTTATCTTCCGGGCTCGACGGTGCGGACGTACTCACTTCTTTTTGTTCGCAGGGTCGCAAGAGCGGACTCGCCATATTCAATTTGATCCGCAACACATACCGGGGATGTGCCCCCGTACGTCTTTCTTCTCTCGACTGCCTTCTTCAAGGAAAGCATGGGGAAAAGATCGTCTTCGGCCTCCGGAAGCACTTCTTTCCACTCTTCCCTGGAGAGAGCGAAAAGCCCCTTTCCGCGCGCGATGCATTCTTTCACCAGGCGGCCCGTCATGGAATGGGCATCTCTGAAGGGAATTCCCTTCAGGACAAGATACTCGGCCACGTCGGTCGCCAACGCGAAGCCGTCTTCCAGCCCCTCGACGGCGCGCTTTCCGTCCACGTCCACCGCGGCCAGGAGCGACGGGAGTACCTCGAGTATCTGCCCCACCGTATTCAGCGAAGCGCGAAGTCCTCGTTTGTCTTCCTGTAAATCCCGGTCGTAGGTCATCGGAAGCGCCTTCAGCGTAATCAGGAGGTCGAGCAGATGTCCCACAGTTTGCCCGGTCTTCCCGCGGATCAGCTCCATCACATCGGGATTCTTCTTTTGAGGCATCATGCTGGATCCCGTGCAGAACGCATCGGGAAGCAGAAGCCACCCGAACTCCCTGGAGGAGTAGATGACGAAATCCTCCGCGAGGCGGCTGCAGTGGATCGCGAAGAGCGCGGCGAACGAATGATAATCGACCATGTAGTCTCTTTGAGAGACCGTGTCGAGGCTGTTGCGTGTCGGCCGGGGGAAACCGAGCTGCGAGGCCGTGAACGATCGATCGAGAGGAAGCGTTGATCCGGCGAGCGCGCCGGCCCCGAGCGGACACTCGTTCAGCGAATCGAGGGCGAAGAAGAGGCGGGAGACGTCCCTTGAGAACGCGGCGAAGTGCGCCATCCAGTAGTGCCCCATCGACACGGGCTGGGCCTGCTGAAGGTGGGTGTACCCGGCGACGATGACGTCCTTGTGTTTTTCCGCGTTGCGCAGCAGCTCCGCGAGCAGCCGCTCCATACCCTCCGCGATATTCAGGAGCCTGTCCCGCAGGAAGAGGCGCATCGTCGTCGCCACCTGGTCGTTACGGCTTCTCCCCGTGTGCAGCTTGGCCCCGACCGGTCCCAGAAGTTCGATCAGGCGGCTCTCGATATTCATATGCACATCTTCAAGCTCTCGTGTGGGAACCAGCGTCCCCTCGACGATTTCGCTCCGGATACGGTTCAACCCTTCCTCTATCTTCTCCGCCTCGGCGGACGTGAGAATGCCGACGCTCCCCAACATCCTGGCATGGGCGACGCTGCCGGCGATATCCCACGGCGCCAGATCCCAATCAAGGTCGAGAGATTGGGTGAAGTCGCTTACAACAGCGGCGGTCGATTCTGTAAAACGCCCTTTCCACATGGGCACAGCTCCTTTCGGATGGAATCAGAATGAACAGATGCATTCCCATTTCGAGGACGCATCGCACATGATCGGGTACATCATGCGCTCCAGCAGACCGCACGCAGGGTGCCGTCCGAGCGCAAGCCAGGAAGCGACCTGGAGATGCAGACACTTCACGCCGCCGCCCCTTCGGTAGTCGATTCCTCCGACTCCGCCGCGGGAAAGAGCGCGCCATGTTTTCGGCCGAAAGCGCTGAAGAAAGCGCCGCTCGGCAGGAGAGAGCGAGAGCAGCCGAACGCGTGCCGCGTGACAGTGATACTCCGTCCATAGTGCGCGGTCTTTTTTCAAAGCCTCTTCCAGGATGGTAACGGCTCCTTCCGATTCCCTCATTCCGCAAAGCCTGACGAGCCAGGGGCAGGTCAGCCAGAAAGACGTCGGAAACGGCTTGCCGTTTTTTAGGGGAGCGCACTGTATCACCGCAGGGAAGCCCTTCGGACAGCGTCGAACAACAGCGGACACCAAAGACGGGTCGAACACTCGGCCTTTCATCTGGCGCAGGAGAACGGTTCTGTCGCTTCCGTCGAGATGTTCCGCAAAAAGAAGGGGGCGAATCCGCCCCCGGGAGAAAAAAGAACTCTTCCGCTTCACTTCGCAGGTTTGCCCCTTTTCTTTGAAGCCTTGCTGCTGTTGAGTTTGCTGTTGATATCCGCGATCTTCGCCTCGCTGGCCTTGAGATAGTTCGAAAGCTTCTTCTCGAAGGAGTCCCGGGGATCTTCAGGAACGTTCGGCGCCGCGTTTCGCGGAGCAAACGAAGTAGCCGGCCGGGAAGCCTCCATTTTTTTCAGGGAGAGATCGATCCTGCCCTTCTCGTCGATCTTGATCACCCTGGCCTGGACTTCCTGGCCAAGAGCGAGAATATCCTCCACTTTCTTGACGAAGCCGTGGGACAGCTCGGAAATATGGATCATCGCCCGCTGTCCGTTTTTAATCCGCACAAAAGCGCCGTAGGGCATAATCTGCTCTACAACGCACACAACCACTTCACCCGGTGCCAGGGGAGTGACGTCTCCCTTTTTTTCATCTGCCATGCGGTTGTCTACCCTCCACGATTATTTGATGAACCTATGAACCTTTACTGCATCGACAAGCTGTGCCGCTGTTTCGTTTCCGGTGGAAACCACCTCCGCAGGCCGCAAATGAGCGCTAGTGAATATCGATCCATTTCCATTCGAGACTCCCCCCGGAAGAGAAGTTCCGAACGAGAAACAAACTCCGGGCTTTCCACGCCCTTCGAGGATTATACCAAACAAGAAGCGTTCCTCTCTCCTTGTTCAACACACTTTTCAATAAGCCTTCCTCCAGTATCGGGGAGTAAAGCGCAAGCAGAACCTCTCCTTTTTTAAGCGAATTCGATCTTCCTCGAAACCAGGGAAGACGATTGCGCACTTCGATCGGCAGAGGGGTTATCCTGCCGACGGCCCCGATACAACGTACGGTGAATCCGCCGAGAGAGTGCAAAAAGACCCGTCTATCGCGCACGACTTTTTCGCCTTTTACCGCGAGCCGCCCGTCGAAAGAGAACGTTCCGCCCCGAATATTCCCCTTTACCGCTTCGTGGACCGCTTTCGAAATACAAGAACCCTTGACGAGCACATCCATCGCGGAACCGTACAGGGCGGAGCCGAGCACGCGTTCGGGCGGGCGAAGCGGGTGCGTCTCTACAACTCTCCCGACCGTCCGAAGGACAACCTCTTTCCCTTGAGGACGGAGAGAGCGTACTTTTGCCTTTCCCAGAAACAGCCTGGCAAGGTACGTGCGAATATCTTCACTGCTCACCGTGTTCCTCGCCCAGGGCCGCAAGCGCCTTTCCCATTCTGGAGAAAGGTTCGAGCAGATCCATTGTGGCCGCGGCCTCGACGAGCATCGCCGCAATCGCCTTGGCCTCTTCCTCCTTGGACTTGGGGAGCGGAAGCGAAATCCGGAGAGGCGCGCTGACGGAATCGGCCTGAATCAGGTAGGACCCGGGATCGTTTTGCTTTTCCATATCCCCGGTTGCGTCAAGAGGCGCCCTGTTGGTCGGCGCAAGCAGCACCGCTTTGGCTTTGGCCGTCCTTGAAAGCGGTTCGAGCAGATCGGTATCTCTGCAGACCCACAAAAGGGGCTGCACCTCGACGGCCCCGACGATACTCTCGAGTATCAGTTCCTCTTTGAGATAGACATCGAGGGCGCTTCCGTACAGTATCTTTTCTATGCGGGAAGGGCGGATCGGGTCGGTGTACCGGAAATCCGCAGGAATGCCTCGAAAGTCGGTCACAAGGACCGCCCCCCGAAACACTCCTTCCGAACCGTCCACAAGCAGATACCCCAAATTTTTCGTTCCTGAATGCGATACCACGGTCATGCCCCTCTCCGATCAGGCGTATAGATCGAACGTGCCGGTATCTGCGCGAGAAGAAGAAAGCGGCTCCCCATCCTCGGCTTCCCGGGCTTTTTTTCCTTTTTGTCCTCTTCCTTGGCGTCCGCCCTTTTGTTCCTCTTCTTCGCGCCGCTTCTTTCTTCCGAGCCGTTCTTCCTCGGCGGAGGAGTCGGCCGCCTGCACGGAGGTATCCCTATGCTCGGCCGCCGCGAGACTTTCGCCCTGTCTGCCCGCCTGCGCAGCCATTGCTGCAGGATCCCGCGTTTGTTGCGCCGTATGCTCCAGATTCCAGTGCGCCAGTTGCAAATTCACCGGTGTGACCATCGGCTTCTCCCCCTTCCCGCAAGATCGCGACGTCTGCTTAGTAGTCGTAAGGCTTTACCCTGATCTCTCCGTCATCGTAGACAAAAGCGCAGAACTGCTGCTTTTCCCGAACGATATACGTCATCCCCCTAATGGAGATGGTGACTCCCGGGTAGCAGTGTCCCTTGACCCGCACACTCCCTCTCGTCTTGCTGCTCTCCATCTGTTCCTCTATTGTTTTCAACTCATCGCGCGAAGTATTGATCTGGTTCTGCATCTGAAACTTCGCCTTTGTGAGGCTGATCATGAGCGCCCGCTTATTCTCGTCGAGCTGTTCGATCGCCTCGGCCTTCTTCAGAAATCCCAAGTTCGCCTCCACCTTGGCGGCCTTCTCCTCCGTCTCGGCCAAGAGCGCGAGGATCTCCTTCTTTCGTTCGGTGATCTCCGGCAGCACGCCCACAATGACCTCGGTCTTCGTTCCCATTTCGCTCCCGAGCGTAAGGCAGACGACTTCGAGTCCCGCCTGAATCTTTCCGCCGGCGACCTGCGCCTTGTTTCCTCCAAGGACGCTGATCTTTCCGTGAGCCGCCAGATCGCTGTGCAGCACGGCGTTCGTCACAGAAATATCCTTCCCGCTCCGAACCTTGGCCTGATCGATAAAGCCTGCGGTCACATCCCCCGCGGCCTCCAGAAAGGCCTTGTTCATTCCTCTGACTCCGCCGCTGATCAGAATATTCCCCTTGCTCTGGAGACGCGCCCCTTCGACCACGCCCCGAATCTCGATGTTTCCGGAGGTCTTGATCTCGAACCCCTCCCGGACCGCGCCATTGACGAGGACCGCGCCGATGAAGTCGATATTCCCTACGCTGTAGTCCACGTCGCCGTCGACCTGGAAAACGGGAACGACATTCAGCTTATTCCCCTTGAGCACAAGATTCCCGTCGATCATGGAATGGAGCGACAGGCCGTCCTCCGAGACATACGTCCCCGCGCCGGCGGGAAGCGGGCGATCCTTGCCGTTCTTCGCCTTGAGCGGGGCGCCTTTGACGGTCACTCCGGGAACGCCTTCCGTTGGAGGTTTCTTGGCCGCCAGCAACTGGTCCTTCAGAATAACCGTCACGGAACTTAAATTCTTCAGGTCCACCCTGCCCTGTTCGTCGACTTCCTTCGGCTTCGCACTGCCGAATTCCACCGCGTACTCTACCTCGGCGTCCTCTCCGTCGACGGGAGAGACACCGTTGGCTACAGGAACCCACGTCCGGGCGTTTTTCTCCGAGAGCATCGAGGAGACGACGTCCCGGTCGATTCCTTCAACAACCCCTTTTTCCTGTAAAAAAGAAAGCGCCTGGTCCAGCGTCGGCCAGGGCTTGTCGGCAAAAGGCGGCTCGATCCACAGTTCGGCTACCAAACCGTCCGAACTCACCCGCACTTCCAGTTCCGCGTCTTTCTCCAAGGCGGGGTCTCTCTCGGCAACCTTCACGGGGCTTGTCGGCCTCTCATGGGCAAGAGAGCCGACGGCGGCCGCGTTGTAATTCTCGACTCCTTTGGATTTCAGAAAGCCGACAATCGAGGATACTGAAAACTCGGCATCTTCCTGCGCCGCGAGATAAATTCCGTCTTCGCGGACCTCCATTCGGAACTTGTCGATCGCCATGAACTCCCCTCCCGGACGTGTTGTTAAATGAGTATGCCTCAGTTGCGACACAAGGTTCTTCAGGAAAACGCGGAAAAACCTCTCTTTCTTCTTAGGGCGTTCTACGGCCGGACAGCAAGAAAAGTGCGAAGAGAGGCCAGCGCCTTGCCGTGAATCTGCGATACCCTTGATTCGGTCACCCCGAGGATCTTTCCGATCTCTTTCAAGGTCAGCCCTTCGTAGTAGTAGAGAGAAATCACCTGCATCTCCCTCTCGGGAAGGGACTTCAGCGCCGCGGCGACACGGGCGACCTCGTCTTCGTCCTCAAGAAGTTCTCCCGCACCCGCGCTTTCATCGGGGATGATCCCCTCGCGGCTCACATCCCCGTCTTCCAGCGCAAGGACTTCGTCGAGAGAAACGATATAGCTCCTGCTCGACAGTTCCAGAGCTTCGCGGTACTCTTTCTCTTCCATTCCCAGGGCCTCCATCAGCGCGCCGTCCGAAAGAACGCCTTTCTCCTGCAACACCGTCTCCATGGCCCTTCCCAACTTCTGCAGCTTCTCTCTCCCCGTTCTGGAAATCCAGTCGTACTTCCGCAGTTCGTCGAGAATCGCCCCTCGTATCCGCGGCACGGCAAAGGTCTGGAAGGAAAACCCTTTGGAGATATCGAACCGGTCGATCGCGTCCAGAAGGCCGAAGACACCGAAACTCAAAAGGTCGTCGTAATCCAGTCCGGAAGGAGGCGAAACAGCCATACGCGCCACAACATACTTTACCAGAGGCAAGTATCGCTTGACGATTTTCTCTTTGTTTTGCTCGTCTCTGGCGGCCAGGTATTCTGTCCATAGCTCGACATCGGAGGATTTCAAAACCAACGGAACGCCTCCCTAGTTTCGGAATATCCAATACAATAGCACGACGCCCCCGAAAAAGAAAAGAAAAGCCATGAAAAACTTCTTCACGATTCCCGGAATCTCTCCTTGCGCGCCGCTGAACGAAAAAGCCGGCGCCGTCTTCAGACGCAGATCGGCGCCTATCTTTGCGACTCCTTCGATTCCTTTGCTTACCGAAAGCTTGATGAGCGATTGACCGCTGGGGAGCTTTCCCACCGAGATCACGGGAAACACCGGCCGTTCTCCGGCGCTGTCAAGGATCTTGGTGATAATCCCCGAGACCCCTCCTGTCTTTTCAATTTCGACGACAAGAAGATCTCCGGGCACAAGATCCGAGACCGCCTTCCCTTTCACCGGGTCGAGAAGCGGCTTGCAGTGTATCTGGATCGTCCCGACAGAACCAATGAGGGAAGGTGCGGGATCCGGCGTCTTCTCCGGCTCGACGGGCTCTCTGGTCTCTCCCAACCCAGCCATTTCCAAGCGTGCCCGGTTGAACGTCTCGGTCTTCATTTCGATGACGACTTCACTGTGGTAGAGTTCGACAAAGGACTTTTCTAGCGAGGCGACGATCTTCTCTTTTGCGGACGGGGAAGAGAAAAGAGCATTCATCGCGGTCGGGCTGAAAACATCCCGCAGAAGTTTAAGCACTTTCGGAAAGAGGCTTCTGTCCGGGTTGTTCCCTATCTTTTGAATGCCGTTCCGCACGGCTTCCCAATCGGCGTTGATACTGAAGGAGCCGGGAAGCTCCCTGGAGCTGACCCATAACGTCTGGTCCAGAAACTCGCCGGAATTCCCCTTGGCGATGATGCAGGCCGCGCCGCCCAGTTCTCCTCTTTTCCTGGACTCGAAACGAAGTTTCACGGCGATAAAGGCAGGAGCGAGAGACTGTACCAGAGAGATGATGTGGGCAGGATCGCCCGAAGAAGAGGAGAGAATGGCCTCGAGGGCCTCGCGGGTACAACCGAAAAGAACGCACAGTTCGTGCACCGATTCCGAAGGAAGCGAATCGATAAGCGAGCGTTTCGGCTCTATCGTTTCCTGCTCGGGAAAAGAAGGAGAATAGTCTTCGGAATCCTGAGCGACAGGCTCCTCCACGGGGGACCGGGCTTCCTCGAAATCCTGTTCCATGCGCTCATCTCCCTTCGCGTACTCCGTCAAATCTCGGTCTTTCCCTTTCCGAGGACTTTTACGGTGAGCATCCATGTCACCGTGGAAAATTCAACGGTACGCCCCTTGTTCCCCCCGACGTCGGAGTTCACGAGAGGTATCCCCATCTTTTTCAGCAGATCGATCGTCTCCTTCGCATTCCGGCTTCCGACGGCGAGGAAATCGGTCTCCGCGCCCGGAAGAGCGAACATCTGCGAACCGCCCGCGAGTTTCGCCTTCAGACGAGAGCGAAGCGCTCCCTTCGAACACACCGCATTGATCAAGGCCGGAACCGCGGTATCGGCGAACTTCCCCGGTTTTTCAGCAGCCTTCGCTCCCGCGCCGCGGCTGTCGGGCAACATGATATGCACCATCCCGGCGATCTTCGCCGTCTGGTCGTAAAGAACAAGGCCGATGCACGAACCCAGTCCAAGCGTCATCAGCATTTCTGGGGAGGAGACGACGACAAGCTCCGCCATTCCCACATGATGGGCTTTTTCCATGGTTCAAAGCACCTGCAGCTTTCTGAAGAGGATTTCAAGCGACCCCGGGTCGGGAAGCATGACAACCTTTCCGGAGACGTTTTTTTCGATATCGCCGACCTTGAGCGTCGTATCGACGATGAGAGCATACTCTCCCGTCTGCCCGAAGATGGAGGCGATCACCTGGAGTATGGAGCCCATCATGTCGTGCGCCACCCCGGGGACGGAGATGCTGTGCGTTCCGCCCATGAGGACGTTGATCGCGTTCAGGAAAGAGCTCAGGATGATATTCCCCACCTCGGTGAGCGCGCTGTCCCGCATCTCCGGCGGGATATCCTCGAGGACCATTCCGCTCATCTGGTGGCTTATGAGAAGGTCCACAAGGCTCTGCGCATCTTCCTCGTCCTGAAAGAAAATAAGACTGCAGGTGAACTCGCCTTCCGAACGAACGAATACGGCCGAGACCGGTGCGAGCGGGTCCCCGTAATACTCGGCGAGTTCGTAGATCGAGACCAGTTCGGCTTTCGGAACATCCATATCCACAGCGCGGGAGAGCATGACGGAGAGTGCGGTCGCGGCGTTTCCCGCACCGATGTTTCCGACTTCGCGCATGGCATCCAGCTGCATGTTGCTGAAACTTTCCATATCCATGAGGTATGCCGCGTCCTTCCTTCTGAAATTATCTGCCGTGCAGACCGGCAACGTCCAGAATAAGCGCCACGTTGCCGTCGCCCAGGATCGTAGCGCCCGCTATTCCTTTTATCTTGGAAAGGAAGCGCCCGAGCGACTTGATGACGATATCCTGCTGACCGATAAGCTCGTCGACGATAAAACCCACTCGCGTCTTTCCCGTCCTGACGACTACGACGGGATACTCTTCGCTCTCCTCCTCGGAGGCCCGCGGCGTGTGGAGCATTTTCGAAAGATCGCAGAGGGTGAGCACTTCGCCCCGGAGCAGCGTGGCAGGCGTCCCGTGCACCGTCTTCACGTTCTCTTTTTTCACGAGGATGGTCTCCTCGACGTTTTCCAGAGGCAGCGCGTACGTCTCGTCCCCGACCTTGATCAAAAGCGCAAGGACGATCGCGAGCGTGAGGGGGAGTCTGACGAAAACCCGCGTCCCGACGCCCAGTTCGGTGGAGATGTCGAACTGTCCGCCGAGCGATTCCACCTTCGTCTTGACGGCGTCCATACCCACTCCCCTGCCGGATACGTCGGTGACCTTCTCCGCCATGCTGAAACCGGGAAGGAAGATAAGGTGAACGACCTCTTCGTCGCTCATCGCGGCGGATTCTTCTTCGGTGATGACGCCGTTGGCAAGCGCCTTCGCCCTGACCTTGGCGGCGTCGATTCCCTTGCCGTCGTCGGTCACCTCGATGATGACGCCGCTCCCCTCCTGGTAGGCGGAAATCTTGATGGTTCCCTTGGAGGGCTTGCCCGCCTTTTTTCGGTCCTCGGTCTTCTCGATGCCGTGGTCGATGGAGTTCCTGATGATATGCACCATCGGCTCGCCGATCTCGTCGATCACCGTCCGGTCGAGTTCGGTCTCCTGTCCCTCCATCACCAGTTCGATCTCCTTGCCGAGCGTCTTGGAGAGATCGCGGACAAGGCGGGGGAAACGCTCGAAAATAAAGGAGACGGGAACCATGCGCAGCTTCGTCACAAGCTCCTGGATATCCCCGGAGATACGACCGAGCTGGGAGAGCGGATCGTCGAACTCCCGCAGATGCGCCTCCTGTACAAGGCGCTCGATACGGGCGCGGCCGATGACGAGCTCGCCGACGAGATTCATAAGCTTGTCGAGACGGCCGATATCGACGCGGACCGTCTGGCTCTGTTTTTTCGCCGCCTCCGTTTTTCGCTGAGGGGGAGCCGCCGGAGGCGTCTTCGGGGAGAGCGCCCTTTCTTCGTGAACAGGCGTCGATGGCGAAAGTTCTTGCGCTGCCGGTTCCAGTGCCGCCTCGGGGGCGGCTTCTTCGGAGGAGACTTGCGAGGGAGAGGCGGACAGCTCTCGGATTTCTACCGAGGCTACCTCGCTCACCCGATTTACGGCATCCTTCAGTTCTTCCCCCTTGTGATGCGTGGAAACGTACACAAGGAAGTCGTGTGCGAACTCCTCGTTCTCAAGCGCTTCGACGGGGGGCACGGTCTTGATGATGTCCCCCATTTCATCCAGCCTGCTGACCACCATATACGCGCGGGCCGCTTTCAGGAGACAGTCGGAAGAGAGCGTCACGGATGCTTCAAAGACGCCGAAACCCATGGCGGCGGCTTCCGAGACCCATTTCTGCTCTTGCCCCGAAAGCTCCTCGTTCACAACGCTTTCCGGTTCGGAAGGCTCCGCCGCTCCCCTGTTGGCCGTGGAACTCCGTATGGCGCGCACGAGATCCTCCGTATCCACGGAGGCGTCGCTTCCGGCCGCCCGAATGGCGTCGACCATAGACTGAAGGGTGTCGAGAGAACGGAAGAGAAGATCGATATCCCCCGCGTTCAACGAGTATTCTCCCTTGCGGACGGCATCGAGCATGTCCTCCATGGCGTGGGTGAGCGAAGCCATCCTGTCGAACCCCATCGTCGCGGACATCCCTTTGAGGGTGTGCGCCGACCGGAAGATCTCGGCGATAGCCTCCGAATTTCCCGGATCTTTCTCGATCACGAGCGTAAGATCGTCGAGATGCTTCAGATTGTCCCCCGCTTCATCGAGGAAAGCTCCCAGATACTGGCTCATATCCATATTCGTCATGGCAGATCATCTCCAGCCTTGTAAAGTCGTGTCATGTCTCTATTCTCTCACGCTTCGGATCATTGCTTCCGGTATCGAGTACAGGGGAAGAAGTTCATCGACAACGCCCTGTTCCACCGCGGCCTTCGGCATACCGTAGACAACGCATGTCTCCTGGGACTCCGCGATGATGCGCGCCCCTTTCATCTTGAGCGCGGCCGCGCCGTCGGCGCCGTCCCGTCCCATTCCGGTGAGGATCACCCCGACCGTATTCCCTCCGATCTCGTCGGCAACGCTCAAAAACATGATGTTCGCCGACGGCTTGACGGAAAGAAGGGGGGGCGCATCGGAAAGAGCGCATACGAATTTTCCCGTCGATTTTTTTCTCACTACCATATGATACCCCCCGGGAGCCACTACGGCTAGCCCCGGACGCAATTCCGTTCCTTCCGCCCCCTCGACGACGTCGAGTTCGGAGAGAGAATCCAGTCGCTTCGCGAAAGAGAGCGTAAAATCCTTCGGCATGTGCTGCACGATCACAATAGGAACCGGGAAATCCCCCGGTATCTGGGAAAGCACCTGCTGCAAGGCCCTCGGACCGCCGGTCGAGGACGCTATGGCAACCATCTCGGGGCGTCCCTTTCTCCAGCGCGAGGCAAACGACTCCACCGGACGCGGCGGTGACGACGGCGACGGCTGAAGGCGCGGTTCTCTGCGTTCACGCGGCGCGACGATCCTCGCCGTGCTGGCCGCCAGCACCTTCGAGAGAAGATCGGCGGAAACATCCCGCATGTTCAGAGAAACATGCCCCGAAGGCTTGGCGACGAAATCCACCGCCCCGGCCGAAAGCGCCCTGAGCGTTATCTGCGCGCCTTCCTGCGTCAGACTGCTCACCATGATCACAGGAAGAGGACGGCGCTTCATGATCTCCTCAAGAGTGGCAAGACCGTCTTTTTTGGGCATTTCGACATCGAGCGTAACGACCGTCGGCGAAAGCTCTTCGATCTTTCGAAGCGCGTCTTCTCCATCCCGCGCGGTCCCGACGACCTCCATCCTCGGGTCCGTTCCCAGTATATCGCTGATAACTTTTCTCATAAAAGAGGAATCATCAACTACAAGCACTCGAATCTTCGACTCTGTCATGGCATTCCCTTCGATCTCTATGATTGACGTCCCGCCAGCTCCTGCTGGCGAATATAGTTCCCGAGCGGTTTCTCCGCAAAAACAGGCATCCCTTCAAAGGCTACGCCGAGCTCCCAGGATTCGGATTTTGGAATCTTTTTAACTATTTTGCCCACAAGAAGATACCTTTTCTCCTGAAGTACCAGCTCCACCAGGAAGCGCGCTCTCTCCGGGAAAAGGCGAGCTTTTTCCCGCGGCACTGAAAAGCCGATGCCGCCGAGGCTGATATCTTTCGCATTGACATACGTCCACTCTTCTTTTTCGGGTCTGTAGCCCTCTCCCTCAAGACGAAACAAGCCAGTTTTTAAAAGACACGGCACGCGGACAAAAAGCCTTCGTTGAATTTTGCGGGCTTCGCCGACAGGCGTCACCCAAAGAAGCGGAAGGTTCTCCCGAACCAATCCCTTGGATATGGAAACCAAGGAAAAATACAGAGCTCCTCCCGCCTCCACGCTCATCTTCAGCTGCACGCTGCGATGCACGGGCAAGAGCGCGCCCCGCATCGTCGGATGCGCAAGGCCGATGAGCTCTTCATCGACATCCTCGACCCGTGAAGGGTAGGTCCCCTTGTAGAGCCCCGCATCGATGACCAACGATACCTTGCTCCCGATGCAGTCCTTGAGCATTGCGAGAAACTCGCCCGAGTCCATTCCTATACCCCCAACCCGAGGTTTCTGGCAAGACGGAAGAAGAAGGATTTAACGCCTCTTCCCGTCGGGGGCTCCGTCTCGTCGTCCATGCTCGCCAGATTCACCGCGATTTCGGCGATATCCATGCTGGCCCGGCACGACGGGTTCGCCAGGAAAAAAGGAGTGCGCATCCGTACGGCCTTTCCGACGCTCTCATCAAGCAAGACCGCTCCGCCGAAAGGAACGGAGAGACTGAGGAACTGGTTCGCCGCCATCTGTATGCGCTCGGCGACCTCCCTTCCCTCGGAGTGCGAGGCCGCCATATTCACAACAAGGGTTACGTCGATCTTGCTGCCGGTATTGATGGCCAGCGTCTTCAGGACGCCGTACGCGTCGCGTATCGACGTCGGCTCCGGCGTTGTGATCAAGATCGTCATGTCCGCGGCCACGCCGAAGGAGAGCGTATTCTTATGGATTCCGGCGCCCGTATCGATAAGCAAAATATCTGCGACCCCCTCCAAAACGGAGAGCTTGTCGATCAGGAGCGACTGGGCGTCGTCGTCGAGCTCGGCGAGCTCCTGCACTCCCGGCCCTCCCGGGAGGAGGAGCACCCCGTTCTCCAGGGAGACGAGGACATCGTCCACAGTGCGCTGCCCTTTCACCAGGTGCGCAAGGGTGTACTTCGGGGAGATTCCGCAGAGAAGGTCGACATTGGCCATTCCGAGATCCGCGTCGAGGAGGACGACGCGCTTGCCCGAAGCCGCGAACGCCATAGCCAGATTCACCGCGATATTGCTCTTTCCGACTCCGCCTTTCCCGCTGAGGACGGCGATGGAACGGAGGCCCGAAAGTCCCTTGATGTTTTTGCGGCGCGTCCGGACAATCCTGCGGAGTTCCCCCGCCTGATCGTGGACCGTCGGCGCCCCCTCACGCACGAGGCACATCTCCCTTCGCGCGAAGGAGCAGCTCGGCTAACCGGGAGCCCTTTGCCACTTCGATGTCGTTGGGGACATTCTGTCCCGTGGTGAAAAAAGAGACCGGTTTATCGAAGTCGAGAAGAATATTCAAAAGAGCGCCGTACGTCGTCGTTTCATCGAGTTTCGTAAAAAGGATATAGGTCAGCGGAACGACGCCCATCCGTTGGATGACGTCGAGCATGTCGCGGTACTTCATATTCGCCGGAAGCACCAGATGGACCGCATCCGGACGGAACGCCTCGTAGAGGACACGGATCTCTTCGACGCGACGGCTGTCCTTCTGGGAACGGCCCGCCGTGTCCAGCAGCAGAAGATCGGCCTTCCTGTAACGATCCACGATATCCGGAATTTCGTTCGCGTCGTACACCACATCGATCGGCACGCACAGGATCTTCGCATAGGTACGCAGCTGTTCCGGAGCGGCTATTCGGTACGTATCCGCGGTGAGGAAAACGACGTTCTTCTTCTCCCAGAGCGACTGAATGGCTGCGAGCTTCGCGATCGTGGTGGTCTTCCCAACTCCGGTAGGGCCGATGAGCATAACCCTGCCTCCCCCGAGGGCGTCCCATGTGGTGTCCGCCGCGACCGGGATTTTTTCGGCCAGCCACTCGGGAAAATGTACCGAAGGCGCCTCGGACTCGAATTCCCGAACGAGCTTGCGGGCGTGCTCCTCGCTTACATCCTCCGCAGTCAGCCGCAGCAGGAGCTCCGTATCCCGTTTTTTTTCCACCCCGCAGACCGGCAGTCCCTCCGTAAACGAGTGTCGCGCAGGCGTATGAGCGGGAGGAGTCTCTTTCTCGTTCTCAAGTC
>Ga0334887_1002643_pt1 | contig 19475 bp, 7 predicted proteins | sample GraSluR1_MG_10_FD_207217 | JGI IMG/M metagenome (GOLD analysis project Ga0334887, IMG submission 207217) | Sludge microbial communities from methane-producing bioreactor in Wageningen University, Netherlands - Granular Sludge_18_07-R1 | ecosystem: Engineered > Bioreactor > Anaerobic >...
TCCAGGCCCCCACCTGGGGGCTGGGCCGGGTGGTCTGCCACGAGCATCCCGAGCTGGATCCCCGCCTGGTGGACCTGGATCCCGGCGTCCCGGAGGAGTCCGGCGAGGCCTTGGAGGCCCTGCTGGCCGAGGTGGCCGCGACCGACCCCGAGAACCAGGTGGCCTGGCGCCGAGGCCGACGCCACCTGGCCCGACTCAGGCGCCTGGGAACCCTTCCGGAATCCACCACCCCGAAGGTGGAGGGCACCTGGCTGGTGAGCGGCGGCCTGGGCAAGCTGGGGCGGCTGGTGGCCGAGCGACTGGCCGACCAGGGAGCCAAGGCCCTGGCCCTGTTCTCCAGGCGGCACCCCGACGCAGAGGAACTTGCCTGGCTGGCCGGGCTCCGCCAGAAGGGAGCGGAGGTGGGCCTGTGGTCGGTGGACCTGACCGACCGGGCGGCCGTGGAAGGGGCCGTCCAGGAAATCCGCTCGCGCCTGGGCCCGCTGCGGGGTGTGGTCCACTGCGCCGGCCTGCTGGACGACGGGGTCCTGACCGAGCAGACCTGGGAGCGCTTCCTCCCCGTCCTGGCCCCAAAACTGGAGGGGGCCTGGAACCTGCACCTGTCCACCCGGCAGGATCCCCTGGAGGCCTTCGTCCTCTTCAGCTCAGTAGCCGCCACCCTGGGCAGCGCCGGGCAGGCCAACTACTCGGCGGCCAACGCCTTCCTGGAGGCCCTGGCTGAATCCCGCCGGGCCGAAGGGCTTCCCGCCCTGGCCATCGGCTGGGGCCCCTGGACGGTCGGCATGGGCGCCAGACTCCGGCCCGAGCACAGGGAGCGCCTGGTTCGCCAGGGCCTGGGTCTTCTGGAGCCCCGGGAGGGCCTGGACCTCTTCGAGGCCCTCCTCGGTCGGAGCGGGCGGGCGCTGGCATTGAAGGTAGACTTCGAGGCCCTCCGCCCCTGGGTGGGCCGGGAGCTGCGCCCCCTCCTGGCCGAGCTCCTCCCCCTCTCCGGCAACGATCCGGAACCCTCCGTCCAGGAGCCAGAGAAACTGGTGCGCCTGCATGCTTCCCGAATCCTGGGCCTGGACCCGGAGGCTTTGGATCCCCGGCGTCCCCTTCGCGAGTACGGGCTGGACTCGCTGATGGCCCTGGAGCTTCGCAAGGAATTGGGACAGGCCCTGGGGCGGAACCTGCCGGCCACCCTGGCCTTCGACCAGCCGACCCTGGAGGAGCAGGCAGCCTTCCTGAAGGAGCTCGTGAATCCGCCTTCGGTCGCCGGGAGGCTCCTCCCGGATTCAAGCCGAGGCGGCTCGCCTGCCCCGGGGCTTCCCCAGGGCGAACCCATCGCGGTGATCGGGATCGGCTGCCACTATCCGGGGGGCGCCGCGGGCCTGGAGGCCTTCTGGGAGCTGCTGGTCTCGGGCCGGGATGCCATCACCGAGGTGCCACCCGAGCGCTGGGATGCCCGGGCCCTGTACGATCCCGACCCGCAGGCCCCGGGCCGCATGGTGACCCGCTGGGGCGGCTTCCTCCCCGATGTCGACCGCTTCGACGCCTCGTTCTTCGGGATCCCGCCTCGGGAAGCCCGGGTGATGGATCCCCAGCAACGCCTCCTGCTGCAGACCGCCTGGGAGGCCCTGGAGGAGGCCTCCCTGCCTCCCGAGAGCCTGCAGGGGACGCCCACCGGGGTCTTCGTCGGCCTGAGCACCCTGGACTACTTCACCATGCTGCGCGATGCCGGCCAGATGGATCCCTGGGCCAGCACCGGCGTCGCTCCCAGCGTGGCAGCCGGACGCCTGGCCTACCAGTTGGGTCTGAAGGGTCCGGCCCTGGCCCTGGACACCGCCTGCTCCTCCTCGTTGCTGGCCGTCCACCTGGCCTGTCAGGCCCTTCGCGAGGGAGAGTGCGACCTGGCCCTGGCCGGGGGCGTGAACCTGATCCTCTCGCCCGAGACCTCGTGCGTCATGTCCGCCATGGGAGCCCTCTCCCCCAGCGGACGCAGCCGCGTCTTCGACGCCGCGGCGGACGGCTATGTCCGCAGCGACGGCTGCGCCCTGGTGGTCCTCAAGCCCCTGTCTGCGGCCCTGCGCGACGGCGATCGGATCCTGGCCCTGGTGCGGGGAAGCGCCGCCAACCAGGACGGGCGGAGCAACGGCCTGACCGCCCCCCACGGTCCCTCCCAGGAGGCGGTGATCCGCCGGGCCCTGGAGCGGGCCGGGGTCGAACCCTGGCAGGTGGACTACGTCGAGGCCCACGGGGTGGGGACCCCGCTGAGCGATCCCCTGGAACTGCAGGCCCTCGGGGCCGCCCTGGGTCCCGGGCGCCCGCCCGGGAAGCCCCTGCTGGTGGGTTCGGTCAAGAGCCAGATCGGACACGCCGAGAGTGCGGCGGGGGTGGCCGGGCTGATCAAGGCCGTCCTGGCCTTGCGCCACCGGATGCTGCCGGCCAACCTGCACTTCCACACCCCGAACCCCCTGGTCCCCTGGGCCGAGCTGCCCCTGCGGGTGGTGGACCGGACCCTTCCCTGGCCCCAGGGTCCGGGACCCCGCCTGGCGGGCGTCAGCGCCTTCGGCATCTCGGGGACCAACGTCCACGTGGTTCTCGAAGAGGCCCCCGCCCCTCCCCCGATTCCGCGGCTCGACCGCCCCTGGCATCTCCTCCCCCTCTCGGCTCGAAGTCCGGAGGCCCTGCGCCGGCAAGCCCGGAACTTCGCCCGGGCCCTGGAGGGCGACCCGGACCTGGGGGCGCTCTGCCACGCGGCGGGGTGCGGCCGCTCCCACCTGCCCCACCGCCTGGCCCTGGTCTGCAAAGACCCGGCCGAGGCCGCGCGAGACCTGCGGGTCTGGGCCGACTCGGGAGAGATCCCGGCCCGGATGAGGCTGGGCCAGGCCCAGGAGCCGCCCCGGGTGGCCCTGCTCTTCTCGGGCCAGGGCTCCCAGCATGCCGGGATGGGCCGGGACCTCTTCGACTCCCAGCCGGTCTTCCGCTCGGCCCTGGAACGCTGCGCCGAACGACTCGACGCGCGGCTGCCCCGGCCCCTCCTGGAGATCATGTTCGAGAACCCCGAGGGCCTGCTGGACCAGACCCTGGGCACCCAGAGCGCCCTCTTCGCCTTCGAGTGGGCCCTGTGGGAGTTGTGGCGGGATTGGGGCCTGCAGCCGGCCGCCCTGCTGGGACACAGCGTGGGCGAGTTCGTGGCGGCCTGCGCCGCCGGGGTCTTCACCCTGGAGGAGGCCCTGGACCTGGTGTCCACCCGGGGGCGGCTCATGCAGACCCTCCCTCCGGGCAGCATGGCCGGAATCTGGGCCTCCGAGAGGCAGGTCCGGGAAGCGCTGAGCGGACTCCCCCAGACCCGGGGAGTCAGCGTGGCGGCCCTCAACTCGCCGCTGAACGTGGTGGTCTCCGGGCCTTCCGAGGGGGTCGAGGCCCTGTGCGAGCACTTCCTCGCCAGGGGAGTCCAGGCCACCCGGCTTCCGGTCTCGGGCGCCTTCCACTCGCCCGCCATGGAGCCGCTGCTGGAGGAGTTCAGGAAGCACCTCGCCAGGATCCCGGGCACGCCGCCCCGGAGCCCCCTCTACTCCTCCCTGAGCGGAGCCCGGGTGGAGCGCGAGGTCTGCGAGCCCTCGTGGTGGGTGCGCCACATGCACGAGCCCGTGCGCTTCGGGGCCGGCTTGAAGTCCCTGGCCGGGGAGGGGGTGGACGCCTTCCTGGAGATCGGCCCTCAACCGGTCCTGCTGGGGATGGGTGCCGTGAACCTGCTGGGAAGCCCCCACCTGTGGCTCCCCTCGATCCGCCCGGGCGAACCCGAGTGGCGGACCCTCCTGGAGAGCCTGGCAACCCTGTACGTCCGCGGGGCCGAGGTGGACTGGAAGGGCTTCGACCGCCCCTTCCACCTGCCCGCCACGAGCGCCCCGACCTACCCCTGGGAGCCAGAGCGCCACTGGTTCGAGGCCCCGCGGCCGTCGGACGCCGGCCACTTCCTGGTCTCGACCTGGAAGGAGCTCCAGCCGCTTCCCCCATGTGAACCGGAGACCTGGCAGGTCCTGGACGACGGGACGGGCCTGGCGGGAGCGCTGGAGGCTGCTCTTCGGACTCGAGGCCACCAGACCGGGGCCGGGGCCCGGAACCTGGTCCTGCCTTGGACCGGGGAGCCCGGCGGCGACCTGGATCTGCCCGGGCTGGTCGAGCGCCACTGCCGCCGCCTGCTGGAGACGGTCCAGGCTCGGGGCCCACAGCGGCTCTGGCTCCTGACCCGGGGCGCCTGCTCGACCGGCGACGAAGGCGTCCGGCTGGATCTGGCGCCCCTGTGGGGCATGGCGCGGGTGATCCGCCTGGAGCATCCCGAATTGCGCTGCACCCGATTGGACCTTCCCCTTCGGCCGCTTCCCGAGGAGGCCGAGCGCCTGGCCGAGGCCCTCCTGGGCGCGGGAAGCGAGGACGAGCTGGCCCTGCGCGACCAGGCCCTCCTGGCGGCCCGCATCCAGGCCGCTCCCCCTCCCCCCGGCGCCGCGCCCACCTTCGAAGCCGGCGCCTGCTACCTGATCACGGGGGGGACAGGCGGCCTGGGGCTGGCCCTGGCCCGTTGGATGGTCCAGCAAGGGGCCCGCGACCTGGTCCTGGTCTCGCGACGAGGCGCCCCGGATCCCGTGCAGGCGCAGGCAATCCGGGAGATGGAGGGCGCTGGAGCCCGGGTCCGGGTGGAAGCCCTGGACGTGGGCGATCGCCCGGCCCTGACCCGCCTCTTGAACGGAATCCGGACCCGAGGCCCTCTGCGCGGCGTCTTCCACGCCGCGGGGGTGGCCGACGTGGGCCTGATGGTGGACCAGGATCCCGAGCGCCTGGCCCGGGTCCTGCGCCCCAAGGTGGCCGGAGGCTGGAACCTCCACGAACTGACCCAGGGCGATCCCCTGGACTGGTTCGTGCTCTACTCCTCGGTCGGGAGCCTCCTGAGCTCCCCGGGTCAGGCCACCTACGCCGCGGCCAACGCCTTCCTGGACGGGCTGGCGGCCTTCCGCAGGAAGGCGGGACTGCCGGTGACCTGCGTCAACTGGACGGCCTTCGAGGACGGAGGGATGTCCCTGGGCGAGAACCTCGAGCGCTTTCATGAGACCGGGATGGGCACCCTGAAGGCCGAGGAGGGAACCCGGATCCTGGGCCGACTGATGGCGGCCGGAACGCCGGCGAGCATGGTCGTCCCCCTGGACCTGGACCGCTGGCTGGACTACTACCCCCAATGGCAGGGCAGTTCGCTTCTGGCCGATCTGGCCGGAGGCCGCCCCATGCCCGCCCGGGGCGGCCTCCGGGGACGCCTGGAGGGCCTGGACCCCGCGGCGCTCCGAGAGGCGCTCCGGGCCGAAGTCCTGGCCCGCACGGCCCGCTGCCTGGGCCTGCAGGGCCCCGAGACCCTCGCCCTCCGAGGCTCCTTCCAGGACCAGGGCCTGGACTCGCTGATGGCCGTCGAGTTGCGAAACGGGTTGGAGAAGGACCTGGACCTGGGGCTGCCGGTCACCCTGGTCTTCGACCACCCCACCCCGGAAAGACTGGCCCTGCATCTTTCCGGATCGCTTCAGCCAGCCCCGGCCGAGCCTTCGGGCCCTGCCTCGCCCCCGGCAGTCCGCCTGGAATCGAGTCCGGAGCCGGCACCCACCGGGTCCGCCTCAGAGGCCCCCTTCCCGGCCTTCCGGGAGACCTCCCAGGTGGACCCGCCCTGCGAGTCCCCCGAGGCCATCGCGGTGATCGGCCTGGGCTGCCGCTTCCCTGGAGGGGGCCACGGCCCCGAGGCCTTCTGGGAACTCCTGGCCGAGGGGCGCGACGCCATCACGACGGTTCCCCCCGAGCGTTGGGAGGCCCAGGCCTGGTGGTCTCCCGAGCCGGGAACGCCCGGTCGGATGATCAGCCCCTGCGGCGGCTTCCTGCCCGGACCCGACCTCTTCGATGCCGAGTTCTTCGGCATCCCGCCCCGCGAGGCCCGAGCCATGGATCCCCAGCAGCGCCTCCTCCTGGAGACCGCCTGGGAAGCCCTCGAGCATGCCGGCATCGCCCCCTCCCGACTGGAAGGCAGCGCCACGGGGGTCTTCGTCGGGGTCTGCTCTCACGACTACGAGGCCCTCTTCAGCGGCCTCGAGGAACTGGACGCCTGGGCCGGGACGGGCCTCCAGGCGAGCGTGACCGCCGGGCGGCTCTCCTATCTGCTGGGCCTGCGCGGTCCCAGCCTGGTCCTGGACACGGCCTGCTCCTCCAGCCTGGTGGCCGTGCACCTGGCGGCCATGAGCCTGAAGTCGGGCGAGTGCGACCTGGCCCTGGCGGGGGGCGTGAACCTGGTCCTCTCGCCGGCCGGAAGCGTCGTCCACTCCCAGACCCACGCCATGGCGCCCGACGGACGCTGCAAGGCCTTCGACCTGGCCGCCGACGGCTTCGTTCGCAGCGACGGGTGCGGAGTGGTGGTCCTCAAGAGGCTGTCGGCCGCCCGTCGGGATGGCGACCGGATCCTGGCCCTGATCCGGGGCAGCGCGACCAACCAGGACGGCCGCAGCAACGGCCTGACGGCGCCTCACGGGCCCGCCCAGGAGGAGGTGATCCGCCAGGCCCTCACCCGCGCGGGGATCCCGGCCTCCCGGGTGGGCTTCGTCGAGGCCCACGGCACGGGAACGGCCCTGGGAGATCCCATCGAGTTGCGGGCCCTGGGCCGGGCGATCGGTCGGGAGCGTTCCGAGCGGGGGCTTCGGGTCGGGGCCGTGAAGAGCAACCTGGGCCACCCCGAGGGAGCCGCCGGCGTGGCCGGACTGACCAAGGCGGTGCTGGCCCTGCGCCACCGCGCCATCCCCCCCAACCTGCACCTGGTCCGGCCGACCCCCCACGTGGACTGGGAAGGGTTGCACCTGCACGCTCCCACCACCCTGGAGCCCTGGACCGAGGGGCTCCCCCGCGTGGCCGGGGTCAGCGCCTTCGGGATCTCCGGCACCAACGCCCACGTGGTGCTCGAAGAAGCCCCCGAGGAGACCTTCCCGGCAGACCCTCGGGTCTTCCACCTGCTTCCCCTCTCGGCCCGCACCCCGGAGGCGCTCCAGGAGCTCCTGGCCCTCTACGCCCGACACCTCCGGGCCCATCCCGAGGTGCCGCTGGGGGCCACCTGCCGGACCGCGGCGGTCGGTCGCGACCACTTCGCCTGGCGGGTGGCACTGGTGGCCGCCTCGGTGGCCGAGATGCTGGAAAAGCTCGAGGCCCTGGCCTCCAACCCGTCCCCGAGCGGGAGCCAGGGGACCTCGGTCCTTTCGATCGGCTTTGCCCCCCCAGACGAGGCCGGGGCCTGGGACCGGACCTGGCTCCAGCCCCCCGAGGGCCTGGACCGGGAGGCCCTGGAGGAGCTGGCCGGACTCTACAGCGCCGGAGCCACGGTGGACTGGGTGGGCCTGCATCGCCCCTTCCCCGGCCCCCGTGTGGACCTGCCCACCTACCCCTTCCAGCGCCGCTCCTTCTGGATCGGAAGACCCCACCCGGCGGCTGCGCCGACCACTCCGACGGGGAAGGAGCGCTTCTTCGAGGTGGCCTGGCGCCCGATTCCCGAGCCCCCTGTCCAGAGCCTGCAGGGTTGCTGGGGAGTGCTGGGGACCCGGACGGCCGAGGTGGTCGAGACCCTCAAGAACGCAGGGGGCCGGGTGCTTTGCGCCGACTCGGGCCACTTCCCTGCGGAATGGTTGCGCCAGCACGACCTTCGAGGAGTGATCCTGCTGGCGAGCGAGACTCCCTCGGATCCGGTTCCGCCGGACTCTGAGCCCTGCCTGCAGGCCCTGGCCCTGATCCAGGCCCTGGCGCGCCACCCCTGGCCGGGTCAGCCCCCCGGGTTCTGGCTGGTCACCCGGGGCGCCTGTCCGCTGCCGGGCGAGGTCCCCGACCTGGCCCAGGCCCCGCTTTGGGGGCTGGGACGCTCGGCCATGCTGGAGCATCCGGAGCTGGACTGCCGCCTGGTGGACCTGGAACCCGGGTCCCCCCCGGCGACCCTGCTGGCCGAACTCTCGGCCCGGGACGCCGAGAACCAGGTCGCCTGGCGCGGAGAGCGCCGGCTGGCAGCCCGGCTGGTCCGCTCCGAAGTGGCTGGGGCCCTTGCCCGGCTGCGCCCGGACGCCACCTACCTCCTGACGGGAGGGCTGGGCGCCCTGGGCCTGGCCGTGGCCCGGCGTTTCGTCGAACGCGGAGCCCGGCACCTGGTGCTGGTGGGACGCCACGCTCCCTCCCAGTCGGCCCTCGGCGCGCTGGCCGAGATGCGGGCCCACGGGGCCGAGGTGCGAACCCTGCAAGCGGACGTGGCCGACCCGGTCCAGGTCGAGGCCCTCTTCGCTGCCGCGGCGGACTCCATGCCCGCCCTGAAGGGTCTGGTCCACGCCGCCGGAGTCCTGGACGACGGGGTGCTGAGCGAGCTGATGCCGGAGCGCCTGGAACGGGTCCTGGCCCCCAAGCTCCAGGGAGCCTGGAACCTGCATCAGGCCTCCCTCCCCCTGGACCTGGACTTCTTCGTCCTCTTCAGTTCGGTGGCGGGGGTCCTGGGAAGCGCCGGTCAGGGCAACTACGCGGCCGCCAACTCCGGGCTGGACGCCCTGGCCGCCCTGCGCAGGGCCCAGGGCCTTCCCGCCCTCTCGGTGGACTGGGGGCCCTGGCGGGCCGGCATGGGCGAGGCCCTGAACGCCACCTTCCGCCGGCGCCTGCTCGAAGAGGGCCTGGGAATCCTGGGAATCGAGGAGGGCCTGGCGGCCCTGGAGGACCTGCTGGGAGCCCAGGGGCACCGGGTGGTCATGCCGGTGGACTGGGAAGCGCTGCGCTCCCGCGGCCAGGGCCCGATCTCCCCGCTGGTCCGCGAACTGGTCCCCTGGCGACAGCCGGAAGATGGCTCGGCACCGCTCCAGGCCGGGAACGAAGCGGCGGGCATCGAGAGCCTGCAGGACATGGTCCGAAACCATGCCGCCCGGGCCCTGGGGGTGACCCCGGAGAAGCTGGGCTGGGAGCGTCCCCTCCGGGAATTCGGCCTGGACTCGCTGATGGCCCTGGAGCTGCGCAACTCCCTGGCCCGGGCCACCCGGCGCAACCTGCCCGCCACCCTGGCCTTCGACCATCCCACGCTGAGGGAGATGGCCGGATTCCTGGCCGGGCCTGGAGTGGCCGCGCCCGCGAAGGCCCCCTCCCCGACCCGTCCGACCCCGCTGGTCGAGCCGGAAGACGGGATCGCCCTGATCGGCGTCGGCTGCCGCTTCCCCGGGGGGATCGAGGGCCCCGAGAGCTTCTGGCAGGCCCTCCTGGAGGGGCGCGACGCCATCACCGAGGTGCCCCCTGAACGCTGGGATGTGGAGGCCTTCTACGATCCCAGCCCGGGCCTGCCGGGGAAGGCCACCTCCAGGTGGGGGGGCTTCCTCTCGCAGATCGACCACTTCGACGCAGCCTTCTTCGGGATCCCTCCCTTCCAGGCCGAGCGCATGGATCCCCAGCAGCGACTGTTGCTGGAGGTGAGCTGGGAGGCCCTGGAGCGGGCCGGCCTTCCTCCTGAAGGGCTGGTCGGGACCCAGACCGGGGTCTTCGTGGGGCTGACCGAACAGGAGTACGGTCGGCTGCACCTGCGGCAGGCCCGGGATCTGGACGCCTGGTCCACCGGCGGGAACTCGGCCGCCATGGCCTCGGGCCGACTCTCGCTGCAGTTGGGCCTGCAAGGGCCGAGCATGACCCTGGACACGGCCTGCTCCTCCTCGCTGGTGGCCGTCCACCTGGCCATGGCCAGCCTGCGCTCCGGCGAGAGCGATCTGGCACTGGCCGGCGGCGTGACCCTGATGCTGACCCCGGCGGTCAACGTGGCGGCCAGCCAGTCCCGCCTGCTGGCCTCGGATGGCCGCTGCAAGCCCTTTGACGCCCTGGCCGACGGCCTGGTCTGGTCGGAAGGCTGCGGGATGGTGGTCCTCAAGCGCCTGGCCGAGGCCCGGCGGGACCAGGATCCCATCCTGGCCGTCCTGCGCGGCTCGGCGATCAACCAGGACGGGCGGGCCGGCGGCCTGAACGGCCCCGCCCTGGAGACCGTGGTCCGACGCGCCCTGCACCAGGCTCGGGTGGAGCCGGGTCAGGTCGGGATGGTGGAGGCCTTCGGGCTGGGGCTGCCCCTGGCCGACGCCCTCGAGGCCCGGGCCCTGGGCGCCGTGCTGGCCCAGGGGCGCCCCACGGGAACCCCCGCCTGGGTGGGCTCCATCAAGAGCAACTTCGGCCACACCATGGCCGCCTCGGGAGTGGCCGGCCTGATCAAGGCCGCCCTGGCCGTCCGCCACGGCCTGATTCCGGCCAGCCTCCACTGCGCCCGACCCACCCCGCACGTGGAGTGGGAGTCGCTGCCCCTGCGCGTGGCCACCCGACCGCTGCCCTGGCCCGAAGCCCATGAACTGCGCGTGGCGGGAGTCAGCGCCTTCGGCAACAGCGGGACCAACGCCCATGTGGTCCTGACCCAACCCCCGCCCGAGGCCGACCCGGGAGCGCCCGGAGACGAGGGATCAGAGCACCTGCTGCTGGTCTCGGCCCGAAGCCCTGAGGCCCTGCGAGAGATGGCCGCCCGCCTGGCAGACCATCTGCAGGCGCACCCTTCTCTGCGCCTGGCCGACGTGGCCTGGACCCTGGCGGTGGGGCGCACCCACTTCGCAGAGCGCCTGGCCCTCTCCGGCTCGGCCCCGACCGAGATGGCCCGGAGCCTGCGGGCCTTCGCCGACGGGGGCGGCGCCCCCGAACCCGTCGGCTCCACAGAAGACTCCAGACTGGCCCGAGCCTGGCTGCGGGGCGGTCGGCTCGACCCCGCGGCCCCGGGTCACCCCCGCCCGGCCCGGCGGGTGGACCTGCCCACCCATCCCTTCCAGGGAAGGCGCTTCTGGATGGACGACTGAGGGCGGCCTGCGGTCTCGGCAGAGCTGGCACTCAGCTCCAGGGGGCGAAGCCCGGGTGGGTGGCGTGCTGGGACAGGGGCGTCACCCGCAGGCCTCGGCGGGCCAGCTCGCAGACCAGGAGTTCGGCGGTCCGCCCTCCCTCGACGAAGACCACGCTGCCCTCGGAGACGGTCTCGGCGAGGCGGGTGACTCCCGCCGGGTCCTCCAGGTGAAGCGGTTCCTGGCGCAGGACCCGATAGCCCTTCCGCTCCAGGTGACTCCCGGTTTCAGGGGCCTCCGAGTACACCGCGTGGAGTTGGATGTGCCGGCTCTGGTCCAACTCAACTCGCAGCGATTCCAGCGCCGAATCCGAGGTTCCGGGATGCACCAGGGCGCCCACCTCCTCGCCGCTGCGGGCCAGGTTCTCGACCACCCGCGCGTTCTCGAGGTCCTGGACCTCCAGAAGGATCGTGGCGGTCCCGTGATGGGCCTGAAGGACCTGGCGCAGGGAAGGATCGTCGCCATGTCCCGCAGGCTCGGCCACCACCAGGGCGACGGAAGCGCCGGCTGGGCTCAGGACCGAGTGGCCGAAGAGACCTCCCAGGAAGGCCAGGAGGACCACGGCCGCAGCGGCCACCCGCGGGAGGAGCCGACGAGAAGCCGGCCTCGGCCTGGCGGGCGCAGCCGGGCAGGCCTCCACCTGATGGAGCATCCCCTCGGCCAGGCTGGCCAGCAGCGGTTCCAATCCCGAGGAGTGGGTCAGAAGCCGGCGGTCCAGCCAGGACAGGGCCCGATGGGCGTCACAGGCCTCCGGGGCAGGCGCCTTGCGGGCGTCGGCGGCCGCCCAGGCGTACAGGCGAACCAGCCAGGGGACCAGGGCCAGCAGGAACAAGTTGTGCAGGATCGGCCGATCCGTGGCGGGCCACTTGCGGAAGAGCAGGGCATGGAGGTATCGAACGATCTCCTGCTCGAGTTCGGGCGGACCGGGCAGGTCGAGTTGAGCGAGCAGGAAATCCGGGTTCCCTCTCCACCCGAACCGATGCAGATGCACCTCCTCGCCGAAGAGGAGGGCACGGGAGAGGGCGGGGGCCTCCTCGGGCGCCGGGGCCTCGATCGTGCCGACCAGGGCCGCCAGCGCATAGGGTCGCAACACCAGCAGGCCCGGTTCGAGATCCCCCGAGCCGGGAAGTGCCCCCTTCAGGCCGCGGCAGAACTCCTGCAGACGTCGGAAGAGTGCCCGGGCCGGGTCGGGGCTGACCACGTCCCGCCAGAGCCCCTCCTCCAGGAGAAGGTACTCCCGCCATTCCAAGGTCCGCCCCGCGCCGGCCTGCAAAGGCCGGAAGCCCACCCGAGGGCAGGGAACTGCCCGGGTCTTCAGCCACTCCTTCCACTCCGGCAGAGGGCGGCCGTGACTTCGCTGCACGGCCGGACAACAGAAGGAGACCCCCACCAGCAGGGCCTCCGGGGTCTGGATCAGGAGGAAGGGGAAGCGGGTGCATCCCTGGGGCTTGGAGTCCTCCCCGAACTCCGCCTGGATCGCGCACAGTCCGCGATCGTCCAGGAAGACACAATGGCCTTCGCGTTCGGCAGCCCTGTGCCCCGCCCTGGCCGGGACCAGGACCGGGCCGCCCTCCTCGAGGCGGGTCAGCAGGGCCGAACCCTCCAGGCGCTCCCGACAGTCCTCCTCCACTCCGACGCCCCAGCCCCCGCGACAGCACTGACTGCAGCGGATGCAGTCGAAGCTCTGGCCCGGAAGGAAGGCGAAGTCCATGCTGGACATGATTATAACTCCGGGCCGGCCGGAATCCAGGGGGGGGATGGGAACAGGACAAGGGACCCGCCAACTGAGTTCGGAGTTCCAGGCCTTCGGCACGGTGGGCGACAACGTGGCAGAGGTCTGAAGTTCTCGGGAACGAAGGGAGATCGGAGTGGGTTCCGCCGCTCCGGCGGGGGAACGGGTGGGAGCCGGGCCGGTGTCGCGCCGGCCCAGGATGTCGGAGAGGGGCACCAATCATGGACCAGAGTCGTCGCGAGTTGTTGAAGATGGGCCTGGCCGCCGCTGCCGTGGGCGCAGGCATGGTCTCGGGAGCAGGGCCGGCCGCGGCCCAGGCCGGGGCTTCCGTGGAGCGCACGCCGGACGCGGCGTTGAAGGCCCTGGTAGAGGGCAACGCCCGGTTCGTCGAGGAGCAGAAGACCGGCGGCAGTGGCCGCGGCTCCACGCGGCGCCTGGGAGTGGCCCCCGCCCAGCATCCCTTTGCCTCCATCCTGGCCTGCGCCGACAGCCGCGTGCCAGTCGAGATCCTCTTCGACCAGGGCCTGGGAGACCTGTTCGTCGTGCGGGTTGCGGGGAATACCGTGGGCCTGTCCGACCACAACGTGATCGGCAGCCTGGAGTTCTCCCACGCCGTCCTGGGGGCACCGCTGATCATGGTGCTGGGCCACAGCAGTTGTGGCGCCGTGGACGCGGCATTGAAGACCATCAACGAGGGCGGGGACCTGCCGGGCTCGATCGAGCACATGGTGGATACCATCCGCCCGGCCGCCCGCAAGTCGAAGGCCCAGGGCGGGACTTCCCTGGAGGCCGCCACCGACATGAACGTCCGGGTGGCGGTGGACCGGCTGAAGCAGTCGCACCCCATCCTGGCCCCGGCGGTGGAGAAGGGGGCCCTCAAGATTGTCGGGGCCGTCTATGACCTGAAGAGCGGCGAGGTCCTCCTCCTCGACTGAAGACGACCTGGAAGGGAGCACCCGCATCGTGGATTCCATCCAGGGCCAGGTGACGGCGGTAGCGGTCGCCGCAGAGGTGTGCCTGACGACGCAGACGGGCCCGGATCGGCGGCCGAATGCCACGGCAGGTGGCGGATTCAGGAATCCACCCCTCCCTTGACAACCCCACGCACCGGCGCTAAGGTTTGCGCACCCGGGAACCCTCCCGCGGAAGAAAGGGGTGCTTGATGTCTGCCATGGTCGTGAACTCCAGTCCTGCCAGCCTGCGCCCCGCCCGGCCTCTCTGAGGTTTCGGTCCCCAGGCAGGCCTGACCGACGGCCCTGAGCCGTTCCCGGTCACCTGCCTGCCCCTCCCCGGGGCGACCCCTCCTGGACCTGGATTCTTTCCAGCGATCCAGCCGGTCTGTGCGTCGCGCGCACCTGTCAGGACCTCGCCGTCTGTCGCGAGCCTTCAACCTGGATTCCGTCCGACCGCGGAACTCCATCCTCAAGAATCGGCATCGATCTGAAAGCCGGAAGGCGGACCCGCAAGGTCCCCCCCGTGCCGGCCTCCAGCTCTCCGAGCCGTCTCTTGAGTGGCGTTCCCCGCTCCCGGCCGGATTCCGGTTCAAGGCCCCGTCCATGCGAAAGGGTGTCCGACCTTGCAGGCCTTTGAATCCAGAAACATGGGGTTCCCGGATGAGCCGGGTCCCGCAGTCCCCCACAATCCCCTGCTCCACCGGGATCGCTCGGAGGAGGAGTTCGCCCCGCCCCCCCGGGCACGAGACCGAAGACCCCGCAAGCCCAGGCGAGCGGACCGATCTCGCCCCCGATCTCCCGGCACGAATCCGGGGGAAGGCGCCTCACACCCCCAAGCCACCGTCTCGGCGGTCCTTCGAGGCCACTGCCGGCTGCTGCTGGACGAGGAGGAGATCCTCTGCCCCCTGCCTGCCGGAGTTCAAGCAGCCCCGGGCGACCGCGTGCGGCTGGCTCCAGGTCCCGGCGCTCCACGAGTCCTGGAGGTCCTCCCTCGAACCTCCACCCTGTGGCGGCCCTCCCCCTCGAGTCCCGAGAAGCGCAAGCTGTTGGCGGCCAACGTGGACCTGGGGGTGGTGGTCGTCACCTCCACCCAGCCTCCCCTGCGCCTGGGACTGGTGGACCGCTTCCTGCTCCGGCTTCAAGCCGGAGGGATCCGCCCGGCGATCTGCCTGAACAAGATCGACCTGGCGGACCCGGACGAACCGGAGCCGGAGGTCCTGGAGGCCTACCGCGAGCAGGGAATCCCGGTGCTGGCCTGCTCGGCGAGCACGGGCCAGGGCATTCCCGAGCTCCGAACCCTCCTGGAAGGGCACACCGCAGTCCTGCTGGGCCACAGCGGAGTCGGGAAGACGTCCCTGGCTGCCGCCCTGGGAGGGCCGACCCGCCCCACCGCCCGGCTCCGCAAGGGTGACCGACGCGGCCGACACTGCACGACCACCTCCAACCTGGCCCGGCTGGGACCCGGGACCTGGCTTCTCGACACCCCGGGCTTGAGGGAGTTGGGAACCGAGGACCTCAGCACGACCGAGATCGCCGAGGGCTTCGGCGACCTTCTGCAGCACGCTGAAAACTGCCGTTTCCGCGACTGTACCCACCTGATCGAGCCGGACTGTGCCGTCCGCCGGGCCGTCCGGGAGGGGGCCTTGCCCCGCTTCCGCTACCAGAGCTACCAGCGTCTGGTGGACGGAGAGCAGGGCGAGTCGGCCGACTCGTTCCGGTGCGCCCGGTGCGGGGAAGTGGTGCCGACCTCAGGGGGCGGGACCCGACACCGCAACCACTGCCCGCGATGCCTGCACAGCCGGCACCTGGACAACCGACCGGGAGACCGGGAGGCCTGCTGTGCCGGGGTGATGGATCCCGTCGCGGTCTGGGTACGCTCGGACGGCGAGTGGGCCCTGATCCACCGATGCCGGGAATGCGGCGCCCTGTCCTCCAACCGCATCGCCTCGGACGACAACGAGATGCTGTTGTTGTCCCTGGCCGTGAGGCCGCTCTCCAGCCCCCCCTTCCCGCTCGAGCGCCTGGCCTGAACCCTGCCCTCCCGGGCCTGACGATTCTTCGTCGGGCTCGGAAGGGCAGGCCAGGGATCCGGTGGATGCCCTCGGGCCGGTTTCAGGATTCTTTCAGGAGGGCGGAAGATCATCGGGAAGCGCCTGAAGGAGCCATCCAAGTGCCTTCACAATCCGTGAACCCCCTGAACCCTGACCAGCTCTCTCGCCTCCGAAACGCCATGGGGAAAGGGCGGGGTTCCGACGTCTCGCCGGGTGGGAAGTTCTCGGTCGAGATGGGCCAGCAGCGTGACGAGGTGGTCCTCACGGATCTGAGCACGGGCCTCGCGCGCAGCCTGCCCCTGGGCGTGGCCGCCGAAGAGCTCACCGTCTCCGACCGGGGCGATGTCGTGGTGGCCTACCCCGAGTTGGACCGCGAGACCTACCTGGCCAACTATCGCCTGGGAAGCCTGCAATCCGACGGCCAGGTGCGACCGCTGCCGCTCTCGACCCAGAGCTGGAAAGGGGCCCGGAATCCCGAGATCTCGGGCGATGGCAGCCGTTTGGCCTACACCGATGTGCCGGATGGCGCCGCCCCGAGTGAGGGCTACATCTACCTGGACGGTCCCGACGGCCGCCTCCGCCACCGATTCCCAGGGCGCGTCACCGGCAACGAGTTCCTGGAGGACGGCCGACTGCTGGTGCGGACCGAACGCACCTGGAACTCGGTCAAGATCCCCAGCTACCACCTGGTCGACGGTGCCGGCCACGTCGCTCAGGTGACCGACGTGGCGACCGCCGAGGCCCTGGGTGGCCAGGCGCGGGCTCGGTTGGCCGAGGCCTACGCCGCCGGCCTCCCCGGAGCCACTGCCCATCAGTGCCGGGAACTGGTGGATCGGTTCGGCTACCGGTTGCCGGATCCGATCTTCTCGCAGGGGCGCAGCAGCCTCTTCTGGGTGCCTCCGGGTGAAGACGGGCAGCCCTCCGGCCTGTATTGCCTGGAGCACGGACAGGGCTCGGCTCAGCCGGCTTTGAGCGGATCCGACGCCGCCGTGGTGGGCAGCCAGCCGCCCGACGCCGTCCAGTGGCGCCCGGACCAGCAAGGCGCCGCCCTGGTGTTCGACGGTCGCGTCGCGGTCCTCGACTTCGGGAGGGGTTCACACCTGCTGCCGGGTGCCGTGGGCCAGGCCGGTCAACCGGGGGCCGCCAACCTGCAGTGGTCGCGGGACGGCCGCTGGCTGGCCGCGGAGATGGTGCGGGACGGGAGTGCTTCCGAGATCGACGTCTACGACACCAAGACCGGGGACTTCACCACCGTGGCACCCGAAGGCCGCCTGTTGGGCTGGAACCTGGGCGACGTCCAGGTGCAGGTCGGGTCCCAGACCCGGTCGGTCCACCTGGGTGACCTGAGCAAGGACGCCCTGCGCGACGAATTCCTGGATTCTCAACCCGGGGCCGCCCGGGACATCCAGGTCGATCAGGGCGAAGTCAGGATTGGCGGGATCCGCCTGTCGCGCCGCGAGTCGCGTTAGGAACCCAGCCGGAAGACCCTCGGTCGCCTCGCCCCTCGACGGGATGCACCCGCGCGGGGCACCCAGGCCGACCGGACAGCGCACCCGCGGAGTGGGAGGGCGGTCCGGGGCGGCCTCCCCTCCGCTGGAGACCCGCGCCGCCTGACGCCCGCCCCCACAAACGTGCTACCATGCCCCCATGACCTGGCTTCGCGTCCTGCCCATGGTGGTGGCCTGCGGGCTCACGGCCGCCCACCTGTATCGCTGGGACCTCTGGCCGCAGGCCCTGCTGGCCCTGCTGGCGCCCCTGCTGCTGCTGACGCGGACCCCGTCGGTGGTGCTGCCCCTGCAATGGATGCTGGGGGTCTTTGCCCTGGAGTGGGTCCGCACGGCCTGGGTCCTGGCCGCGGCCCGGATGCAGGAGGGCCAGCCCATCGCCCGGATGCTGGCCATCCTGCTGGGCGTGGCCCTGCTGACGCTGCTGGCCGCCCTGCCCCTGGGGCGCCTGAAGCGCGACTGGGAGACCGACAGGCCATCCTCCAGGCAGGAGGGCGACTCCTGACCGCGTAGGCTCGGGCACTCCATCCGGGTTTCTCGCCGAAGCCACAACAGGGAGGACGAACTTGAACATCTGCCTGCCCACCCGGGACGAGAACGGACTGCAAAGTCAGGTTCACGACACCTTTGAAGACGCCCCCTTCCTGGCCCTGCTCGACGCCGAGACCCTGGAGGTGGAGTTCCTGCCTCGCCAGGCCTCAGACCAGGGATCCGGCCTGGGCGAGCGCCCGGTCGATGCGGTCTTCTGCCACGGAATGAGCCAACCGACGCTGACCTCGCTGAACAGCCTGGGCATCGCGGTCTTCGTGACGGCCGCCGACAACCTGGAAGAGACCCTTCAGGCCATCCTGGAAGGCCAGGTCCGCCGGCTGGATCGCGCCTGGACGTGCTCGGGCCACAGCCTGGGCGGAGAGTGTTGCGGAAACCGATGAGCCCCGCGCACCGGCCCGAGGACATCGACTGCCCCACCTCCGAGGGCCTGGCGGGGTTCCAGGGCGGCTTCCTGGAGTCGCCTCGAGGGCACCGTCAACCGTTGCTGCGCCTGGAATGGGATCCCCAGAAGACCCGGTTGATCCGGGACCGGCTGGAGGTCCTGACCTTCGACCCGGCGGGCAGGCTCTTCTCCTTCTCCGCCCAGGGCAGCGTGTGGCGACGAGGCCTGGACGGTCGCGTCCTGGAGATCACGCATGACACCGCCCCCCGGGCCGACATGCCCGCCTGCAACTTCCACGAAGGTCGCGTAACCGGCCTGGAAGAGGCCGAGAAGTGGCATCACTGGGTGGAACAGGCCCTGTCCGAAGCCCGCCAGCGCTTCGGCCCCCATCCGGCCCTGGAGGCCCCGACCCGCTTCAACTGGAAGGCCGACGCCGAGGCCTTCCTGTCCATCTTCCGCCCCGTCGGCATCCTGCCGCCCGACCAGTACCGCGCGCTGGTCCTGCAACTGACCTGGGGATGCGCCTACAACCGGTGCACCTTCTGCGACTTCTTCAAGAAGGACACCTTCCGCCTGAAGCCGCCCGACGAGTTCCGCGATCACGTCCGCCGGGCCACGGACTTCTTCGGACCCTCGCTGCGGGGCCGCAAGGGGGTCTTCCTGGGCGAGGCGAACGCCGTCGGCATCCGCACCCCCGCCCTCCTGGAGGCCCTGGCCATCGTCCGGGAGGTCCTGGCCGGATGCCCCGAGGCCGAACCTCGCCGGTTTGGGAAGGTCTGCTCGTTCCTGGACACCTTCTCGACCGACCGGACCCTCGAGGAATGGCAGGCCCTGCAGGCGGCGGGGCTGGACCGGCTGTATCTGGGCATGGAGAGCGGGTCCTCCCGGGTGCTGAAGTTCCTGCGCAAACCCGGCTCGGCGGAGCTCTCGGTCCATCTGGTCGAGTTGCTGAAAAAGGCGGGCCTGCGGGTCGGCCCGATCGTCATGACCGGAGTCGGAGGCCTGGAGATGGCCGAAGAGCATCTGCACGAGACGGCCGCCATGCTCAACCGGATGCCCCTGGGGCCCGAAGACCGGATCTACGTCTCGGAGTTCATGACCGTCCCGGGCTCGGAATACGAGACCCTGGCCCGTCAGGCGGGGATGCACGAGCTGACCCGGATGGGATGCCGGGTCCAGAGCCGCCAACTGCGGTCCATGCTGAGGTTCGATCCCCCTCCGCACGGGCCGGCCGTGGCCCTGTACGACGTCCGCCAGTTCATCTACTGAGACCCGAGGAGAACCCGTGCTGCCAGCCGTCACCTTCCAGCCGATCGGAATCGTCCGCACTCCGTGGGAAACCCCCGAAGGGATGCCCATCCAACCCGTCGGAGCCGGTCAGGCC
>Ga0334887_1002649_pt1 | contig 19456 bp, 14 predicted proteins | sample GraSluR1_MG_10_FD_207217 | JGI IMG/M metagenome (GOLD analysis project Ga0334887, IMG submission 207217) | Sludge microbial communities from methane-producing bioreactor in Wageningen University, Netherlands - Granular Sludge_18_07-R1 | ecosystem: Engineered > Bioreactor > Anaerobic >...
GCGAAACCATGACGGGGTATATGGTGCGCATCAGCGGCGGCGATATTAGCTATAACTCGGTCGACTATGACAGCCTTTTCGCCGTCGGCCTTGTTCTCTTTGCGATGACGCTCGGGCTGAATATCATAAGCCGCCGCATCGTGCGCCGTTTCCGCGAGGTGTACGAATAGAGAGGTGCATGGATCATGACGCTCAAGCGAATTGAAAGCGCGGGTAATGGCAGATTTCCCGCCGGCGATGCGCTGCGAAGGTTTGACGGATGGCGGCGCCGGCGCGGGACGTTGTTCGGCGTGCTCTTCATGGCGTCGACGCTGGTCGGCATCGTGGCCCTAACAGCGTTGATCGTGTCGATAGTCAATGACTCGTTCGGTTATGTGGCGGTGCAGAACGAGCGGGACCCGCAAGCTCTGGCGGCGCTGGCTATGGGACAAGATGCACCCGGTTCTCCCGATGTGACCCTGGCGGATCTGGACAAGGACGCCTTGGTGCGAATACTTGCGTCCGGCGTCTCTGTAGGTCGTATGCGCGCGCTGGAAGCTTGGCAGCCGATGAAAGAACGCACGCGTGAGGACGTGCTGGACTTGGTCGTAGCCGAAGTCGTACGACCGACGATCGTGCGTTCGTGGCCGTTGTTGCACTCGCTGCTCAACAAGGCGGATATCGAGGCGACTGCGGCAGGCATCCCTGACGCCAATCTGGAGTGGCGCAACTGGATTTCGTGGGATTTCGTCGCTTCGCCCCAAAGCTCCAACCCGGCCATAGCCGGAGTGCGCACGGCCATCTTCGGATCGCTGTGGGTCGTGGCTATCAGTATGTTCTTTGCCGTGCCGCTGGGCATCGGCGCCGCGGTGTACCTGGAGGAGTATTCGGACCGGAATTGGTTCAGCAACTTGGTGGACACCAACATCAACAACCTGGCCGGCGTCCCGTCAATCATCTACGGCTTGTTGGGGCTGGCGATCTTCGTGCGGGCGTTGGAGCCGCTGACCAGCGGGGCGATGTTCGGCGCATCTGACCCGACGACGGCGAACGGGCGCACTGCGCTCGCCGCCGGGCTGACGCTGGGTCTGTTGACCTTGCCGCTAATCATCATCAACGCGCGCGAGGCGATACGCGCCGTGCCGTCGTCGTTGCGGGAGGCAAGCTATGGCCTAGGCGCCACGCGCTGGCAAACGGTGTGGAGCCATGTGCTGCCCAATGCTATCGGCGGCATTCTAACAGGCTCCATTCTGGCGGTTTCGCGCGCGATCGGCGAGACGGCTCCGCTGGTTGTGGTGGGTGCATCGACCTTTATTACGATGGATCCAAGCGGGCCTTTCTCGAAGTTCACAGTGTTGCCGGCGCAAATTTACCAGTGGACCGCGCGCCCGCAGGCGGAATTCCGCAACTTAGCCGCCGCGGCCAGCCTGACGCTTCTGCTCATGCTGATCGTCATGAACTCGGTCGCGGTGTATCTGCGCAATCGCTATAGCAGCCAGAGGATGTGAAAATGCTAAAACTGGACACGACGGTGATTGATGCGGTTCGCCCTGCGAATGGGTTGCCGCATGAGGGCGAGACGTCGATCGTCGCCCGGAACTTGAATGTCTACTATGGGAACTTCCGAGCGGTGAAAGACGTCAATCTGACGATCCCTCGCAACAAGATCACGGCGATGATCGGCCCTTCCGGCTGCGGCAAGAGCACTGTCTTGCGCTCCTTCAACCGCATGAACGACCTCATTCCCGGCGCACGCGTCGAAGGCGAGGTGATTTTCGACGAACAGAACATCTATGCGCCGGAGATCGATCCGGTGGAGTTGCGACGGCGCGTGGGCATGGTCTTTCAGAAGCCGAACCCGTTTCCCAAGAGCATCTACGACAACATCGCCTGGGGCGCAAAAATCAACGGGCGTCGCGGCGGCATGGACGACTTGGTGGAAGAATCGCTGCACAGTGCGGCTTTGTGGGACGAGGTGAAGGATAAGCTCGATCAAAGCGCATTGGGGCTGTCGGGCGGTCAGCAGCAGCGACTGTGCATTGCGCGGGCGATTGCGGTGAGGCCGGACATCATCTTGATGGATGAGCCGTGTTCGGCGTTGGATCCAATTGCCACCCTGCGCATAGAGGATTTGATGCGCGAACTGGCGAAAACGTATACGATCATTATCGTGACGCATAATATGCAGCAGGCGGCACGCGTGTCGGATTACACGGCGTTCTACATGGTGGACGACAGCCGCACCGGCAGCTTGGCCGAATTCGGACAGACTGAGCAGATCTTCACGCGACCCAAGAACAAGGCCACAGAGGACTATATTACGGGCCGGTTCGGGTAAGGAGGCGCCTGGTTGTGCGCGCCGTCAAGAGCGGCGATTGCGCTCAGCCCCGGCTCAGGCTACAATAGCGTGAACTCCGCACAATAAGCGCTGTGTTAGGCGTCGAACTGGAAGGGACGGCTGTTCAATGGTGACACGCATTCACTTCACGCGTGAACTGCAACGGTTGCAGGACGAAATGATCATGTTGGGCAGCATGGTCGCCGAGGCGATTCAAGACGCGGTGCGCTCCCTGCGCGAGCGCGACCTGGAGACTGCGAAGCGTTTGATCAAATATGACCGCACGCTCAACGCGCGCCGCTTCGAGATCGAACGGGATACGCTTGTGTTGCTCGCTACGCAACAGCCGATGGCGGGTGATCTGCGCTTGCTTGCTGCGATCCTGGAAATATCCACGGAACTGGAGCGCATGGGCGACTATGCCAAGGGCATCGCGCGCATTACCCTCATGCTTGGGCTGGAGCCCGTGGTAAAGCCAACGCCCGAAATCCAGATTATGGCCGATCGCGGCACCGACATGATGCGCCGTGCACTGGATGCATTTGTAAACCGCGACCTGGAGGCGGCAAAGGCGATCCCGCTTGAGGATGATGAGATCGACGCCATGTACAACAAGGTCAATCGGGAATTGGTCACGACGATGATGGCGCACCCCGACCGCAGCGACCAGGCCAACTATATGTCCTGGGCGGCGCATAACCTTGAGCGTTTTGCCGACCGGGTAACCAACATCTGCGAGCGCATCATGTATACGATCACAGGTGAATTTATGGAGTTCGACGCAGAGGAACCGGGGATGAGCGGCATCCACTGATACATCCTCGCCGGTCGAATCGACGGCGTGACGGGGGCGCGACCCTCGTCACGCTTTTTTATTGGTTCGTTTTCTGTAGCAATCGACAGCAATCGACGCAAAATGCCCCTCGATTGGCCCGCGGCGCCGATAGGCGCGTCGCGGCCATTCCTCGCGCCGCCCGCAGGTCAAAGATACTTGATATTAGTCGTACCTAAATGAGCGGATAATCGTCAACTATTAGTGAGAAGCGTGTGAAAATTATCAATTCAAAATTAGGGAACTGCGTTTGGAAGAAGGACAGAATCTGGTCGGCAACCCGTATATCGTCGGTCGCTGGGTGCGAGGTGCGGATCATTACGACCGGAAAAGCCTCATCGAATACTTGCTCAACGCCCAGGACACCGCTTTTTGGTTAGTCGGCACGCGGCGCATGGGCAAGACATCGCTCCTGCGCCAGCTTGAACACCTGACCGACAACGACAAATCCCCTTACGTGCCGCTGTTCTGGGACTTGCAGGGATGCAGTACGCCGCAAGACCTCTCCGGTGAGCTTTACCTGGCGATTGAGGATGTAGCGGAGCGTTTCGCGCGCCTGGATGTTGACACGACGTGTCTCCAGGGCGACGACGCTGCGGGCATTCTGCGCCGGCTAGGGCGCGAGACCATGCGCCACGGTCGCGAGTTGCTCTTGCTCGTGGACGAAGCCGAGGTGCTGGTTGAGATCGGGCAGGCGGAATCCGCTTGGCTGGCGCGTCTGCGCAAGGCGATGCAGGAGGGCAACCTGCGCGCCGTCATCGCCTCCACGCGGCTGCTGACGCAACTCACCGACCAAAGCGGAAACTGGATGACCAGCCCGTTCTTGTTCGGCTTCCACATGGTCAATTTGTGGACGTTGCACCGCGAGGGGGCAAAAGCCCTGGTGCGCCAGACCCAATCCCCGCATCCGGTGGGGGCCGACGATCCGTTGGTCGAGGAGATCTTGGACTACACCAACAGCCATCCCTATTTGGTGCAGTTTCTGTGCCAGCGGCTGTTTGTGCCGGACGCGAACGGCGGGCGTCTGCGAGCTGTCCAAGACGATGACCTGGATGTAGACCAGATGTTGGCGAGCTTTTTCCGGCTGGACTTCCACCGGTTGAGCGTAACCGAACGCCGCATTTTGTTGGCGGTCGCCGAGGCAGGCGCGCTGGATGAAGATGGCCTCCGCGCCCGGTTGGAGGACTGCGCAGAGGTGCGGTTGATCTCGCTGCTCCACGCGCTGGAGGAACTAGGCCATTTGCGCCGCTGCGCTGAGGGATGGGCTGCGGGCAGCGAATTCCTGCAGCGTTGGCTGCGAGACAACAGCCGTCAGCTAGCCGAGGAACTGCGCAACGAGGACGCGATGACGGACAGCGGAGACGGCGCTGCGGACATGGAGGCGCTGGCGCGCACGCTGGGCATCTCTCCGGAGCGCATCCAGGCGCTGGCCGGGCAGCGCATCACCTCTGACCGCGGGTTTTTCGAGGCGATCAAGCGCTTCTTCTACGAGATCCGCTACCTGGTCGAGCAGGACGACGGCCATAAGCTGCTGGTCACGACGACAGCCGACGGCGCGCCCGTCCTGCGCAGCGAGGAGGATGTACAGATCGCGCTAAAGCATTGGCTGCGGCCGATGTGCCGTGCGTTGAATATACACATGGACCGCGAGGCGTTGACCGGTCGCGGCTTTCTTGACTTCAAGTTTTCCATCGGGCATGACTTTCGCTGTCTGGCGGAGGTGAAGCTGTTCCACAGCGCGCGGCTCGAGGACGGCATCGGCATTCAGTTGCCGACTTATATGATTGCGGATCGCGCCAGGTACGGCATCTACGTGCCGATCTTCCTGGATCCGTCCGGCTATCTCGAAGCGGTCGCCAAGTTGGAGCAATTGGCTGGTGAGCGGGCGCAAAGTCACGGCGTCGAGATCGGCGTAGTCGATATCCGCGCCTGGAAACCGGCGCCTGCATCCAAGGCCGATGAGATCGAGGAGCGCAACCGCTATTATCCGGATGGCTTGGCTGTGCGCCGGCGCTTACAGGCCGCAGCGGACGATCCGGAGAATGAGAAGGAGGCCTAAGGCATGACAACCCCACGGCTGACCAAGACTAAGTATCTCAGCGGGCGACAGTGCCTCAAACGCCTGTGGTACGAGATATGGCGACCGCACCAGGTGTCGCCGCCTACCCTGAGCCAACGCAGGATCATGGATCAGGGCACGGACGTGGGCGAGCTGGCGCGGCAGCGCTTCCCCGGCGGCGTGCTGATCAGTTCGTTCGGGCGCAGGTCGCTGGACGAGACCCAAGAGGCGCTGCGAGACGGCGCAACCTGCCTGTTCGAGCCGGCATTTATCTATGACAACGTACTCGTGCGCAGTGATATTCTGCACAAGCGCGAGGACGGCGCCTGGGACATCATCGAGGTGAAATCTTCGACGCAGGTCAAGCCCTATCATGTCGAAGACCTGTCCGTCCAGCGGTACGTACTGGAGGGCAGCGGCATGCGCATCGGCGCGGTCAAGCTGATGCACATCAACAGCCGCGAATGCGTCTATCCCGACCTGAGCAACCTCTTCGCTATTGCAGATGTAACGGACGAGGTCGATGCAGCCGCCACGCAGTTGGGCGACAACCTCAAGACCATGCGCGAGGCGTTGGGCCGCAAGCAGCAGCCGGCGATCTTCATCGGGGCGCGCTGCGACAAGCCCTTCACCTGCCCGCTCAAGCGGCTGTGCTGGCGGCATGTGCCGCGTGAGTCAATCTTCACCATCCCGCGGCTGAGCGATGACAAGATCGATGAACTGGCGGCGCGCAACATTGTCCATGTCTGCGATGTGCCCCCGGACTTCCCTCTTACGCAGGCGCAGCGGGCCTATGTGGAGATGCAGCGCAGCGGACGGCCGGCGATCTGCGTCGAAAGCATTCGCGCTTTGCTGGCGCAGTTGGAGCGGCCGATCCACTTCCTCGACTTCGAGACGATAGCTTATGCTGTGCCGCGTTTCGACGGCATGCGCCCGTACCAGGCGACGCCGTTCCAGTTTAGCTGTCATGTGTTGCATCGCAATGGGCGGTTGGGGCACCGCGAATATCTGCACGAGGACGAGAGCGACCCGCGATCCGCGGTGGCGCGGGCGCTGGTCAAGCACATAGGGCCGGCGGGTTCGGTCGTGGCCTACAACGCAGGCTTCGAGCGCAGGGTGCTGACCGATCTGGCCGAAGCCGTGCCGGCGCATGCCGCTGAACTGCGCTCGATTGCGGCGCGGCTGTGGGATCAGCGCGACGTGTTTCGCCTCTACTATGACCACCCTGCCTTCCTCGGCTCCACGTCCATCAAGAACGTGCTGCCTGTAGTCGTGCCCGGCTTGTCCTATGCGGACTTGGCAATCCAACACGGCGACGATGCTCAGTCGGTCTGGACAGAGATGATCGTCTGCAAAGATGAGACGGCCAAAGCCAAGCTTGCCGCGGACCTGCGCGATTACTGCCAGTTGGACACCTACGCCATGGTCGAGATCCAGCGCGCGCTGGAGAAACTGACTGCCAGTTGAGCCATGCGCAATCCCCTCTTCTCCCTTCACCGTGATTGTTCGTTTCCATTTGTGACGAAAGATCGCTATGCGTATACGAGAAGTGCGTATTTCCGGTTTTCGTTCCATCCCATTCTGTGCGGAGATCGAGTCGCCCGATGGCGCCGGCTTGCGCTCGGCCAAGGCAATCCGCATCCAGTGGCGCCGTGACGCGTTTCGCTTTCAACTGCCCACGGGACGCAGCGGCGGGCGTTCGATGTTAAGCGCCATCATTGGGGCTAACAGCGCCGGCAAGTCCACCATTTTGCTGGCGCTGGACATGGCCTTCGGCAACACGGTCAAACTGGACGAGGCGATGTTCAACGGCAAACAGACCGACGAGCCGGTGATCGTGGAGGTGACGGTGCAGGGCGAGATCGAGCGGCCCGGTCAGTGGCACGGCGAGAACTGCACGCTCAACGGCAAGACCTACGCGTTAACCGTCGCTTCCGTATGGACCGCGGGCGGACGCACGCGCTTCATTCGTCGCGGTGACGGCCTCTATGCCAAGCAGACGGCGCGTGACCGCGAACAGTGCGCCGTATTGCTGCCTGAATTCCGCATTATTTGGGCGGACAGCCGCCTCAACGACGAGGCGAACCTTGAGAAGAAGAATCTGATCAGCGACCTGATCGACGCCCTGCTGGAGCGCGGCGAGACGCAAGAATTGTCTATTGTCCATCGCATCGACGGGCTGATGCGCGAACTACAAATGCTGGTGGGCCGCGACAACCCGGCGGAGCCGCTGTTGTGGAAGCCGGTCGAGGAGTTGGAGGCAAGCCTGTCGCGCGGCCTGGTGTCGATCACGCCGCAGCGCAGCCGCGTCCGTCTCAATTTAGACCAGAATATCCCGTCGCTGCGCAGCATCTTCACCAAGGGCGTCATGTCGATCGATAACGGGGTCGAGTTGGCCTTTGACCAGCACGGCCTAGGCTTGCAGCGCTCGTTCGTGGTGTCGACGCTGCGCACATGGTGCGAACTGATCCGCGACGCACAGAAGGATTACGTCTTCGCCATTGAGGAGCCGGAGATCTATTTGCACCCCCACGCCACGCGCGTGCTGCTGAACACGCTGGAGGAGTTGGGGCGGCATGACCAGGTGATCTTCACGACGCACTCCAGCGAGTTCGTCAACCGGGCGCCGCTGGGCAACGTGCTGACCGTGCAGCGCTGCGACCGCGACGGCCGCGTCGCCAGCCGCGTCACGCGGCCGAGCTTGGGCGGCCTGCGTGCCGACGACCTCGCCAAGGTGCAGCGCTATTTGCAGGAGGACCGCAGCGATATGCTCTTTGCGCGGGCGGCGCTGCTCGTGGAGGGGCAAGCTGAGTTGTTCGCCCTGCCCAACTTCGCACGCACGCTGGGGCTGGACCTAGACGGCAATGGGGTGTCCGTGGTATTTGTGAATGGGCTGGGCAATTTCTACACGTATCACCACATCCTGCGCGCCTTCAACATCCCCCACGTGATCTTGGTCGACGGCGACGGCAAGCCGCGTGAGCGTCTGCAGGGATACCGCGGGGCGGCTGACGCGGTTCATGTGTTGCCGCAGGACTTTGAGCAGACCCTGGCGGATGCGCTTTCGCGCGAGCGGCTGCTCGAACTGATGAATGAATGCCTGCGGCGCAGGGGCAAGCCTGAGCGAGCGACCGCGCCGTCGGGTAAGCGAGCCGCGGTCGAACTGGCCGCGCTGGGCAAGCCGCTGGTCGGCCGCGTGGCGGGCGACATGCTAACACGCGCCGAGATTGAACAGATGGCCGAGATCGTGGGCGTGCTGACCGCAGCCGCCGCCGCAGCGCGCGAGCCGGCTGCGGACCCGGATCGTTAATTGAATCCTAACAAGGTCAACACGGTCTATTAACGCGCCTGTCCTACGATAGGATCAAGCGAATCAGGAAGGACGCAACACAAGGCTGCGGGTCGCAAGTTGTGCCCGCACAGGTTGTAACTCAGAGAGGCCGCACAGCATGAGAAGATTGCTGCGCAGCCTCTCTGTTTTCTTGTTTGGCGACCAGGCCTAGATATGCGCCAGCGCTTCACCTAGCAGGCGTCGGTTGTCGTGCGCCACGAACGCCCGGTACGCTGCGGGGAATTCGGCTTGGAGGCGCGCGGCGGTGTCGGAGAGGTCCTGCAGGCGGGCGCGGATGAGCTTCTCGTCCAGCCCGTCCTTCTGCCAGGCGAGCAGGCGGCCGCGTTCGACGAAGGTGTCGTTGAACGCGCCGAGGTGATCTTGCATGCGCTTAAGTTGGTCGATCAGCGCCTCTCCCTCTTTGCCTAGCAGATGGCGGCTGAACTCCAGGCTGTAGCGCAGGTACTTGCACTCGATGCGCAGGGCGTGCATCTGCTCCGCCGGCGCCTCGACCTCCGTCTCGACGAGCGGTTCGTAGGCGCGCACACGGGCAAAGCGCGCCATGATCACGCCCGGCATGACGTGGCGCACTTGCAAAGGCTCCGGCGATGCCAGCTTCGCAACGGATTGTTTGACGCCCTTGCCGGGCGAGCGCGTGAACTTGATGAAGGCGGTAAGGGTTGCCGCGTGCTGCGGCCCGTCCAGCCATTCCAACAGCGCCAGGCGTGCGGCGGCGCGGCGCGCCTGCACGAATTCCTCCAGTTTGGCTACGTCGCCCTGTTCGGCGTCGGGCAGGCCGGCGCGGAATTCGCCCAGGTTTTCCAGCGCCACATCCAGATCGCGCACGGCGCCGAGCCTCCGGCCCAGACGTCGCAGGTCGGTGAAGACCGGCTCGATGGCGGAACGCCGGAAATAGTGGCCAAATAGCTCTTGAGCGGTGCGCGCCCGGCGGATGGCGACGCGCATCTCGTGGACATATTCCGGGTCATCGCCGATGCGGGCGCCATATTCTTGCAGAACGACCTGCATGACTTGCCGCCGCCAGATCAGGCGACAGGCTTCGGCCATGTGCATGGCGGGCTGGATGTCCGGTTTCGCAACGTCCGCGCCGGGCGCCATCTCTGAGATCGCTTCCAGGGCGGCTTCCAGCTTGCTGGCGGAGCGACGTCGCAGGCCGGCGCGTTTGTCAAGGCGTCCTGCGAGCATCTCCAATTTGGAGAGATCGCCCGATGGCAGCAATTCGAGTTCCAATTCGCGGAACCGCGCAGCGGGAGGAGAGCCGTCCGGCTTGGCGCCGCGGTCATAAACGCTCACGTCGTCCACGCTCAATTCGGCCAGCGGCGGGTTCCGCTTGGCGGCTTTGCGTTTGCCCGCGGCCTGTTGTACGAGCCGTTGGAGCCGTGTTTGGCGTAAGGTGACCACAGGGCGCAGTTGCCGTCCGTCGGGGTTATGCGCGGCGACAAGGCTGCCGAGTTCTGCGGAGCACTGCGCCAGATAGGGGGGCTTGCCCGCTGCGGCGTCTATTGTCTCCTCGCGCTCAGTGCGGTTATAGAGCGGGGAATGCCGGCGCACTTCGAGGCTCTTCGCCGTCACTAAGAGGACGTTCTCGGATTGGCGCGTGCGCAAGGCCAGCCCGCGTCGGATCAGATCGAAAGCGGGCGTGTCGTAGTAGACGTCGACAGTCTCGGCTGTGTGCGGCGGCAAGAGCTGATAACCGGGGGCGAGCGTGTCGCCGGCGACGAAGCGGTCTACTGTCTTCTGGTTCAGGATGCCGAATTTCGCTTCGGTTTCTTGCGGTTCTGCTGTGGTCATGGCGATTGGCCTCGGCGCTGCGTTCGGTAAACGAACTGCTGCGATATGAACTGCTACGAATTGCGCGGCGGGGCGGGAGAGCGGTTCAGGGCGAGCGAATAGATGTCATCGTCATCCGGCGCTTTCGGCAGCAAGACATCGAAACGCGTGCCTCTATCGACCTCGCTGTGGACGGTGATCTTGCCGCCGTGGATATCGACGATCTCTTTGACAATCGCCAAGCCGAGACCGGTGCCGGGGATGTCATCCGGCTGGCGATGGTTGCCGCGGTAGAAACGCTCGAAAAGGTGGGGCAAGTCTTCGGGCAAGATGCCGATGCCGCTGTCTTCCACGGTGAAGCAAACCATATCTGCGGCGTCGGTCAGCGCCGTACTAACGCGCACATAGCCGGTGCGCGTGTAGTGCAAGGCATTGGCGACGAGGTTGGTGACGAGTTGCGAAATCTGGTTGATGTCGCCGTTGACTAGGGGAAGATGCAGGTCGGGCGTAAATGCCAGTTGCAGGCCGGCGGACTCGGCCTGCGGCTGGTGCAAGGCGACAATCTGGCCGGCGACGGCGTTGAGATCGGTGGGTTCGACCATCAACGCCTGGCGCTGCGCGATTTCGATGCGCGAGAGATTGAGGATATCGTCGACCAGTTGGCCGAGACGCTCGACACTGATCTGCAGCATGGATTCGTATTGGGCGCGCTTGTCGGCTTTGCCGCGCTGCAGCAGGTGCATGTAGAGCTTCAGATTGCTGATGGGTGTGCGCAGTTCGTGCGAGACGTTCGAGACGAACTTCGACTTGAGCCGGTCCAACTCCAGCAGACGTTCATTGGCTTCGGCCAACTCGCGGGTGCGCTCAGCCACGCGCAGTTCGAGGTCTGCGGCATAGCGTTGGATCTCGGCATAGAGGTCGGCCCGATGGATGGCATTGGCGGCCATGTCGGCGATGGCGAGCAGTGTGCCGAGCGCCCGGTCGGTGATTGGTTCGGCCCGGCCGATCCACAGCACGCCGACGCAGCGGTGCTGGGCCATAAGAGGGACGGCGGCGACTGCGGTCGCATCGCCTAAGAAGCGCGTCAGATATTGGCGGTTGTCCTCGCGAGCGAGGTTGTTGACATAGGTCGAGCCGCTTTCGATAACAGAGGCGGCGGCTTGTTCGAGAGTCAGGCGCCTGCCGGTCATGTAGGCGTGTTCGCCTGCCGCCAGTTCGACGGTGACCTCACCGGCGTCTGCGTCGGACGTCAGGAAGAGAGCGCCTGTCAGGTTGAGCACGGCCATGATCTGGTCGAGGATGATGGGCAGCATCTCGGCGCGCGTGCCGGCCTTGCGCAGGGATGCGGCCACGCTGAGGATCGCCTCGCGCTCGTTTTCAACCCGGCGGCGTTGGGTGATATCGCGCTGCATGACTGCGTAATTGATGACGGCGCCAGTGCGTTCGCGGATGGGGAAGACGCTGACCTCGATCTCGCATTGCATCCCGGATCGGCAGCGGCAACGCGTGAGGCCCGCCCAGGGAACGCCCCCGGCGAGCAGCGAGCGGTAATGATTGCAGAAGTCGTCTGGATAGATCGTGCGCAGGTCGGGAAGCGACTGTCCGAGCATGTCCGCCGCGCGGCAGCCGGTCATCGCTTCAAACGCGGCATTGGCGTAGACGATGCGGCCCTGCGTATCGGTAATGAGGACGGTCTCTACGGCCTGTTCGACGACGGTGGCAAGCCGGGCGATCTCTTGTTCGGCGCGCACATGATCGGTGAAATCACGCGATACGGCGAGGATGGAGCGAATTGCGCCGTCAGCATCATATTCGGGCACGAGATGGGCGTCGAAGCTGCGCGTTTCCCCGTCGATGGGCAGGTCATACTCGATGCGGACAGCCTCGCCCTGTGTGAAGACTTGGGCCAAAGAACGACGCCAGAAGTCCATCAACTCAGGCGGCAGCGGCGCCTCGTCGATGGGCGCGCCCAGGTATGCTTCGGGCGTTCCGCCGGTGATGCGCTGGACGGAGCGGTTGGTATAGATGTAGCGCAGGTCGCGATCGAAGCGGCTGATCATGTCCGGCGAGTTCTCTGCCAGCGTGCGGAACATGACTTCACTCGCCTGCAAGGCGCGCTGGGTGCGGCGCAGGCGGGCGGCCACCTGGATGCGGGCGAGGAGCTCGCGGCGGCCTACCGGCTTGACGATGTAGTCGTCGGCGCCGGCTTCTAGCCCGCTGACGCGGTCGTCTTCGCTCGTCTTCAGGGCCGAGAGCATGACCACATACGATGTGACAAACTCCGGCTGCTCTTTGATTTTACGGCAGATGTCGCCGCCGTCCATGTCCGGGAGCACGCGGTCGAGCAGCACGATGTCGGGCCGTTGGTCCCAGAGGATCTGCAAGGCGGCGCGTCCTGTCGCGGCCTCTAGAATCCGGTAGCCTGCTTGACTCAGGATATGGCTATAGAGGCGCAGCAAGCTGGGGGAGTCCTCGACGATCAAAATGGAGATGGGCGCGTCATCTGCGCCGGATGGTGAGTTCATAGGACGATAATCTATTCCAAGTGCGAAGACGTACGAAAATCCATACCGGTTCAGTATGTCGGGCCGTCGATATACGGCCGAAACAAGGATGGGCGCACTAGTGTGGCTGATCTGCAACGTTGCTGCGCTGTCCCGCGTGGCGGGGGAAACCTGTGCACGCGATGCCCTATAGCTGCGGCAGCGCAAGTGCATCAAACAGCCTTAACATATCATCGAAAAGCCTTTGCTGCAACACGTCCAGCGACAGGGCGAAATGAAGCGCAATCAAGCGGCCGAGTGCGACCCGGTAGGTTGGCGAGCGTCCGCCCCGGCATGATATGATTGGGCCGCGACCCCGCCGGCGAAGGCTTCGTTCGGGTCTGAGAGGCAGGCGGTACGGGAGCGCATGGAAGCGGGTGGAAGATGAGCCAAACCGAGAGACTGCGCATCGCGTACTTCTTGGAAGGGATGCCGGCCAGCGGCGTAGAGACAAGCACGAACCTGACGGCGCACGCCTTGGCGAAAGCCGGACACGCGGTCACCGTGTTTACGCCGTGGGTGCGCAGCGACCGAGCAGATCGTTCGGATGACGAAGATGGCCGCGTCGAGTTCTTTCGCCTGCCCAGGTTTCGCTTGCCCAGCGACCAGGAAGTCTATTGGAGTATGCCCGTTAGCGTGAGCGTGACGACGAAATTCCGGCGCGCGCACTATGACGTCATCCATATACATGCTTCGACGGTGGTCTGCGCATTGGCTTGGCAGCTTTCGCGGCTGTTCAGCGTGCCGGCGGTCTATACCTACCATACTATGTCGAAGGAATACACCCACTACTATCGCCGCTTTTTTGGGCCGGCTGATCTGTGGCTGGAATCGGTTGTGGAGCACTATGACCGCCTGATCTGCAACCGGGCGCGGGCGGTGGTGGCGCCGTCTCACAAAGCCGCCGCGTACCTGGAGCGCCTAGGGATCGAACCGCCGGTATTTGTCATTCCGAACGGCGTCGACGAGCGGAGGTTCTATCCGGGGCAATCCGATTACTTGCGTGAACGGTTCTCTCTTCCGAAAGCGGTGCGCATCCTGCTCTTTGTGGGCCGGATCAACCAAGAGAAGCGGCCGGATGTCGCCTACGCAGTCTTCAGGCGTCTCGCCGGTGGGCGTCCTGACCTTCACCTTGTGATGGCCGGCGCGGGGCCGATGGAGGCCGCTCTGCGCGCGCAAGCGGCCCGCGAAGGGCTGGCGCCGCGAGTACACTTTACCGGCGTTGTTCCCTACGCGATGATGCCGGAGGTCTACCGGTCGGCCGATCTGTGGCTGTCCGCGTCGACAAGCGAGGTGCACCCGATGGCAGCGCTGGAAGCCGTGGCGTCGGGGCTGCCTGTGGCGGCGCTGGCGGATGACGCGCTGCGCGGCGTGGTGGAGCATGGCGTCAACGGCTTTGCCGTACAGGATATCGACGCTCTGGTTCAGGCCGCGGGCGTATTGCTCGACGACGCGCAACTGCGCGCGGGGATGGCCGCAGCGTCGGCGGAACTAGGCCGCCGGTATCGCGTCGACGCGACCGCCGCACGTCTGGCGGAACTATATGGCGACGTGCGACGATGGGCCAAACTGAGGCCAGAACTCGCCGCGTAGCAGCGATCTGCGTGGGTACGTTGCCGCACACAACAGGAGCATTACTCATGATCGAAACGCCTGTCGCCCCGAGTCTCTCCGGCGTGATGCCGTCCCAGATTCGCGAACTGGCCGATGTCGCCTTCGGCATGGAAGGCGTGCTGAAGCTGCATTTCGGCGAGTCCAACATGCCGACGCCCGACTATATCAAGCAGGCGGCGAGCCAGGCGCTGGCCGACGGCTATACCTACTACTCCGAGAACGGCGGCATACCGCCGCTGCGCGCCAAGATCGCGCAGAAGACCACGACGCTGCACGGCGTGCAGCTCGACCCGAACGCCGAGATTGTGGTGACGGCGTCGGGCACGCAGGCGCTGAATGTGGGCATCCGCTGCGCCATCGACCCAGGGGCCGAGACGATTGTGCTGACGCCCAACTGGCCGAACGGGGCGGAGATCGTGCGTATGTTCGGGGCGACGCCCGTCGAAGTCCCGTTTGCGTACGACGGTAAGCGCTTCAACGTCGACATGGACGCGGTGGCGGCTGCGCTCACCGACAAGACGCGGCTGCTTCTCTACACGTCGCCTTCCAACCCGCTAGGGTGGGTGGCGACGCAGGCGGAGCAGCAGGCGCTGCTGGACTTCTGCCGGCGGCATGGCTTGTGGCTGTTGGCCGACGAGGTGTACGAGCGGCTCTATTACCAGGGCGAAGTCGCTCCGTCGATCTTGCGCCTGTGCATGCGCGACGACGCGGTGATCGTCGTACAGTCGTTCTCCAAAACTTATTGCATGACCGGCTGGCGGCTGGGCTGGCTGGTCTCGCGGCGCGACCTTGTGCGCAAGGCGACGCAGTTGAACGAGTTCATCGTCTCACATGCGCCCACGATGATCCAACGGGCGGGCATCGTCGCGCTGGAACGGGGCGAGGACGACGTGAACGCCATGACGGAGTTGTTGGCGGAACGGATGGAGTTCTGTTACGACGCGCTCACGTCGTCGAGTCGCGTGTCGCTGCCCAAACCGGCCGGCGCATTCTACCTCTTCCCGCGTATCGAGGGGGTGAGTCGCTCGTTCGACTTTTCCGTACAACTCCTAAAGGAGACGAAAGTGGCGGTAGCGCCCGGCGCGGCATTTGGGTATGGCGGCGAAGGCGCGCTGCGCGTCTGCTTTGCCTCGGATATGTCCATCCTAGAGCCGGCCATGGAGCGCATGGTCCGGTTCATCGACCGATATTGATCACGCCGAGAAAGGTTCTGAGATGACCCAAGAGTCCTCCTCTCCCGACCGCGTGCTGCGGCACGTCGTCCTCTTTTCCTTCAAGCCCGACGCCACGTCCGAACAGATCCGCCAAGTCGAAGAGGCGTTCAGCGCGCTGCCAGGCCAGATCGACGCCATCTATGACTTTGAGTGGGGGACGGATGTCAGCGTCGAGAGCATTGCGCATGGTTTCACCCATTGCTTCCTGGTGACGTTTCTCTCGGAGGCGGACCGAGCGGTCTATCTGCCGCATCCGGCGCACAAGGCGTTCGGCGCGCTGCTGGCCCCCATCAAGGAGAACGTGCTTGTGATCGACTACTGGACGGAGAGATAGCTATGCCCAAGGTGGTGATGTTGACGACGCTCGCCCCGACCACGGCGCAGCGGCTCGTGGAAGTCGCTCCGCCCGGCTATGAGGTCGAGGTTCATTCGGCAAAGCTGCCGGTCGAGGCGCAGCAGGATGCGGTCGCGAACGCCGATTTTCTGATTTTGTTTCCGCCTAGCCTGGACAACGCTGTACTGTCCGGCGCCAAGCGACTGAAGCTGATCCAGTTGGTCAGCGCGGGCTTCGACCAGATCGACATCGACCTGTGCCGCCGCATGGGGATTCCAGTCGCCAACAACGGCGGGGCCAACGCGCTGGATGTGGCGGAACACACGTTGACGTTGCTCCTCGCTATGTACCGGCGGCTGCGCGAGATGGACGCCAACGTGCGCCTAGGCCGCTGGGACGCCATCGATTCGGGCGCGACTACGTATACGATCCAGGGCAAAACGGTTGGCATCATCGGCCTGGGCAACATCGGCCGGCATGTAGCGCGGCTGCTGCGGGCCTTCGGTGCGACGCTGCTCTATGCCGATGCCGAATCGGCCCCGATTGGCGTGGAGCAGGAACTCGGCATCGTGCGCGTCGAACTCGATGACTTGCTGCAGCGCGCCGACGCGGTGACCCTGCATGTGCCCCTGAACGCGTCGACGCGCGGGCTGATCGGTGCGCGCGAACTGGCGTTGATGAAGCCGTCAGCCGTGCTGATCAATACGTGCCGCGGGCCGGTCATCGACGAGCAGGCGCTAGCCGCGGCCCTGCGCGACGGCGTCATCGCCGGCGCCGCCTTGGACGTGCTGACGCAGGAGCCGCCGGATCCGGCGAATCCGCTCTTCGAGTTGGACAACGTGTTGCTCACGCCGCACAGCGCAGGCGTGACGGTCGATACCTGGGCGCGACGCGGCAGGTTCGTGTTCGAGAACCTGCAACGCGTGTGGAACGGCGAGCCGCCGCTGGCGGTCGTGTCGTGAGGAAGCCGCCGCGGCCCGTGCGAGAATGAGACGATTACGCAGCGAAAGCGAAAGGCGCAGGCCATGCAGATGAGTTGCCTGCCGGTGTCGCTGTATGCGGCATTGAGCGCGGGCGAGATGACGTTGGGCGGGTGGTTTCGGCTGGCCGCAGAGCTGGGCTTGGACGGGGCGGATGTCAGCGTGATGCATCTGGCAGGTCACACGCCCGCGATGTTGGCAACGGTGCGTCGCCAGGCGGAGGAGTGTGGGCTGCGCATCGCCATGCTAGTGGCGTATTCGGACTTCACGCAGCCGGATGCGGTGCAGCGTGTGCGGCAGCGCCAAATGCTGGAGCGGCACATCGAGACGGCTGCCGCGCTCGGCGCGCCCTTTTTGCGCGTTACCGCAGGGCAGGCGCACCCCGGCGTGAGCAGGGAGGACGGGATCGCCTGGGCTGCCGAGGGGCTGGCCGCGTGCCTGGATGCGGCGCAGGCAGCAGGCGTCACGCTCGTGTACGAGAACCACACGCGCGGCTACGGCTGGGCGCACAATGACTTCTCGCAACCTGCCGAGGTGTTTGTGGAGATCGTGCGGCGCACGCAGGATACCGGCCTGCGCGTGCTGTTCGACACGGCCAACACGCTGGCGCACGGCGATGACCCGCTGGCGGTCGTGCGCAGCGTGCTGCCGCGCGTGGCCGCGGTGCACGTCAACGACATACGCCGGGCCGGTCACTTCGAGCCGGTGATCGCGGGCACGGGCGTTGCGCCGATAGCCGAGCTTCTGCGCGAATTGGTCCGATCGGGCTTCGACGGCTGGGTTAGCGTGGAAGAGGCGAGCAATCAGGGCGAGGCCGGTTTCCGCCAGGCGATTCCCTACGTGGAACGGACCTGGGCGGAGGCGGGCGGAGCGCCGAGGGTGCGGCGATAGGATCGCCGGTATCTGAACGAAACAAAAGGAGCCGGCCCCGCAATGGGGCCGGCTCCTTTTGTGCGGTTGGCGGCTAGGGCAGAGGCGCGGTATAGAAAAGGCGGTCCATGCCCATGCCGACGAAGAGCAGGGCCAGGTAGAGCAGACTGTACTTGTAGAGCCGCCAGATGTTGGCGTTGGTCGGGCGGCGGTAGATGTCGAGCGCTTGTTGCAAAAAGACGCCGTTCAGCGCCAGCGAAATGATCAGATAGACCGGCCCGAAATAGCCGAGAAAGACTGGGATCGTGCTGATGAGCGTGAGCAGGACGCTGTAGATCAGGATCTGCCGGTGTGTTTCGCGCTGGCCGGCAATCACGGGCAGCATGGGCACGCCGGCCGCGCCGTACTCCTTCTGGCGCAGCAGGGCCAGCGCCCAGAAGTGAGGCGGCGTCCAGAAGAAGACGATCATAAAGAGAAAGACGGCCAGCAATGACATTTCGCCGGCGACCGCGGCCCAGCCCACCAGCGGGGGCACGGCGCCGGCAGCGCCGCCGATCACGATGTTCTGCGTGCTGCTGCGCTTGAGGTGCGCAGTGTAGACGAAGACATAGAAGAGGATGCCGATCAGCGCCAGGACCGCGGATAGCAGGTTGACCGTCCACCACAATTGGAAGAAGCTGGCCGCGCTGAGCAGGATGCCGAAGATCAGCACCTGGTTGGGCGTCATGCGACCGGCGGGCAGAGGGCGCAAGCGGGTGCGCACCATGACGTGATCGATGTCCCGGTCGACGTACTGGTTGATGGTGTTGGCGCCGCCGGCGGCGAGGAAGCCGCCGAGCAACGTCCACAAAATCAGAGCGGCGCTAGGGGCGCTGGGCCCGGCCAGGAACATGGGGACCAGCGTCACGACCAGCAGCAGCGAGATAATGCGCGGCTTGGTCAGGGCTACGTAATCGCTGATGGCGAGACGCACCAGGGCTTGTTCTTTGGATAGCGGCTGGCCGCTCGTGTCGGCGCTGCGCACGTTGTCCAGCGTGCTTGATTGAAGCTGCATGGCTGCCAAGTTGCTCCTCTGCTGAAGGCGCCTGACGGCGTCCAGGCTGTTAGCGGTCACGCGTGGCCGGAATGGCGGGAAAGCTCCGCCAGAGCTGCGTCGGCTTCTTGAACATCCGGCTGCTCGCCGGCATCCGGCGGCTGTGCGGCTAAGCGCGCCAGCCGTTTCTCCTGCTGCTGGATGAGAAGGAGATAACCGATCCCCAGGATGGCTGCGAACATGAACCACTGGATGGCATAGCTGAAATGGCTGCCCTCATCCAGGCGTAACGGCTCCTCGCGATAGGGCAGGTCGGTATAGGCCCGGCCTTCTTCGGGTAGTTGCAGGATGAAGACCGGCAGCAATTCGTAAGGCATCTGCGGTTGAACGGCGTCGACGTTGAGCGAGAACCACTCGACCTGCGGCTGGTCCGGGATGGGCGGCGCCTTGCCGGATGGCAGCAGTTGCGACTCCTGGAGCAGGCCGATGACAGGTGCGCCGGCAGGCTCTTCGAACTGGGGCCAGTGCTCCGGCGTCG
>Ga0334887_1002650_pt1 | contig 19455 bp, 7 predicted proteins | sample GraSluR1_MG_10_FD_207217 | JGI IMG/M metagenome (GOLD analysis project Ga0334887, IMG submission 207217) | Sludge microbial communities from methane-producing bioreactor in Wageningen University, Netherlands - Granular Sludge_18_07-R1 | ecosystem: Engineered > Bioreactor > Anaerobic >...
CCGCCGCGGAACAGCAGCACCTTCCACAGGTTCCCGAACCAGTGGATGATGCCGACGAACAGCAGCGTCTCCGGCAGCGGATAGAACAGCAGCAGCACCGGCACCATGACCGTGGACGTGCCGAACCCGGTCATCGTCCCCACGGCCGAGGCCACAACCGTCAGAATGGCGATCAATACAATATGCATATGCCCCTTTACGAGCAGGCTCGGCTAGGGGTTCGACGACCCACGCGCCCTATCAAGATTCTCACAATGCCGCGCCGCCGGCAGAAACCGAGGTCCGAATAGGGCGCATCACGGCTGGTCCTTGCGCTTCTCCTCTACGACGGCTTGGTCAAGTGGCTTGAGGACCGCGATGCCGAGTTCGGAGAAATCTTTATCGTACATGACCGCAAGGACCTGGCCTCGGTTATTGATGTCCAGGGCGAAAGGAATCCCCACGCCACGCGGCACGGCCCGATCCAGCCTGATGTACCCCTCCCCGGGGTTCCACAGCCGTGAGGCCTTTGGACCTCCCCAGCGCATGCCGCGCAGCCAGAAGTTGACGAAGAACTGCCCGCGGTCGTTCAGAACAAGCGACCCTGCCGCCCCAAGGTCGACGGGTCCCAGTGTCGTCACACCACCGAGCCGGGTCCAGAGGAATCCGTATGACCGGCCGTTCTCCCAGAACGCCCCCAACACCTGACCCGTGTTGTTGATGCTGTAGGCCGTACTCGATGTGCCCGGCGTATCCAGGGGGACCATGCCTGTGGCCTCATCCCAGAAGAACGCACGCCATTCGCCCTCGGGCGTTTCCGCACGACCGACCACTTCGATGGCATCATTGACCGCGAGCGCTTCGCTTCGCCGGCCCCCCAGCGTACCGAGATCCTTCATCCCCGAAGATCGATCCCAGAGAAAGGCATGGACCCCTATATCCGCGAAAGCGGCGGTACCCACCACACAACCAGAATTGTTAATGCCGTACGCCAAGCTGGCTCCGCCTCCAGGCGGGGTGATCTCCACCACGCCCTCCTCCGGAGTCCAGAGGAATGCCCGTTGCGCGGGTTTGCGCCACTGGATGCCGACAATGGCGCCATCTGCATTAATATCCCTGGGTGCCCAGGGTCCTCCATTCGGATCGCTCTTGTCCTCCAAACCCATGATGCGGGGTTTATCGGCGTCAGGCTCCAGGACGAACAGCCCCCTTGCACTGTTCACCACGCATCGCCCCGCCATGTGACCGGTGTCGCTCAGCAGCCATGGTGACCAATCGCCGGTCTGAAGCACAGGCGGATACACCACCTCGTACCGGACGTCGCGACGCGTATGCCGTATCCATAGCCAGGCCCCTGCGACTGCCACGACGGCCAGTAGAATGAGAATCACCATGCTCTGTCGCTTGTTCATGGCGTCGGTCTCGCCTTGCCCTACTTCAAAATCGCATCGATCCGCAGGTCGCGGACCTGGATCGCCGCATCGTACGTTCCCGGCATCTCCCAGCCCAGGTTCATGTTCACCACCGCGTAATGCGACGGGTCCGTGTCGGTCAAGAAGCCGCGCTCGGCGGCGGTCCGCAACCCGGCCCGGATATGCGGCAGCAGGTCGGCCTGGAACGTGACCCACGTCTTGGTCTTCATCGGCAGGTGGTTCACCTCGCGGCCATCGATCGAGTAGATGAACTTGCCGGTCGCATCGTCCTTGCCCGCGTCCCTGGCCTGGTGCGAGATCGGGATGTCATGCCGGCTGTCGAAGAACGGCACGCCGAACCAGAGGTACTCGTTGTGGTCCTTCGACGCCGCGTCGGTGTTCCGCACGACCAGGAACAACTGGAACTGCGCGGCGTGCAGACCGGGGTCGAAATCCGCCGGGGCCATGTGATCCTCGAACGCCAGCAATCGCAGCAACACGTGGAAATCCAGCCTGGCCAACCGTGACAACGGGTACATCTCCATCACATCCTGCTCGACGAGCAAGTGGGGCCAGCCTTCGCCCTGGCGTCGGGGCCGGTCGCCATACTCGGCCTTGCCGCGGAGTTCCAGGATCAAGTCCCGATTCGGGGAGTCAGAGCCGCCAACCAGGACCCGCTTGCCGGTGTTTTCATACACGCGGTCGCCGTTGGGTTCCCTCCGGCATTCGACTTCGGCCAGGCTGTATTTCGTGGCCCACTGGGCCAGGTGCCACACCGGCTTGTTCGCCGGCTCGCCGAGGTCCAGGACGGCCTCGGTCGCTCGGCCATGGCTTACATCGGGGTACTTCAACAGGAACCCCCGCTCAAACCGCATATCCCCGAACAATGGCCGGCTCTGCGGATCGCGCTTCTTCCACGCCCGCACGTACTCGATGCTGTAGGTGCTCGGCAGGTCTTCATCGTGGGGCAGGCCGAACCAGTCCGGCATGGTCTCGCTGTCGAAATTGAGCGTCAGGGGCTGATGCCAGTGCGTATTCTCCACCCACCGCACGGGCACACCATCGATGTACCACGTCAGCCGCTGCTGGTCCCACTCGAAGCCGTACACGTGGTCCGCATCGGCCAGGTCCGCCGGGGCTTGCCAGAGGCCATGGCTGGACCAGTGCTTGTCCGCCTGCGGCGTCTTGAGAACGTGAACGTTCATATTGTACTTTCGCTCGAAGCCCGGCGCACCACCGCCGATCTCGAAAACGTCGATCTCGGTCCACAGGTCGGGCGCGTGGTCATAGAACCAGAACGAGCTGGACCCGTGCGACTTCATGGGCCGGGCCTGGATCTCGAAATAGCCGTACAGGACGCGGGTGGTGCTCTGAACGGCCGCGGAGCTGTAGGTGTGATAGCCCTTGGCCTTCAGGTACTCCGGCGGCGGCTCCTTGCGCATCGTCAGGTGGAGCTTGCCATCGCGGACGGCCACGTTGCCCGGCGAGAAGAACGCCGGCTGTCGACCGAGCCAGCCCGGATTGCGATCGTGCCACTTGTGTTGATCGAGCGTCTCGGCCTCGAACTCGTCGCACATCGGCTCGTACTTGTGCCAGCCGCCGGCGTTGGCCTGGTCCGAAAGGGGATAGTCGGGTGTCACCCGTGCGGGCGTTTTTCCCAACGGGCCTTGGCGCACCCATCCGGGCAGGTCGTTGGCCGTTGCTCCAAGGCCGTCCGTACATACCGCCCCAGCCAGCAGCAGGCAAACGCCCAAAGTCCTCATTCTTGCACGCATCTGCCAGTCTCCCAGAGGTTTACGTTGGACCCGGCCATCCTACCATGACCGTGGCGGCGTTTCGAGGGGTTCCCCCCGGCCGCTGCCGAGGGCCTGTCGAGGTTCTTCTCGCCTTCAAAAAACCACGTAAGCGTTCACGCGGTTTTGGCCAATTGAATGGTTGGTGGTATCAATGACGGAACCGGAAGGCCGTCTAAATGCCGATGACACGCATTACGCAAGTATTCAACAATACTTCGGCCTTGCAGCCGGCACGTTGCGCATACGCTGAGAATCCGCTCGGCGTATCGTGCCCCGCGTTCACTCTGTGTACCGAAGCTGCCCTTGCGCCACAAGACGGCCTGTCGGATCGTTCGTTCGGCCAGATTGTTCGTCGGTTCGACCCGCCCATCATGCACGAACGTCCACAGGTACTGGCGCTGGTTGAAAATGCGACGGCACTGGCCCGACAACGGCTCGCCGCTATCAGCACCTTGTTCCAGCAAGGTGTCCACGCGGTGCATCAACGGTTCCATACGGCCTTGAAAGGTGACCCACAACAGCGTCCCGTCCCGGACCCGTTTACGCAGATGCAAACTTGCTTTGGCCAAATCGTACAACTCGCGACCGATTCGCCCCATCTTGCCTGTGGCTTCGCCCAGCGCCTTAAAATCCCGTTTCAGATGGGCCCAGCACAGTTGCCGCTGGCCGGCAAAGCAGTTATACCCGCTCCAGCGATCGCAATGCAGGATGCCGGCGAACGTTCCCAAGATCCTTTGCGCGGCTTTCTGTCCACGACCGGCCTGGATCATGAACACGGCAGCGCTGGTGCAGCACAACGTCCAGAGCCAGCCCTTTTGCCGATTGCCGCGCCGCCAGCCGGTCTCATCGGCGTGCGCGGTCGGCTGCGCCTGCACATGGTCTGTCAGCTCGCGGTGCGGTTGCTCCAGGACCTTCGTCAGTTGCGCTTCGCAGGCGCTCAGGCCGCCCAGACTCATGGGAATGCCGAACAGGTCGTTGATCAAGGCCAGGGCCTTGCGCTTGCTGGTGTTGAGCGAACCGGTCAAGAGGCCCACCACGGCCAACACTCCCGGCCCGAAGTGCCGGCGTTTGATCTGCCCCGGCAACGGCTGATAGACCCGCGCGCCACAATCCCTGCAGCGATAAAAGGCCTGCACATATTCCGTGACCTCGGGCGTCATGGGCGGAAGATCGACGATCTGATGCCGCAGGGGTTCGTCGGTGGTTTTCTGCAGGTGGGTCCCGCCGCAAGGGCAGGCGTGCGGCTTGAGGGCAATGCGTTCGGTCACAGCCTCCGGGGGCAGCGGCGCCCGCAGGTGGGGCGGATGACCCTTGCGCGCCCCGCGTTTCTTGCGGCGGCGCCGCGGCGGCGGGGCGGCGGCCGTAGTCGGCGGATCGGACGAGGGTGGTTTGGAGGAATTCTTCGAGTTCATCCCCAACCGCCGCTCCAGGCGGTCAATATGCTTTTGCATCTGCTCGATACGCTTTTCCAGCGTTTTGATCTTGTCTTCCAACGACTTGATATAAGCGTCCTTGTCCATACCACAGTTATCGGACATAGACACGCTTTCACATGAATAGGACTATTTCCGTGAACGCTTACAAAACCACAAAAACCTGCTCGTCTGAGTTTTCTGTTGACAGGGGAACGGAAGACGTCATAATAGTAAGGGAAAACGTTTTTCTTAGGGTGTATGAGGAGCCCGACCATGAGGCAACGGAAGGCGTTCACACTTATTGAGCTTCTGGTCGTCATCGCCATCATTGGCATGTTGCTGGCCGTTCTTGTTCCCGGTCTCAAGAAGGCCAAGGATCTCGGCAAACGGGCGGTCTGTCTGGCGCATCTGCACAGCTTGGGGCTTTCATGGGGGCTTTATGCCAATGAGTATGATGCTAGGATCGTATGCGCCAAGACAGCTCGTGTGTTCGAACAGCCGGGGCCCAGCGGCGGCACACAGTATCGGTTGGACTACCTGAGCGATCCGTACTTCGAGGGGTATTGGACCTGGGCCGGCTGGTTGGACCAGAGCACACCCGATACGCCCGAGGCTCATAAGGCGTGTATCACATTAGGGGCGTTGTTCCCCTACACGGAGACGATCAAGGTCTATCGTTGTCCGGAGGGAATGAAGGACCAGTGGCGGACGTACGCGATTGTGGACTCCATGAATGGACATCACTTTGGCCCGCCAGGAGGCCCGCCACTTGCACCGGTCATCAGAAAGACTTCTGAAATCGTGTCGCCTGGTGCCAGGATGGTTTTTATCGATGAAGGCTACGCTAGTACGGAGAGCTGGACGATCTATTGGGATCGGGTGTCCTGGTGGGATAGGATTCCATTGCGGCACGGTGAGGGAACATGTCTTGCCTTTGCGGATGGTCATGCAGAGTATTGGAAGTGGGAGGATTCACGGACTGTCTATTTTGCCAAAATTGAGGACCCCACAGAGTACATAACTGCGCAAACCCAGACTGCGCAGAACAATCCCGATTTTGATCGCGTTCAACGGGCGGTTTGGACACTGAAGTACCGTAAGTGATGAAGACCCCGACGTAAATGCGCTGTTGAGCGGGCGTTTTGGCCGCTGGGTGTCGGGGTCGGCGGATGCAGGATGAGGGTTGATGCAGAAGAACGTCAAGGGCAGGGGGGCGGGCGGTGCATGTCGCGAAACACCGGGCATCCGGTGTCTTTCCATAGGTTTGTGTTCATCCCCACTATCACTTCTTTTTGAGGAGGCGACGAAAATGAAAAGGTGCATGGCGGTTTTTGCGGCCCTGAGCGTGGCGTGGCTGTGCATGGCCTCGGCCGGGGCGGGGACGTTCAGCGTCTCGCCCTGGACGAGCGATGCCGATTCGGGCATCAACGCCAGCAAGGTCTACACCCACTCGGCCAAGTTTCGGACCACCGATGGCGACCCGTTCTACGCGGGCAACGGCGTGTGGTTTGAGGGGGATGGAAACAGGCAAGGCGCGAGTTGGCGTATCTTCAATGTGCCCAACGATTTCGATGGGAGCGGGTCGAACGTGGCCGGAGATGGGGCCAATCTGCTGGTCAACTTCATTTTTGGCGATCCGGGTGGCCCGAGCGGAGCAATTCATCCTCAATTGGCGTTGTATGACCTCGTGCCGGGCACGCGGTACGTGACGACCTTCTACGCCAAGGGCTGGGAGGCGTCGGGGCGCGTCATCAATGTATCCGCCGATGACCCCGACAATCCCGGCATCTATCAGATCGACCAGGATTTGTATGGCGGCGGCAACGGCCTGCTTTTGAAGTACGACTACGTCGCGCCGGCCAGCGGCCAGATTATCTTCACGTTCGCCGAGACCGTGACGAATACCTCGTGGCATCATTACGCCTTTTCCAACGAGGTCTACATGCCGGTCTACGTGGACCGAAGCCCTTACGAGGGCGAGTTCACGGACCTGAACGTCACGCTGCGCTTCACGGCGATCGCCTCGGAGGGCGTCGAGTTGGTTTCCCCCACATATGACCTCTACTGGGGTACGGACCCGAACGAGCTGACGCCGGTGCTCGGCCTGACCGAGGGTACGTACGCCCTGGGGAGTCTGCCCGAGGCGACCGAGTATCACTGGCAGGTGGACGTCTTCGACGAGGGCGAGCGGGTCTTCAGCACCGACCCGAACAATGTCAAGCGAACCTGGATGTTCACCACCACGACGCTTGCCCCGGCCACGAAGGTGCTGGAATACAAGATGGACGAAGACCAGTTGACGGTAGTGCCGGAGAGCGTCGCCGGTTATGACGGCGTGGCCGTGGATTTCGATGACCCGAACGGGACCTCGTGGACGGAGGGTCTCGCGGGCAACTGCCTGGACTTCGACGGCATCGATAGCTACGTCGACCTGGGCGATGAGGCGCCGTTGCCGTTCGGCGCCGGACAGGCGTTCTCGATCTCCGGCTACGTCAAGACAACGGATATGATGGGCCCGATCATCGCCTTCCGGAACTCCCAGGACGGCGATCCGATTGTCGCCGTGACGGTCGGGTTCGACGGGGCCAGCGTGGTGCCGGGCAAGCTGCGGTACATCTCTCGAGCGGGTGGGATCCTGCGCCGCATCACCGGACCGAGGGTGGTGGATGGCCAGTGGAATCACTTCGCCCTGGTCCGCGCCGAGACCGGCGTGGTGTCCCTGTATCTCAACGGGCAATTGGCCGGGACGGTGAACGATGGACTGGCGGCGTATGATATGGACCTGCGGTCGATCGGGGCCGAGCTGGCCTGGATCGCCGGTGAAGGTCCCGGCGCGCCGGATACCTGGTTCCTGGATGGTCTGATCGATGAGGTCGTTATCTGGGACGGGGCGCTGAAACAGGACCAGATCGACGCGATGGTGGCGGCGATCCCCTATCGCATCAATCCGCTGCCCGCTTCCGACGCCGGCGCGGGGGTGGTGCTGCACTGGGAGGCCCCGTTTGGCACGGCGGAGGGGGCCACGTACAGTGTCTACGTCGGCACCGATTCGGAGCTGGCCGTGGTGACGGATGGGGCGACGGGCCTGACGGACACCGAGTTCGCCCTGACCGAGCCGCTGGAGGCCGGGACCGATTATTACTGGCAGGTCGAGGTCGTCAACGGCGACCAGACCGTTTATGTCAGTCCGGTTTGGCCTTTGTCCATGGCGGGGTCCTTCTCGGGGCATGCCTGGACAAGCGACGCGGATTCGGACCTCAACGCCGACAAGACCTACACGCACAAGGTCAACTTCGGCCCGGGCGGCACGGATGGTGCGATGGTGAACGCAGGCAACGGCGTGTCCTTTGAGAACGACACGAACCGCTCCGGAGCGAACTGGTCGCTGGCGAATGTGCCGAACAACTTCACCGGCCACACGCCACCCATCACCGGTGACTCGCTTGCTCTGGCTCAGGCGTTTTACTTTGGAGAAAACGCAGGCTTTTGTCCTGTCCTGACGCTGACCGGTCTGACGCCGGGCACCCGATACATCACGACGTTCTACACGACGGCCTTTGGCCCCGCCGGCGATCGCTTCTGCAATATCATCGCGGGCGACAACCCGTACAATACGACGCGCATCGACGAGAATGCACCGGTCGACAGAAACGGTTGGCTCATCAAGTACACCTACACGGCGCCGTCGAGCGAGATGACGTTCACGTTCGCCGCCGAGAACCCCGCCAATTCGTGGCACCATTACGCGTTCTCGAACGAAGAGGCGTTGCCGTTTGAATTGGCGCTGGTTAGCCCGGCGCCGCGGGCGCACGTCGATGCAGGGGATGTCGAGCTGCGTTGGCGGGATGTTCCGGCGCATGCGGCGGCGCAGGCGACGTTCAATGTCATCGTGGCCACCGATGCGGAGCTGACCTCGCGGGTGGTGGATCTGACCAACCAGGTCGTGCCCGATATGCGCTACACGGTGGAGGGGCTGGACGCCGATACCCAGTACTTCTGGAGGATCGAGGGGCTTCTTGGCGCCCAGGTCGTGACCCGCAGCCCGGTGGGGACGTTCTTCACGCGGTCCACGGAGCCGGCGGCGATTCTGGTCGAGTGGTCGATGGACGACGGCACGGGCCAGGTCGTCACCGAGACGTACGCCGGTCTGGACGGGACGCTGATGAATTTCGACGATCCCAACACGGCGTGGGTGCCGGGCATTTCGAACACGGGTCTGGAGCTGGACGGCTTCGACGACTACGTCGATCTGGGTGATATCAGCGGTCTGAGCGCACCGGCGGGCTTTGCGTTCTCCATGTCCGGCTACTTCAAGACGACCGACCCGGAAGGCCCGATCTTTGCCATGCGGCCCCCGGGGATTCTGTGCGTGTACGTGGGCTTTGACGGCGCCGACAGTGTGCCCGGCCACTTCCGGTTCATCTCCGCGGCCAACGGCTTGCGGCGCATCACCGGGCCGCGAGTCGATGATGGCCGGTGGCACCACTTCGCGGTCACGCGTTCGCGGTTCGGCGCCATCGAGTTGTATATCGACGGCGCGTTCGCCGGTGCGACGGATGACTTCGGGGCGGCCTACCCGACGAGCGAGGGGGCGTTCGGAACGGATAAGGTGTGGCTCACCGACTGGTCCCAGTCGCATCCTGCGGAGCAGTTGCACCTGGACGGCACGATCGACCAGATCACGATCTGGCAGGGTGTGCTCTTGCCGAGCCAGATTGAAGCGCTCAGTGCGATTCTGCCGTCACGGGCGGACCTGGACGAGGACGGCGACGTGGACATCGACGACTTGCTTATCCTGGCGGCCGGATGGCTGACGGACGCCGTACCGGCCGATATCGACGCCAGTGGGCGCGCGGACATTGATGATTTGGCCGTTTTGTCCCAGGATTGGGGCAAGTAATCGCGTATAATAGAGCGAGTTGAAAATCCGGTACATTGAGGAACGGGGCTGTGTGGAGGATGCGCACAGCCCCTTCTTTTCCGAGATCCGATTGATGAGACCGTGTGTACAGAATGCGGTGGGGTCTGGCGGCGTAAGATGCCGATGGGTCGTCCTGGTGCTTCTGGCCGGGGCGGCAACGCTGGCGACGGCGACCGACACGGTCGTCCTGTTCAATGAGCTGATGTATCACCCGGCGGCGGATGAGAGCCGGATGGAGTGGCTCGAGCTGCACAATCGACTCATCGTGGACGTCGACCTGTCCGGCTGGTCGATCACGGGGGGCATCGACTACACGTTTCCCGACGGCGCCGTGATTCCGGCGGAGGGGACCATCGTGGTCGCGATATCGCCGCAGGACCTGGCCGCCGCGGCCGGGCTGACGGACGTTCCTTATGGTCCCTTCGAAGGTCGCCTGTCCAACTCCGGCGAGCGGTTGGAGCTGCGCAACAACAGCGGGCGCATCATGGATGAAATGGACTATCGCGATGGCGGCGACTGGCCCGTGGCGCCGGATGGCTCGGGTGTGTCGCTGGCGAAGATCAACCCCGACGTGGGCGGTCCGTCGCCGACCAACTGGACGTGGAGCCGGCAGGTGGGCGGCACCCCCGGCCGGGTGAACTTACCCCGCGCGGATACGAGGCCGATGCGCACGCCGCTGATCGGGACGTGGGAGGCGTGGGATTACAACGACGCGGGCCAGCCGCTGGGCGAGACGTGGAAGGACCCGGGTCAGCCCGCCGGCGACTGGGCCGTGGGGCCGGCCGGCTTCTACGCGGGCCCGGCGCCGGGTGGCGGCCAGCGGGCGGCGATCCCCACGGTCTTCAGTACGGGGCTCGATGAGCAGGGACAGCCGCTGGCGTATGGGCAGCCCGATCCACACTACACGGATACCGCGACCGGCGAAGCGGTCTACGCCATGCAGAACCACTCGGCCTGGCTGGCGAACACGGGCGAGTCGCAATGGATCGGCCTCAGTGGCCAGGGGACGGACAACTTTCCGGCGGGTTCGTACACCTTCGCGACGCAGTTTGACCTGAGCGGGTTTGACGCGGCCACGGCTGAACTGACGGTGACCATCGCGGTGGATGACGTGCTTTCGGGCGTGCGGCTCAACGGGGTGAACGTGGGTATCGAGTGTTCGGGTTTCTCCTCCTGGAGTGGGCCGTTCACCATCGACAGTGGTTTCATCGAGGGCCTCAACACGCTGGAGTTCGCGTTTGTCAATGGGGGATCATCGCCCAACCCATCCGGTTTACGCGTGGCGCTGGATGGTTCGGCGGTGCTTTTTCCGGGTCGCACCGCGCTGTCGGCATCGGCCTCGACGTACTACTTCCGCAAGCCCTTCGTGTACGAGCCGACGCCCGACACCCAAGCGTCGCTGGAATTGGATGGCATGGTCGATGATGGGGCCGTGTTCTATCTGAATGGGCAGCAGGTGGGGGCCCTGAACATGCCCGATGGGCCGATCGCGTACGACACGCCCGCGCTCGAGGAGGTGGCCGACCCCTTGTCGCCGATCCGGATCACGCTGGATGGCGGCCTGCTGGCGGCCGGCGAGAACCTCCTGGCGGTCGAGGTGCACCATGCGCCGGCCAGTACGGATGCGTTCTTCGCCGCGAGCCTGACGGTGATAGAGACGCCGATCTCGGAGGCCCCGTTGCCGGGGCTTATCATTAATGAAATCACCTCCGCCAAGGAGTGGCCGTTCCGCGTGGAACTGCTCAACGACGGCGATCGAGCCCTGAATGTCGGCGGCCTGGTCCTGATCTGCAAGGGGACCACCGGCGGCCGATACGTGTTGCCGGCAAGTACCCCGGCGCCAGGGGAGTATCTGCTCCTCGACGAATTTACCTTGGGGTTCCATCCCAGCGATGAGGATAAGCTGTTCCTGTACACCGCCGACGGCGACGCGGTGATCGACGCCGCCGTGGTGAAGAACTCACACCGGGCACGGTATCCGGACGGCCATGGAGACTGGGCCTATCCCTCGCAGGCCACGTTTGGGTCGGCGAATCTGTTCGACTTTCAGGATGCGATCGTCATCAACGAGATTTTGTATCATCCTTCGTCCGTTCCCGAATCCGAGGCCGAGTATGAGGACACCGTTCTGCTGGGCTCGTTCGTGCCGGTCAAAGCGCTCGTGCCCACCGAGGCCGAGGCGGACCTGGACTGGCAGGGCGGGGCCGAGCCTTTCGATGATTCCGCGTGGACGCACGGGCAGGGGGATACGACCGGCGTCGGCTTTGAACTGTCGCAGGGTTATGAGACCCTGATCGGCACCGACGTCCGCGAGGAAATGTACGGCAAGAATGCATCGGTCTACATGCGGATTCCCTTTAACGTGGACGCCCCGGACGCCGTCGAGACGCTGCGGCTGCTGATGAAATACGACGATGGCTTTGTCGCGTACCTCAACGGCGTCGAGGTGGCGCACGGCAACGCGCCCGGTCGCGATGGGAACACGCAGACGCTGCGATGGGATTCGCGCTCGACGGCCAGCCGACCCGATGACCAGGCCGTCGTGTTCGCCGTCTTCGATATCACCGCGTACAAGCAGCACCTGCGAGCCGGGCCGAATACTCTGGCGATACACGGATTGAACTGGTCCACGGGCAGCACCGACATGTTGATCCTTCCAGAACTTCATGCCCGACGGGAGGTCCGGCCCTATATCCCATTCCACGAGCCGACCCAGGAGTGGGTCGAGCTCTTCAATCGCGGCGAGCACACGGTGTCCCTGGCCGGCTGGAAGTTGACCGGCGGCATCAGTTACGATTTCGAGCCCGATGTTGTCCTGGGGCCGGGCGAGTACCTGGTCGTGGCCCGCGACAGCGCAGCGCTGCGGGCCGAACTGCCGGGCGTCGCGGTGGTGGGGGACTTTGAGGGGCGATTGTCCAACCGGGCCGATGAGCTGATCCTTGAAGACGGGAACAAAAACGTGGCGGACCGGGTGCGGTATTCGGACCGCGGTTACTGGCCGGCCTGGGCCGATGGCGGAGGCTCGTCGCTGGAGCTGCGGGACCCGTTCGCGGACAACGCCTGCCCCCTGGCGTGGGCGGCCAGCGATGAGCGGCCCCGCGCGGCGTGGAAGACCTACACCTACCGGGCCGTCGCGGCTCCCACGCCGAACGGCAACGAGCCGACGCTGTGGAACGAATTCATCTTCGGGCTGCTGGACGCCGGGGAGTTCCTCATCGACGACATCCGCGTGGTGGAGGATCCCGATGGTGCCGCGGTTCAACTGATTCAAAACGGTTCATTCCAGAGCGGCGCCGGGGCGTGGCGATTCCTCGGCAATCACGCGTTCGCCACGGTCGTCCCCGACCCGGACAAGCCGGGCAACTTCGTCCTGCACGTGCACGCCACCGGCCCGACCGAGCACATGCACAACCATATCGAGACGACGCTCGCGGGCAACCGGGCCATTGTGAATGGTCGGGTGTATGAAATCTCCTTCCGTGCCAAGTGGCTTGGCGGCGGTCACCTGCTGAACACGCGGCTGTACTTCAACCGCGCGCCGCGGACCACCGCGCTGCTGATGCCGTCGGCGGCGGGCACCCCCGGCCGCCGCAACAGCCGATACGAGCCGAATATCGGCCCGACGTTGGGCGACCTGCGGCACAGCCCCGCCGTGCCCAATCCGGGCGCGGCGGTCGCCATCTCGGTACGGGCAGAGGACCCGGACGGGGTGGATGCGGTCAACTTGTTATGGTGTCGGGATGGCGAGCCGTTCGAGACGCTTGCCATGGACCCCGCAGCGGACGGGACTTGGGGGTGCACGTTGCCCGGCCTGGATGCCGGCACGCTGGTGCGATTCTACGTGCAGGCCGAGGACAGCCTGGGGGCGGTCGGCGTCTGGCCGCCCACGGGGCCGGACTCCCGCGCCCTGTTCAAGGTGAACGATGGCCAGGCGCATCCCGGCCGGCACAACGTCCGGGTCCTGATGACGGCGGCGGATACCGCGCTTCTGCACGCGTCCACGAACGTCATGAGCAATCATCGGATGCCGGCCACGGTGATCTGGAACGAGCGGGATATCTACTACGACGTCGGGCTGCATCTCAAGGGCAGCGGCTACGGGCGGAACAACAATCGGGTCGGCTATAATATCCGGTTCCGTCCGGAAGCGCTGTTTTGCGGCGTCCACGATACGGTGGCGATTGACCGGAATGGCGGGCCCGGCGGCATCGGCGCCAGCCACCGTGAGCTCGTCCTCAAGCACATCGGCAACCGCGCCGGCGGCATTCCGGGGATGTACGACGATATCATTTACCTGATCTCGCCGGCGGGCAACCTCAACGGGCCGGCGCAGTTGATGATGGCCCGGTACGATGATGCCTTTCTCGGCGCGCAATTCGTCGACGGGCAGGATGGCACGCTGTACGAATTCGAGTTGATCTACTATTCGCAAAGCACCGACGACGGTTCGGCCGAGGGTCTCAAGCAGCCGCCCAGCGCGGTGCTGGCCGTCGATCTGCGGGACATGGGTGACGACAAGGAGGGGTATCGCTGGAACTACCTGATCAAGAACAACCGGGCGACGGACGAGTTTGACGCCGTGATGACCATGGCCAAGACCTTCGGCCTGAGCGGCGCGGCTCTGGACGAGCGGATCGAGCGGGTTATCGACGTCGATGAATGGATGCGGGTCTTTGCCTTCGAGTCGCTGGGGGGCGTGGGCGACACCTATAACCAGGGTCTGGCGCACAATATCATGTTCTACACGCGGCCGGAGGATGGGCGCGTGTTGGCCCTGCCGTGGGACATGGATTTCGCCTTTTACCAGTCCACCGGGGCGTCCATCTTCGGCGGCGGCAGCAATCTGCAGAAGGTGATCGCCCTGGACCGTTTCAAGCGGCTCTTCTACACGCACTTGTATGATATCATGCAGACCGCTTTCAACACCGAGTACCTGGAGCCGTGGGTCCAGCACTATGCCGGCCCCGCGGGCCAAAACGTGAGCAGCGAGATCCTCAGCCGTGTCGAACAGCGTCGCAATTACGTTCTGGGGCAATTGCCCGCCCAAGTGCCGTTCGTCATCACGACGAACGCCGGGGTGCCGCTGGCCGTTGATACGGACCACGTCACGATCCAGGGCCGCGCGTGGATCGACGTGTACCGGATCCGCCTGGCGGGGCAGACCGAGCCGCTCGACGTGACGTGGACCGGCATCACCACGTGGAAGGTCACCGTGCCGCTGGCGTTCGGCCCGAACGTGTTGACGTTCGAGGCCTGCGATTACCAGGGCCGCCCCATCGCGTCGGCGAACATCACGGTGACCAGTTCCGTCAGTACCCATCCGCTGCGGCAGTACCTGCGCGTCACCGAGGTCATGTACGATCCGCCGGGCGGTAAGGACTATGAGTTTATCGAGTTTCAGAACACCGGGCCCGTTACGCTGGATCTGACGCCCGTCCGGATCACCGACGGGATCGAGTACGCGTTTGCGGAAGGGGACATCACCGCCCTCGCGCCGGGGGCCTTCGTCGTCGTGGCCGAGAACGTCGATGCGTTTAGGCAACGTTATGGCCCGGCGATTCCGGTGGCGGGCCAGTATGGGGGCGCTCTGGCCAACGATGGCGAGACCGTGCGCATCGAGGGTCGATTCGGCGCCCCGATTCTGTCGTTCACCTACGATGATGGGCGGGGTTGGCCAGCCGCGGCCGATGGCGGCGGTCACGCGCTGGTTCCCCTGGAGCGGGCGATGGCCGATCAGCCCGATGGCTCGCTCGACTACGGGGGCAACTGGCGGGCGGGGACGTACATCCTGGGCTCGCCGGGGACGGCTGAGCCGCTGGTACCGGTGCGCCTGGTTCTCAATGAGGTCATGGCCCACACCGACTACGATGTGCCGCCACACGATTCGAATGACTGGATAGAACTGTACAACACCGGGGACGGGCCGGTCCATGTGGACGGCACCTGGTACTTGAGCGACGACGTCGCCGAGCTGCGCAAATGGGCTTTGCCGTCGAGGGTGATTGGACGTGGTGAATACGTGTCGTTTGACGAGGTGAGCGACTTCCACAATCCCATCACAGAGGGGTTCGGCCTGGACAAGGCGGGCGAGGCGGTCTATCTGTCGCACCTGCCCGGTGGCGGCACGGATCGCATCGTGGACGCGATTGTCTTTAAGGGCCAGCCGAACGCGGTCTCACTGGGGCGCTTTCCGGATGGGGTGGGTTTCTGGCAGGCTCTGGCCCCCAGTCGGGACGCCCCGAACACAGAACCGGTGCGGGATGCGATCATCAGCGAGGTCATGTCCGTATCGGCCGCCGCGGCGCCGGGGTTGGAGTACGTGGAGCTATTCAATCTGACGAACAGCCCAATCCTGCTGGAAGAGGCCGCCGGACGGTGGCGGCTTGAGGGTTCGGTTTGGCTGACGTTTCCCGCGGGCACCTTCCTGAGACCCTCTGGGCGGCTTCTCGTGGTGGGCTTTGACCCGGTTGTTGATTCCGCGGCCCTGACCGCCTTCCAGGACGTCTACGACCTGGCGGGGCTTGTGCCGGGGGCGGATATCGTGGGGCCTTGGCGCGGGGCGTTGACCGCGCCGGCGGGCCGCGTGGCCCTGGAAAAGCCCCAGGCGCCGGACGTGCTGGGGCAGGATGTGTCGTGGATCATCAATGATGAGGTGTACTACTTCGACCGGATGCCCTGGCCACAGGTGTACGAGCCGGCCAAGCCGGTGTTGCAGCGACAGGTGGGGCGGTCGCCGGGCAACGACCCTGCATCATGGCGGCGGGCCGAGCCGACACCGGGCCGGAGGGCCTACGCCTGTGGGGACGTCAATCGGGATGGACTCGTGGATTTGTTCGATTGGGAGCTTCTGGGCAGGGCATGGCTCAGCGAGATGGCCGATCCTGCCTATGATGACCAGGCCGACGTGGCCCCTCCACCCAACGGGTTGGTCGACCTGGACGATCTGCTGCAATTCACCCAGGACTGGCTGGGGCACACGCGGCCCATGCCTTGAGGCGTCTTACGCATGCGGTTGATAACGATGTGAACCGCTGCCCGGGCCGATTCACCAACACGATCAATGAGGCCGGGAGCAGCGAGTTGGAACTGTCCACTGAGGACCTTGATCGGCGCACTCTGAAGAAACGAACAGGAATGCGGCGAAAGCCCAAATCCACACGCCACACTAACCAACAGCAAGCTTGACAAGGCGGCGATCGGGGCACTATACTTCTTGCCGCAATGGTGCGGACTTTTGTGACCCTGAAGCGGGGTCGCCGCGCGGGGGGCAGATAGGCGGGACAAGGGTGGTCATGAAGCTCTATCGGCATGAAGCAGGCCTGGCACGGGGGGTCGGAGGCGCGAACCGCTTTTTGCACGGCGTGTTCACGTCGGCGGGGTCATGCGGCACTGAGGGGGCCGTAGGATGCGTCGCGGACGAAGGCCCCCTGTCCTGGCCGATGAACGTGCCGCCATGCCGCCGCCCCCGCCGATCGGGTCTCGGATTTACCCTCATAGAGTTGCTCGTGGTGATCGTCATCATCGGCCTTCTCCTGGCCATCGTTATCCCTGCGATGCAGAAGGCCAAGGAGCAGGTGCGATTCGTCCTCTGCAAGAACAACCTGAAGAACTACGGCATGGTCGCCGCGATGTATGCCTCCGACAATCAAGAGACCATGCCCAATGCCTGGACCAGTTTCTACAACCGACACGGCGAGTATCCCGCCGATGACCTGTACCCGGAGCCCGAACCGCACCGATACTGCCGTTGGCACAACCCGCGTTTCGACCTGACGCGAAACCCGCAGTATGCGGGCCCGTTGTGGCCCTACCTCGAGATGAAGCAGGTGCAGATCTGCCCGAAGTTCATTGAGGTTGCCCGCCGCTTCGGCGATCAGCATCCGCAGCATCACGAATCCATCCCTATCGTGCCCAATTACAGCTATTCCATGAACGAGCACTTGAGCGAGCGACGGGTGACGGGGATCCGAAATCAATCTCAGGTGTTCTTTTTCAGCGAGGAGAATCTGTGGCTGACGCCCGGGTGGTGCACCTTCGTTTTCAACGACACGGCGTTGTGCGTGATCGACGGTGGGCACAGCCGGTCCGGCGTGACGCCGTGGGATTGCTTCGGCACCTTCCACAAGGCCAAGGATCCGCATTTGGAGACGGGTGTGGTGAACGCCGTGTTTGTTGATGGACACGTGGAGACGGTCCATCGCGAGGACTCGGAGCGGTACGCGGTCATCGACGACTGATCGCCACGGCGTTGGCCGTGATGCATGACAGAATGCAGCATCGCAGAGGAGCGGTGTGAGCAATGATTAAGAGAGTGTGCAGAGGGTCTGTAACCTTTTTACCACCTCACATGAATGAAGGAGGCAAGGGATGAAAACGATCAAGGGTGTGTTGCTGGTGCTCGCGTGCGTGGGCATCGTCCAGGCGGCGGTCCGCGAGCCGGTGGGAGTCTGGGATTTTGATCCGGCCGATCCGAACGCGGCGACCCAGGGTCCCGGCCTGGTTCTGGTGGGAACCGTGCAGCCGGCGGAGGGACTCGATGAGGAGGATGCGGCCGTACAGATCGGCGTGGGCAGCCATTTCATCTGTCCGCACGGCATGGCGGCGAACGGCGGGGGCGAGAAGGTCAACGAATGGACACTGCTGGTGGACTTTCGCTATCCGCCCGGCAGCGTGGGCAAGTTCGTGGATTTTTTCCAGACCGACCCGGCCAACTCGGATGATTCGGACTGGACGGTGCACAGGGATGACGGGGCGATCGGTATTGCGGCGGTCGGTTACTCCAGGCAGGCCGGCTTTGTCACGGCGCCGGACACGTGGTACCGGATGGTCATGCCCGTGGACAACGTCACCCGCCATGACCTGTTTGTGGACGGCCAGCAGGTCCTGACCGGAAACCCGCAGGGTCTGGACGGTCGGTTCGCCCTGGAGGACGTGCTGCTGCTGTTCGCGGCCAACGACGGCGACGACAACGATATCATCGTGACCCGGGTGGCCCTCTGGAACGTGGCGCTCACGGCCGGTGAGGCCGTGGCGTTGGGAGACCCGAACGACAGCCTCTTCCAGGACAACAAGGCTCCGGACGTCAACGCCGGAGCCGATCAGGAGCTGGAGATGGGAGAAGGGGGGTCCGTCGTCGTCGCCCTGGATGGGGCCGTGGCGGATGATGGCCCTTACACCGTCGCATGGACCCAGCTCAGCGGTCCGGCGGCGGCCGTGATCGACGATCCGGGCTCGGAAGACACACTCGCGACGATTACGGTTCCCGGCAGATACGTCATGCAACTGACGGCCGACGACGGCCAGTTCCAGTTGAGCGACACCGTTGTGTTCATCGTGCACCCCTACAATTACGGCGGCCTTATCGTCCACTGGGACTTCGAGCAGGAATGGGATGGCCTGACGGTGCAGGACGTCTCCAGCCATGAGAACCACGGTTATGTCATCGACGGGGCGACGGGGCAGGCCCTCTACATCGCGGAAGGGGCCATCGGACAGGCGCTCGATCTGCAGAACGGCGACTATGCCGCCGGCGGCGACTGCATTGGGCTGGACCTGATTATGCCGGATTCGGGGACCATCGCTCTATGGTATAAACCCCACGCATTCTACAACTACAACGCCATTTTTGATAATTCGGTGCAGGCCGATGACTGGGAGATGTGGGTTTATCAAAATGGGATCGCGCGATTTCGCGTGCAGGCAGGCACCGAGGTGTCGGCCGATCTGCCGCAGTTGGCTCAGGGTGAGGATCCGCTGAGCCTGTGGTGGCATATCACGGTGACGTGGGACCGCCTCGACGCCTCGACGGTGACGACTCAGGTCTACGTCAACGGATTCCTGCAACAGGCCAAGACCGGACCGTGGGTAGATCCCGGTTCCACCTTCTACCTGGGCGGCGGCAATCCGGGCAACGATTTTGCCCATGCGGCGTT
>Ga0334887_1002651_pt1 | contig 19455 bp, 15 predicted proteins | sample GraSluR1_MG_10_FD_207217 | JGI IMG/M metagenome (GOLD analysis project Ga0334887, IMG submission 207217) | Sludge microbial communities from methane-producing bioreactor in Wageningen University, Netherlands - Granular Sludge_18_07-R1 | ecosystem: Engineered > Bioreactor > Anaerobic >...
GGCATTATTTACACGCTCTGAGGCATAACCATGGGCTTTCTGTATCGTTTCATCAGCCTGTCCTCTCGCCCGCGGTATTATCCTGTTATATTCCGACATAGCCTGGTTGATAAGTGTCTCTTTCTCCTGCTGTGCCTGATTAACTGCATTAAAGGCATCCTTGACGGGATCGGGAGGATTTACATCCTGAAGCACTACCTGGTCTATTTTTATGCCAAGAGAATATTCAGTGCAGATATTCTGTATCTCTTCAAGTACCGTTGTGGCTATCTCCATCCTTCCTACCGTAAGCACTTCATTAACTGTACGGTCGCCCACAACTTTACGCATTGAGGCTTCCGAGATATCGCGCAGGGAGTTCACAGGGTTTCTGACCTTGAACAGGAAACTGTAGGGATCGTTGATACGGTATTGAACAACCCATTCCACGTCGGCAAGGTTAAGATCGCCCGTAAGCATTAGCGATTCATCTGCATAACCGGCCTTTGCATACATCGATTGCACCCCTGCTGTGACAGTACGGAACCCGAACTCCAGCTTCTGTTGCCTCTCCACGGCAACTTTGTAAACACGTTCCAGAACCGGAAGTTTTACATTCAGTCCGGGCTCGACTTTGCGCACATATTTTCCGAAACGTGTTATCACGCCAACTTCCTCAGGGCCAATCTGGAAAAGGGATGTAAGGAGCAGAAAGACAACGGCAATGGCAATAAGAATTATTTTGTAATGCTCAATAACCTTCTTCCAGCCTGGCGGGAGATTTAAATTGTCAAATTGGTTATATGCCATAATTAAAAATTTGATGGTTCATTGTAAAGATAGGACTTTATCAGAAATAGAGGCAGGGTTTACTCACAGATATTACCGGTTATGCTATTTTGTTGTCTCTTTACCGGCCTTTATGAGTAGAATAAGTTTTTCGACAAGAATCCCGGCACGCTTATCCATCGCAGGTTTGTCAGCCGGCACACCGTTCTCATCGAATGTTTTATCTATATAGGGGATAGGGAACGACAGGGGGACCGTCCAAGCCCCGATCTTCCAAAGGACAAACTGGAGGGCCTGAAGGGCCTGTGTGCCGCCGAAATTTCCGTTGGATACGCCTGCAAGGGCTACGGGCTTCCTCTGCCATTCTGCCCAGAGAAGATCGATAGCATTCTTAAGGCTGGCAGGATAACCTCCATTGTATTCAGTAGTGATGATTATCACACCATCTGAATTTCTTATTCTTTCTGCAAAATCTGTCATCTCCGCCGAAGGGGAATCCTGATACTTCAATCGCTCATCGAACAAAGGAAACCTGTATCGGTCAAGATCAAGTATCTCAGCCGAGGCTACCCCGTTTTCTTCCAGAAAATTCCGGAAATAGAGTGCAGCCCTGTGGCTAAGCCTTCCTCTCCGGACGCTCGGAGAAATAATTGCAATTTGCACCATGATGTCAGGATTGCTTTATTTATAAATTCTCCACGAATACCCTTCTTAAAAGAGATCCGGGAGACAATTTTTATTCAAAGGAATCAGTTACTTCTCTGACCTTCCCGCTGGAATAAGGTTATCTCCGACAAGCCTGAACTTATCGGCATCCTCTGGCATTGCAATATAAATCTGGGTGCCCATTTCAAGACCCTCTTCCACCACAATGTTTTTATCATTGAAGTCTCCCAGCCTTACGATCTGTTTTGTGTGGTTTTTCTTGTAAACATAAGGTATGCTGTCGGTCCCGGTCCTCACACATTCAAGTGGTATATAAACTGCGTCGGCTATTGTTTTGATAATGATCTTGTTCCATGTAGTCATTGCCGGTCTGAGATCAGGATCATAACCATCAACCCTGATAATAATTTCAAACATCTTTGCGTCTGAGTTAGGCAGCTGTTCTCCGATGTTGGCCACACTTGTTACCGTTCCGTTAAATACCTTATCGGGGAAGGCATCGATCGTAATCTCGACCTTCTGATCGTTCCGCACTTTGTTTATATCAATCTCGCTGACATACATTTTTGATATCATTTTTGAGAGATCGGGCAGGGTAGCTACAATATTATCAAAAGCATTAATTGATGAACCGGCTTTAATCTTTGCTCCTGACCTCCGGTCCTTTCTGTAAGTAACCATACCGTCGGCAGGAGCTCTGATTGTAAACTGGGACAGAAATTCCTCAAGATCTTCAACAAGCCTCTCTTTTCTGTTCATCTGTATCCTTTGCCAGTCGATCTGTCTTTTGGCCTGGGCAACCCTGAGGTCATAGCTTTTGTAAAGCTGTTCCAAAGCTCTCTCAGCCTTGTTGAGATTTATCTCTGCCTGGCGTATTGTAGCCGGAGGTTCAAATTTTGATTGTTCAAGAGTGATAGCTGCTTCCTCAACCCTGTATTTTTGATTCTTGATCTCATCCCTCAGATTGGTCAGAGTTACAGCCGTGTCAAGTACTCTCATCTCCAGATTTGCCCTCAGGGTTTTAAGGTTTTCAATTTCATCTTTCAGGGTATTGTCATACGATGTCCTGTCAAGCTGGGCAATATAATCCCCTTTCTTAACCATAGTCCCTTCAGGTACGATATCCAGTATCTTGAAGTCCATCATACGCATATCCATTCCCCTGTCATGACCCTGCGGCGCACCTCCTCTTCCGCCTCCCTGGCTGGATGAAATACCAAGCGATGGTCCGGGGATATTAATAGAGCTCTCGGCTATCAGCTCACCTGAATTTGTTACTGATATCTCAAAAATGCCCTTCTGCGCTTCGGCAAAAACACTGACGGTAGATGTTTTTGATACCAGTTTGTTGAAGACTGCCAGCGCGATAAATGCTGCCAGAATTCCTCCAAATATGAGTATCCTTTTCATTATCAATTTCATGGCAAATAAGATTAATTGTAGATCTCTCGTTTATATTCAGACAACAAAGATAGGGAAATTATTCCAACTCAATTTACCGCCAGTGATAACCCTGAATCTCAAGATTGGAAAGTCCGGCAGCCTTTGCATGGCTTACGGCAGATTGGTACTCCTCCCTGGTTATCATGCGTGAAATCTCAGGATACTCTGATGCTTTGTACATGGGACGGTATTGCGACATAATGTTGAGGTAAGTTTCTTTTGGAAGGTTTTTTGCTATCCAGTCGATAACCTCCTTTGTGCCGCTTACATAGTTTGGCATTACAAGATGCCTGATCATCAATCCCCTGTACATAAGTCCGTCACCGGCCGGTATTGCCACTCCAACCTGGTGATGCATCTCGAGCAGGGCATTCATTGTAACTTCAGGATATGTAACAGCGCCTGAGGAGAATTTCGATGCCATCTTTCCGTCGTAATATTTAAAGTCGGGAAGATAGATATCAATTATTCCGTCAAGGAATTTCAAAATCTCAACCCTTTCATAGCCGCATGTATTATATACGAGAGGTACTTTTAATCCCTTTGAGGCAGCTCTGTCGACAGCAAGTAAAATATGGGGCGAATAGTGGGTTGGAGTCACGAAATTAATGTTCGAACACCCCGCTTTTTGCAGGCCAAGCATCATAGTAGCCATGGCATCGATGCTTCTGACGCTTCCGCTCCCGCCATGGCTTATTTCCCAGTTAATGCAAAAGGCGCATCTGAGAGCACAGTGCGACATGAAAATTGTGCCTGACCCTCCTTTCCCCACCAGAGGCCTCTCTTCTCCGAAATGAGGATGAAAGGAGGCAATCTCCAGCCTTGAATTTGCACCACAGAACCCTCTCTCTCCCTTCAGCTTGTTCACACCGCACATGCGCGGACAGAGCTCACAGCTTTCCATCATCGCCCAAAGTGCCTCACCCCTTCTTTTCAATTCCCCGCTTGCGTGAAGGTCAAGATACCCTGGTTCAAAGAGGTTGTCTCTCCTTTTTGAGTTTTCGTTCATGTATGATGAGAATGATTGAATTATTCCTGCAAAGGGAGCAGCTAGCAGTGATTTTATGGCATCTCTTCTCGTTACCATATCAGCCTGAAACAAATTAAATAATTAACTTAGATTCCTGACTCTCATACAAAATTATGAAAAAATTGCCATTTATCCCATTCTTTGCAGTGTTGCTGCTTGTATCATGCTCATTGTCAGACTCATCTTCAGTAAAAACAAAGAAGCCCGGATCATTTGTTATTTCCCGGGAAAAAAGCAGGCCTGTTGATTTTGTCAACCCGTTCATCGGAACACAATATTTCGGACATACCTTCCCGGGGGCATCACTTCCCTATGCTCTGGTCCATGTGAGTCCCGACTGCCACACGACCGGCTGGACCTATGCCGCAGGTTATACCTGGGCCTCAAACAGCATAATGGGATTCAGCCATACGCACTACAGCGGGGTTGGCATGACAAGCGGGGGAGACATCCTTTTTCAGCCGACTGTCAACAATAACCTTCAGATAGTACCTGGCCTGAGGGAGAGCCCCGATGAAGGCTACCGGTCACGGTTTGACCATTCAGAAGAAAGCGCATATCCTGGCTACTATTCGGTCCTGCTCAAAGATTACGGTATTAAGGTTGAGCTTACAACAACAACAAGAGTTGCTTTTCACCGCTATACCTTCCCTGAGACAATAAATGCAAACATAATCATAGATATTGGTCACCAGATCGGTACCGCCCCGGCGCCGGGTGAGTCGTGGTTATCGATTGTGAATGACACCAGGGTGGAAGGGTATAAGAACAGCGCTTCGGGAAAGGTATTTTTTTGCGCGGAATTCAGCAAACCGTTCCTCTATTACGGAACTTTTGACGTTAACAGAAAAACGCCTGAATCAGATAGCGGAATATTCCCTTTCAAGAACGGGGAGACAGGAGAAAAAATTGGGGCTTTTCTGAATTACCATACCGGAAAGGATGAACAGATTAATGTAAGGGTTGCACTCTCGTATGTGAGCATTGAAGGAGCGAGGAAGAACCTTGAAGCAGAATCGGGAGATGGTGATTTTGACCGTATCAGGAGAGAAGCTGAAGAGAGCTGGAATAGAGAATTGTCAAGAATACTTATAGAAGGAGCATCCGATGAGCAGAAGGAGATATTCTACACCTCATTATACAGGTCCCTGCTGGCCCAGTATATCTCCCAGGATGTCGACGGAAAATACTTCGGGATGGATGGTAAGATCCATGAGGCTGACGGATATGATTTCTATGGAACATTTTCGTGCTGGGATACTTACAGGACTCAGCACCCGCTGCTTACACTCATTGCTCCCGACCGGATTAATCATTTTCTGAAATCAATAGAGGCAAAGGTGAGGGATTTCGGCTGGCTTCCGGCTCAACATTTTGCCAATGTTTATCGCGAATCAATGGTAGGCGATCACCTGATACCGATAATTGTTGATGCATACCTCAAAGGGTATCGTGACTTTGATGCGGAGTTTGTTTACAATGCAATGAAAATTAAAGCACTTGAAACGCCTAAACCTCCTGTTCCGTTAAGTTCAGGCCGCTCAGGACTTGAGTACTATCTCAAAATTGGCTACACTCCTGTTGACAGGGTAACCGAAGCTGTCTCAAACACACTGGAGCTTGCCTACGACGACTGGTGCATCGCACAGATGGCCAGGGCATTAGGCAAAGAGACCGATTATGAATTATTCATGAAAGGGGCTTTAAACTATATGAATGTCTGGGATAAAGAAACTGAATTCATGAGACCACGAAAATCGGACGGCTCATTCCTTGATATGGCTGACGGAAAGGAACAGGAAATAGTTGAGAATAACGGTCACCGCTATTACAGGTATTTTGATCCTCTTCTTGTAGGAGTAAGGCCTAACCGTCATTATACAGAGTCAAACGCATGGCAATATATCTGGTCTGTACAGCACGATATTAATGGATTGATATCACTATTCGGCAATAAAGAGAGATTCAATGACAAACTTGATACTTTTTTTGAAATGGATCCGGCAATATCGGGGCCTAAATACATTGGAGTAGTTGGTACTATAGGCCAGTATGTTCACGGTAACCAGCCTTCGCATCATGTGGCTTATCTTTACAATTACTCAGGCGAGCCATGGAAAACACAGCAGCGCGTAAGGCAGGTCTGTGAGCAGCTTTATCGTCCCGGGCAGGGAGGATTATGCGGAAATGAAGATATGGGCTCACTCTCCTCATGGTATGTTTTCAGCGCAATGGGGTTTTACCCGGTTACTCCTGGAATTCCGGTATATACAATTGGCACTCCATTGTTCGGAAAAGTGACCATTAATCATGGCAATGGAAATAGCTTTGTTATTGAGGCAAAAAATAATTCCGCTGTAAATAAATATATACAGTCTGCAATCCTTAATGGAGCTCCGCTGAGCAGGACCTGGATAAGTCACGAAGATATCATGAATGGTGGCAGACTTATTTTCACGATGGGTCCGGAACCCAATCCGGAATGGGGGAAGGATGATCCGCCTCCGTCGATGTTGGATTGATGGCGTGGTGTTCCATAAATCTCTCCCTGTCATTTAATTACACCCCTGACAGCTTTGCCGGGGGACAGGTTATCCTGTAGCAATCCGTTTTTCAGAACAATTGTGCCATTTACCAGAACATAATGAATCCCTTTCGAATATTTTGCAGGTTCCTCGTAGGTTGCCTGGTCAATTATTTCATCCGGATGGAAAATCGTAATATCAGCATCAGAGCCGACCCTTATCCGGCCTTTGTTCTTCATTGAAGGTGCAATATCTTCCAGCCTTTGTGCCGGCATAAGAGTTATTTTACCAAGAGCGTCGGTCAGCGAAAGGATCTTATCTTCACGCACATATTTACCCAGAACCCTGGAAAATGTTCCCACACCACGCGGATGACCCTTCCCTCCCGAAAGCATACCATCGCTTGCAATTATTACAAGAGGATCTGCAATTGTCGATTTAACAACTTCATCAGGTATTGAATGAGCTATTACCATGCCTCCGGTTTTCCTGTAACTGTCAAAGCTTTCCTTATTAAGCCATTCCCCTGTTTCAGCCCACTGCAGGTCTTCGTAGGTTATTCCGAACATCTCCTGCCAGCCTTCATTATATACGGCCGATTCAATGGTTGTCTGGGTGGCTGTATAGGGATAACATTCAACCGAGACATCCAGGCCTCGCGAACGTGCCTCCCTGATCATCTGAAGCATTTGAGGAGTCAGGTTAAATCCGATACTGGTAACATGAACCACATGAAGAGGTGCTCCGGTAATTGCCGTGGCAGAGATTACTTCTTCCAGGGCTGCAATGCAACTGTAAGGCTCTATCTGCCCTCCGTACCGTAAATGGACATAACAGGGAGCCTTTTCTTTTCCGGACTCCCTGAACATCTCAAGAATTTCCCATTTTGAGGCAGCAGGAGTATACATTAGCCCAAACCCGACACCCAGTGCGCCCCGGTTCAGTCCCCGTTCAATACCCTCTCTTAACAACACAATCTCTGTATCGGAAGCTGGTCTGTAAACTGCATCTGCCACAGGTGCAAATCCACCCGGATCATCCATTATTTCCATTCGTAAAGGTACATGACCAATACTTACCCCATGGTTAATAATTGTTTTACCCTCTCTTTCCATATACCAGCCATCAACATCAGCCGTTCCCATCTCAAGCTCAAGAGCAGTGGTGACACCGTCCATCACCTTGTAGGTGTAGTTCTCATGATCCTGACCGTGCTGATGAATGTCAATGAAACCGGGGGCAACAACCAGATCCCGGGCATCGATAATTGTTTTACCGGAAATTTCCTTTTCTGTAATTAACTCAACCTTGCCATTTATGATCCCGATATTTATCACTTCATCAAGATTAGATTCAGGATCTATGACCCTTCCATTAACAATGGCAACGTCAAATTCTTTGCTGTTTTCCGAAGATGCATTTTTGCAGCCCGGATTGAGCATAACAGAAAAAATGAGAACAATGCTGAAAAGTGTTTTCTGGGTGCTGATTATCATTGGATTACAAATTTGAAGTCTTAAAAAAAATAAAATTAGTAATTATTCTTTATCTGCTTATCCATACATAGGATAAGAAGGGGATTAATGTAAACATTCATTTTACCACGGAGTGACACGGAGTATGAACACAGAGTAACACGGAGTATAAAAACGGAGTTCTTCAACAGTATGACTCCCCCGATAGATCGGGGCAGGCTGTGCAAGCTCAGTGTGACACCGTGGTAAAGAAAACGGTTTATTATTAATTTTCAGGAACGACATTAAAATAAATAATTGTAAATTGAAAACAAATTAGCTTTTATTATCATTCTGTAATTTATCAATTTTGAAATGAAGATAAATCTTTTAAAACTGGTCGCGGCCCCGCTGGTCGTTTCAACTGCTGTGACCTCATCCTGCTCAAAGGAGAAGAAGATGAATGTCCTCTTTATCGCGGTTGATGATATGAACAATGATCTTGGTTGCTTTGGTCATTCATATGTTAAATCACCGAATATCGACAGGCTGGCCTCGCAAGGAGTTGCATTTGCCAACGCATATTGTCAGCTCCCCCTAAGCAGTCCGAGCCGCAGCTCACTGCTGACAGGACTGCGACCCGACAGAACAAGGGTGTTTGACTTGACCTATCATTTCCGTCAGGATATGCCAGATATTGTAACCCTGCCCCAGATGTTCATGAATAACGGTTACTATGTTGCCCGGGTCGGTAAGCTGTACCATTATGGTAATCCTGGCGATATCGGAACCAACGGACTTGATGACAGGGCATCCTGGACTGAGCGCATTAATCCGGCCGGAATGGATAAGACGACTCTTGAACCTGATATAATAAATTATACTCCCAAAAGAGGATTGGGCTCTTCGATGAGCTTTCTTGCCGACAGCCTGGGTGAAGACAGGGATCACACCGACGGGAAGGTAGCTGACGAAGCAATTAAATTGCTGGAACAGCATAAGGATGAGCCTTTTTTCATTGCAGCCGGCTTCTACAGGCCCCATTGTCCCTGGGTAACACCTGATGAGTATTTTGATCTCTATAACCTGAGCCGGATTACACTTCCTGAAATAACGGCTGAAACACCGGAAAGATATCCCGAACTTGCGCTGTCGTTCACAAGACCATGGCCTTATTTTGGCATAACTCCCGATCAGGCAAGGGAATGCATTCTGTCCTATTATGCTGCCATATCTTTTGTTGATGCCCAGATTGGCAGACTGCTTGATGCACTTGATTCACTCGGACTTGCTGAAAACACCATTGTTGTCTTCTGGAGCGATCACGGGTATCACCTGGGAGAACACGGTTTATGGTTCAAGCAGAGTTGTTTTGAAGAATCGGCAAAATGTCCACTTATCATTTCCGCGCCGGGAATGAAAACAAAGGGGAAACTATGCCGGAGAATGGTTGAACTGGTCGACATCTATCCGACACTTGCGGACCTTGCCGGGCTTGAACCGCCCGAAGACCTTGATGGTGTCAGTCTAAGGCCTCTTCTTAAAGATCCCGGAAAAAAATGGGATCGTCCTGCATATACGCAGGTTCAGAGGGGTGCCACACCGGGTCATAGTGTTCGTACTGAGGAATGGCGCTATACGGAGTGGGGATTTGGCGAAATGGGAGCAGAATTGTACAACGAAAAGAATGATCCCAGGGAACTGGTTAACCTGGCAGCTGATCCGGCATACTCAGATATCGTAAAAGAAATGAAAGCTATCCTCAAGATCGTACATCCTGAACCTGTTGCCGGAGGCAAGGCAGTACCTGAAACCAGGGCATTATATTGTAATTAAATACAGGCAATTGCTTTTCATGATCTCGAAGCGCACCGTTATATAAAGTTGAAAAACATGCAATTTAATTCTATTAATTACCTTGTTTTAAATGAATTATATAATCATGACTTACTCCCGTCGTTCATTTTTAAAAACAGCCGGCATAGCCGGTGTGGCAGTTTCATCACAGCCTTTCTCCCTGATGAGTACCGTTTCTACTATTGCTGAGGTGATCAACCCCTACAACCGTGTGCCGGTGAGCCTTATAATTGATGATTCAACCTGCCTCGTAAATATGGCTTATTATGGTATCCCTCAGTTTGCCGGGGTGTTTCCGGACCAGTATAAACAGGACTGGAGGAAGCTCCCGCGTGAGATCCCCGACACTTTTGTCAGGGAATTCGGTGAATGGAGCCTCGAAAACGGTGTTAAAGGAAAGTACAGCATTGTGCCATTTCCTGCCTGCACGGGATGGGTAAGCCGTTTCATCCCCGGCTGGACAGAGGGTGAGCTTAAAAAGAGCCTCGATCTGGTAAGGGAAGTGATCTTACCTAACTGGGATATACATCCCGAAATGGTCAGCCATACACGGGTGATTGATCTTAAAACCGGGCAACCTTATCCTTATGCAACTCCCGAATACATGGAAAACTGGGAATGGAGTCAGAAAAAAAGCGCTGATGAGCTGGCTGCCTACCAGGCTTATGCCCTTAAGATACTGAAGGAAGCAGGTCTGCCCTGTGAAGGTCTTACAACCCCGGGCGGATATGGCGGAAGAAACCAGAATAACCTGGCCATAAGTACGCTGGAAGCCGTGAGGGATGTTTATGGTGCTGAGATACCACATTATTTCCGCGATCTTTTCACCGAAAAGGAGAGGAGCGTGGCACCCCAGGTTTTGCATCCTTCCGGACTGGAAGGGCCTGATCCTGAATGTGTGGTTTCCATACTGGGCTGCACCGGTGACTGGTTCGGAGGCTGGGACGGTCTTGTGCCAGGGAATGTTGACAGGTTCATTACTGAAGACCTGCAATCGGGGAGGATGGTTGAGGTAATTGAGAGTGGCGAGCCTGCAATCATGGTGTGTCACTGGCCGGGAATTTATTACAATGGAGATAAGGTCGGATTTAATATCCTGAAAGAGATTAAAAGGAGACTGGATCAGAAATATGATAATCTTATATGGATGAAGTTGAGTGAGATTGCCAGGTATTGGGCAGCAAAGGAGCTGACCGCTTTTACAATGCAGAAGAAGAGCCTGATTATGAAAGCCCCATTTGCTGCTCCGGGGTTTACTGTTAATATAAATGCCGCTCTCCGGAATCCCCGTATCAGAATTGGAGGAGAGGAAAAACCACTGGTAAGGGTAAAGGATATAAAAGTCCTGAAAGAAGGGACATGGTTTTCAGACAGAACCGGGGCGATAGTCTGTTTTGATCTTAAGAAAGGAATGAATGAACTTATTATTAATTGATATATAAATATTTAACCAAGGAGTACACGGAGTTTCGCGGAGTTAATATGTCGCTCCTACGGAGCTCACAATCTTATATGAAACCTGTATTTCTACAAACATGCCGTCCCTACGGGACTTTCTTTCCGAGAGCTCTCCTGTTTAATATCGGATAATTTCTACAAACATTACGTCCCTACGGGACTCATGACAATACATGAAAACTGTTTATCTACAAACATTACGTCCCTACGGGACTCATAACAGTAAATAAAACGTGGTTATCTGAAAACAATCTGTTGTTTAGCAGGTGTAAATTGATTGAAGGGCACAATGTGTATAAAAGCACCGTGGGTGCGATATGTTTTTAGAAATCAGATGTTAAATGATATCAGAGCTCTGTAGGAGCGGCATGTTATAAATTATCAACTCTTTTTATTGATTTGATTCCCAGTTTATTCAGCAGATCTTCAGACCATTTGTACGATCCTGGAATCTCACCGATAAAGGTTATTTCTACAGGTGCAAGTAATGCAGGCAACTGGTAAACATCGGTTATCCTCAGGCAATTGAGTATCTCTATTGCCGCTCCCCTTCCATCTGGACTGCTTCCAACATTCTGGCTTTCAGGCGGATTTTTCAGGATGACCGTTTTGCATTGTCCGTCAAGCAAAGCGGCATAAAGTGTAACAACACCCATCTCATCCCTCGCAGCAATTCCTATGGCCCGGGGGTCCACGCCGTCAAGCGTACGGCAGAACTCGATGCACCTCATGAGGTCATAAACCTGCATGGAGGCCGGTGTCCTGCCTGTCCAGGCCGAGGCACGGCGTACATGCCATTGCAGGTTGGGATCCCAGCCGTATTCCCCGACTCCCCTTACTTCAAGATAAGCTATGTTCCAGGTATTATCGAGACCGCTGATGAATTCTTCGGAAGCATAACGTTTTTCGTTGCTGTTTCTCAGTACGATCATCAAGGGTTTTCTTTCCGCGGGATCATTTCTCCAGCGAAGGTCGGCTTTCAGGCGCCACCCTTCCTCGGTGACGAAGCTGTAAATATCGCTGCCATAGGTTGCCCTGTCGAGTGTGCGGAAAACCCTCGACGAATCAAAAGACGGGGGATTATCCGGGAAGGCTCCGAAGCTTCTTGTTATGAGGAAATCAGTCACCTTTTCACGAAAAGCATTAAGTTCATTTTCCGAAGATATTTCGGGATTTCCTGCAAGGGTTACAAATGAGTCCTGTATTATGGTTGTACGGTCATCGGGCGGCGGCCCGTCGATATATACTTTCAGTTCTTCTGCTGACAACAGGCTTTCGGTTGACTGGTCAATATCGCCGGCTTCTTCCGGTGTTACACTCCTGCCCATAAGATGTCTGATGAAGAAGGAGAAAATAGCGGATCTTGATGTATAGTGGTATGAGTGGCCTCCAGGTGTTTCAATATACTCAATGTTCTCCGGGACACCTTGAAGTTCATAAATTCTTTTAAGGTCGTTATGAATTTCCCGCACAGACTCAACCCTGTTAAGACCATCGCGGTCGGATTGCCCTATCAGGAGCGGTCGTGGTGTAATAAGTGCACCGATGTCCTTAAAGCCTCTCTGGAAGGTGTTGATATACATCATGCAATCGCAGTGGCCGTCAATTGTACGGGTTGTTATCTGCGCATCGAGAGTGCTTGCTCCGCAAACAGGTGCAACAGCTTTAATGCGCGGGTCGGCGGCCCCGAGAAACCAGCTGATAGCCCCTCCCCCGGAGATCCCGGTGACACCAATGTTATCTGTATCAACCTCCGGCCTTTCTGCAAGCAGGTCAAGACCCCGGATTGCGTTCCATACTTCAACCCCTGCAGGAGTATAACCTCTGCTGTACCAGTGGAACCAGCCCCTGGCATAACAGCCCCAGTGTTCTCCCCAAACCTCACCGTACTGTATTGTTTCAACTATGAGACAAATAAATCCCAGTTGTGCAAATTTTGCCGGGTGTGTCTGATAATGAACTTTCTGTGTATGGGAATGGCCGCACACGTAAATAAGTGCGGGAACCGGTTCTTTAATATTATCGGGGATATACAGATTAGCAGGAACATAAAGACCCGGAAGAGACTCATACCAGAGTTTTTCTATCCGGTACCCGTCTCTCTGAATGGTTCCTGTAATATTAACATTCAGGGGTGGCCTTTCTCCGTCCATTGGCATATCCTGCAGACTGAGCATTTCTATAAGTTCAGAATAGCGATCCGGCCGTATTGTTGTCCAATCGCTCATCGTTCGGATATCATTCATCGAAGATCTGGTAATATCCCGGGCTGATTTTATAAGGTATTGCCGGATGTTATTTGACTCAGTTGCCGGAGATGTGTCAGTAGTTTTATTTCCTGAACAGGAAAAATTCAATAGAAGTACCGCACTTACTATAACAATTGTAATATGTCTTTTCATTGTGATGGGTTCTTATGAATTAAACTATATAGTTCCTCTTAGCCAACTGCTTTCCGTCTTTTATGGCTCAGAGCTCAGAGCTCAGTGCTCAGTGCAAGAAAGTATTATGTTTACTGACTGCCAACTTTTGCTTTTCCCGTTTCAGCCCTTTCTGCTATGCCTTTAGTGAATCCCTGTTCTGATATATTTTGGTTATGGCTTTCACAATATCCTCCATGTCGCTTCTGCTTCCAAGGAGCATGCTCTGTGAGAATATTACGGCTTCGCTGCAGAGCTTGTCGTTACCTGGCAGAACATTCTCTTCACGCCACTGTTTCAGCCGCGATTCAGGGAAGAGCCTTTTATAGCCTTTTGAATTTAGCTGATCTTCTATCAATCCGTCTTTGTTCTGAGGCCCGTAGCCGCTGCTGCAGGGTATCCCCTCTGCACTGAGTGCACGTATAAACCTCTCTTTCGGTGTATCATTGAATTCCTCCTTAAGATATCTGAATGGATAGAGATGATAGGCGGAGCGGGTCGCACCGTTTGCCAGTTTGTAAGGGATAATACCGGGAATTTTCCTCAGTTGCTCATCGAGCCAGAGGGCATTTGAAAGCCTGGTATCGGCATCCTTCTGAATCCGGTTCATCTGCGAAAGCAGGATCAGTGCCTGTATCTGCTGCATTCTGAAATTGGTGCCCGCAACAGGATAGGAGCTGGTTCTGGGGATACTTCCGTAAGGCCTGCCGCAGTTATGTAATGAGTGGCACCTGTCCATAAATGAGTCGTTATCACTTACGATGGCACCACCTTCGCCTGCAGGTAAATTCTTTGAATTCTGAAAGCTGAAGCATCCGGCATCGCCAAGCGATCCCACCTTTTTACCCTTGTATTCTGCCAGCCATGCCTGGCATGCATCCTCGATCACTTTGAGGTTATGTTTCCGTGCAACAGCATTAACACTGTCCATATCAACAGGAAGTCCGTAAATATGAACGGGGATTATTGCTGTTGTACGCTCTGTGATACGGGATTCAATCTTTGACGGATCTATAAGGAATGTTTCAGGATCGGTGTCTACGAAAACAGGCAGGGCCTTGTTCATAAAGATCACATTATATGAGGCAATAAAGGTAAAAGGGGATACCAGTACCTCATCGCCTGCATCGACACCAAGAGCTTTCTGTGAGGTAATCAGGGCTGTTGTGCCGCTGGCGGTTGCCAGGCACCGTTTTACTCCCATCAGCTCCGCATATTTTGTCTCAAATTCAGCAACATGTTCTCCGCTGCCTCTCCACCATCTGCCTGAGCGCAACATATCGGTGATGTTCTTCTCGGCAGCTTCATCCCACACGGGCCATGAGGGCCACCTGCCTTCATGTATTTTGGGTCCGCCAAGTATAGCCAGTTTCTCCTGCTCTTTACCCCCGATATCGAACGGCAAGAAAGACCAGTTCACCATTGTTCCCAGGGCACCTGCCGATACAGCAGCAATAGCCTTGCGCCTTGTTATTTTACTTTTTCCCATGATGATATTATTTTAAGTCACCAGTCACCAGTCACCAGTCACCAATTACCAATTACCAATTACCAATTACCAGCCATGAATTTATACCTTTTTTCAAAGCAAATCCACTATTTTCGGGATAAAGATCAATCCGCCTATGATTAAAGAGACAATTGCTGACACAAGCACAGAAGCGGCAGCGTAGTCTTTTGCTTTACCGATCTTCTCGTTACGTTCCGGATCAGCAACATCTGCGATGGCTTCGAGGGAGCTGTTTATGAGCTCAGCAAGAAAGACAATTCCTATTACGATTATTATCAGCATCCACTCAGCACGGCTTATCTTAAGTATAATTCCGGCGGCTATTGCAAGGAGTGCTGCTCCAAGATGTATCCTTGCATTATGTTCGGATCGGATAAGTGTAAGGAGTCCCTTTATGGCGAATTTGAAACTATCAAGCCTCGATTTTGCAGAAAAATTTTCTGTTTTCATGATTAATATTCATTATGATCATCACGGTTCATGGTAAATAATGGCAGCAAAAAACATAATCATGCTTTTTTGTTACAGGTATGTATTTATTAATATACATCCCGTAAGAGGATAAAGTAAAGGTAGCAGAATTTTCAGAATATTTCAAGTCAAACGGGGCTGTAGCAATAACAGAGATAAGAAGTTGCTGCCACTTCTGCATAAGCCGGTCTGCTTTTTAATATCGACGCGATCAGCCAGTTACCTTTTAATCCTTAATGCAACGTACAGAATATCCGTATTCTTTCAGGCTTGCATCTCCCCGGCCTATTTGTGGTCCGGTGTAATACAGAGACCGGTCCATGGCTCTTGTGGATGAGATGCCATTACTCCACCATTTGCCGTAACGTCCGACACCGCTGGTTGCACCGCTATAATAGAAGCCACCGGGAAGTGCAGTAAAACCGCTTGTGCCAAAAGCCGCGTTGTTTTTCAGGTTACCACTATCCCATAATGAAGAATTTCCTGCCAGCCGGCTTCCTTCATCAGTACCTCTGTACCTTGTTTTATCAGCTTCTTCCTGGCTCATTCCCAGATACATCTCAAGCGCTTTCCATTCCTCATCTGTGGGAAGATGCCAGCCCGTCGGACAGGCTGCTGATGCCGCAGGCCAGTTATATAAAACCCCGTATTTATTATAATTATCGGCAGCCTTTGCTTCAGTTACACTTGACCCATTGTAACCGTAAACATAGTAACGGGGATCAGTCCCCGATTCTTCCGACGGAGGATTAACCGATGGCAGATAAGCAAGGTTTTCAGCCATCCATGTCTGGGTTCCAATTTTAATCCACTTATACTGGTTGCCGTCACGGTTGTCGGTAAGGGTATTATTGTCTTCCTCCTGTTGAGGCTCCTCATCCTCCGGATCAGACTTTTCACAGCTGTTAAACATGAAGATGATCAGCAACAAAAAGGTCAGCAGAGAAATTGTTTTTGAAAATTTCATGATTTTGGTTTTTGTGATATTTAAAAAAATTGATATCCTCTTTTATTCCGGCGAGCAGATATTGAGCGGAGCCGGGAGTAACTCCTGAAGCAGGTGAACTAAATGTTACGTAAAAGACGGCTCTCAGGATAGATTGATCATCAATATTGACGCTCCAGTTATACGGGGTGTCAGCTCCGCCTCCTTTGGCAATCTTTATCAGTTCCGTCTGGTAAATAACAGTTCCCCTGTAAGAATACATCTGTGCAGATGTTGGAATTACTGTAAGTTTAAGTGCCAGCAGTGTTAAGAGGGTATTGTATATTTTCATTACTGCAGTGGCATAATGGGTTGCAAAGGTCTAATTATTAAACTAATGGGTATATTATTCTTTATTCCTTATTAATCTTACATTTCCTTTCAGGGTTGTTGTTTTGTCCGGACAGATATCCGAAAAGAAGCTTCCCGGAGCTTGTTCAGGCAGATTGACACTGGCATCAATGATATCTCTTCCGTTATCTCCCCGTGTATAAGTACCTTCCATAATCACTGTTACGGGAGCAACTATATTCATCTCTCCGGCATCTGACGAGCTTTCTCTCTTGTCATTATCACTATTACAGACGTCAATGCTTTCGTAGGCGTAAGTGGTAGATACAAGATCAGTGATGCCTGAAAAAGCAAGTTGTACCTGGATTTTGACAGGGAAGGTGTTACTGTTTTTATCGCCCTGAACCATATTTGTCATTTGTCCTTTCAGGCTCTCTATAGCTTTCATGTCCATCTTCTGAGCCGCTTCCTGCAACTGTTTCTGAAGATTTTCCATTGAAGATTGATCAATACCCACATCCTTCATTATCAGCATTATCAGGTTTTCTGGTTTGATATCTCTGTAGGCTATTGCTGATTTGGTTGTATGTCGGGTGCTCCAGTTACCGGGTGACTTCCATTCCCACTTTCCTGAATTTTCATTATGGCATTGTGTCTTTTCTGCATACCCTTTAGTCCAGTGATCTTCCCTCAGGTTCAGTGTCAGGTTTCCCGAGGCATACCTGAGCATTGACCGGGCATTTGTTGATTGCCCTGCAAGGTCAAAGTCATCAAGTCCGACCGATATGTCGGCCAGTGTCCTGATTTCATCATTTGCCCTTACCTCCCTGCGGCTCAGCTCGCTTGTTTCCTCCTCTTCCATACAATAAAAGCGTTCGGTAATTTCAATATTAATATTACCGGACCATGTAAAATGCATAAGATTCAGTTCACGGCTTGCAATCTGTTTATCAGGTTTTGTAGTCCTTAATGGTGATTTATTCAGAGGCAGAATTTCACAGGAATTGTACACCGTAAGTCTGTCGGTGGTGGCACTGCCCTTTTCGGGAGCTCTGTATTTGACTGTGACGGCTTGTTCATCGAGGCGAAAAACCCGGTATTCAGAGCCAGCTTCTGATTTTTCCCCGTTGAGGATCTCTCCTTCATTGACATGTACAAGTATCCGGTTAAATTCCCTTGATTGCTGCCCTTTAGAATCTCTGAAATTTGATATCGTGATCTCAACTTCTTCTCCCTTTTCCAAACTATGTTTATTTGGTGAAACATTACACATTACCGGTTTCTTTTCAAAATCGGAGGCGAGAGTATGATATGGTGGCCCGTTTTTAATTAAACTGGTTAGCTGATTATCTAAGCTTCCATATGTTGACTGGCCGATTCCATCAGTAGTAAGGGTACCCAATGCGGTCCAGGTATTCACCAGTTCTTGTGTCTCACCAAGAAAATACATCTCTAACTTCAGGCTTGAAACAACCGGTCTGTCGTTAACAGGGTGAGATTCTGTTCCCGGCAATCCGGTTTCTATGTCTATTTTGAACCCGTATTCAGCTGAAGACCACCTACTACCGATTCCTTCAAAGTCACTATTTGATTCTTTAAATTCAGCTAATTCTTCAGCCGAAATTTCCAGAAAGCGGAAGCAATTATTATTAGGATCACATAATGATGCAAGATTTGTAGAGAAGCTTGAATAGAGTAATCCTTCACCCAGGGAGGTCAAATAACCATTTTCATCTGTTAATGATCCATACAGATCAGATGGATCGTAAGCTTTAACTCCCAGTAATGTGCCCAGTCTTCTGCAATCTTCACATTCGCTGACTGATGAAAAGTCCTGAGTAAACGAATATGCAGAGGACAACATTAAAAGTATAGATATACAGCAAAAATAACGGATCATAGGATAAGGTTTTATATATAATAATATTACATCTTAGGCATCTCCATCAGCTGGTAGCCGGTTGGGATCTCAAAGCTACCCGGCTCCGGGCTCCAGGGCTCTATCTCTTTCATCTCCATGGTTGCATCATCCGAACCGCTGATATGGTTTATCATCTTAACCGGCATATTATAATCGTCGGAGGTCCAGAGTGTGAACATCTTCTGATCAGGATTATCCTTGTTCCAGAGGCCGGAACGGGTACAGTGGATTCCGTTGACGGCTTCCTCTCCTTCCACCTTCATCAAACCCTCATCCTGGTAATACTTGAAGGCGGCAACCGGGTCGTTACCCATGCTCATTTTGTCGTCAGCGGAGCTTTTCATCGCCATTTTTTGCTGCGGCATCAGGATTATCACATCGTTGGAGCCCTGCTTTACGATGATTGCTCCTGCCTGTCCGTGCTCATTGAATTCATACCGGTAACCGGCATCAGCAGAGTAAACTGTAAAAACATGGTCCTGACCCATACTGGTGAAGTACATCTTGGCTTTGAACTGTGCGGATACCGGGAGGACAAGCAAGATGGTGCAGACTAAAAAGAGTAACTTTTTCATAATAGATATTTATATAGTTCTTGAATGATTAAACTTCTACATTATATTTTCACAAACTTGCTTCGCACATTTCTTCAGCAC
>Ga0334887_1002655_pt1 | contig 19423 bp, 20 predicted proteins | sample GraSluR1_MG_10_FD_207217 | JGI IMG/M metagenome (GOLD analysis project Ga0334887, IMG submission 207217) | Sludge microbial communities from methane-producing bioreactor in Wageningen University, Netherlands - Granular Sludge_18_07-R1 | ecosystem: Engineered > Bioreactor > Anaerobic >...
CCTAACAATCCACGCAGCAACCAGTACTCAAGTAAATGCACAGACTATAGGAATGCAAAAAACAGGACTACCATTACTACCACTAATTCTGGCAAGTTTAATGCTAGTTGGAGGACTCATGGCACCACGAAGAATAAAATAATCCCCCACTTTTTTCTTTTTTAAACAGATTAGAATATATCGTAGATTACTAATGTAATACTATTTGTTCTGGGTGAGAGGATTACCATTCCCCAAGAGAGTGAGAGTTATCTCCTCAAATTCATCCCAAAGTCCAGGTGCTTCCTCTTTAAAACGATTAGAACGTGCCAGGGAAGATATTTTTGCTCCGCTTAAAGCATATCTACTGTTATATTCTCTGTCTTTAGCATCCAGATCTATTAATTTAGAATAAATAGATTTAAGAATTTCCAAACAGTTATTAAAAGATGATATAGATATTATTTCCTCATCACTGAAGGTTATTGCCAGTAATGATGCTTGGTTTCTCCACATTATTTCATTCCAGGATGGCATTGGCATTTTAACTAATCGGTGGGCAAGAGTAATCTTTAAATCATCCCCCACAGTCATACTTTCTTCATCTTTGTTTAATTTATACCAGAAATCCTTAAGGAGTTCTATATTCCTATCATTTTCAAGGGAAATTAAGGTACGGGCAGAGTTTATTTTCCTTTTCTTCCTTCGCTTATCCCTGCGCAAATTACTTATTTCACCGGATGCTAAACCCATAACCACACCTAAAATAGTGGAGATTAGGGGAATATATCCTGTAATATTTAACGTAAAAATCAGCTCCATAAATATATTTTTTAATAAATACTAAAAAAAAGCGACTTATTCACAAATTTAAGTACATAATAATATTGATTTTTGGTACACTTAAAGTGATCTATCTACAATCAGGTATATCTCTAAATAAAGAAAATGCTAAAAACATTGTATACATCTTATCTGGCTCTGAACAAGACCAAAAATATATACATAGAATCTATTATAATGTAGAATCATCCTAAAGTTGTAGTAAAAACTATGAAATGTATAACTATTGAAGATTTAGAGTTATATTATCAGGATGTTGGAACAGGGTATCCTGTGGTTCTGGTACACGGTATGGCCAGTGATCATACTGTATGGGAAGGGCTTATCCACCTACTTAAAGATAAATATTGTGTTCTGGCTGTTGATTTGCGTGGTCATGGGCTTTCCACCAAGACAACAGGACCATATAACATGGACTTATTCGCCAGTGACATTGTCAGGCTTTTAGATTCACTGGGGATTAATAAAGCCCATTTTATTGGTCATTCAATGGGTGGGGCTGTAATACAAGAACTGGCACTGGATTATCCTGATAAAGTTCAAAGTTTAACCCTTATATCATCCTTTTGTTCTGTAGACACACACTTAAAAGATAGATTACTGGATCTTATGAAAATCTTAGATGATGAAGGATTTAATGCTTTTTTTGATGCCTGCCTTAACCTAACATATACTCCTGACTTTAAAGCAAGGAATCAGGAATTATTTAAAGAAGTAATGGATATTATGGCAAAATCAACTTCTATTCCTGCTTTAAAGGAATCTATAAAAGCATGCCTTAAGATCAATTTTAAGGATTCCCTCATAAAAATAAACATTCCAACTCTGATTATTGCTGGATTAAAGGATGTATTTACTCCCCCATACCATGCAGAAGAACTTAATAACCGCATTTCTAACTCAAAAATTGAAATCATGAAGGGTGTAGGACATAATTTACCAGTGGAGACTCCTCAGGACATATTTTTTTTAATAAATAGCTTTTTAGACGACTTCAAGTAACAAAAAAGTGTTAATTATAAGATGCACGAGAATTGGATTGAAGAAGAATCTTTGATAATAAAGAAAATCTTTTTTAGTTTTTATGCTAAATTCTGGTTATGGCAAACCAAGTTGAAAACCGCATCCTCATCATATTACTGGTGGGTGTGTTTATGGGATCCCTGGATATTGGGATTGTGGGCCCAGCACTCCCATCAATTGGAATAGATTTTGGGGTTAATGACAGGTTATTGAGCTGGGTTTTCACCATATACATCCTATTTTTCATGATAGGAACCCCTTTAATGGCTAAATTATCGGATATTTATGGTCGGCGTAGAATCTATTTGGTTAATATTCTTTTATTTTTAGCAGGATCCGTATTAACCGTTGTATCTGTGTCCTTTGAAATGGTCTTAATGGGAAGGGCCATACAGGGTGTGGGTGCAGGTGGCATCTTCCCAGTAGCTAACGCATTCGTTGGAGATATTTTCCCCCCAGAAAAAAGGGGCGGTGCCCTGGGAATCCTCAGCTCAGTATGGGGATTATCAGGTGTGCTGGGCCCTGTTCTCGGCGGTTTACTCTTGAGTTATGGTTGGAAGTGGCTTTTTATTATAAACATCCCCATATGTCTGGTGGTTTTCCTGGGAAGCTTGTACATTCTCCCTATTAGTAATAAAAATCCGGATGTGAAATTTGACTGGCCGGGAATAATCGTTTTAGGACTATTGGTTTCATTCCTGGCCTATGGAATAAACCAAATAGACACCAGTCACCTGATATCCAGTTTCCTCTCATTTTCAGTGTGGCCATTTATAGTGTTATGCTTAATATTAATACCCATTCTGTTAAAAGTAGAAATGAATTCTATGGATCCTTTGATTCAAATTGATTTACTCCGCAGTAAAGAGGTTAAACTAGTCTCCACTTATATGATCGGCACCGGCCTAATCCAGGCAGCCACCGTATTTATCCCTTCATTGGTTATTGTTGCCCTGGCATTCGGCTCATCTGATGCCAGTTTGATGTTAATCCCCGTTGTCCTGACCATGGCTATGGGTGCTCCTATTATAGGGAGACTCCTGGACAGTTTTGGTTCCAGGAATATAATGTTTGTAGGTGGAATTATCATGATAGTGGGCCTTTTCATAATTAGCATATTTTCAGAATCATTTTATCCTTTTATCATTGGAAGCATTCTTGTTGGGATTGGTATGAGCACTGCCATTGGCTCACCACCACGTTACATCATGCTGGTGGAAAGCCCACCTAAAGAGAGAGCCTCTGGCCAGGCCCTGATAAATTTAATAACCAGCGGTGGGCAACTGATAGGAGGAGCTCTTATTGGAGCAGTTATTGGATCTTATGCCGGTAAGCTGATAGGTTATGAATATGCATTTATATTCATGGGATCTGTAGCCTTAATCATGACAATTCTAACACTTGGCCTTAAAAGTAAAGACGAACAACAAAAGACGAGTTATTAATGTTAAAAATAGTATTTTATAAAGATTTCAGTAAATTTGAACTAGTAATCTATTTTTGATTGTTTTGAAATATGATTTTAACCAAATATGATTAATACAACTTGGGACATATATACATATATTATTAAAGCCTAAAGGATAGTAATCCAAGGCCTTCAAAATGGATAGGAGGGATGTTATATGAAAAAACAGGTAGTTATGCTGTTTTTGATAGTGATGGTGTCTGTTGTACTTGTCTCTGGCTGTGCCATGCCTGGAGGAGATGGTGGAGACAGTGGAGATGGAGGCAGTGATAGTGGAGACAGTGATGATAGTGGCGATATGGAAGGAGATGATTCATATCAGGGCGGTACTATCTCGTTAACTGTACCAGCGTTTGTTGAATTAGAATAATCCTCAAAAAATCTTTTTCTATCTCTTTTTTTGCTTTAATTCCTTTTTTTAATGTTTGAATGCAATAAAGGATAACTTTAAATAATATGTTACTTAAGGTAACATTAGTTACTTATGGTAACATATTTGTGCATAACACAATCAAACCTTTTAAAAAATCCAAAAATCTAAAATGGTGGTCCTTTGGCATTATCCAATCGAAGAATACGAGAAAGAGAACGAAAAACCAATGAAATCATTGATGCTGCTCAAAAATATTTCTGCAAAAAGGGATATGATAAAACAACCATGGATGAGATCGCCTTTGAATTAGAACTCACTAAACCTGCTCTTTACAGGTATTTTGTAAATAAGGAGGATCTGTTCTTTGCAGTTGTCCACCGTGGAAATGAAATCTTGAGTAAAATGATGAAAAAAGAAGTTGAATCTTGTGATATCGGCCTTGAGAAAATTTTAGCCACCGGATATGCATTCTGGAAATTTTATGATCAGTATCATGATCATTGTATGGTAATGCTGGAGGCACGCAACATATACCCTGAGTGTATGGATGCACCTTACTTTCAGAAAATTAGAAAACATGACCAGGATTACTTGGGAATAATGTGTGGAGCCATAGAAACTGGGAAAAAGGATGGTTCAATCCGAGAGAATATTGACACATTCCTAACCGCCCTATACTTAGCAGAATCAACCATAGCAGTATTAAGATCATCAGAAGCTACAAGTGATGTTTTAAATCTGTTAGGGGTGAAAAAAGCAGAATTAATAAAACATTCATTGAATTTGATGACTCTTGGCATCTCCCAACAGCCATTAAGAAAGAATGAAAAGAAAATTTCCCAAAATGATAATCAAAAATCCCCAAATGACAACAAAAAAACTTTAAATGAATATTTGTAGGTTTTAATTATGAAAGCTGTAATATTAGACGGTTCTAGGAACATTACAAATCCCACTGGTAAGGATATCTTAACCCGGAAACTAGAAGAAAACGGCTGGGAAGTTAATTTTTACCAGCTCTGTCAAGAAGAAATTGCAACATGCACCGGATGCTTTGGTTGCTGGCTTAAAACACCAGGACAATGCATAATTAATGATAAAGGCCGGGAAATTGCAAAAAAAGTGATCCAATCAGATTTAGTAATACTTTTATCCTCCATTACCTTCGGTGGTTACTCTTACCATCTAAAGAAGATTGTGGACCGATTCATACCCAATATCCTCCCATTTTTTGCCATGGTAAATGGAGAAATACATCACCAGCCCAGATATGATAAAAATCCTAACATATTAGCCATTGGTTACTTAAGAGACAAGGATCAAAAAAGCGAAGAGATATTCAAGAAACTTATAAAACGCAACGCTATAAACTTCCATTCCCCCTGTTATGCTGCTGAAATTGTGGTGGGGGATGATCAATCAATGGATATGGATAAAATCTCTAATTTCCTAAAAGCGGTGGAGATGGTAGTATGAGTAATTTAAATAATGTTTTAATTCTTATTGGAAGTCCCAAAGCTCAGAGTAGTGCATCGAATAACTTTGCATCTTACTTAGAAGATAAATTCAGTATGAAAGGTATTGACACTGATAAAATGTACATAGTTAGACACCAGAAACCAGAGAAAATGGAAGAACTGGTAAAAAAAGCATCAGGAAGTGAATTAATGGTATTAATTAATCCCCTCTACATTGACAGCATCCCAGCTATTACCATAAACTTCATGGAACAGTTCTGTTTATACCAAAATTCCAGGAAAGACTCTGAAAATCCGAAAAAACAAAAATTATTGGCAATATTTAACTCCGGATTCCCGGAACCTCATCATAACGATGTTGCTGTTGCGATGTGTGAAAATTTCGCACAGCAAACCAACATGGAATGGGTAGGGGGTATAACTATTGGAATGGGTGCCGCCTTCGAATCCCTGCAAGTTAAGGATTCTGGGGGTATGTCCCGAAACTTAAGAAAAGGGATAGATTTAATTGTTGATTCTCTATCCCAGAATGATGATATCCCCCATGATGCTGTGGGAATTGCCTCTAAACCTTTAATGCCCTTATTTTTAGCCAAATGGGGAATGAGATTTTTAGGTGGTAGGATGTGGAAAGGTCACCTTAAGGATAAATCAGTTATAAAGAAGATGTATGATCGACCCTATGAAATATAGATCGACCTCCAGTTTATTGTAGGGTTTTATATTTTATCCCTTCGTTCCATAGAGGATAAACTAAATAAAAAGTCAGGGATATTTAGTATTATGTCTGGAAAATTTACATCCAATGAACATGTTGAAATTGATTATGTTGATGAGTATGATAATCTAGCCAGTCAAGCAGAATCCCATTCAGCAGAGATAATATTTGGAATGGTCTATGAGTACATTCAACCGGGACAAATGTTATTGGATATTGGTATTGGCACGGGATTAAGTTCATATCTCTTCTATAAAGCTGGTATGAATATTTATGGATTGGATAACTCACCAGAAATGTTGGATGTGTGTGAAAATAAGGATGTTGCTGTTGATCTTAAACTATTTGATTTGGCCCAGGGAACATTGCCCTATGCCAATGAGAAATTTGATCATGTAATCTCAGTTGGGGTGTTCCATTTATTCCAGGATCTGGATTCTTTTTTCAGGGAAGCTAAAAGAATTATTATACCTGGGGGTACCTTTAGTTTCACAGTTATTGTATCTGAAGATGGAATTTCTCATGAGTTCAATGAAGAATATCAGATAGATGTTTATGGCCATAATCAGGAGTATCTGGAAGATTTAGTAAAGAAATATAACTTTAAGCTTCTCAAAAGAATCAGGTTTTTAACTTTTAAAGATGTAACTAAAAATGAAAGAATATGTTTCGAGGCTTATGTCTTGGGGACTGATAAATAATTAGATAACATTTTTAACTATGTATAATAATTAAAGGGGAAATTAAAGTGACAAAACCACCTCAGTATCCTATAGAAACTGCTGGCAATAATATGGTGAATAATATTCCTATTTTCGATGCCGATGAAACATTAGATGTGATAGAAAAACGGTTGATTGAAAATGCTTCAGATTACGTTAGTTTAGATTACATTTATTTTACTGACCAAAACAATACACTGGTTGGTGTTGTATCAATAAAAAATCTAGTTAGAAAAAAAGATGAAATGATTAAAGCAAGCCAGATAATGGATAAAAATCTGGTTACTGTTAGTGCGGATACCAGTCAAGAGAGGGTGGTTTATCTGGCATTATCCCATGGTTTAAAATCCATCCCGGTTGTTGATGATGAAGGCGGGCTTATGGGGGTTGTTCCATATGATACTATTCTCCAAATATTCAATCATGAGGTTCAGAGTGATATATTTAATTTTGGTGGTATTTTCCATAAAATAGGGGATGAATACACATCCATCAATTCCTCCGCATCCCACATGATACGTTCACGCCTGCCCTGGCTTATTATAGGAGTAGTTGGAGGAACACTTGCTGCTTCACTTATCGGCCACTTTGAAGAGCTTTTAAGCAGTTTCATTGCCCTGGCCAGTTTCATACCAGTCATGGTTTACATGAGTGATGCTGCTGGAGCCCAGACTGAAGCTTTGATTATACGTAGCATGGCCCTGGACACTAAACTCAACGTAAGAAAGTATTTAACTCGTGAGATAATAGTTGCCACTGCCCTGGCAGCCGTTTCTGGAGTGTTTGCTGCTTTTTTGGCATATATCACTCGTCAGAACTTAACCCTGGGACTTATAATATTTTTAGCACTCTTTTTCAGTATCATTGCCTCGGTGACCATCAACACCTTCGCACCCCTAATTTTGAAAAGATTCAATTATGACCCTGCACTGGCCACTGGCCCACTGGCCACAATCTTTTCGGATATCACAACCCTTGCTATTTATTTGGCAGTGGCCCTAGCCCTTCTCCAAAGTCCTTAATGTATTGATACAACAGGACATGAGAATTCAATATAATATAAAAAATAGTATTCAAAAATGTAGGGGAATGGTTATTGATCTTGATTTTCTTTATCTAAGAATATTTTTAAAAATAATGGGTAAACTTCCCTAAAAGTTTTATAATATATTGAGTTAATCACTTTTTTTAAGATTCGGATCCAGATTTAGTTTGTAATCCATGCTTTCGATATTAAATTAAGGGTAATTATTACTTTCGTTATATATTTTAGTGAATAAAACGAAAATTAATGTTATATAACAATAATGACCTAATATTACAATTAATTTGTTTTTTATGTTAAAAAAGGGGATTATGGGGGTTAATACATGGGTGCTGTTGTTGACGAAATAGATTATGCGGCACAGGGAAATATTGAATATCTGATCTCAGCCCTTAATGATAAAGATTACTGTATTCGGAAAAGGGCAGCCAAGGCATTAGGCAGTTCAGATGATGAGAGAGCTGTTTTTGGACTCATTAAGTCTTTGAAATATCATGAATGGTTTACCAACCATAAAGTCATTAATAGTGTAAGGATTTATTCTGCTGAATCATTGGGGATCATTAGGGATTCGCGTGCTATTCCCTACTTAATTCAGTCCTTGGAGGAAGATCCCGTGGTTGAAGTCCGGGCTAAAGCAGCCTGGGCACTTGGAAGCTTCGATACCTCAGAATCAATTGATGCTTTGACCATTGCTTTATATGATGATCATTGGAAAGTTAGAAAGTCAGCTGCCAGTTCACTGGGAACAATCAACGCCACCGACAAATTGCCCTTCTTAAGTGAATTGTTAGAAGATGAAAACGAGCTTGTCCGTCATGAAGCTCTATTATCAATGGGAAAAATGAGTGATACTCAGGCTATAAATATTCTTTTAAAATCAATAAGTGACAAAGACACTGAAGTTAGCTTGAGATCCCTGGCTGCATTCGAAGAAATTGGGGAAAATGCCTTAGATCCAATTAAAAAAGCCTTAAAAAAGGGTGACTGGCAAACACGTGTTAGTGCTATTGAGGCATTAGAGAAAGTTAGTGGAGAAGCTGCTCAAAACGCATTGATTGGTGTTATACAGGGTTTTTTTACAAAAGATGATAACTTTTTTGTTCGGGCAAAAGCAGCCGAGGTATTGGGAATAATTGGCAATGAAGATGCTTTAAAACCTCTTAAAAAAGCATTTTCTGATAATCACGAAATTGTGCGATATAATGCCAAACAGGCCATAAAAGAAATTATCAAGAATATCAATAAATACGATATATGGAGTTTTGATAATGGTGAGATCTCATTCAATTTCACTCGTAATTGGGAGGTGGTAAGCACTGCGGACCCTAAAAAAGTGGTTAAAGGACAGTATGACAATAACACCATCACCCTATCTATAACCCGGAATGAAGATGTGTATGATATTTCAGTTAAGGAATTTTCAGAAATGCTCAAACATGTTTTTGACATTCAGAATACTGAGCTCATAGATGAAATAGAGTTTACAAAGGATGGTATGGAATGTTATTTACTTTTGGGGGAAAACGAAGATGTTTATCCCACCAAAATCATGATAATTTCCTTTAAAAAGTATGACTTACTTTACTATATGTGGTTTGCTGGAGATTACTTTGCATTGGACAATTCACAGGATGAGATAAACCTCATGGTGGATAGTTTCAATATTAATGGTTAAAATTTCAAAAAAAATCTGAAAATGGATAAAAATAGTATATAACTTATTCTTTTTGGAAAAATGAATTTTAGATCAAACAATGGTTATGTAACTCTATTTTGAGGGCTTTTTTTAAAAACCAAAGAGGTTACGAGTTTTCGATTTTATAATATCTTTAGCAGAGAATTGTTCTTCCACATAATATTCTTCTTCATCTGCATATACTTCTTCCAAGACTTCATCATGTTCCTGGTAAGTATCTTCATTGTATTCATCAGTTATATGGTAGTATTTTCCACTTGTTTGCGTGTCGTGTTCTTTTGACCCGTATTGTGGTGAATAATATTTTCCCATCTAACGCCTCCTACAATATATTGTTCCTAATAAACAATATGTCAATCAAGTATAAATAACTTACTAACCCTATGAATATTCATGAGAAAATGAAAAAATCTTTAATTACATTAATTAGTAGTGGATTTTTAGAAGTTGGTTATCTTAGGAGGGAATTAATGGAAAATAAAGAAACTATAATCTTTGTCGCACTATTTGTGGTAGCTTTAGTAACTGGAGTGGCAATGTGTAATATTTAAGTTCAATTTCTTTCTACACCAATTTTTTTATCTTCATTTTTAGAAAAATTCTTGGAAAAAATAACCCAAATTATAAAATTGAATCTATGCATATATATCAACTTGCACATATACCCTAAATGATCAATAAACACCCATTTTTAAGATTTTCTAATTTTTTAAAAGAAAGTAATAATTATCCGCGATTTTATTCATATCAATATCAGTGAACCATCATTGACAGAAAATGTGATATAACTGCCAAATAATCATCTTGATCTGCAATTTTATAAAAAGATCTTGGTGAGTTTAAAAAAAAACCTCGTTTCTCTAGACATCCTGATTTTGTAGAAATTTATTACGTTGTAAATTTAATATAATAATAAGAAATCTACAATCTACATAAAATGTCCAGAATGCCGTGAAAATGGTCTGCTCATTGAAAGACAGGGCAAATACTTCTGTGCCAATTGTATGTACGATTACACCTAACTCAATGATGACCGAAGCAAACTTGATGAGGTCTTGATAGAAAATCTTCAAGTAAAGGGTTTCGGTCCATTATTTGCCATTGCCCTCTATGAAAGGGTTACTCTAACTCCTCCAATGGAAGCTAGGGATTATGTCTTCAGATTAGCTGAGGATAATAATATTGAAATAATGGAACCTTCAAGTAAGCTGGATTTCCTGAAGAATCCCATTCTACTGATATTCATAGTAGTTTTTGTTATTGTGATTATTGGCTTAGCCTTATTGTCTGTTTATGGATAAGTGGTTATTTTTTTGAGTTTTTCATTAGTCAATAATAGACCAGTAAAATATTTTTAGGATTATCCGGGTCAACCATTACCTGAATCTTAGCACCTTCGGTTAAATTTTCCACATCCAGTGGGTTTAAATATTCGTTGTGTTCTAATTGGTAAGCTCTATCACCAGGCACAGTTAATTTTAAAACGAATTTAACCTGTGGATGCTCATTGCGATAAAAACCAGTTTTTTTCAGACTTAATATTTCTGCTTCACACCTTAAACCGTCATTTATGAGATAAGATTTTCGAATATCCTTCTTTGTTTCGTAATAATATAATCCCAGCCCTAAAATAAGAGGAAAAATTATAAAAATCGCACCAACGACGTAATTGACAACGTTCATAGATTTCGTGACAGTTACATAAAGTAAATAAATCCCTGCGATAATGGGAAGAAAGAATGGCACCAAACTCCACAACAAATCAGACACTTTCCACATATAATCTACTCCAAACATCAATTACTTAATTATAAATTAATATTATTGAAAATAAAAGTTATCCTTGTTTTAAAGTGATATTTTTATGATTCTTCAAAATTTTAATATAAAAAAATTTACTACTTCGTTATAGAATGGTTTAGCGAAGTAAATATAATAATTTTATTAAAATATTTCCAATTTATTAATAAGACTAGATTTTTTTTATTCACTATAACCAAAATCTCAGAAACTGTTATGTTTACATCATCAAGGGCATATGTGCCAACAATTTTAGCATAATCTCACTGATTATTTTTTTAATCAATGTTTATTATTAGATTGAGATGCAATGGTAATAGCTGGTAACTTAATCTTTTCCTAAACACTAAAAATTGAAATTCCAAATTTTATCTTTGATAGTTAGGATATGACAGGACTATCTTGAAAAAAACATTGTTACACCTTTCACATGAACCTTTAAATGTATGTGAAGAAACTAAAGATATTGTTCACTAAAAACAATATTGGTTTATAGTGTTATTATTATCATCCAGTATTGTATGAGAATAATCCACAATGATAAATCAAAAACCTATTCAGGTGAAAGAAAAAGTGGGTTATAACTAAATCAGTAAGGAATGAAATCTTACAAACGATGAACTAAGGAGGTGTCCACATGTTTTTATCAGAAGACATTGAACTATTTGAAAATGAAGAAAATATAAACGGCCTTATAAATGCCTTAGATGCCATGGATCAAAGCGTTAGAAAGTCAGCAGCAAGTGCACTCGGACGCATTACTGCAAAAAACGCAGAAGAAGATCATCTAAAAGTAATAAACCAATATCAGCAGAAAGTTCAGGATTTCAAGAAAGCTACAAAAATACTGGAAAAACAATTGTTTGTGGTGTTAAACAAGTTAAGTGTAATGAAGCCCGATGAAATCCTCATCAATGGATATTCAGAAGATTTCGTAGAAAGTTTATACCGGCATGATACCAATCTTCAAAAGCTCTATGCAAATTTTAACAGTATAAATCCACCGGTAGGTTTTGAAACTGCTCATAAACTATATCTAAAAGCAATTGAATACAGGATCCTGAAACACATGTGTGATATTAAATATTATATTGCAATACACAATAATAATGAGAATGATTATGAATTGCGTCAAATATCCGAATCTTTAAACCAAAAGGTGCTAGAAGCAGATAGAACCGCGCAAAAGGCATTTTATATAGCAGCAGTGAGTTTATAATTATTATTACCATTTTTATTTTGATTCCTTGGATACTGTTTCTTTCGGCTGTTTTAGTTTCTTAATTACATTGGTGATCATAAATGCAAAAATGAACATTCCCACAACATTACCCACCACCATAGGGACGTAGATTTTAGTAACTACTTCCACTGCCTGGGCAAATGGAGTTGCCAGGATCAGAATCAGGACCATATGTAAAGTTTCCATTAAAATGGCAAAAATCACTGCCCCCCATATGCCAATGAATTTTTTCTTATTTTTAATGTAGATTAAGCCGGCAATGAGCCCTGCAAGGATAGTGGATAATGCACATGGAACTGCTGTGAGCCCTCCCATTGTTAAACGATGCAAACCACCTATCAATCCGACTCCAAGACCAGCAACAGGCCCACCAACCAGTCCAGCAATCATTGGCGCCATATCTCTTATGTTGGCTATGGCTCCATTTACCTGGAACCCAGCATAGGTACAGAAAATTGCCAAGCCTCCAAATATTAAAATTAGAATAATCAGGTTCTTCTGGGTTAATTTGCCATCAAGTACTTCCCTGAAAAATCTCAGCCGGGTTAGGGCATAGGCAATGACGATTATAATTAGCAGTTTAACCAGCAGGTCCGCAAATATATTTATGTTTATTAAATCCATGAAAATCACTTATTGTTTTATACTTTAATCAGATGATATATCATTTAGGCTAATTTCTGGATTATAAAATATTATCAACTAATCTCCCTAATATAATAAGTGATAGTTATGCAACTGTTAAAAAATTTCAAAATTAAAGCAGGTGATACACATCTATACCAGTTGGCCTTTCTTCACGAGTCCTACTCTAATGAAAATAACCTCACAGAATGTTATGAAAGATTAGAATTTTTAGGAGACGCAGTTCTGGATCTAGTTGTATCTGAACAACTATACAACAGAGACCCGAATCTAACAGAAGGCGAATTAACCAGGCAGCGTTCAAATTACGTGTGTAAACAGGCTCTTTACACCTATTCCACAGAACTGGGATTGGACCAATATATTAAACTAGGTAATGGAATGGAAATGACCAAAAGAGAAATTGATTCAGTTGTTAGTGATGTGTTCGAATCATTTATCGGAGCTTTATATCTGGATCAGGGCATGGATACTGTGAAAGAATTCCTCTCAAAAACAGTCCTACCCCACATAGAAAGTAGAGATGTTTTTTTCCATGATTATAAATCAGAATTAAAACAATTATGTGATCAGGAAGGCCTGAGCATCGTATACAATTTAGTTAAAGAAGAAGGGAAACCACACGACAAAACCTTCCAGATGGCTTGTATTATTGATGGAAAATCCCGGGGTACAGGTAGTGGGGGTAGTAAAAAAGAAGCAGAACAAAAAGCCTCCAGAATGGCCCTGGATAATCTGCCAAATCAATAAATAGATTTCTATATGACTGTTACCTATAATCATCATCCTATTATAATAGTATTAAAAACACCAGTAAGGAATAACTTAATTAATCTAAAAACAAGTAGTAATCAAACAAGCAGTGTGAAAAATGATAATTGAATGAACTGTGTGTGGTGATCGAATGGAGAATAAAATAAAATTATCAACTGACATTAATGGCCATAAGGTCTGCGAATTTGAAGATGACAAAATTTCAGTTACCATCGTCCTTAAAAAAGATTACTCGGATGTAGAAAAAAAACTCAGAGATGTGGACATCCTAAAAGATATTGAAAAAGCATTAGAATCTGTTACCGCAACTGATAAATTCAAAGAACTGGTGGACAGTTATGGATATCTGAATGTAGATAGGATCGAAGGGTAGAAATCGAAAATAAAACTGATTTTTAGGGTAACTATCCAAACGATAAGGTTCCTTTTCTTTGGTTTAACTTCATATGGCCTTTTTCTAAATAGTTAGCCAGGAGATTCAACAACCATGATGGAAAGTATTTACCAAAGTTCTCTTGAGGGAACTATCACCAGGGACGATGCATTGAAACTCGTTGATACCAATCATTTCCAGTTATTTGACACTGCAGACCATTTGCGGAAGGAAATTGTTGGGGATGAGGTTACCTTTGTTCGTAACCGAAACATTGACATCACCGACCACTGCATGATCGAATGTAGTTTCTGCTCCTTCAGAGACCATATTGGTTATGAGATGACCACTGAAGAGATACTGATGAGTATTAATGAGGCTGTGGATGTGGGTGCCACTGAGATCTGTCTTTTCGGTGGTGTAATGCCCTATATGGATGTGGATTATTACTGTGACCTTTTCTCCGCCATCAAAGAGCATTATAACATTCACCTGCACAGCCTATCACCGGTGGAAGTTTACCATGCCGCCCAAAATTCCAAAGTGACAGTTGAAGATTCATTATCCTCTTTTAAGGATGCGGGGTTGGATACAATGACTGGTGCTTCTGCAGAGATATTGGTAGATAGCGTGAGAGAGAAACTCTGCCCCAATAAGGTTACCACCAACCAATGGATCGACATAATAAAAAAGGCCCATAAACTCAAGATTCCCACAACATCTACCATCATGTATGGGAGCATAGAGTCCTGGGAAGATCGCATTGAACATTTATTCATACTCAGGGATATCCAACGTGAGACCAAAGGATTCACTGAACTGGTGCCCATGACCTTCCTGGGAAAAAACAACATTATGGGTGAACAATCCAATGGTGCCAGTGGTCTGGATGATCTTAAACTACACGCCATAGCCCGTATAATATTGGGAAGGGACTTGATAAATATTCAAGCATCATGGATTAAAATAGGAACTCGTATGGCTCAAATAGCCCTATGTTGCGGTGCTAATGACATGGGAGGCACCATGATGGAAGATAAAATTTCAATAGCCGCAGGATCATCCCATGGAGAATATTTAACCCGTGAGGAGATGATCTCCACCATAAAGGGCATTGGAAGGATAAGTGCGGAGCGTAACACTCTGTATGAGATAATAGGTTAACAAACCACTAGCTTGATTCACTAATAATTGATTATTTTTCTTAATCATAAGAAAGTTTTTAAGTGAGATAAATGTCCAGGGAAAGTATTTACAAACGTTATGAACTTATAAACATGCCCCAAAAAGAAACCAGTGCCGATGCCTACTGGTTCATCTTTAAGGACCATAAGATGCTGGTTGAAGAAAATCACAACCAGGTGGATATTCCATTTACCAGTAATCTAAAAAGTTTAGGCATATCACCATTACGAACCCAGTATCTGGGTAAACTTGAAGGCCGTCCCTGTTTTTCTGCAGAAGTTACACCAGGAACCTGTCCCCCTGAAGGAATGATTTTTAAGGATCTTCGCTTATTGTATAATAATTTGGAGGAAGATATATATCTCTTGGCAGGGAGAGCTATTCAAATTGTTAACTGGGATTCTAGTCATCAGTTTTGCGGGAAATGTGGATCACCAACCCAAACCATGGATGATCAAACAGCCAAGATATGCCCTGAATGTGGATTCACAAGCCACACCCGTCTTTCACCTGCAGTGATAACTGCAATTATAAAGGATGATAAACTACTCATGGCCCAACACGCCCACGGCCCTGAAAACAGGTACGGGCTTATTGCTGGATTTGTAGAAGCTGGTGAAACTCTGGAAGAAGCTGTAAAAAGAGAAACTGCTGAAGAAGTAGGTTTAGATGTTAAAAATATTAAATATTTCGGAAGTCAGCCCTGGCCATATCCTAATTCACTGATGATCGGCTTCACAGCCCATTATGCCAGTGGCGAGATCAAGGTTGATGGCAATGAAATAACAGATGCCCAGTGGTTTTCAAAAGATGAAATTCCTCTTCCACCTTCTAAAATGAGCATAGCCAGCGCACTCATTGAATGGTACAAAAAAGTTTAACTTTTATAAAAAAAATGATTTCATGATATAGGGACTATAAATGATAGGATGCTGTTTTAATATCTAAAAAAATCATATTGGCCGGATATCACTGGAAAAAAGCTTTATTGGAAAATATCAATTAATCTAAAAAGTTATATGTTAATATGTATCATATTTAAATTATATTAGAAAGTTTAGATTTCAATGTGATGGGGTTAATGGTGATAATATGGTAGGGGAGAGAATTTTGGTGGTTGAAGATGAAGGTATAAGTGCCATTGAGATCCAGGAGAGCTTAGAATCCCTGGGATACCATGTTCCTGCCATTGCCAAATCAGGAAATGAAGCTATTCAAGAGGCTTTTGCCATTAAACCCGATTTAGTTCTTATGGATATCACCCTACAAGGAGACATGGATGGTATTGATGCTGCTACTATTATTAAGAGTTTTATGGATATTCCCCTGATATATTTAACTGCACTGGATGATAACGAAACATTCCAACGGATGATGGACACCAGGGCAACTGCATACCTGATCAAACCAATTGATGAGGCCGAGCTCCGAAACAACATTGAATTGGCTTTGAAAAATTATGAACTGACCAAGAAGGAGCTCGAAGAAGAAAAAAAGGCGGGTCTTAAAGATGTTCATATTTTCATGCGCAGCGCTCTCCCTGAACTTGTGTCAAAAATGCCCATACCTGAGAGAAGTGTTTTCCTTTCACGTTTCATGAGGCTTTTTGAACAGAATATGAAGCCACTATTCATCAGTTATGCTCGGGACCATAGTCAGACACCCTATGATGAACTGGATGATCCTGAAAAAATGAAAATATACCTGTCCTGGATTTCACAATTGTATGAAAATTTAGGCTTCAGAGTCCAGACCCGTTCCCGGGCCAACCGGGGTGCAATGACTGTTAAAAAATGTTCATGGTCACCAAACAAACCCCAAGACATATTTTTGTGCCTAATTTGCCAGGGAATAATGAAACTCACTTATTCCTGGACAAAACTCCCTGGAAATGTTGAAGAAGAACCAACAACCGGTATCCTGCAATCAGTGTGCAAATTTGATTATAATATGGACAGCTGAAATAATAAGAAAATAACTTTTTTTAGATTTTTTTCATTAAAAATTAACACTCCCCTTATTCCACCACTTTCTTTGTGATATCCATCACCAAGATCATGAGTAATATTTATTCCGATGTGAACATGATTTCTATATTATAACAACGGCGGTAAATAAAAATATTTTTGTGGCGGTATCCCACTAGCACGTCTACGTCTAAAGGGGATAAATAATGAAAGGTAATAAAACTGTTTTAAAAGGAAAATCAAACACCCGAGAAGAATTAAAAGAAAAAAATAGAATATTAAAACATGAAATTGCCCTTAAAAATAAGATTTTTTCCATCAGTCCAGATTACCTGTTCTTGTTAGGGCTGGATGGCAAAATTATTGAGGTATCCCGATCTGTTGACAAACTCCTCAGCTCCGAAAAAAAGGCAATAGGTAGTAAACTTTCGCAGACCAACATTATACATATTAAAGATATCCATAGATTCATTAAATCAATCCACTCCCTTCTTAATGGGAAATCCATTAACCCATTTAGATCTGTTTTTTTAACTCCGGAAAAGGAAGAAATACATGTTCAGGTCCAGATATCACCATTAAAATCTGATAACGAGATTATTGCCATTCTAGTTCATGCAACTGATATCACAGCCCAGCTACTATTGGAAGAATCAAAAAAGGAATCTTCATCCCTCCAAAAAGCTTTGAATGATAAAGAGATGCTGGTTCGGGAGATTCATCATCGCACCAAGAATAATTTGATGATTATGGCCAGTCTGTTCTCACTAACCTCTGCTGATATTGAAGATGAAAATGCTAAGGCCATTTTCAACCAAACACACTCCCGTGTAAAGTCCATGGCATTAATCCATGAGAAACTGTATCGTTCTGATGATCTTAAATGCATAAACTTCGGGGACTACATTCGCAACCTGGCTCAAGATCTTTCTAACCTATTTTTAAGTGAAAGCAACAATGTGCAGTTGATAATGGATGTTGAAGATGTGAAAATTGACATAGTAACTGCCATTAATGTAGGTCTTATCTTAAACGAACTTTTAACCAACAGTATCAAATATGCTTTCCCCCATGGCGAAAAGGGAAATATTTACATCGATTTTCACCAAACCGCCAACCATTATGTCATGATGGTTGCTGATGATGGTGTGGGATTACCCAACGATTTGGACCTTGAAAACTGTGATAGTTTAGGGTTGAGCTTAGTCAGGAACATTGTAGGCCAAATAGAGGGAGATTTAATCGTTAAACAAGATTTTGGTACTGAAATAACTATCTGTTTCCAGTAATACTCTTCGGATGGGCAGATTTTTAGGATTTTTTTGAAAAATTAGGTCCCCTCACACATTTCTTAAGATTATTAAAATTGCTGAATAAACTGAATATTTACCATAAATTAAAATAGGAATATGGTCTAAAATATAATCATGGACGGGGTTGAAAAAATTTTCAAAAAAAAGAATATCCTACTTATAATCTTGTTTTTAATAATCGTTTGTATGGGCGGTGTTGCAGCTGTTGAAGACAATAATCTGAATAACTCTCAGGTTGCGATAGAATCTAACAATACATGGAACACAACAAACTCTTCCCATGATAATGATACATCCCTAGGATATGATGAAACGGAATTTGAATTTACAGAAAATATAAATGCATCTGCAGATGAATTGGATTATTTGAGTGGATGTTGTTCTGTTATACTCCATGTTCGTGATGGGTATGATGTATTTGCATACAGGAGAGACTCAACCTATGCAGCCAACCTTTATATTACCGTGACCAATTGGTATGGTAAAACTGCTGTCAAGGAATATAAGACAACTAATAGCTATTTTTTCCACACTATTGTAACACTGGATGGATGGATGGTAGGGATTGGTGGAGCAGATATTCCAGGTGTAGTCCAACAACTGGAGAGCCTAGCAGGTAATACTGCTGCTTCTGGTAAAATAACCTCCTCTACCATAAGTAGCGCTTTAAGTCTGGTATCAAGGTTAGCAGGAATAGGACATTTTGTCATTAAAGCCCCCAATAATGTGGTGGGTTATGCTATTGTTAATGGGGGAAGAAGATCTGGTCTTTTTA
>Ga0334887_1002661_pt1 | contig 19348 bp, 18 predicted proteins | sample GraSluR1_MG_10_FD_207217 | JGI IMG/M metagenome (GOLD analysis project Ga0334887, IMG submission 207217) | Sludge microbial communities from methane-producing bioreactor in Wageningen University, Netherlands - Granular Sludge_18_07-R1 | ecosystem: Engineered > Bioreactor > Anaerobic >...
CCAGTTCATGGAGCATCGATGAATTCTTGTGCTTTAATCAGCGCTTTTTGGGGAGAGAGATCTCCCAAAAAAACCAGTTCCAGAGCGGTTCGGATGGCCGGTATATACCGTTGCGCGTACTGAGGATGATGGGGTTGAACGATGCTGCCTTCGATAATCTTGGAAAACTCCGGTATGTTCTGGAGTTCAAACCCTTCCGAAGCGACAGCGGGAACCTTGATCCATTGCCGGGCGAAATCCTCGATCTGCAGCAGCAGATGTTCCAAAAAAGCAGAAGCCTCTGGGTGATCCGAAAACTGGACAAACCCTTTGACATCCACCATGGATTTCCAGGGAGTGGGGAATGGGAGGGCATGATAGGCAAACCTTCGGTCTTCAAAGGTAGAGATCATAAAGCTTCCTTGAGGAATCATGGCAATTTGTCCCCGCAAGAAATCCTGGATCAGTTGAGGGCGTTGGGGCCGGTCAACCAGCCATCCGCGCTCTGCCCAGTCTTTTAACCGTTGAACCAACTGCAAGTTTTCCTGTGTGTCCACGTGAAAATGATCGTCCTGATCAAAAACAGGAGACCCTAACCCTGCCTGAAGCCCAGTAAAGATGTAGGAAGAATTCAAACCCCAAGAGATTGGAATGACTCCAGATTCACGCAGTTGTTGCATCAATTGTTCCAAATCATCCACCGTCCATGAAGACTCCGGAATCGCGATCTTCAAGCGGTCGAAGACCTCTCGGTTGATATACAGCAGCTGAACATCTGCGTAGAAAGGAACGGCAAATTGTTGGTTTTGATAGAAAAAGGCGCTGGTCAAGATCGGGTCTATTGAAAAGCGTTCAATCAGGGATCGATCTGCTTCTTTCGCTCGAGAAGCAGGTATGATCTCAGCGAGTTGGTCGTTTTTGATCAAGCACAGATCCGGAAGCGTACCGCCGCCTTTTAATGCCATGCCAATCGAATCGGCCATTGATGGGAGATAAGTGACCTGAACCGGAATGCCCGTCTTTTGAAGGAAGGATCGACCCATCTGGTGAAACCAATCTTCCCCTTCCCAGGATACCCATACCACAAGGGGTTGGGCTAGCAATGACCCAGCAAGCAAAGATAGAACAACGATCATTATCATGCGAAATCTACATCCAAGCATCCTTCATCCTCCCTTTATTGATATAGGGATATTGTACCATATCACGGGCATATGAGAATCTTCCGCCACCACAGACAATCAGCGCATGAGGGTGTATTGGACCAGCAGTCGTATTCATTGGTGTCCACAAAACTGCATATCGCTCTTTGGGCGCAATCGGGGCAAGAGGGAAAGAACTGGTTGTTCACACGGTAGCGAAACCACAGGTATTCAGGGTTCTTCCAGATTTCTAGAAGGGGTTGATCGAGGATCGATCCAAAATGCTTGGGTTGGATTTGCTTTTTTCGCCCCATCACATAGGGTTTCATCGAATGCAGAAAGTGATAACAGGGACTGACTTTGCCGTCCCAACGGATTACAGCAGCTCTTTTTCCCATAAACGGACAGGCTCGATCGGTCCGAATGACCGACTCGGGATAAATGATTTCTGGACGGTTTGGATCAGGAATGATGTAGGGACGATCATCAAACGGATCTTCAGTCGAAGGGTATAGCACCCACTGAATGTGCTCCGGTTGGAATGGCAAGAGGTGGGAAAAGATCAATCGAGTGATGGTTCTCTGTCCAGATTGGCTGGCTGTGAACGAGCTGATAAATGATCGGATTTCCCCAATATTCTGTTGATGAATAACGCTCACAACATCCAGCTGGGGTAAATTGCTGTTTTTATTATTTTGAGCGGATTTCAGCAAAGCCAACGTGTTTTGCAGGTGATCATGGTGGGGATGGCCCAACCCTCCGGGTTCGGAGGAAAGGGCGATGCGATCAGTGCCGGATTGGACCAAAAAACGGGCCATGGCCGCATCAATCAGTGAACCATTGGTGGAAATCTCCAATCGGTGCCCTCGAGCTTTGACCTGTTTGACAAAATCGGGGAAATGGGGATGGGTCATCGGCTCTCCCAATCCTCCAAACATCATCGTAGTACGGATTTTGCGCGCATCTAGCTCGTCAAGAACCCGTATAAAGACTTTTATCGGAAGCAACCCTGGATCGGGTTGAAAGTCAAAGGTTTTGCGAAAACACATGGGGCAATTGAAATTGCATCGGCCCGAAATCTCCCAATAGATGAAATCCAGGTCTTCTTGGGGCTGCAATTGAATTGTCGCCCCGCGCCAAGAAAATGCTTTCGGTGCGGCGAAATCAGGAGATGGGAAAGTCATAAAAGGCGCGTTCTGGGATCGGGTTCGTTCCCATATCGAATGTCTGCCCCAAAGCCAAGACAGTACCCAGTTCTGGAGGAAGCCTAAGTTGTGAGAGTTTTTCACAGACCATTTTGATGGGGTAACGAACTCTTACGATCTCGTAGGAAAAAATACCATTATGAATATCAAGAATCAGATAGGAAGCTCGGGTATCTCCATCTTTTGGACGACCGACAGAACCGCAGTTGAACAGCCCGACGCCATTAACGAATCGGGCCATCGGCACATGAGTATGGCCGTTGATCATTACATCTCCTTGGACAGTTTTGGCGATTTCCTTCCATCGCTGGGTGGGGGTGTCCGGGCGAAGGTATTCCAGAAGGGGGTTTACTGGGCTTCCATGAACAAGATGAATCTGAACCCCTTGGATATCAATGATCCGGGTTTTGGGTATTTTTTTCAAGAATTCTCGGCCAGCGTCAGAGGTATTTTGAATGCTCCAATTCAGAGTGATTTCTCCAACCTCCGTTTCCCGGCCCGGCAGATAATTGCATCCACAGCTCCCTTTCCCGAAACCCACGGCGTCATCGAAATTCCCCATTACGCATGGGATGTTCAGAGCTTGGATCCGTTCCACAACCATATTGGGATCCGGACCATATCCCACCAGATCGCCGAGACAGTAGACTTCAAAGATTTTCCTCTGCTGAAGATCGTCCAATACCGCTTCCAACGCTTCGATATTGCTATGGATGTCAGATAGAAACGCTACGTTCATACCCGCTCCTTTCTCGAAAAAATTCTCCTTTCTGGATGGCGATCAGGGGTTGTTGATTTGAAAGACTTGAAGGATCGCGCGATCCATGGATACGACCAGCAATTGGGCGCCATGAATCGCCATAGCGATGGGATAATCGCCCGTTCTGTGCTCTTCTTTCAGTTGAAAGCCATCATGATACACCTGAAGAAGATTATGGAAGTTGGACAACGCGAAAAGATATCGATCTTCGTAGTTTGCCAAAGCGAGGATCCCGGTCGCGGAGGGCACAGAATCAACCGATCCGGTCGACAAGCGCACCAATTGAAGGCGATTATTGCTCATCGAAGGGATCACGATCATGTCGCCGAAGACGCATATATCCATGATGTGGGTGTGACCGGTCCACTGGGCCAGAGCTTCAACACTTTGATTGCCCCAACGAGCAATCCAAATTCCTTGGTCCAGATATCCGCTTAGGGCATACACACCAGTATCGATCGGAAGAATGTGCAACGGTTTTTTGGATACGCCATCAATGTTCCACCTATGGAGGGTGGAGAGGTTCATGAGGTGAATGGAATGCTCGAGTTCGAAATCGCGGGACCAGGTATGATAATTGTCGTAGTAGGGAAGAATGACCAAAGACTCGAAAATGGAAAACTTGGGAACCCTACCGATTAAGGGGAAGGATTGCGCCACTTTCTGTGCATCGGGATCAATGACAATCAGCTGATGCTCCAATTGCGTGGTTACATAAAGAAGCCCTTTGTGATAAACGGAGTACCCAGGGCCGCGAGGCGTTGGGACAGAAAAGTCCAGCAGACTGGTTCCTCGGATATAAAAGTCTACTTTATGGCCCCAAAAATCGGAAACCATGACATAATCCTGAGAAAAAGACACAAATACCGGGTAATTGGACTGTGTGAGCGAAAATGCCAACTCCAGAGTACGCAGATCCACCACCCGAACCACTCGTTTATCATAGTCCGTGATATACGCATAATCTTGGGCATGGTCAATCTGCATTTGAACCGGTTTTCCTTGAAGCTCAATTTGCGCGATCTCTGTTAAAATCGAGCCTTCGATCCCTACCAAATGATCGATTCCCAAAAGGAAAGGGTGCAACCCCAAAAAAAGGGTCAAGAAAAGAAACATCCTAGTTTTCGCAACCCGAATCATTGCTCTCTCATCTGCAGAAGCCCTTTGTATTGCTCCAGGATTTCCAATTCCCACTGGTTGAACAGCATCCATAATTGGTTCAAATTGGGGTCGCGATACTGAGAATCCAAAAAAGCGCGGGCTTGTTGGGTAAGATTTTCCGTTCGAGAATCATAGGGCTGGAGCATGCTGATGTAGTACCGGAACTGATCGGGTTCGGAAGCGGATCGAAACCGCTCAAGCATGGCCGCATAGCTTTGATGAAACTGCATCACCACTTGAACGGGAGGACGCGCTGTGAATAGGGCCAGTCCGAGGCAAAAGACAACAATACCGATAATGACCCATTGGACGATCTTCCAGAACCGAATCTGTTGGATCGATCGTAAGGGATAGGGCTTAAGAAGCATTCCAAGCAAAAATCCGGTAGCCAATCCGCCCAGATGAGCGGCATTGTTGATCCCGGGGACTGTAAACCCAAAGACGAGGTTGATCACGATCATCGGGAGCAGGGCGGTTCCAGTTACGGAGGTCAGATATCGGGGATGATCCTTTCGTAGACCGATGGCGAATAGAATTCCCACAAGACCGAAAACAGAACCACTGGCTCCGATCGAGAAGACATTGGGGTACAAGAAGTGCGTTAAGACATTTCCCATAACTCCTGACGCAAAGTAGATCAGAAGAAAACGCCCCGGCGCAAAGACAAATTCTGTGATCCGACCGAGGTAATAGAGAGCGTACGAGTTAAATAGAATGTGCAGAAGATTCCCATGGAGAAAGATCGCCGTCACAATCCGGTAGTACTCTCCTTGAGCGACCAGAGGACCGTACTGGGCCCCTAAGGACTCCAGCGCATCCGCAGAGACCATCGCGCTCATCGATATCCCTGTCCCTCCACGGATGATGGTCATGATGTAGAACACCAGATTCAATACCAATATGCTTATGGTGACTGGGGTTTTCGGTTTCATCCGGTACCTCCTGATTCAAAAAGCTGATCCAGTATTTTCGCAAATCCCAACTGTAGCGCATGAACGACATCTGAACGGTCTTCCCAGCGAATCTTCCAATCCGCTAGGGTCCGGACACTCTTCTGCAAGCGGTTCATTAGGATATCTCGCTCGTGCGGGGATAACCGAAAACAACAGACATACTGCCTTAGGTCCAGTTCAAATGGCAACGATCCGTGCTGCAAGATGCTCCTTGCGGTCCGGTACTGAGCGCTTCCGATCAGTTTTCCTCCTCGGAAAAGGGGTTCCCCCAAAGACACGTGATCGAAACATGCAGCGCTTATTGTTTGTGGGGGCACAAAACGGGCCAGAGTTGGCTCGATACCCAATAAAGCCAACCCCGATATCAACCCTTGCGTAATCTTCCGATAGGATTCAACGACAGAAAGGGTTTTCAGACCTGGATTGACGGGTACCGCCACGGCATAAGTCAGTTCCCGATCGTGCAGGACCGCTTTTCCCCCGGTGGGTCTATGGACGAAATCGATTCCTTGGTCTTTCACGAAGAGACTGTCGATTCGATCGGTTTTCTGATGGCTGCCAAGCGAAAGAGCCTTCGGATTCCATGTGTACAACCGAATTATCCCGATTCCTTCGTCGGCGCATTGGGACATCATACGAAGGTCTATTTCCATATTGGTTTTCCCCGAACAAGGGGTACGGGTATGATTCCAAAAGCGCCACCTCAATGATTCATCACCTGGGCACCCCCACGCTCCAGCTGTTCATCATTCGGAGGATATCGGGAGAAAAAGTGGACAAAATGATCTGCGGGATCGGATAACCCAGGATCTCTTTCACGATCACTTCGAGTTGGAGCGCGTTCATGTCAAAAGGATTCAATACAGGAACAAATCTCCCTTGATAGAGCGTTTCAAATGCTTGGGAGGTATCGTATCTGACCCTTTGAATGTCAGGATACCAGTAAGAGAGAGCCACAGAATGAAGGTGCCCCGCATTGACCCATTTGGCCCAATTCTGGAAAGTATCTCTTCGAGACAATTGAATGTCAGAAGGCACAAAAGCCGAAAATTGGGTGAAAACGCCTAAAGAATCCCGTAATGCGGAGATCCGGAAAATCAGATCATCCAAGGTCTGCTCTCGAAAGGTGTCGAAGGAATAGACTTGGTGGTAGCTCTCTCGCTTTTTCCGCTCGAACTCGATGAGCGCGGAGGGGTTGTACCCATATGCGCGGTTTGGATATTGGAAGTTTTCTAGGGCGATGAACATGGGTTGGTACCGAATCATAATTTCCCTGAGCAGCGAGAGAATAAAGGACTGAACCTGAGGATTACCCGGATCCAAGATGATAGGCGCAGTATGCAATTGACCAATGGAATCGTGACTGAGCCATTGGGGAGAGCGCCTTGTAACATGTAATGGGTTGAAAGGAATGTCTTCGGAGGGCCAAGCAGTAAACAGGTCAAGCATCAAAACCGTTCGGACTCCGAGGGTAGCGGCCTTCCGAAGAATATAGCCAATCGGGTCAAAATCCAAAGGGGTTGGGTGATTGATTAAAACATTGCTTCTGGGAAGTATATCTGATACATACAATGCTTCCATATATGATATGGCAGGGACATAGAGGGTATCGACCCGAAACTGGATACACATTCCCAAAACGCTGTCTATTACCTCTTCGCTGACAAGGGCGCTTTTCGGAAGGACAATGCCCAACCCTCGGGGATGTGTTTCCTGAGGGGTTGTCCATCCCAAACTGATGATCAGAATGCTCAAACACAGAATACAGAGGTTTCTTTTTTTCACAGCGGCCTCCTGTACTTGGATTTGCACTTGTGGAAATTATACCACACCATGTGTTATACTTGATAGAGGATTTTTTGGGGAGGTGCTCTATGCAAGTCAAGAAATTGATCGACGCTGACATCCCCTGTTTTTTGGACCTTGTCGCGGAGATTTTTTCTGACTATCCAATACCCATTCGCTGGACCCCTCGAGATTTTGAACATGATGTGCGAGAGAATTCATTGCGCTTGGAAGACTCTCTGGTTCTTGTTGAGGGAGAACGGATGATTGGATTTGTCTTGGTGGGTGTCCGGAAGGATCGGGCCCGAATCGATGCGATGGGCGTCCTGCCGGCCCATCGTGGGCTGGGGGCAGCGGAGGTCCTTTTGGAACAGATTGTCGACAGTTTGAGCTGGAAAAAGATCCAATCCATCACGCTGGAGGTATTGGAGCAGGAGGAACGCGCGGTTCGTTTTTACAGGAAAAAAGGGTTTTCACCCAAGCGTCTTCTGACTGCTTACTCGTTTCCCCTTCCTTATGATCGCGCCCCATTGTTCCGATTTGAGCCTTCCAAAGCGCCGGTAGTTGCTCAATGGGCGCTGCGGGCCCAGGAATTGTTTCAGCGGGCGCCAAATTGGCAAAGAGAACCCATTACGATTCAGATGTCCGAAGACCGCTATCAGATGGCTTTAATCATCCCTGCCAATCAAAAACACGGAGTGGCGGGTTATCTTGTATATGGATCCAATGATCACAATGCATTTATTGTCGATTTCTGTCTGACTGATTCCTTTTTTGATGTTCAAGAGGTCTTCAAAGACGCCCTGCTCTTTTTGCGTCATCAGACATCAAAGACTTCTGGCGTGATAACGGGTCTGCCCCAAGAAGATATCCTCACTCCGTTGATCCACAAACTAGACGCCACCCCTCTTTTTACCCAATGGGAAATGGAGTTGAGAATACGGTAACCACCTTGGATCTTTTTGATATTCTTCTCCACCATCATAAACCGCAACACTGGTGGCCGGGTGACAGCTTTTTCGAAATCATAACCGGAGCGGTGCTCACGCAGAATACCAATTGGACCAATGTTTCCCAAGCGATCGACAGACTCAAACAGGAGGCGTTGCTTGAGCCGAGAGCGATGTGGAATGCGTCTCCCGACATTGTGAAACAATGCATCACACCGGCCGGATACTATAACGTGAAATACAATCGGCTTCGGAGTTTTTTGGCATATCTCATCGGAACCGATTTGGATTTTCATGCGTTCTTTCGGACCGATTTGATTCCTCTCCGGACAAAAATCCTCGGAATTAAAGGAATTGGACCAGAGACGGCAGATTCCATCTTGTTGTATGCCTTTCATCGACCGATTTTTGTGGTGGATGCCTATACAAGAAGGATGTTCAGCCGACTGGGCCATCGATGGATAATCGACGCGCCATATGAGCAGATCCAATCCTTTTTTCATCAATCTCTGCCAAAAGAAGCGTCATTCTTCAATGAAGCCCACGCCTTGATTGTAGCTCATTCCAAAAAGGTGTGCAAAAAAACCCCTCGATGCGGACAATGTGTCTTGGTTGATCAATGCGAAAGACGGGTTGGTTCAAATGAATCCAAAGACAAGAAAGACAAGGCCGATATGCCCAAGAAAGAGAAATCATGGGGTGTCGGCATATCGAATATGAGGTGATCCAAGTGTATGTACAGTTGTTATCGACTGGGGGACCGGTTCTTGTCATCATTTTGGTTGTTGCTGCCGTGGGGTTGTTCTTCTTTTTTGAGCGCTTTATCACTTTTTCGGGCATCCGAAATTCTTTACGGAAAGGAGATACGCATAACCCGTTTGTGGCCAGGGTACAGAAAAAGCTGAATTCAGCACGGAATATGAGATCGGAAGAGCAGACGGATATTGTTGAGCTGGAAGTGGACCGCTTGTTCAAAAATATCCGGATTATTTCAACAGTTGCAACCGTGTCCCCTCTTTTGGGGCTTTTGGGTACGACCACCGGCATGATCCGGATCTTCAACACCATCGAACAAGCCCGTGAATTGCGGTATGTCAGCGAGTTAGCCGTTGGAATTGGCGAAGCGCTATATACAACCATCGGAGGGTTGATCGTAGCAATTGTATTGACCATTTTGGTCAGTGTTTTGCGGGAGATGATCTCCTCCATCCGCCATGAAGTCATAGACCAAATCACCCGTTCGGCTACACCGCAAGGAAAAGCGATGATTTAAGGCTTTCAAAGTTGTCTATTGACCAACTGAACGTTTGTATGCTATAATCTACCAGAAAAAAGCACGGGGTGAGGCCCTGTAGCTGGTATTTCAAAATGAAGGAGGTTGTTGTATGAGAAAAGTATTGGTACTCGGTATGATGGTAGCGTTGATGGCCGGTATGAGCTTGATCGCCATGGGTTTCCAAATCGGTCTGGTGACCGGTACGGTTTCCCAGAACGAAGAGGAATTCCGGGGCGGAGAATATGCAGTTGCCAAATATGGCGACATGATCATTCATGTTACCTATCCCGACAACTTCATGGTCGAGCAAGAAACCACAATGGCTCAGATCATCCAGTTTGCCTATAATCCCAACGTCAAAGCCATCGTCGTAAACCAAGCCGTACCAGGAACCGTGCCTGCCCTTCGAAGAGTCCAGGAAATGCGGCCCGACATCTTCACCATCGCCGTTTCTCCTCAGGAAGACCCCTGGATCGTTATGGACACCGTGAGCATTGCCTTGAATACCGCCGATCTCGCGCGAGGACGAACCATTCCTCAAGTGGCGAAGGCCATGGGCGCGGAAACCTTCTTGCACTACACCTTCCCTCGCCACATGTCCATCGAAATCCTGGCGCGCAGAAGAGATATCATGAGAGACACTTGTGCGGAAATAGGTCTGAAGTTTGTGGAACTTGCCGCACCAGACCCCATGGGACCTGACGGGATTCCCGGCACCCAGCAGTTCATGATGGAAGACATTCCTCGACAGATTGCCATCTATGGACCCAATACGGCCGTATTTGGCACCAACTGTGCCATGCAGGAACAAATCATTACCCAAGTCATCGCGACCGGAGCCCTATACCCAGAACAATGCTGTCCTTCTCCCGGTCACGCCTATCCCGGAGCGTTGGGGCTCGAAGTGACCGAACACATGAGGGTCGAAGCCCAAAAAGGAAACCTGGCTCCTCTTGTGGCTGCCATCGATGCGAGAGTCCGCGAATTGGGCGCCGCTGGCCGTCTGGGAACCTGGCCTGTAGCAATGCCTTACGAATTCTCCAAGGGCGCGGTTGAAGTCGCCATTGCCTTGATCGAAGGCAAAATCACGCCCGATGACATGGCAGGCGTTCGCGCGGTCATGGAAGAATCTGCCGGTGGTTATGAGCTTGCCTTTAGCCGATTCGACGAAAGTGGAGAGTACTATTTCATTGAAGTCGGTTCCATTATCTTCGGGCTTGACTAATCCTTGAACCTGAACTCTTAGCAATCCATAAAGATGTCGGGTCTCGACCCGGCATCTTTTATGATTAGGAGGGTACTATGGCGCAATACGTCCTGGAAATGGATCATATCAGCAAGTCCTACTATGGTGTGCCTGTGTTGAAAGATGTGACCATCAAGATAACTCCGGGAGAGATTCACGCGATTGCCGGAGAAAATGGGGCGGGTAAATCCACCCTGATGAACATCCTGTTCGGGATGCCCGTAATCTTCGATACCGGTGGATTTGACGGAGAAACACGAATCGATGGGAACCAAGTCAAGATTACATCTCCTCAAAAAGCCATGGGTCTGGGGATCGGAATGGTGCATCAAGAGTTCATGCTTTTACCCGGATTCTCGATTACGGAGAACATTAAATTGAATCGCGAGATAACCAAACGCAATCCGGTGAGTATGGTCTTCGGAAAATCTCTGGAATCGCTCGATTTTGGAAAAATGAACAGTGACGCTCGAAAAGCCGTGAATCAACTCGGAATGAGCTTGGATGAAACCCGGTTGGTTTCTGGACTTCCGGTTGGACATATGCAATTTGTGGAAATTGCTCGCGAAATTGACAAAGGAGATATCAAGCTACTTGTTTTCGATGAACCCACGGCTGTCCTTACCGAAAGCGAAGCGCAGATGCTTCTTAAGGCCATGAAAGATCTCACCGCCAAAGGGATTTCCTTTCTGTTCATCACCCATCGATTGGATGAAATCATGCAGGTGGCCGATCATGTTACCATCCTTCGCGACGGAGGTATGGTGGATCAAAGGCCTAAGGTCCAGATCACCATCGAAGAAATCGCTGCGGAAATGGTCGGTAGGAAGCTGGAAACAAGCGAAATCTTAAAACGGGACCACCTTTACGATGAAAAAGATATCGTTCTCGATATACGAAACCTAAAGGTAGAGATGCCGGGTGAAGAGGTTCGCGACGTATCTCTGGAAGTCCAACGGGGAGAAGTCCTTGGAATTGGTGGTTTGGCCGGGGGTGGAAAGATCGGTATCGCCAACGGTGTTATGGGTCTGTTTCCCACATCGGGTAGGGTGATGTTGGAGAACAAACCCATCGAACTGAATGAACCGATGGACCCGCTTTCCAAAGGGATTGCATTTGTATCGGAAGATCGCAGAGGCACTGGGTTGCTTTTGGAGCAGAGCATCGAGATGAACATCACTACGCCAACCATCCAGGTGCATAACCGTTTTCTCAAGAAGAACTTCCTGACTCCATGGCTTCATTTATATGACGTTGTGTCTATACGAGAACACTCGTTGAAATACATCAAGGAATTGGATATCCGATGCACCGGACCCCAGCAGATGGCGCGGCGATTGAGCGGTGGAAACCAGCAAAAAGTCTGTCTCGCTCGCGCCTTCAGCCTGGAACCGAAGATTCTTTTCGTTTCAGAACCGACACGAGGGATCGATGTGGGGGCAAAGAAGATTGTGTTGGATATCCTGGTGGAGTTGAACCGAAACCATGGAGTCACTGTGATCATGACATCAAGCGAGTTGGGAGAGCTGCGCAAGATTTGCGATCGCATCGCGATTGTATCGGAAGGGTATTTAGCGGGAATCCTTGCTCCCGATGCGCCGGATGTGGATTACGGGCTGATGATGGCCGGACAGAAAACAGAGGTGGTATGAGATGCTGCGAAAAATCACAGATTTTCTTCTGGGTCTTGGTATTCCAAGGCTAATCATCATCGCTTTTTTGGTTATCCTCTTTATCATTGCCTTTGCGACGGGATTGGCGATTCCTCCTTTGATCGGTGACTCCCTGCGGAGAATTGGAATGGCAGGGCTCTTCGGATTGGCTATGATTCCCACCGTGCGCGCGGGAATCGGACTCAATTTCGGGTTGCCACTGGGAATTTTAACGGGTCTGCTCGGAGCGTTAATCAGCATGCAACTGGATTATAAGGGGTTTCACGGTTTTTTTATGGCGATTCTTTTTGCCATTCCCATTTCCATCGTAACAGGGATCGGATACGCCAAGTTGCTTTCAAAAGTCCGTGGGCAGGAAATGATGGTTGGAACCTATATCGGGTTTTCTTCGGTCGCCTTTATGAACATCTGGTGGTTGCTTCTCCCATTCACCCATCCGGAGATGATCTGGGCGATTGGAGGATCGGGACTCCGAAGCCAACTTTCGCTACGAAATCATACCAGCCAGGTGTTGAATGATTTCTTGAAATTCGAGATCGGAGGGATGGTCGTCCCGACGGGGTTGCTTTTGTTTTTTGCCTTCTTTTGTGTTCTGATGTATTTCTTTTTTCGAACGAAAGTAGGGTTGGCCATCGATGCAACCGGCCAAAATGAAAACTATGCCATCGCGTCCGGTGTCAACACCAAGCGAATGCGAACCATCTCTGTAGTCCTCTCAAATATGCTGGCCGCGATCGGGATCATTGCGTATGCGCAGAGTTATGGTTTTCTGCAACTATATTCCGGCCCTATGCTTATGGCTTTTCCCGCTGTCGCTGCGGTACTCATCGGTGGCGCATCTTTGACAAGGGCAACCGTGACGCACGTGATCGTTGGAACGGTTTTGTTCCAAACGCTTTTGACAACATCTCTTCCAGTTACCAGCCAGCTCATCAAAGGGGATGTGACGGAAGTTGCGCGTATGATCGTCAGCAACGGGATGATTGTCTATGCTCTGACCCGACGTTCTGGAAAAGGAGGGAAATGAGATGCGCACCAAGGACATCATCCAAAAAAACGCTGTTCCGATCGTATTTACGGCTGTTTGTATCTTTCTCGTCATCTCATCACAGATGGATTTGCGATTTCTGGCTCAAGAAGTGATCACACGCCTTTCCCGAAACTCTTTTTTGGTATTGGCACTTATCATTCCTGTTATCGCTGGGCTGGGGCTGAATTTTGCGATCGTATTGGGCGCGATGGCCGGCCAAACGGCTGTGATTTTCGTAACACACTGGATGACCACTTTGGCGGGGGATAATGCGTTTCTCGCCTTTTTGAGATGGAATGCAGGGTTGGGTGGTTTCCTCTTTTCTATCATGATGGCAACCCCGATTGCCATGATCGCTGGATGGGCTGTGGGTCAAACGTTGAACCGGGCCCGTGGGCGAGAGATGATCACCGCAATGATCTTGGGATTTTTCGCAAATGGGATATATATCTTGTTTTACTTGATTCTTCTAGGGCAAGTCTTTCCAATGACCAATCCCAGAATGATGCTACCCGATGGTGTTGGGTTGCGCAACACGATCGATCTTGCGAATTTTCTCAATCGCCCCGTTCCAGTCATCCGATCAGTGGGTGGATCTTTGAACAACATCATTCAACCACGGATTGACATGATCCGCATACCCGTTGTACCCTTGTTGATTGTGGCGGCTCTTTGCTTCTTCATTTTCTTCTTTTTGCGTACAAAGATCGGCCAACAGATTCGGGCAACTGGTCAAGACATGCATATTGCAGAAGTGGCAGGCATTAAGGTGGATCGCATTCGGATCATAGCGGTCATTATGTCAACCGTCCTTGCAGCCTGGGGACAGCTCATCTTCCTTCAGGATATTGGAACCCTGAATACCTACAATTCTCACGAACAGGTGGGTATGTTTGCCATCGCTGCCTTGCTTGTTGGCGGCGCTAATACACGACGGGCTACTTTCAGTCAAGCAATTATCGGTGTCATCTTGTTTCATACCCTCTTTGTCGTGTCTCCCGTTGCAGGGCAGAAATTGTTTGGAGATTCTCAAATTGGGGAATACTTTCGATTATTCGTTTCCTACGCAGTCATCGCTTTGGCCTTGGCCCTTCATGCCTGGAAACGAAAGAAGGAATGATGATGAGTAATAATAAGTGTGTACCCACATCGCCCTTTTTTATCGCTCATCAAGAGGGCATCCAAAAAACCGTTGATGCCCTTTCTCGCGATTTTTCTTTTGTGTCAATATTCGGAACCGATTGTGAAGGCGTCAGCTATCAAGCGCAGAAAAGCGGAGTTGAAGTACGCGATAGCATGTGGACCGATCGGGGCTTTGTGGTTCGCGTTTTTCACGAAGGCCAATATTTCGAGCATTCTTTCAACCAACTATCGGTTGGCTCAGAAGATCGTCTGGTCAAAACAATCCGGGATTTGGTGATCGGATCCGCGCCGCTTCTTTCCCAAGGGTTTTCCAGTACTCAATATCCCCTTGTTCGGGAAGAACCATTGAAGGGAGAGTGGAACGCGAGCGTGGAGTCGCTCCCTGGAGATCTTTCCCCTGAAGGCAAGATTGAACGGCTGCGGGCCATTGTTCGCAAAGGATTGGAACAATCCCCAGAGGTTGTAGATGTGAAAGCGGTCTATGAAGAAGTCTTCGTCCGAAAAATGTATTGCTCTACGAAAAGAAACCTGATGCAGTCGTACCTCTGGAGCCAAGGATATGTCATCCCGATTGTCCGTCGAGGAGAGAAGACTCAGTTTGCCTACGGATCTTTTTCCGATCGTGAGGGTCCGATCCAGTTGGGAGAAATGGATTTGATGGCTCCGCAAATTATCGATGAATGTTTGATGTTGTTGGATGCGCAAAAAGTGCACCCAGGAGCATATGATGTCATTTGTTCTCCGGAAATAACGGGTTTAATCGCTCATGAAGCCTTCGGTCACGGGGTGGAAATGGATATGTTTGTGAAAGAAAGGGCCAAGGCCCGAGAATATCTGGGCAAACCGATTGCGTCTTCGATTGTGCAGATGCGCGATGGCGCGGCTGTCCATAACACAGTTTCCTCGTACTGGTTCGACGATGAGGGGGTTTTGGCATCCAACACTTTGATTATCGAAAACGGAATCCTTAAGACAGGAATCTGTGATCAGCTTTCTGCACTCCGGCTGGGTACCCAACCGACAGGAAACGGAAAACGCCAATCCTTTGCCAACAAAGCCTATACACGGATGACCAACACCTTCTTTGAACCCGGTTTGGATCATCTGGACGATATGATCCATTCCATCGAACATGGATTTCTGCTTAAGCGAATGATGAGCGGAATGGAAGATCCCAAAAATTGGGGGATCCAATGCATGGTTCTCTATGGACAAGAAATCCGAAATGGAGCCTTTACCGGGGTGATTGTCTCGCCTGTGATCATGACGGGATATGTTCCAGATCTTTTGCAGTCGATCACAATGGTCAGCGATGATTTTGAGTTATTTGGTTCTGGCGCTTGCGGAAAAGGGTATAAAGAGTTTGTGAAAAACGCGAATGGCGGACCCTATATTCGATGCAAAGCGAGGTTGGGATAATGGATGCCATCATCGCAGGCGTTAATCAGTTCCCCCAATTGAGCGGGTGGAAGCTCACTCAAACGAAGACCACTTCTCAGGAAATCTATTTGGTCCGTCAGGAGATGGATATGGCCAGAACGCAGGAGGTTCTCCAGTATCAGTTAACTGTTTACTTGCCCACTGAAACGGATGGATCTCAGCGATTGGGTTTGGCTACGGTTGTTCTCCATCCATCCATGACTGATTCCGAGATTTCTCAAAAAATCAGCCAAGCGGTCTTTGCTTCGCAGTTTATCCACAATCCCCCCTTCCCTCTGGTGAAACCGGATGGCGCGCAAACGACCAATCCTCATGCAAAAAGAGAGATGGACCTTGTCGATAAAGCGATCGCTTTAGGAAAGGCAATGACTCAAGCGGCTCCCAAAGGAAAAGGATGGCTCAATTCGGGAGAAATATTCATTCATCGGATCCAAACCCGGATTCGAAATTCCGAAGGGATTGATTGCATCGAAGAAGGAGATCATGGTTTTTTTGAGGTGATCATTACGCATCCTTCTAAGGGAGAAGAGGTGGAAATCTATAAAAGCATGAAGTTTACCGGGTTTCCTCTGAATTTTCTGAATGAATCGTTGGAAGAAAGCTACTATTTCGCTCAACAACGTTCATTGGCCCAACCCACTCCATCCAGTCGGACTCAGTTACCGGTTATTTTGGGTGGTGAAGCGGTTCCAGAGTTCTTCCATTATTATTTGGCGCACGCATCGGCCAAGATGGTTTATGAAGAGATCTCAACACAAAAACCCGGTGATTCGGTTCATGGAACACACGATATCCTCGAAGACCAAATCAGCATCCGTTTGGACCCCCATCTGGATGGAGGGGCTGGTACGGGCTTTTTTGACACAGACGGATTTCTTTGGTACCCTGCGCAGATCATCCAGAATGGCGTTCTTAAGCAGTATTGGGGAAATACGCGGTATGCGCACTATGTAGGCTGCCCACCCACCGGAGATCTTTCCAATTTTGTGGTTCAGGCAGGGAAGACAGGAATCGATGAGATGCGATCTGATCCTCACTATGAACTTGTCGCGTTCTCTTCTTTTGAGATGGAAGCTGTCACTGGCGACTTTGCTGGCGAGATCCGGCTTGGATGGTACGATGACGGGAATCAAAAGATTCCCATTACCGGGGGGAGCGTTTCCGGCAACATCCATAATGTTCAATCCCATTTGCGATTGTCCAAAGAGACAGTCCAATTGGGCAATTATCAAGGACCTTCCCGCGTTCGTATGATGGGCGCCACAATCGCTGGGTGTATGTAAGCCATTGCTCTAGACTCCTTTTAAAAAGGGTTCAATCAAAATCCCAAAAGACAGGGACAGCCGATTGGCTGTCCCTAAGCTATTGTAGAAGCGTTCCGTTTTTTTGATGACTCATGGTATAATTGTGTTTGATTGAACGAGAAAAGGGATGAAGAGTTGGCGACCCATCTTTCTTTCAGAACGAAATGAAAAGCAATCAGAAAAGGCGGAGAGACCATGGATAATTTGACGACGGAACAGAGAAATCCCAAAACCATGAATCTGGATAAAATGAGCATCCGACAGATTTTGCGTGTCATGAACGAAGAAGACACAGTTATTCCGTTGGCGATTCGGGATATGCTCACTGAGATTGAACAGGTAGTGAAAAGGGCAGTCGATTCGATGAATGAGGGGGGGAGAATCATCTATTGCGGAGCGGGAACAAGCGGGCGAATGGCAGTTATGGATGCTGTCGAAACCGTCCCAACGTTTAACGCGTCGGTGGGGCTTTTCTCTTTCATCATGGCTGGTGGGATGGCTGCCTTAACCCAATCTGTCGAAGCGGTTGAGGATAACTGGGCAGAAGGAAAAGCGGATCTTCTCACATTGAAGCCCAATGCGAACGATATGGTGATCGGGGTTACAGCAAGTGGCCGGACCCCTTATGTTGGCGGAGTTCTTGAACATGCCCGCTCTTTGGGATGTTCCACCGCGTTGATTTGCAATGTGGAAAGGCCCGAATTGGTGCGTCTGGCAGATGTGACGATCCGGTTGTTGACCGGACCGGAGGTGTTGACCGGATCAACCCGGCTAAAAGCGGGCAGCGCTCAGAAAATGGTATTGAATATGATCAGTACCGTGTCCATGATCCATATGGGAAAGGTGTACAGCAATTTGATGGTGGATGTGCAAACCTTAAACGAAAAGTTAAAGGTGCGCGCAATAAATATCGTGTGTGAAGCGACCGAAGCGGATGAAAGCACAGCGAAAAGCGAATTGGAGGCTGTCAATTGGCATTGCAAGACAGCAATTGCCAAAATTCTGCTTGGTGTCGATACCCAAGAAGCCAAGCGGAGACTGGAAACCCATAAGGGATTTATCCGCAAAGCCCTAAACAAAAAATGAACCAACGGGAACTCAATTCTGTCTTTTTGGGGGTTGATGCCGGGGGGAGCACCCTTCGCGCCGTTCTTGTTTCGCATTGTGGAACCGTGCTGAACCGGTTCGAAGTATCTGGGAACCTGAATATAACATCTGCTGGAACTACAAACATCATAACAACCTTTCAAGAATTGAGTCGACAGATTCCTCAACCAGCAGGGGTTAATGTAGCCATGGCCGGAGCGGGCCATGGGAAAGGCCGTCAAGAGCTTACTGCTGTATTGAACCAATTGTACCCCAAAGCCAAAGTGGTTGTGCGGACCGATGCAGAGGGTGCTCTTTTTGCGAATTTCCCCGATTCTTCGGGAATCCTAGTGATTTGTGGCACAGGGTCGGTTGCTTTTGGGAAGACTTCGGCTGGAACGGTATACCGCGCAGGGGGTTGGGGATTCCTTTTGGGGGATGAAGCCAGTGGATTTTGGATCGTGAAAGAGGTGATGAGGCACTATCTCCATTATTGTGATGGAATCTTTCCGTACCAATCATGCTTCTCAGTCATTCAGGAACGATTTCCGGAAAATCCCCGCGAAGCAATCGCCGCCTTCTATCTTCCTGAAAATCGAAACGATGTGGCCGCTGCGTCCCGTTGTTTGATGGATGCTTCCGACCCTTGGTTATGGTCGGTGATCGAATCGGGGTTGGAAACATTAGCATGCGGGATTCAGACTTTGGCACGAAAACTCAAAGATAAATCGCCTTCCATCGCGTGGATGGGAGGGCTATTCCATAATTCCGAATTCTTTACCCGGTTTCATGCAACGGTATCTTCTGGGATTCAGGCTCACCTGTTTGAAGGAACGAAAGATATCGCTTTAGCATTGGCGCGGGAAATCTGTCAATTGGAGAAAGAAATCCCCTAAGGCCATCCTTCGCATGAATTCGGATGAAAGGATAAAGCGATGAAAAGACGAACTCGAAGGATTCTTTGGTTTGTGTTGGCCATATGTGCAGGCGCCATTATTGTGGGTACAGTTTTTCTGGCTCAATACATCCCCTTGTTGGAAGCGTATCGGAAGACGATTGAAGAACTGGTCATAGAAGAGGTTGATCTTGCCCTTGTCCAAGATGGCACCTTTGCGGGTTCTTTCGGGGCTGGTTTTGTTGAGGCTGATGTTCGAGTATTGGTTCATGATCATCGAATCGTCAGTATTGATCTCTACCGTCATCAGCATGGCCGTG
>Ga0334887_1002665_pt1 | contig 19320 bp, 18 predicted proteins | sample GraSluR1_MG_10_FD_207217 | JGI IMG/M metagenome (GOLD analysis project Ga0334887, IMG submission 207217) | Sludge microbial communities from methane-producing bioreactor in Wageningen University, Netherlands - Granular Sludge_18_07-R1 | ecosystem: Engineered > Bioreactor > Anaerobic >...
CTTTCATCGCCTTGTATTTCGGGATGAAATCCTTGAGTATTTTATTAAACGCCGTGCCTATGTGAATATGCCCGTTCGCGTACGGCGGCCCGTCGTGGAGAACAAACGAAGGAGCTCCTTCACGTTTATTCAGCATTTTTCCGTAGATGTCCCGCTCCTTCCAGAAATCCAAAAAACCGGGTTCTCTCTTCGCGAGGTTCGCCCGCATCGGGAAGGCTGTTTCGGGAAGCGAGAGCGTGTTCTTATAGTCCGTGCTCATGCGTGTACCCCCTTGTGGAATAGGAAAACCGTCCCTGATTGTACGGGGACGGTAAGAAAACTTCTATATACTAACACATTTCCAGACAACCGCACTGCTAGCCGAGAGCTGCCTTTCGGGAGGAGAATGTCTGCAAAAAGTAGAGCAGCACCAGGACCGCTATACCGAACAGATCGCTCTGCCACCCCGGAATCAGCAGGAAAAGCGCACCTCCAAGAGCAAGCGCTCTCTTCCACATACTCAGAGCGCCTCGGAAATAGCCGACTGTGGACATTCCCAGAAGCATGACGCCGAGCATTGCGGTTCCAACGGCAAGCGCGAAGGGGACAAAGCTATAGTCCACAAGGACCAGAATCGGATTGAAGACGTAGATAAAGGGGACGATAAAACCTGCCAGAGCAAGCTTCACTGCTGTTACTCCCGTCTTCATGGGTTCCGCGCCGGCTATTCCGGCGCCGGCGTATGCGGCCAGGGCGACAGGGGGGCTGAGGTCCGCAGCTATTCCGAAGTAAAGCACGAACATATAGGCCGCCATCGGAGGGACGCCGAGCTGGAAGAGCGCCGGAGCCGCCATCGTGCTCGTGACGATGAAGTTCGCAGTCGTCGGCAGACCGGCTCCCAGAAGAATACAGGCGACCATTGTCAGAAGGAGCGTCAGGAGAAGGTTTCCTCCGGCCAATGTAACGATGGCGCTGGCGATACGCAAACCAAGTCCTGTCAGCGTCGCCGTCCCGACGATGATTCCGACGGTTGCGCAAGCGCACGCAACGCCGAGAGCCGAACGGGCGCCGCTCTCAAGAGCCGCCTGTAAGCGAGGAAGCGTCAAGCGGGTCTCCTTGTTCAACCAGGAAACGACAAAGGTAATGATGATTCCGTTATACGCCGCTTTCAGGGGAGTATACCCGCCGATGAGAAAGTAGACGATACCGACAAGCGGGATCAGCAAATGTCCCTTCTGACGAAGGAGCCGCAGCAACGGAGGAAGCTGTTCCCTCGGAAGCCCTCTGAGACCGAGGCGGGTAGCTTCCAGATGAACCTGAACGATGACGGCGAAGTAATACAGCAGCGCCGGCACGATAGCCGCCAGGGCAACCTGGATATAGGGAACGCCCATGAACTGGGCCATTATGAACGCCGCAGCGCCCATAACCGGCGGCATAATCTGTCCTCCGGTGGAAGCGACGGCCTCAACCGCTCCCGCAAAGTGCGGCTTGTACCCGACGCTTTTCATCAACGGGATGGTGAACATGCCGGTAGTACAGACGTTTGCTACGGAAGAGCCCGAAATGGACCCCATCAGGCCGGAGCTGAGCACCGCGACCTTCGCGGGACCTCCGGTAGCCCACCCGGCAAGCGCCATTGCAAGATCGATGATGAACTTGCCCATTCCGGTCTGCTCAAGCACGGAACCGAAAAGGATGAACATGAACACAAATGTCGCGGAAACGCCGAGCGGAATACCGAAAATGCCTTCGGTTCCCAGGTACATATGGTTCACTATACGGTTGATATTGAACCCCCTGTGCTGGAAGAGCGCGGGGAAATATCGCCCGTAGTAGCAATACAGCAGGAAAAAGATGGCGATGACCGGCAAAATCGGGCTCGTGACCCGCCTGGTTGCTTCCAGGAGTATCGCGACGCCTAAAAATGCGACGATCAGATCCATCGTCGTCGGCAACCCTGCACGTGTGATAAGAGAATCGAACTCAAAAACAAGATAGAGCGTCACAAATGCCCCAAGGGCGGCTAATAGGTAGTCGTACCAAGGAATTTCCGTTTTCGAAAACTTGGGGGAAAAAGGATAGAGCAAGAAGACAAGAACAAGAACAAAAGCCAAATGAATAGCTGCCTGAATAATAGCCTGCATAAGGCCAAAACCTGAAGTGTACAGATGAAACAACGACATACAGACCGCAAGCCCTGAAACAAGAATCGCCGGAAAACCCGAAAGTTTCCGGTACCTGGCCTCGGTGTCGAACTGCCGCCGAAGAGCGTCAAGATCGATTTCGTTCCGTCCGTTCACTCCGTCCTTTTCGGGAACTTCGGCCAATAAAACCACCTCCTGATCGTATTCAAAACACTCGCGATACAAGATGCTTCAATAAAGACGTTGCTTCCGCTGAAAAAAGAAGAATGTGTCCAGGGTACTCCTCAAAAAGAAGTATCTTTGACCCATCCGGCAGAACCAAAAAATTCCTGCCGTACTGGTCGTTGCCGACCCGATACCGGAAAGTCCGGACGGCAAGTCCGCCTCCTCTCAGAATCATCCATTCCGTATCCATGACGAATCGTCCGTTTGGAGGAGCTTCCGTGGGCAACCCCGCGTTATGGGAAAGAAAACGCTCCTCCCACTGACGTACTTTTCCCGAAAGAACGCGAAATTCGCTCTCCACCGGGGTCTTTTCAACCGAATGAATGAAGCTCAGCATAAAAGAATCTCCGGGAGCGACGGGGAGGACAAGAAACAGGCTTCCGTCCGAAAAGCGAATTGAAAGAGACTCGACCGGCACACACAACAAAAAAATAAGAGAAAAAAAGGCTACAAGAAGAAAACAACGTTTTCGTAAAGCATCAAGCACATTGTACACCTCTTTTTCCCGAAAACACCGAAACAAAAATGGCGAGCCTGGGCCGATTCGAACGGCCGACCTACACCTTAGGAGGGTGCCGCTCTATCCACTGAGCTACAGGCCCGTCTTCACTCCATTTTTTTACTGGAAACCGGATAAAACGATGCCGGGAAATCGCCAGCACGAGGAATAGTACCACCCTCTCCCGGATTTTTCAAGTCGAAACGCTTTCGTTTCAGGAAAATGCTTTTGACAAAAGGTAATAAACATCGCCGTGACGGGCATGCATTTCCCGGAAACACTCTCTCACTCGCAACACGTCGAGCTGCATCTGATGAAGAAGCGCGTCGGTCGATTCGAATTTGATTTCCGGGCGCAGGAGCGACTCGAGGAATACCGTCATCGTTCTTCCGTACAGCGACTCGTCCAGGTCCAGCACATACGTTTCGAAACGCGGTTTTTCCAGAGAGGGAAGGAATGTCGGGTTATATCCGATATTCAAGGCTCCCGGCCGCCATTCGTCTCCGATCAGCACGGATGCGGCGTATACTCCTCCTTGGGGAAGTATTTTTTTCTCCGGATACTCGATGTTCGCTGTGGGAAAACCCAGAGTTCGCCCTCTGCCATCTCCGGAAACAACCCTTCCCCTAAAAAAGAAGGGGTATCCGAGCAGTGTTCTGGCACGCTGGATGTTTCCGGAAATAACATGCTTTTTAATATCGCTGCTTCCGACTTTTGCTCCGTCAAGAACAAAGGAATCCACTTTTTCGAAGAGCCATCCTTTTCGTTCTGCCGCATCCCGTAAGTATGCGGCGTCGCCTTCCCGATCATGCCCGAAACGGAAATCTTCCCCGACGATAACGCCCGTCACCGGAAGGAGCGACTCCAAAAGAGCGAGAAATCCCTCCGCGGTAGTTCGGGAGAGCGCCTCGTCAAAGGGTATCTTCTCGATATGCGGAATGTTGAAAAAGCGAACGAGAAGGTCCCGTTCCTCCTCGGAAAAGAGCGAGAACACGCCTCCGCGGACAACGGAGTGCGGGTGCGGTGAAAATGTCACCACCGCCCACTCCTCGTCGGAAGGCGAAGAGCCGTAGCGCTCGGAAAGCTCCCTGGCTCGATCGAGGAGCAGCGCGTGTCCTCTATGGAATCCGTCGAAAGCGCCAAGAACGACGATCATTCGGTTTCCTCCAGATCAATATTGATTTTCGGCTTGAAGAACCCTTCCCGGAGTAGGCGTCCGTAGCTGAAAAGTGATTTTCCCAGGACCGCCGCTCCCCGGCACGGAGAAAGAAGCCCCTCATGCGCGAACCGAAGGGAGGCAAGCGGCGCAACGAGACCGTCGCGCAGACGGGACGCGTTTTCTTCATCGGCTTCATAGCAGAAGAAATTTTCCGCGAAACGAGCGAGAGGAAGAAGATGCGACCGGAGATCGGAATTTCCGTTTTGGAACTCATCAAACGAGAGAGCGTGTTCCAGGGAGAGAGTGCCCGACTTCTTTCTGACGAGTTCGAGGATATACGCCCCGCATCCGAGCGCTCTTCCTATATCGCGGACGATGCTGCGAATATACGTTCCTTTCCCGCAGAGGACGCGAATCGTGAAAACATTGCGCTTCTCTTCTCCGGGAAGGAGCGCAATGGAACGTACGAAGACGGGCCTGCTGCGAAGAGAGAGCTCCTCTCCCGAACGCGCTACGGCATGCGCTCGTCTTCCTCCGACCCGAACGGCGGAGATTCCAGGAGGCAGTTGGAGGCGAACTCCGAAAAACGACGGAAGCACAGCTTCGATACGGGGCCGTGCATCTTCCGGGACGTCTCCTTTAAAAACAGGTTCGCCGGAGTAATCGTCGGTGGAACGTTCCTCGCCGAGTACGAACGTGGCCTCATAGAGCTTCGGCAGGGACATCACGAGATCGCTCGTCCGGGTTGCTCCTCCGACAAGGAGAACGAGCAACCCTTGAGCCGTGGAATCGAGAGTGCCGCCGTGCCCTATCTTGAACTCTCTGTTCAGCCGCCTTTTAGCAATGGCGACGCAGACGGTGCTTCGTACGCCGGCCGGTTTATTCAGCAGAAGAAAGCCGCTCGTCATACCGCTCCTCCACAAGAGAACGCATATTCTCCAGAGCATCCGATAAGGGCAGAGGGAGCCTGCACCCGGCAGCCTGGGGATGGCCTCCTCCCCCGAATACGCGCGCTATTTCGGCTGCCTGAACGACGCCTCTCGACCGGAGCGATACTCGGACGCAGTCTTCGTCCTCCACGAAGAAAGCGGCAAAAGAGACATCCTTCAGAGCGAGCAGATCGTTTACAAGAAACTCTGTAGCTGATCGCTCACTGCCGGTGCGCAGAAAATCTTCGTGCCGCAACCATGTAAACGCTGCGAAGCCGCCTGCGACGAAAGCCCTGGATAAGGCGACAGCTCTCAAACGAAAGGCGGAAAGAGTGGCATTGCACCGGATGAGCTCATCCATCTTCGCCGGGGAAACGCCTCCTTCAAGCAGCTCGGCCGCAACCCTGTGAGTCCGCCCCGTTGTACACGAGAACGCGAAGTTCCCGCAGTCGGTCGCAAGCGCGGTGTACACGGCTTCCAATACCTCGATTTGCAATGGTATCCCCCACTCGCGAAGGAACAGCCAGACAATCTCGCCGGTCGAAGAGGAGGCCGGCTCCACATAGTTTTCGGTCCCGTACATTTCGTTGTCCGCGTGGTGATCTATGTTGAGCAGGCGCACGTTTCCGGGAAGAACGTCAAGATCCTCTACTGAACGAGCCCGCGTCGAAGTATCCAACGCAATAACCACGCTTTTTTCGGATAGTCGAAGCGAGGAGAGCTTCAGGTTCGGACGGAACGCAACTGAACCTGCAAGAAACAGGTAACGGGAAGGATACTCGTCCGGACCTCCCCAAACGACAGTCTTTCCGAGTTGCCGTCCGACCGTGGCGAAAGCGCTCGCGGAACCGAGCGCATCGCCATCCGGTTTGACATGAGAAAGAATAATCCATTCTGAGGCATCGGAAAGAATGCGAATGAACGCGGAAAAACCATCCGGTGAAGCATACGAAGCGTTCATTCCATCCTCCCCGTCAACGAGCCTCCGGCGATTCATCCGTGTCGAGGTCGTCTTCGGCAAGGTCGTCTTCATCTTCCACTCTACCGGCTTCATCGGTCTTCAAGGAATCCAGCAGGACATCGATGCTGCGTCCGTACTCTTCGCTGGTATCCAGAATAAAGGAGAGAGCCGGGATTTGCCGTATCGTTAAAAGCTTGCCGAGCTGGCTCCGCAAGGCGCCGGCAACCGTGCCGAGCGCTTTCCCGACTTCTTCGCGCTCGGAAGGATCGACCGCCGTAAAGTACACTTTTGCGTGTTCCAGATCACGGGAACAGTCAACGGCGGTAATGATCGCTTTCTTGGCTGTTTCGTTCTTTATGCGCAGCTCCAGCAGAAGCGAAACTTCTCTCTGAATCTGTTTGTTGATTCTCTGCATTCGAAATGTCGTCATAGCGTGTTACCTCGCGCCAGTGATATAGGATCGAGAACTCCCCGGTCTCCTCTTCGATGGTTAAAAAAGAGTACACAGCCTGGAGCCGTTCCTCCGCCATAGCAACCCCCGAAGCGGCCGCGGAAACAGCCAGAAAGACCTCGGACCAGCTTCCGTCGGGTCCGAGATCCATGGCTGAAACATTCCAACGCCGTCTGATCCTGTCGAGCAGGGATTGCGTTACCTGTCTCCGGTCCTTCATGCTCCTGCTTCCCGATATTTCGAGGGCAACAAACAGGAAACCCGAGTATGGAACGGGAACTCTTCGGTTCATTAGGAGAGATGCCTTTTCTCCTCGATGATCTCGTATGCTTCCACGATGTCGCCCTCTTCGAAGTCCTGGAAGTTGGAGAGACTGATGCCGCATTCGTACCCTGCGGCCACCTCGCGGGCATCGTCCTTGAAACGGCGCAGATTCGCAAGGGAACCATCCCAGAGGACTATCCCGTTGCGTATGAGGCGCGCTTTCGCGTTCCTGCGAATAACCCCTTCGAGCACGTAGCTTCCGGCAACATTTCCGGCCTTCGGAACGCGGATAATCTGGCGAATCTCCGCCTGGCCCAGCGTATTCTCCCGTATGGTAGGCTTCAGCATACCTTCGAGCGCGGCCTTCACGTCGTCGATGGCGTCGTAGATGATGTCGTACAAACGTACCTGGACACCCTCGGACTCGGCGACTTTCTTCGCATTTGCGTCCGGACGCACGTTAAAGCCAATGATAACGGCATTCGATGCGGAAGCGAGCATCACGTCGGACTCGGCGATTCTGCCGACTCCGCGGTGAACGATGTTAATCCCGACTTCGTTCGTCGCAAGCTTCTCCAAGGATGCGGCAAGCGCCTCGCTCGACCCTTGGACATCGCACTTCAGCAGCAGATTGAGCTGCGGAATATCGCCTTCCTTAAGCTGCGAGTACAGCTCCTCCAGCGTGAGTTTTCTAGGACCGCCCTGCTGGGAGTTGCGAACCTCCTGCTCTTTTTCACTGAGAGCGTCGCGGGCTATGCGCTCGTTCTCAACGGCTTTGAAAACTTCGCCCGGCTGGGGCACGGCGGTAAGGCCGAGAATTTCGACCGGCGTACTCGGACCCGCGCAGTCGATCGGATTCCCTTCCGCATCGATCATAGCCCTGATCTTGCCCCATGCGGTGTCGAACAGCACGATATCTCCCTTGCAGAGAGAGCCTTGCTGCACAAGAACCGTTGCGACGGGCCCTTTCCCTTTATCGAGCTTCGCTTCCACGACAACGCCTTCGGGGCGAACCGTCGGATCCGCTTGCAACTCCTCCATTTCCGAAACAAGAAGAATCATCTCAAGAAGCTGCGGAATGCCCTGTCCCGATTTCGCGGAAACCTCGACCATGATCGTGGTCCCGCCCCACTCCTCCGGCGCCAGGCCGACATCGGAAAGCTGCTGCCGCACTCTGTCGGCTTTTGCAGCAGGCTTGTCCACCTTGTTGATCGCCACGACGATGGGTACCCCGGCGGCCTTGGCATGGTTTATCGCCTCTCGCGTCTGGGGCATCACACCGTCGTCCGCGGCGACGACAAGCACGGCAACGTCGGTAGCCTGGGCTCCCCGTGCGCGCATCGAGGTGAACGCCTCGTGTCCGGGAGTATCCAGGAAAACAATTCGTCTTCCTTCGTGCATCACGATGGAGGCGCCTATGTGCTGCGTTATGCCGCCCGCCTCCCGGGCGGTGATGTTCGTCTTGCGGATGAAGTCGAGAAGCGTCGTTTTCCCGTGGTCGACATGCCCCATCACCGTAACGATCGGAGAACGAGCTTCAAGGTGATCGCCGGAAAAAGTTTTGCGCTTGATGACCGCGCAGGTCGCCGCCTCTCCCTCCTGTTTTGCGTCGTCGCAGGCAAGAGTGAGCACGGCGTCGTACGCCTCGCCGAGGACTTCCAGGCATCGTTCATCAACCGGACTGTCCGCGGGAACCATCATCCCCGCGGAGATAAGACTTTTGACGGCTTCGGCAGGAGTCACTCCCAAGAGCTCGGCCACGGCTTTTACTGTAGAGCCCTTTGACACTTCGAAAGTTTCGGTTTTCGTCACTTTTTGCTCCTCTTTCTTTGTTTTCTGGGTCCCGCCTGAAGAATTGCCCGAGAGCGCATCCTCCACAAGCTGGGCGATTTCGTTGTCGATGGAACTCATATGGCTTTTTACATCGACGCCGAGGTCGACTAGAAGATCGAGCAACTCTTTATTGCTCTTCCCCAGCATCTTAGCAAGTTCATACACACGGATTTTACTCAATTTTTTCTCCCCCTTCCGCAAGCAGTTGCAGTATTCTCTGCGCAAAACCGCTGCGTAACGGTAAAGCAACCACTTTCACATTTCTCGAACCTATTGCCGCCGACAGATCAGCCTCTGTAATTCCAGGCGGAGTCAACAAGAGACATTTTTCTGCATACCTCCCTTTTTGGAGGGATCTGTAAAAAGAAGAATCGTTTTCGGCAAAGAGCACAAGAAGAGACTCCCGCCGCACCAAAGAAGATTTTACTATATCCTGCCCGATTAGAAGAGATCCCGAACGGCGCGCAAATCCAAGAAGCGACAATAGAGCCGCGATCACCTGTTCGTTCACGACGTCTCCGCGCGCTCCTTCATTTTTTCTCGTACAACAGCGAGGATTTCCTCGTAGACCGCGTCTTCCACTTTTGATTTCAACGCCTTTGCAAGAGCGTCCTTTTTTCTCGCGGCGGCAAAACACTCCTCGGAAACGCAGACATACGCGCCGCGACCCGGCGCCTTCCCGGAAAGATCAAGCCGGACCAGGCCTTCAGGAGTCCTCACCACGCGGAGCATCTCTCGTTTCGGAGCCTCCTCGCGGCAGGCGACGCAAGTTCTTGGGCGCCGCCGTTTCAAGACGGCATCGCTTATTTGGACCCCTCCTCTTCGATAATATCCTGGAAGATATCGTGCAGCGTGGGCATTCTTTCGGGCTCAAGCGCATTGATATCTATTTTCCAGCCGGTCAGACGGGCCGCAAGGCGAACATTCTGCCCGGCCTTCCCGATAGCAAGCGAAAGTTGATCCGGTCGGGCATACACGGTAACCGCTTTTTCCTGCTCGAGGATAGGTTCGATCTTGACTATTTTCGCCGGAGAAAGCGAATTGCGAACGTACTGCAAAGGATCGCTGCTCCACACGATGACGTCCACTTTCTCGCCGCAGAGCTCTTTACTGATCGATTTGATCCTCGCGCCGTTGTTGCCGACGCAAGCGCCAACAGGATCAACATTGATATCAAGGGTCTGAACCGCGATTTTTGCCCTGGCGCCGGCTTCCCGGACGATATTCTTGATATCGATGACTCCCTCGCGAATTTCCGGAACCTCCAGCTCAAGGAGCTTTCTGAGAAGTCCCGGGTGTGTCCTCGAAACAACGATCCGAGGGCCTCGCGTCGTCTGCCGGACATCGAGCAGATACAGTTTCATCCGCTCTCCCGGGATATATTTTTCGCTTACGATTCTCTCCTCGCGGGGAAGAATCGCCTCGGTCCTGTCGTTCAGACGGATGAGCACCTGGTCGTTTTCGGATTTAAACACAACGCCGGTCACGAGATCCCCCACCCTGTCGGAGAACTCCTCGAAAATTATCTGCCGTTCCGCATCCTTGAGCCTCTGTATAATCACCTGGCGGGCCGTCTGGGCGGCTATGCGGCCGAAGTTCTCGGGATCGCGCTCTATCCTGATGTAATCGCCCTCGGCGACATCGACGAATCCTTGCGACTGCGCATCCTCAAGGGAGATCTGGACATCCGGGTTCGTCACGACGTCCACGATCTGCTTCACCTCGCAGATAGAGATATCGCCGTTCTCCGTATCGATATATACTTCGACGTCCTGATTTCCTCCCTGGAATTTTTTGTACGCCGAAATCAACGCCGCCTCAAGGCTCGACGCAATAACTTCCTGCGAGAGACCTCGTTCTTTGGTGATCTGAGCCAGAGCACGGGCGAAGTCGCGACCAAGCTGCATTTTAAGAATTCCTCCTTTTATCTTTCTTCTCCTCGAAGGCAAGATTCCCTTTAGTTATAATATCGAATGGAATACGGACAGGCGCACTCTCTTCGGGGACATCCGCATCGATTTCCAGATCGATCGAATTCTCATCGGCGCAGAGAATTCGTCCGCTGAGACTCTTCCTCCCGTGAACGGGAATACGCACCCTGATGCGCGCCTTCTTTCCGATAAAACGCATATAATCCTCCGGGGAAAAGAGGGGACGCTCAATCCCCGGAGAACTCACCTCCAGGAAAAACTTGCCCGGAATGTACTCTTCATGTTCATCGAGGAACGCACTCACCGCCTTTGAGACAATCTCGCAGTCCCTGACCTGAATGCCTCCCACGGAATCGATGAAAACCCGTAAAAAAACGGCCCTTTCTTCAGTGACGAGTACAATCCCGACACATTCATACCCAAGGCCTTCCACGATTTCCCGCAGCGGTTTCCATCCATCTTTTCTTCCTGTTTCCATACTATCGCCCCGATTCACTCTTCGTAAAAAACAAAGAGTGGGGAAAATCCCACTCTTTGCAAAAAAAATCCCGCAAAACAAGCATTATAGAGTATAGCACAAAAAAAGACTTTGCGCAGTATCACTCCGGAATTTTACAGATAAAAATCGGATACGAACCCTTCCCACCATTCTCCAAGATACGTCTCGAACTCCATGGGGTCGTCGGCGAAGAGAAGATCATCGGCCATAGCCTCCTCCATCAACTCCGGAAGAGCAAGAACCCCCGGCCAGTAAACGACGTCCTCGTATGGATTCCGCTCAAAAACCTTTGCTCCCGCCATATCGCACCCCCGTTCTCGGGAAGGGCGGACTTACAGAATCAATCCACCCAGTAATTCGGCGCTTCCTTCGTCACCACGACGTCGTGAGGGTGATTCTCCTTGACGGAGGCCGCCGTCACCTTTACAAAGCGCGCTTTCCGCTGAAGGTCGGGAACATCCCGCGCGCCGACATACCCCATACCCGAGCGCAAGCCGCCCGTCAGCTGAAAGACAACGGCGGAAAGAGAGCCTTTGTGAGCGGCCAGCCCCTCGATACCTTCCGGAACAAGTTTATCACCAACCGCGCCTTCCTGGAAGTAGCGATCCTTGCTGCACCCCTCCTTCATCGCGCCGAGCGAGCCCATGCCGCGGTAACTTTTATAGGAACGCCCTCTGTAGATGATGGGTTCTCCCGGGCTCTCCTCGGTACCGGCAAAAAGAGAACCGATCATTACGGAATCGGCGCCTGCCGCGATGGCTTTCACAATATCTCCGGAGTAGCGGATGCCGCCGTCCGCAATGACGGTCTTTCCTCGGGCGTGCGCGGCCTGGGCGACGTTATAAATCGCTCCCAGCTGAGGCACGCCGATGCCCGCGATGATTCGCGTCGTGCAGATGCTCCCGGGGCCGACGCCGACCTTGACCGCGTCCGCGCCTGCGTCGATAAGGGCGTCGGCTGCGGCTGCGGTGGCGATGTTTCCTCCGATAATCGTCATTTCCGGGTACGCTTCCCGAAGGTTCTTCACTGAATCGAGCACTTTTTTCGCATGTCCGTGCGCCGTATCGACGACGAGCAGGTCAACGCCGCTCTTCACGAGAGCGGCCGCCCGTTCGAAGAGATCCGAGCCGACTCCGACGGCCGCGCCGACCCGAAGACGGCCTCCGTCGTCTTTCGCCGCGTTCGGAAAGTCTTTCGCCTTCTGGATATCCTTTATCGTGATAAGGCCTTTCAGAATGCCGTTCTCATCCACAATAGGGAGCTTCTCGATCTTGTACTTCATCAGAATTGACTGGGCGCCCTCCAGCGTAGTGCCTTCCGATGCGGTCACAAGATTGTCCTTCGTCATGATCCTGCTGATAGGCTGGTTGAAATTCTCGACAAAACGCAGATCCCTGTTGGTGATGATGCCGACAAGCCGTTTTTTCGTATCCACAATGGGAACGCCGGAGATATGATAATGTTCCATAAGAGCGATCGCCTCGCTCACCATGTCCTCGGGATGAAGGAAAAAAGGGTCGACGATCACGCCGGATTCAGAGCGCTTGACAACGTCGACTTCCTTGGCCTGCTTCTCCAGCGGCATATTCCGGTGGATAATGCCTATCCCGCCTTCACGCGCCATCGCAATGGCTAGACGAGCCTCCGTCACAGTATCCATCGCGGAACTGCACAGCGGAATGTTCAGAAGAATCGATTCGGTCAGCTTCGTCTTTATAGAAACATCGGATGGCAAAACTTCACTGAACGCCGGTTCGAGAAGAACGTCGTCGAATGTGAATCCCTCGTAGGGGACGAACTTGGACTCCAAACTCATTACGGTACCTCCCTGCCCGTTAGGGACTCGAAAAAGATTTTAAAGGATTGTAGGGCTTTCCGGAAAAAGAAGCAACTCCCCTTACGATAAAAAACAACAAAAAAACCTCATGCTCAAACAATGTCAAGAGGCTTCCAGAGCGTCGCGTTCGAAAAACAGACGATGCAGTGCGAATGCCCGACCGGTCCCACATGTTCGCCGGATTTCACTTTGAGGTGCACCCTGCCCCGCCACGTTTCGGGGAGAACTTCTTCCATTTTCGAGACCATCGGAGGGAGAAACGCTGCGAGTTTCGGCTCCTGAGCGCACACGACACTGTCGCTCCACTCAAGGCTCCATCCTGATTCCGTCACTCTTTTTGCGGTATCCGCAAGCAGGCGGATACTCGATATATTTTTAAAAGCGGGATTCCCCGCGGGGTAAAGCGTTCCGATATCGCCCAACCCGGCGGCCCCCAGCAATGCGTCGCAGACGGCATGCACCAACACGTCGCCGTCGGAATACCCCGCGAAACCAAGAGGGAAATCCGGAAAAGCGACACCGCCGAGAATGAACCTTCTGCCGGGAACAAGAGGGTGCACATCATACCCTGTTCCGGTACGGAAAGTGCGCTGCACATACAGTTCCGCCAGAGAGAAGTCCTCCTCCCATGTTATCTTAATATTTCCGCGTTCTCCCCTGACTGATCGGAGAGGATACCCGGCGGCGGTCCATGCCTCCGCCTCGTCCTTAGCTCCGCCTCCATGCGTTGCAAGCACGGAGAGCAACTTCTCCCGGTGAAAGGCCTGCGGAGTTTGCGTAAGCCAGAGCCCTTCCCTCGGAAACGGCGAAAAAGCTCCGTCCTCGCCCGTCTTTTTCAGGGCATCGGATACCGGAAGCAGAGGAACCACTCCGTACTCGTCCGTAAGCGAGTCAACGAGCCTTTCAACAAGAGCGCAGGAGAGGAACGGCCGCGCGCCGTCGTGGACGAGCACATATTCCCGGGATGCTGCGCGGACACCTCTCAGGACGGAATCCTGACGTTCAGCGCCTCCCGGCACAACGGAGAACGGGATTTCCCATCCGGGCGTCTCCTTCCGTACCCGCTCTACCGCGCTCTCAGGAACGACGAGGATACATTCGTCAACCAAATTTTTTTTGAAGAGGCGTTCTCCGGCGGAAGCGCTCCACTTCCACAGGGGAACACCGGCAAGCGGACGGAACTGCTTTGCGGTTCCACCAGCGCCTCCCGCCCGCTCTCCTTTGCCCGCCGCAACGATAACGAGCGCAGTTTCTTTCACGACGCGCGGACTTCCCTTCGGATTCTCCCGAACACCATCCTGCCCGCGGACGTTTGGAGCATGGAAGTGACGACTACTTCAACCCGTTTCCCGATATAGTTTTCACCATCCTCGACGACGAACATCGTCCCGTCGTCGAGGTAGCCGACCCCTTGATGAGGTTCTTTCCCCTCACGGATGATATCGATGATGATGGTCTCGCCGGGAAGCAGCATCGGTTTGAGCGCATTCGCCAGATCGTTGACGTTCAACACACGAATCCCCTGGATCTGCGCCAGCTTGTTCAGGTTGTAATCGGTCGTCAGAATCTGTCCGCCTATCTTCTCGGCAAGGACAACCAGGGCGCTGTCGACGGAATCCGCTTTCAGATGCTTCAAGGAAGCGTCGACGATCTCGATCTGAAGGTCGGAAAGACGCTGCAATTCGTTGACGACGTCGAGCCCTCTCCTCCCCCTTGTTCTTCGCGCGGGGTCGGTCGAATCGGCCACGGCCTGCAACTCGTGAAGAACAAATTGCGGGATGAGGATAATCCCCTCCAAGAAGCCGGTACGGGCAACATCGAGAATACGCCCGTCGATGATCACGCTCGTATCCAGGATTTTCTTAGGGACCTCCCAGGGCTGTTCTTCCGCGGAAAAAACCTCATCATCCCGATGGGGCTGCTCCTTGATCATGGAGAGACGTTCTTTCAGGGTTCGAATCGGACCGAACACATTGCGAAGCTCGCTTTGACGCTTCAGTAATATCCGAGCGCCAAGATAGGCCAGAACGACGTTCAACACAACGGCCATATAGCTTCCGAAGGGAAGATCGGAAAATGGAAGCGCAAGAAGATTCGCGATGAGCAATCCGATGATCATGCCGACGGTAGCCGAGGTAATTTCCGACCAGCTTGTATTTTTCAGATGCGACTCGATGAAAGAACCCATTGAACCAAGAACCCCGAGGAAAAGAGGAGCGGTCATCAAACCAATAAAAGCGAATAAAACCACAGAAAAAATCGTCATCAGAATCTTGCCGGGCATCCAGAGGGGGAGCCACTCTTTCCACGCGGCAAACCATTCGGCGGGAATAATGGGGAAAATCAACTGAGCTACCTGGGCGCCGATCATGCCGCCGATAAGTATCATGAGCCCTGAGAAAATCAACTGGACGATTTTCCCGAAACCTTCCGTCATGCTTTCACCTCGCTTTTTTGACAAATACGTCAAGAGCTTAAACTTTTTCACAGCATATCTCCTTTAAAAAAAATCGATCAGGAAGATCGCCTGACTCGCACACGGGAATCCATAGCCGCCTGCAACGTTGTCCGGTCGGCGAACTCGATGCTGCCTCCAACCGGAAGCCCGTACGCTATCCTGGAAATCGCGACATCGTTACCGTCAAGATATTCCACAAGAGCATGGTATGTCAGGTCGCCTTCTATGCGCGGATTTGTGGCGATGATCACCTCCTCGATACCATCGTTCTCGATGTGTTCCTTCAAGCCTGCCAGGACTCGCTCGTCGAGCATCTCGCCATCCAGAGGAGAGACCCTCCCTCCCAGCACATGATATACTCCGGCGAAGACCCCGGCGTGTTCTATGCTGAAAAGATCCTCGACGGTCTCCACCACGCAGAGCAAACGGTGGTCCCGAAGAGGGTCGGAGCAGATCGAACACGGATCGTCGTCCGTTATGTTTCCGCAGACGGAACAAGCATGCACGCGCTCCTTCAGCGCGACAAGGAAACGGGCCAGCTCGTCCGCGAAAGAAGGCGGCTGCTGCAGTACGAAAAAAGCCATTCGCCGGGCGCTTTTTGCTCCGACACCCGGCATTTTGCGAAACAACGATGCAAGTTTTTCGAAGGAATCGGGAAGCGCCACGGAAAAACCTGCGCGCTCTAGAACAGACCGGGCATACCAAGGCCGCCCGTAAGCTGGCTCATCCTGCTGTTCGCAAGTTCCTTGCTTTTGCGGAGCGCGTCGTTCACGGCGGCAAGAACAAGATCCTCCAGCATCTCCACGTCATCCCCCGCAACCTCGGGCTCGATCCTGACCGCGACCACATCGCCCTGCCCGTTGGCGGTCACGGTGACCATACCGCCCCCGGCGCTCCCTTCAACCTGTTCTCCGGCGAGGTCCTCCTGGATCTTCGCCATCTGCGCCTGCATCTTCTGCGCCTGTTTCATTATTTTCTCCATATTCATATCAAAAGCACAACTCCTTTTCCAGTTTTCATTTCTTAATGATGGTACTCTACGCCGCGAATCAGAGTAAACGCACGATAGAGCTGTTCCATGAGAAAAACGAGGCACAGCTCGTGCGGCATCGTCATCGGCGAGAGAGAAAGCGAAAAGTCGCTCCGACGCCGAACATCCTCCGAAAGGCCGAACGCGCCTCCTATCGCCAGAACAACTCTTCCCGGCGTTCGCTCAACGCTAGTTTGCACCCATTCGGCAAACTCTCGGCTGTCGAAGCATTTCCCCCGCTCTTCAAGCGTTACCAGAAAATCTCTCTCGCGAAGGTTCTTTAAAAGGCCGACTCCCTCGCGCTCCACTTTCTTCGAAGGGAGCGGGTCCTTTGCTTCGGGCACGCTTTCAAGCAGAACAGGAACAAAAGACCGAAGACGTTTAAAGTAGTGTTCCGCGAGCGAAACAACATGAACATCTTTCGTTTTTCCAACACTAAGGATAATGATTTTCATAGTATATGTCCAGCATGTTTCTCGTATTTTCTCTTTGTCGATCGATCCCGTGAATCGGACAACAAAAAACGCGCCCCTCCGTCTTCGCAGAAAACATCAGGGCGCACATAATGCAGAGGTAGCCAATTTTTCAGAAGGAGTTTCATTACACCGTTCGTCTTCCTCGTGAACGGTAAAGACCTGCTTTCGTCAGAAGGACTTTTATTACAAACACAAAAAGGTCGAGATCCCTTTTCCATCTCCAAGGCTCCTGAAGAAGACGGTAGAACCATTCAAGCCCGATTTTCTGAAGAAGCTCGGGAGCTCGTTTCAGAGTGCCCGACACCACGTCGAAAGCACCGCCGACACCGACTGCAAGAAGATCTCCCAGTCTTTCGGCGTTTTCGGTTACCCATATTTCCTGCTTGGGAATACCCATAGCAACAAAAAGGATTTTCGCGCCGCTCTCTCGTATCTCATCGACCACGGAAGCGTCGCCCTCGTCAAAATATCCATCGCGGAAACCGGCAACAGTGAGATCGGGAAATCGGCGCTGCAACTCGAACGCCGCTTTCTCCACAATCGAAGGCTTCGATCCGAGAAGATACACCGGCCACCCTTCGGCGGCGGCCATACGAGCAAGTCCGATCATGTAATCTATTCCGGTCACTCTCTCCTGCACGGGCGCGCCGAGCAGCTTGAGCGCCCAAACAAGTCCGGCGCCGTCGGCCAAGGTTAAAAACGAACCGTCCAAGGCGCTTGCATACTTGTCGTTCTTTTCCGCCTCCATAACGGCAAGGGCGTTCACAGTCGCGACAAGACGGGCTCCGCTCCTTGAGGCAAGGGCGCCGCGGGCTTTGGCAAGCGCGTAGTTCATCGAGACGTTATCGATCGTAGTCCGCCAAATGGAAGGTCTCTGGGGCATTTCCACATTCTCCTTCATATTGCGTATGGCCGGAGCCAAAGTGATACCGGCGAAAAGAATGGCGAGGCTCACAACAAGCATCATGGAGAGAGGATGCCCAAGCTGGGAAATGGCGACCGCAGACCCGCCGAGGGCGCACAGCGACGTGATGAAACGCACGGCGCTGGGATGATCCAGCCCCTTTCCTATGAGCTTGCTGTACAGTACCGCCGCGTTCGGCGACTTCGAGGAGAAGGCGCGGTTCATAAAATTCAGCGACGCCTCCATGATGGGGATCGCGAAAAGGCCGAGAGGGAGCACCATAAGGGTACCGAAGGTAATGCCTTTGCTCACTCCGAGAACGGAAGTCCCTGCGACCAAAACGCCCCACATCGCGGCGAGCGCCTCTCCCATCCTTCGGTACATGTGTCCGTGGCGGCTCCAGAAGACTCCCAAAAAGAGCAAGCCGGACAGGGACATGAAAAAAGCCTCCTGCAAACTCTGGCCCGAAAAGACCGTCGCAGTCAGCAGAAGAGAGAAGGAAACGGCGAGCAGATGCCCCGCCATACCCGGAATATTGTCCAACTCCTGAAGCAGCACAGGGAAGGCGGCAATCCAGAGGGCGGTTATCAGCACGGAAACTTCGACCGGCAGAAAGTGATACTGCCCGGCGGGCAATCCAATGAAACCGATGCGAGGTCCGAAAAGAGCAAAAATAAAACCGATAAGCAGGTAGACCGGCTTCCAGAGCGCATTCGGATACACATGCTGCACCATGCCGAATACCGCCGCAAGCATCGCCATTCCGACGATGAAACGCGAGGACGGCCCCCCGACGCACAAAGCGGCAAGAATCCAGGCCGCGATAAGGGTCAGGTCGCGAAAATAGTTGTATTGCGTCTTGTCCATGCTGCGTCTGCAGGCGCGCTGTGCGAAAAAGCAGAGCACCGTAAGAGGAAGCACGCATAGAAGTATGTCGCTTACGTACATTTCCGCGTGAAAAATAACCCTTTCCCTCCCCTGCAAAAAAGTCTTTTATGATTGTACCAGCTACCGGTGTATTTTTCCACCAGTCTTCCGCGATGTTACCGGATTTCCTCCACGCCGCCCATATACGGCGCAAGCGCCTTCGGAACCGCCACGGAACCGTCCTCGCGCTGGTAATTCTCCAGAACGGCGATGAGCGTCCGTCCCACCGCGATGCCGGACCCGTTGAGCGTATGGACGAACTGCGGTTTGCCCCCGCCCTTCGGACGGTAGCGCGTATTCATTCTTCTGGCCTGGAAGTCCTCGCAATTGCTGCACGAACTGATCTCCCGGTACTTATCCTGTGAGGGCAGCCACACTTCGATGTCGTACGTCTTGCTTGAGCCGAACCCCATATCGCCCGTGCAGAGGCAGACCGTCCTGTGCGGAATTTCGAGAAGACGGAGCACCTCTTCCGCGTTGTCGGTCAGCATCTCCAGCTCTTCGTAACTTCTCTCGGGCGTGCTGATCTTTACCATCTCGACCTTGTCGAACTGGTGCTGCCGAAGCATGCCCCGCACATCGCGCCCGTACGCTCCGGCCTCTCTGCGGAAACACGGCGTATAGGCCGTGCAGTAAAACGGAAGCTGCTCCTCCTCCAGTATCTCGCCTGCGAAGAGGTTGGTGAGGGGGACCTCCGCGGTCGGGATCAGCCAGAGATCGTCGTTCTCGCACTTGTAGAGGTCGTCGGCGAACTTCGGGAGCTGCCCCGTACCCTGCATCGTTTTGCTGCTCACCATAAAGGGCGGTTGCA
>Ga0334887_1002670_pt1 | contig 19286 bp, 15 predicted proteins | sample GraSluR1_MG_10_FD_207217 | JGI IMG/M metagenome (GOLD analysis project Ga0334887, IMG submission 207217) | Sludge microbial communities from methane-producing bioreactor in Wageningen University, Netherlands - Granular Sludge_18_07-R1 | ecosystem: Engineered > Bioreactor > Anaerobic >...
AGCCGGGGTACCGCCACATGGAGATCCACCCGGTCGAGAATGGGCCCGGAAAGACGCTTGGCATAACGGCGACGTTCCGAAGAGGAGCAGCGACAGGGAACCTTGGGATCCCCGTAATAGCCGCAGGCACAGGGATTGGCGGCACAGACCAGAAGCACCCGGGAGGGATAGGTGACACTTCCGGAAGCCCGGTTTACCGCAATGCACCCGTCCTCCAGAGGCTGCCGCATGGCCTCCAGAAGCTCCCGCCGGAATTCGGGCATTTCATCGAGAAAAAGCACCCCCCGATGGGCCAAGCTGATCTCTCCCGGCTGCATTCGGGAGCCTCTGTGACTTTCAACAATAAATGAGACTGTACACAGTCGGGACCCCTTGCAAATTCTAGATCCTTGTTTTATAATACAGGAATAAATGAGACAAAATTACCAGCTATAAGTGAGACAAAACCCGAATTTACCAGCTAAAAGTGAGACAACCTCGGAGGAGCTATGATTAACTCGACTCGCCGCATCGGACCAACCCGGAGGAGCATTTCGGGAATATACGCTTTTCGGGGAGGCAGGGGCATTCCCTTTGAATCCTCCCTTGAAAGAGACTTTCTCATTACCACAGGATTCCTTGCCGACGTGACGGACATCGTATCCCAGCCTGTCTCCCTTCCCTTTGCGGATCAATCTGGCAGGGAATACACCTATACCCCGGACTTCCTCGTCTTCTACCGGGAAAGACCTCCCCTGCTGGTGGAAGTCAAGCCTGAAAAGGAATGGAAAGCGCACTGGCGCAAATGGTCGTTCAAGTGGAAAACAGCCATAAGGTACGCCGGAAGCCAGGGATGGACATTTCGCATCTACGACGAAAACAGGATCCGCAACGGCACGCTTGAAAACATCCGCTCCCTTGCCCCCTACAAGCGGATCCGGGAAGATAAGAACCTCTCTTCGGAAATCCTCAGGATGGCAACCCCCGTCTCTTCAATAGAAGACATCCTTTCGTCCATCCCGGGGGAAGAGGAAAAAACCATGGCCCACATACGGCATCTCCTTGCCGTAAGAACTCTGGACTGCCACATAGCAAAGCCTCTTGCAAGGAACTCCGCAGTATGGAGGAACCCCTATGAGTGAAAAACAAAAGGGGATCAGCCCTTCAAAAACCCTGATCAATATACAAACAGGATCAATTGTCCGCAAGGGGAAATCTTTATTCCGCATCAAAGAGATCCTTGATTTCGACACGGTCATAGGGGAGAAAATCTCCCAGGGAGGGGAATACAGGCTGCTCCTTCGGGATCTCCGCTCCCCTGAAAAGGAATCGGATCATGGGGACTCCTCTCCTGCGGAAGACCTGAAAAACTTCTCCGAAGAGGAATGGGAAGCTGCCCGAAAACGCTACAAAATCATAGAACCGCTTCTCCGGAAAAGCGTTCTGGGAAGACCCGAAGCGCAAGCGTGCGCTGAAAAAGCGGGAGTCTCCACCGCCACCATCTACCGGTGGGTTGAAAAATACAAAAAGCACGGGGTGCTCTCCGCTCTGGTTCCCCGGAAAAAAGGAACGAAAAAGGGGACCGTCAGAATAACCCCGGAACAGGAAGAAATCATCGAAGAAGTCATCCGAGACTTTTACCTGAAATCCCAGCGTCCCACCCAGCAAAGCACCGTCACGGAAGTCAGGAGGGTCTGCTATGAACGAGGGGTGGCTCCGCCCAGCGGGGGAACCGTGCGCCTCCGCATATCCAGAATCCCCGAACGCCTCCATCTCCGCTCAAGAGGATACAAGGAGAAGGCGAAAAACGCATACGTCCCCGTACCGGGACACTTCCCCAACGCAGAATACCCGCTTGCAGTAATCCAGATCGACCACACCCCTGCGGACATCCTCCTGGTGGACGATGAACACCGCAAAACCATAGGGAGACCCTACCTCACCCTTGCCATGGACATCTGCACCCGCATGATCACGGGATACTACCTCTCCCTGGACGAACCCTCTGCCACCTCCGTAGCCATGTGCCTCGCCCTCTCCATGCTCCCGAAGGAGGAATGGCTCATACGCCACGAAATCGAAGAGTCCTGGCCCGTATGGGGCATCCCGGAAACAATCCACGTGGACAACGGAGCGGACTTCAGATCCGCAGCCTTCGAAAAATCCTGCGCCCAGTACGGAATAAACGTGGAGCACCGCCCGGTGAAACGCCCACACTTCGGAGGACACATAGAACGCATTCTGGGAACGGCTCTCCAGGAGATGCACAATCTTCCCGGAACCACCTTCTCCTCCATCAAAGACCGGGAAGGCTACGACTCGGAAAAACACGCCGCCATGACCTTCTCGGAATTCGAGAAGTGGTTTGTCACCTGGATATGTTCGGTCTACCACAAGAGGAAGCACAGCGAAATCGGCATGTCCCCCTTCGAGAAATGGCACATTGAACTTCTCGGCAATGAGAAATATCCGGGAAGGGGGCTCCCCCCCGTACCGGAAGATCCTCTGGGAATCCTGCTGGACTTCCTCCCCTTCTACGAACGCACCGTACAGCCGAACGGCGTGACCATAGGCAACTGGCTTTACTACGGGATGGAACTCAACCCCTGGATCAACAAAAAGGATCCCGAAACGGGAAAGAAACAGAGGTTCATCTTCAGACAGGATCCAAGAGATATCAGCGTGGTGTGGTTCTTCGACCCGGAGGAGAAAAAATACTTCCCCATTCCCTTTGCGGACAGAAGACAGCCCTCTCTCAGCAAATGGGAAGACCGGGAGATCCGGGCTATGCTGAAAGCCCAGGGGATAACCTCCCCCACGGAAAACGATGTATTGAGAGGGCTTTCGGAACTTCGGGCTCAAGTGGAAACCTCTGCGGAAAAGACTAAAAAAGCCCGGAAAAAAGCCCAGAAACACAAGGAGCACAGCAAAAAAAACACCCCCGCAGTACCTGCAAAGACGGACGCACAAGAGCAGAAAGGGACAGGGGGGTTCCTCCCTGAAGACGAAATCGACATTTTTGGAGAGATATCATGAATACTTTCGAACACATTTTTCCGGAATTCCGCCATGTCATGGCACTGTCGGATGCCGAAAGGATCCGCTTCATGGAAACCCCCAGATGGATCGGGTATCCCAAGGCTCAGAGCGTCCTTCAGACACTCGAAAAACTCTTCAACAGCTCCTCCGAAGAAAAAAGAAAGCGGAACCTCCTTCTCATCGGAGACCCCGCCAACGGCAAAACCACCCTGATAAAACGCTTCTACGAGAAGCATGGACAGGGATACGTGGAGGAGAACTCCACCCCGATCAAACCGGTCATCCTTGCGGAATCCCCTCCCAAGGCAAGCGAAAAGGAACTTTACTACCATATCCTGGAACGCTTTTTCGCCCCCTACCGCTTCGGGGATCCCACCGCCAAACTGCGCCGCCAGGTGGTGCATCTTTTTCATGCCTGCAAGGTCCGCATGCTCATCATCGACGAATTCCATTCCCTTCTCGAGGGAACCGCAAGACAGCAGAGAGAAGTCATGAACTGTGTGAAGTTTCTCTGCAACGAGCTAAAGGTTCCTATTGTGGCGGTGGGTACGAGAAACGTGATCCATGCCCTTCATACGGATCCCCAGCATGCAAGCCGCTTCGACACCGCCACCCTTCCCCTCTGGGAGGCTGGAAAAGAGTTCCAGAGCCTTCTCAAGGGGTTTGAAACGGTTCTGCCCCTGAAAAAACCCTCGGGACTTTCCGCTCCCGAATCCGCTTCCCTCCTCCATACCATCTCGGGAGGGAACATAGGAGATCTCCATACTGTTCTTGTAGAGTGCGCTGAAGAGGCCATTCTGACGGGAGAGGAGCGCATTACTCTGGAGATTATCAAGGGAAAGAGGAAATGGCAGCGCCTTTCCAATGGCATCCGGGAACTGCCCCTTTAAATCCTCGGTGGGTTCTTCACACGCCCCTTCTTCCGGACGAGCTTCTTTCGTCCTGGCTTGTCCGGGCTGCCCTGGCACAGGGGTGCGATCCCCTGGTGCTCACGGGGTGCGTATGGCCTGGATGGAGAATCTGGACGGGAGATCCCGACAGGAAGCTTTCTCCGAAGCAGAGCCATGCGCTTGCCGAGGTGTCGGGGATTCCCGCCGCCTCCTTTCAAGCCGCCTTTCTTGAGAATGTCGCAGGAGCCACAACGAGGGGCAGTCTTGAGAAAAAGCAGATATGGCCCTGGATACTGGTTCTTGGCATGAGAAACAGGAAATGGCGGGGAGGGCTCCAATACTGCCCCCTGTGCCTCCGGGAGCATCCTTCCTTCTACCGGATCCCCTGGAGGCTGGCATGGCATACGGTCTGTGCGGAGCACCGCATCCGTCTTCTCGATAGATGCCCCGACTGCCATGCTCCGGTGGAACCGCATCGGCTTTCCCCGGAGGACAGCATAACCCGGTGTGCGAGGTGCGGCTTCTCCCTGGAAGAAGCTCCGGTTCTCCCGGGCAGAGAGATGGCCCTGGCGTTTCAGAACCGGGGAGATACGGCAGCTCTCTCAGGTACGGGGTTTTTCGGAGAGGAGGAACTTCCCGGCTTTGCGTGGTTTGACCTTTCCAGAATCCTCATCAATCTCATGAGAAGGGCTTCAAAAAGGCCCTCAAGCGGAATTGCGGATATGCTCCGCATCCTCGGGATCCCTGCGGAAGACCTCAAGACCCCCTCCACGGGGCTCCCCTGGGAGTATCTTTCCACGGAGGAACGGGAGTCTTTTGGAGAAGCGGCGGGGATAATCCTGAATTCCGGCCCCGGAGCATTTCTTGAGGCGGCCAAGAAGAGCGGTGTTAGTGCAAAGTCCCTCTGGGATTTCCGGGAGCGTCCTCCCCGGATCCTGCTGGATCTTGCGGAGGCTCTGCCAAAACCCGTGAGGACGAAAAGAAAGAGTCCTTCCGGAGAAAAGACTCCCCGTTCCCGCAGGAGCGTGGAAAGGATGCTTGCCCGGCTGGAGAGAAAGGCGAAAAACACATGAGCGAAGCGGAGGTTCCGTACTGCGACGAATGCGGCAGGGTGATGAAGAAGATTTTCCGGAGATACCGGGGAATCCGGTACTGTGCGGCCTGTTACACCCGTCTTTTCAAGAAGCGTCTTTGTCCGAAATGCGGCAATCTGGCACGCCTTTTCGTGAAGGATCCCAAGGCGATCTGTCTTTCCTGCGAGAGGAATGCCCCCTGCATCCGCTGCGGCAGAGAGGGCCGTCCCCTGGGAAAGATGACTCCTGACGGTCCCGTCTGCAATAGCTGTTATTCCTGGTTCCGGGAGGAGAAACCCTGCGCTTTCTGCGGCACCCTTTCGAAGAGGCTTTCCAGCTACCCCTCCATCGGGATAGATGTTCTTATATGCGAGAATTGTGCTTCTCCTCTGCTGGGAAAAGGGACATGTCAGGCATGTCATCGCCATCGGAAGCTCCACGATGCTCCTGACGGGCGGCGGTTGTGCCGCCGCTGTCTGGAGGAGGAGGATTCTCCCTGTACGGTCTGCGGGAAGATGATTCCTGCGGGACGCAACGGCAAGTGTGAGGAGTGCGGTTTCCGGGAAGGATTTTTGCGGAGAGTTGCCTTTAACAGGGCGGCTTTTGCAACGGAGCGCTTTGCCTCCCTCTATGAGGAGTTCGGAAAGTGGCTTGATGCGGAGGTGGGAGCGCATAAGGCATTTCTCTGGATCAATAAGTTCCTCTCCTTTTTCACGGAGATGGAGAACCTTTGGAAGGATATCCCTCCCTACGAGGATCTTCTTTCTCATTTCGGTGCGGAGGGGCTTCGGAGAGTGCGGCTTCCCATGCGCTGGCTCAGGGATACCCGTGGAATTACGGCGGACTCCAGGATCCGGGAGAGGGATTCCGAGAGACGGCGCATTGAGGCTCTTCTTTCAACTTTTCCTGAGGGCATGGCGAACATTCTCCTGAAGGATTACGGGGAGTTTCTTCTGGATAAGATGGCACGGGATAAGCTGAAGATCCGCTCGCTCCGCTTTGCCCTCTCCACCGCCGCAGGGTTTCTCCGATCCATGGAAAGAGACGGGCTCCCCGAGCAGGAGGATGTGAACGGATATCTGCTTGAGAAGCCGGGGCAGCGGAGTTCTTTATCGGGATTCATTCATTTCGTCAATAAAAAACATTCTCTTTATCTTGAAGTTTTGGTAGACTATGACCGGGTGGAACGGGCACGGAAGCGGAGAGCAGAGAGAAAGATGCTTTCGCTGATGCGCAATCCCCCGGGTGAAGGAAGTTCCCGGAAAGATTACGAGAATTTTGAGAATGACTGGGTGCTTGCCGGGCTTGCCTATTTTCACGGGGTTGGTGCGGGAACGGCAAAGAAGGAAATCCTGAAGAACACGTCGGTGAATGCAGACGGAAGTTTTACGGTGGGGATGCAGGGGAGAAAGTATTGGGTTCCGGGTTGCAGAGACATGTAAAAAATAAATTTAACGAGAGGGTCTGAACTTGAAGCTTACAGAATGGCTTGAAGAACTGAATAAAGAATTCCAGAAAGATGACATTAAGCAACGTGACCGTCCCTGGAAAGCCATACATCAATATGCCAGAGATTTTCGTGTTCCTGTTACTTTCCCTTCTGACATAACAGAAAAAATATTGGAATATTTCAATTCTCGCTCAAAGCCTGGAACATTCGAATCTGGGAGTTTGTACGAATCCGTTTATTTTTACGACTCTCAGTTCTGGCCTGTTTCAATTCCTGTTTTCTATGGAAAAGTAAAATTAGACGCTTTTCAAAGTCTTTATTCAATGCCTCCGGGACTCAGGAGGGAAATGATTTCTGACGAAAAAAAGGTTTTGGATTACAGAACTTTCTGGTGTGACTGTTTCAACTACGCACTAGGCATAGAAGATATCAGGAAAGATCCTGAGGCAACCCTTTTTGGCAAAGAATTGCTTCTGGCAGGAGATCAAAAATTGCGAAACGCAGCACTCATACTAAGCCAATCAATTCCTGGCACACAGGCAATTTTCGAATGCAGAATGGCTGTTGAGATGTTTTTTAAAGCGTGTATTGCTATGAATAAAGAATTAACTGATCAGGGAGCGAAACACATAGGCCATGATTTGGGAAAGGGCTTGATCGAATTTCTTAAAATACTCGAAAAGCCTTCCTGGGAAAAACTCCTAAGGGATAGGCTTTCCGTTTTTCCACAAATACATGACCGTTATAAACCGCAAGCAACATCCTTGAAAGATTTATGGGCTGGATTTAGTACTGCTCAATTTTTGGGTAGTACAGTTATTCGCAAGTATTCCACTTCCGGAGAGACATATTAAACTCCAGAAACTGGATCATATGCGGGGCCGGAGTCAGGACTTGCGACGGGATATCGAATATATGGGGCTAGATGTAAACTACAAGTGCAACGGGGCTAAGATTTACGATATTTAATGATAAAAGAGTAGCTCACAGCAGGACACTTTCGTTAATATTGTTTCTGGACAAAACCTATTGACGAAGGAGCCCCTGCCATGAGCTACCATCATCTTACCGCAGAACAGAGAGAAAAGATATTCTCCCTGAAGGAGAAACTGAGCTATGCAGACATCGCCGACGAAGTAGGCTGTCATAAAAGCACTATCAGCAGAGAACTCTCCCGTAACGGAGGTCTGTCAGGGTACAGCGGAGTTCGTGCTCAAAAACGTTACCGGGAATGCCGAACCCGATCGCACCGTCCTCCGAAGCTCTCGGTCTTCCCGGAAATGAGAGAGCATATCGAAGAAGGTTTGAAGCGTTATTGGTCCCCGGAGCAGATAGTCCATCGGCAAGAGCTACCTATCTCCGTGCCCACCATATACCGGGCAATCCGTAAGGACATTATCTCTCGGGAAAGGTTTCGGCCCCATCTTCGCCGCAAGGGAAAGCCCTATACCCGTAAGGGCACGGAAACGAGGGGCAAGCTTTCAGGATGCATTTCCATCGACAAGAGACCTCAAGAAGCCGCAAGCCGGTCTCGTCCGGGAGATTGGGAAGGAGACACGGTGCTCGGAAAACATGGAACCGGATGCCTTGTCACTCTGGTAGATCGAACAACGAGACTCACTCTGGCGGGGAAACTCTCCGGAAAGCATGCAGATCCCCTTTCGGAGGTTGTCACGAAGCTTCTGGAAGACAAACCCTGCGAAACCATTACTTTCGATAACGGCAAAGAATTTGCCCGACACCAGGAAATAGGGGATGCCCTGGGAACCAAAGTCTACTTCTCCCATCCTCACAGTCCCTGGGAGCGAGGAACGAACGAAAACACGAACGGACTGCTTCGGCAGTTCTTCCCCAAGGGGAAAAGCATGGCCCAAGTTAGCCAGAAGGATGTGGATGCAGCTGTCCGCCTTCTTAACGATAGACCGCGAAAGTGTCTTGGCTGGAAAACTCCTCTGGAAGCTTTTTCAGACATGCTTCATCAGGATGACCAAAAGCGTTGCACTTGATTTGACAAACTAAGGGGAAATTACGGCTTCGCAAAAAAACACATCGGACGTTGTCTCTGAGCATTTCGGAAGCGCAGTTACCCAAGGAAATTAAACAAGCATTTCGCATCACGACATAAAGCCCCCCTTACTGCTCTTGCTCTTTCTTTTTTTGGGGGAAAAAATATTCCAGAAGAATCTCCCTGTAAACCCCCTTTCTGATCTGGCATTCCCAGATAACAAGCACCTTCCACCCAAGTTTTTCAAGCTCTGCAAGAGTTTTCAGATCTCTCTCCCTGTTTTTCCTGAATTTCTCCATCCACCATTCCGTTCTGCTTTTGGGAATATAGGCAAGTTTGCAATCCTGATGATGGTGAAAAAAGCATCCATGCACCAAAATGACAAGCCCCCACTTGGGGAGAACTATATCCGGTTTGCCGGGCAAATCTTTGCGATGAAGTCGGAAACGAAGTCCTTTTCTGTGAAGCCACTGACGAACCAGGACTTCCGGTTTTGTGTCTTTCGACCGGATTCCTCGCATCATCAGGCTGCGTTTTTCGAGACTTACTGTGTCTGTCATGCTGAGATGCAAGTTTTTTCTGAAAACTCTGGGTCATGCCTTGTCAGTGTCTGCAAGATTTGCTCTGCCACCCTTTCGACAAGAGGCACTACAACAGCATTTCCAAACTGCCTGTATGCCTGAGTATCGCTGACAACAGGTTTTTCATATCTGAGGTCATACTGACTGAAACCCATGAGCCGGGAACATTCGGCAGGTGTAAGTCGCCTTGGGTTCCTGTCTTTCTGAGGGATCAGAATTTCGGAACCATCCTTGTGATAACGTGCTGAAAGAGTTCTCGTAATTCCCTCAAAATCCACCAAACCATAACCAAAACCGTTCCCTTTCATCCGGTGTTTTTCAGCGTAATCCTGAAGATACTGCCAGAGATTATCTGAAAGGGTATATTTTTCAGGGACTTCCCGGTCAAGAATATCCCTTACCTTCGGTTGAAAATTGGGTATTTCCGGCCATTCAAAAGGAATTCCCTGCCTCTTGAATCCCACAATAAAAATTCTTTCCCGGTGCTGGGGAACCAGAGACCTTGCATCAAAAATATGGGAATATACTTCATAGCCCAGCTCATCGTGAAGAGTTCTGTAAATAACATCCCACGTCTTTCCCTGATCATGGGATCTGAGATTTTTTACGTTCTCAAGAAAAAAAGCCCTAGGCCGATGGCAGTCAAGAATTTCAGCAATCCTGAAAAATAGAGTTCCCTTTGTTTTATGACGAAAACCATGTTCCCATCCAAGGCTTCCATACTTGCTTACCCCTGCGAGTGAAAAGGGCTGACACGGGAATCCGGCGAGAAGCAGGTCATGTGCGGGGATCTGATCTACAGGAATTGTATTGATATCTCCATACGGTTTTTCCCCAAAAATATATTCGTAAGTTTTCTGGGAATGCCTGTCAATCTCAGATGAAAATACGCACTCTCCTCCGTGCTCTTGGAAGGCCATGCGTATGCCCCCAATTCCAGCAAAAAGATCAATGAAGCGAAAACAAGGAAGTTCAAGGGGTTCAACGACTTCCGGATGGCTAAATACATATCGGTTATTCCTGAAGTTCTCAAGGCTTCGTGTAGAATAATAGCGAAATCCAGTTCTGATATCTCTGATATCGGGAACAAGGATTTCTTCCCTGTCCCAGCGTCGCAAAGTCTGGCTTGAATACCCCAGGAATCTCGCTGCTTGCCCTATGGTCAAACGATCTGATCTCATATAAAGCCCCCCTCAGTCCAGAAAAACACCCAGAATCCTTATACAAGGTTACCATATTACACCCAGTAAGGCTATGGGAAAACTGAAACGGAGGAAAGGACATTCCATGATTTCTGACTCAATGACAAATACAGGAAGCTTTTCCAGAAAAACCCTGCTAAAAAGTATTCAGAAAATCCCTTTTCTCTTTCACAGGAGCTTCTCCATTCATCAAAAATCGAGTTTTTTCTGTTTCTCCACAACCATATCTACAAACTCGGAGAGCGTGAGAATGTTCTCCGACTGAGCAGTTGTATATGTTCGACGTATTTCCGATGGAACAACAAGCTGGAGACTGTTTCGCTTCATTTCCTCAGTCTGCGGAACAGAAATTCCCGGCTGAAGGGTAAAGAGGTGTTTCCTCGGAATCTTGTTTGCTTCGGCAAGAACCTGCCGCCATCTGTCCTTGCAGGTAGTTTTTGACCCAAGCATGGAAAGAAGTTCCTTTGGAAAACCATGGTCATGGTAATATTCTATTCCAGGAAAAATGAAATCTGGTTTTGACGAACCTTCAGTTACTTTTCCTCGAGAGAATTTGACATTAAACATTTTAAAAAGCGCTTTTAGATGGTTTTCTGCTGCATGACCAGCCCGGGATTTTCTACGATTATGAAAAGAAAGTGAAAAAGCAACAAAATCGTCTGGATTTCTAAACCCTTCACTCAACTTATCCGAGAGTATGTGGCCTTCAAGCGTGCTAAAAAGTATCGCTTCTCTCTTAAACCAAGATATAAAAATCTCATCCGGTGTATTTCCGCTCCAATCGTAATCTTTCGATCCAGATTTAAAGCTATCTCTTGCAAACTGAGAGAATACTCTTGTAGCTGGAAAATCATTCCCGAAAGTTCTCAGAAGAGTTTCGAGAAAATCCGGGTCTGGTTCATCTGGAGTTATCCCCAGAGTCTCGAGAATCAGCCCTTCCACAAAGGAAACTTGCTCACTGTCAGCAATCTCCTTAATAAACGGCGTGTTGGGACTTCGGAGCCTATCCTCATCAATGTTGAATAGGTATCGGAGCTGCGTTTCTATAATCCCTTCCGGGGGCGTTACAACAACGAGAAGTGAATCTTCGTTGCGTTTTTTCGCTATAATTATGAAGTCTCCCTCTGACATTTCCGTAGAAACCGGATTGTTTCCGTAATAGAGTCTGTATTCAGGGCTCCTGTTTTTTTGCATGTGACGCGTGTCATACCACGTCAGGGAAGCTTGCGCCGAAATTGTTTCCTCTCCATCACCAGAAATGTATAAAAAATCTCCTCGGAAATTTTTCTTTGCCCCAAGATCGGGAGTGCCAAGAACGGCTTTCATTCCGTTCGACCCTATTTCGTGCTGATGAGATTTTTGGGGATCGGCATCTACTGCACTGAGGTACTTTGCATACACCCCCGTGAAAAAATCATTCAACTTTTTTGGCATCACCTATCACCTCTCTGTTACGTCCAGCAAAGTAGTTTTGGCTGAAACAATTGTAGAAAAAATAACCTCAAAAAGCTTACACACCATTTTGTTTTTTGCAAGCCCAAAACTCCCATTCTTGCAAAACTTTTTCCCAAGGGGGGGCGGGGAATTCTTAAATATGGCTTCGCATAGGAGAATTCCTTACCCGGTTGCCTGTGGTGGCATCCACTGCATTAAGTTCTCGCAACAATAGTTGTCAATTCAAGCCAGTTCTTTTTATGATTTCAGAGAACCATTCTTTTACTTCTTCGTAAGCATTCCGGTCTTTTAAACGGTCTAATGACATACAACTTGCAACGTCCTTATTCAACCAATTTTTTAAATATCGGCGTTGAATTTTCTTTTGTCCATCTAGGCACTTTATAATTTCTCCCTCAACGTCACAGTCATCTGAAAGTTCAAAAGCAAGACTCCGATTAACAAGAGGTTCCAGCACTTCTTTTATTGCATCAATATGGAGATAGTTCTCCATCTCACGTTTCGAAGTCAAAAATGCAATTGAACCATCTCCTCTTTGATTTACACTATCCACGGCAGCCTGATATTTATACTTTCCATTTACTTGCTCATCTCGGTCATAAATATGAACTTCCGGGATTCCAAGATTCTTCAAATAATTCTCATTTACCCATTCTTGCAAAGTGCTTCCTCCCAAAACAATCTGTGCAACTCTTGAGTCAGCAAAGACATCAAAAAAACACGTTTCTTCGCAAAACAGTTTATTTATATGTTTCAAAAATGACAGATCGTTCGGCCCCTCTACACAGATCAAGACCTTCACACGTTTGTCAGGAACAATTCCCAAGTTATCCACAATTGTTTTTATCACCTCGTCATTTGCCACGCAAACTTTCCTGCCCTCTCCTTGGTGATGTACATATCGAATGGAGCTGGTCGGAAGCAGTGACGCTAAAGAGGGGACATGCGTAGTCAACATCATCTGACATCCATCAATTTCGGCAATGCCCTGCAAAGCTTCAATAACTTTCCGCTGGTTATTTGGATGCTGTGCGGTCTCTGGCTCCTCTACAGCATAGATGATATTTCCTTTTCCGTGTTCCTCTCGAAGTCGTTCTGCTTCGGCACGAAAAAAACTAAACAAGATCAGCCTTCGAACTCCGCTCCCTCTTTTATTTATGGGTATCTCCTCGTCTCCAGTCAGAGAAAGCTTGAAAAGTCCATCCCATTTTGGATCAGACTTGAAATTTGGACTAAGTTTTGAAGATAACTCATTATCAAAATCGGCAAGCCTTGCAATGGTACGATTGGCGACATCAAGGGCACGCACTCTGACTTTTTCTTTAACAAAATCTAGTTCAGATTGGACTTCCTCAATAGCTTGCCTTATTGCAACCTTTAATGGATCTTGAACTTCTGAATCTTCGTCAGTTGAAGGACGATCTGCTCTAAAAAGGGCATATTCCGGAAGATGTTTAGAAATTTGATCCCAAATCTTCTTAGCATCTTCCTTGTCTAGTTGGATTGCGGTAAGACAAAATTCTAAATCCACCCCACTTTTCCAAATAGCTTTTCTAAGTGCCACGTTAGAACGTTTATCGACTTCAACCTCTATTTTCATACCCTCAAATATCTGCTTTAACTCTCCATTCTTTTTTAATAGCAAATTACCAAAACCCATGTCTTTTGGATGATGAGCGATTGCAAATATTTTTGGCTTCTTCAGCACACCAGAGGAGAACTCGTAAACCTTATGGATCTCCAATGCGCCATCGATGTTAAGCAAATACTCATCTGCAAGTGATGTTACAGCGGTTGTATCAACTGTTATCGAACTAGGGAAATCCGTGAAAACACAGCCTATACGTAGTTCACCATTTTCCTCCGCATGGACACAAATATCTGAAGAATCAATCTTTTCTAGCGGATGATCAAAAAAAATGGCCAAGGCATCAAAAATCGATGACTTGCCAGCATCATTTTTCCCAATAAATGCAGTTAGCTGATCTATTGGAATGCGATGTTGATTCCTGTACCCACGAAAATTCTGAAGAACAATTTCTTTGAGAAACATTCTCCTCCTCCTCCTTAGTCAGTATTTCATGTTGAATTGCGTTTCCCTAGGACTTTTGCCAGTCACAACATATTCTTCTACTTTTCACTCCCCCTCACCGTCAGACTCCCATCACGACTAATCAAAATCTCCCTCCCCCCATCCCTCAAATCCGGACTCATTTGAAGCACCAGAGAAGCAATCTTCATCCTCAGACAGGTCTTTTCCCACTCGGATTCCTTCAAAACCCGCCGATACTCCTGATCCATGGAATAGTTGTCAAAATAATGCCGTACGGCAACAGCGAAAACGGTAGAAGCTACCGCCACCCCCAGAAAAAAGACCGCAAAAAGAACCAGGAACTTCCTCATCACGCACCCCCCCGTCAGGACAAACCACCCCATTTTCCCCTCAAAAAATAAGGCGGCACCCCCGTCTCTCTTCAAACTCCCCCGATAAGGTGCCTCACAGCCCCCTCAAGGGGAATCCTGTCACTTTTGGCTGTAGTATGCTTGAATACCCTCGCAGACCCCGGAGAATGCCCCAGAAGCTTTTTAAGCACCCCCCGAACCTCTACAATCCTGGGAAGAAAGCCGGGAAGCCAGTTCAGAAACGTCTCCTCCGAAACACGCCGAATAATCATTCCCCGCAAAGACTCCTCCTCAAAGCCTCCACCGGGAAAATCCTCTCCGGAAATCCTTCTCCGTTCAATCTCAAGGACGTACAGGCACTCCGCAGCGGTTCTCACCCGTAAAACGAGAACACCCCGGATTCTTCTCTTCTCGGGATCCACGAAAATCCATTTGTTCGGCAGAAAATCTCCCTTCTGGCTGTTCCACAAAGAAACAAGGGAGGGATACCCTTCGGAGCAAAACCCTCTGGAAGGGGAATACCAGGCAACTTCCCGCACAACTCCCGTCTCCCGGAAATGGAGAAAAGCCCTCCAGAGATCGAAAAGAACACCCTCCGAAGGAAACTCTGCGGGGGAATGAACATCCGCCTGTCCCGTCTCCTTCCCTGAACCGTACTTTTCTCCGGTAGAAACCGTTCCGGGGCCGCCCGGAATCCCGGAAAATTTTTTGGAGGAAGCTTTGCTCTTCTCCACGACAATCTTTCTGGGGGTTCCAAGCACCACAAAAGGCTCTTCCTGTACGGAGGCAACACCGGAAACCCTGTCCGGCTCCACGTCCTCCGTCAGGGTCAAGGGGCTTTTCTTCTGAAAAAGGATTTTCTCTTCGTCCTTCCGGGAATCCTTCTCCCCGGGACTTCCCTCCGTCTCAGGCTTTCGGCAGATCAGGGAAGGCCCCGCCGGGTCGCTTGCACCGAGGATCCTCAAGGCAAGAAAGGTTCTCTGGGAATCTATCCAGAGCCCCCGAACTCTCAGCGTAGCAGATCCCCTGAACCAGGGAAGCACCTTGAGAAAGGCTATTCCCTGGGAACCTGTAATTTGCGTGGCTATCTGGGCGTAAATGCTTCTGGCTCTCTTCTGGGCGTAGGAATCGTGCCGCAGATGGGCAAGAAATGCCGCATCCCGAAGCTGCATTCTCTCGGCAATGGTTACAGCCCACTTCCCGGGGGGATCCGGTTCCTCGAGTTGGGAAAAAAGCCTTTTCTCACACTCTTGCCAGGGATAGGTTGCAAGGATACGTCTCAATTCCGCACTCCTGCCGTAGCACCTGGTAAAGAATTCGAGACAAGGGATAAGAAGAGTCTGCCCCTTTCCAAAAGGGAATCTGAGCAGATAGTTTTTGTCGAAGGAATACTTGAGCGGATAGTCTTTTTGGGGGATAAGAATTTCTTGATGCTCTCTGTGATATTCGAAGGGGGACACGCATAGATCCGGGCTTTCCGTAAAATCAAGATCCACATCCATCTGCTCCCAGGGAAGATCCGCCTCCCCGGAATAGCGTCCGGATTTCCATGTGGAGCCCATTCTGAGCCTTCCCAAGTGGGTTATCCCTACAGAACGGGAAAGGATATCCCCCATCTGTCCTTTTCCGGATATTCCCCGGAAAAACACGATGACCTTGGGAACCGTCATTGCCTGGGGATTATTTACGATGCCGCCGTACCACCAGACGACAATCTCTTCCTCAATGTCCTTGATGGAGGCAAGAGAGAGGTCGTCATTTCCGGACACCATAGGCTCCTGTCTCCTTTCGTCGGCAAGGTGGTGGTTCAAATTTTGATGCACGTCCCCAAGAAAAACACCTGTGCTCTCGGAAGAGGAGACAGAATCGGGGCATACGGGATCTTCAGTGATCTTTTTCTTTGGGGAGAAAACAACCCTCAAGAAATGTTTTAGCGCAAGTCATTCATTTCGTCAACAAGAGCGCAACAAAAAAGCCCCGCCAGGGATAGGCAGGGGCTTTTAGAAAAGGGAACATAGCTCATCCTCGATTTGCAAAATATTCACCGCTCTAATCATCAATTACTGCATCCTGTATTCCCGCTTAATCCTAACAAAGAATCTGGGGAGTCGCTGAAAACCCAGTAACGATCGCTCTTCGGAGATTTTTCTCATTACCCGGAACCTCGTTATGTGCGGTCTGGGATCCAAGGTTGTAGAGAGGCATACAGCTCAATATTATGCTTTGATCTACCGGGGAATCCTTGGGCAAAACTGAGTGACAACTCGTGTTCGTAACATAAACGGAAATAAGCCGGGTATCCACAAGATGCAAACCACTCTAAGCTATACGCACCTTCCATTGTTTATCAACATCAAAGAAATTCAAATGCATTTTTGATTTCATGCTCATTCAGTCGAATGTGCTTGTTATAGATCTTGACATTTCCATCATTTGATATTTTTATGCCAATTCCTGCCTGAGCCAGATTTTTAGCTGCGGTAGACCTACCTCCAGTATCATTATCTTTAAAAAATTTTTGAAAATTCCCGCTTTCCCCGTTGATTGGAACTATTGAACCAGAACTGCTCACGGATCCGTCTCTTCTAATTATTGTGGCTCCATCTATGCCAAGCAGCTTTGCTCTAGCTTCTCTTTCAATGGTATGAAAAGGATTTGCGTCAATGATTTTCTCGATCATCTTCTTCTTCCATCCGCTATAGCTATTTTCCTCTATAAGGGGATCCTTACTCAGCGTTACAACCCCGATACACCCGCCCGTCCTTGAAAAAGAAACATCAAGAATTGAAAGATATATAGCCTCCAAAACATCATCTGATATTTTATTCTTCAACGATTTATTCATGAACTCTTTGTATTTTTCATAGTTAACAGGAAGCCACTTTCCTCTCCTTTTAACGATAGAGAGGGCGCCGTTAGTTACTATAAGTATTTCTCTTTGCCTAGTGAGGACAATTGCCACTCCCTGATCTTCTGCCGTTTTTTCGGATATTGCCGCAAACCTTAACGGAGAATATGTTTTTGCATTCGCATATCCTTTTAAAACTACATAACCAAGTTCCCCGTTCCCGTTTAACTCAAATGTCCCTGTTACTCCATCAGATAAAGTTTTTACAAATGGGTAGTCAAGCATAGAAAGCTCGCCAGAAGTAATATCGTCATTTTTTATAAGTATAGCAAAGGTAATTGGCATCCCCTCATATGTTTGGAGCTGCCACGGCTCTATTTTACTCAAAATATCCAAAGTAGTGTCAAGGCATTTCTTTTTCATTGAAGGCATGCTGATTTCTAACAAAATAGGAAGCATTTCCTTTTTTACTAACTCAATTACTGCATTTAATTCTTTTGGACTCACATTCTGCTTGCTTAATATTTCTTGAATAATTACCTCGGTTTCAATTTTCTTGACCAGTTTTTTTATAATTTTTTTCCTCGCCGGAAATGAGACTTTTCTTCTTAATGTATATGGCATCATCTCTTTTTTTAAAAAGACAAACCCGGAGTATTGTTGCTGGCCCCGGAGGTTGCGCTACGGAGTCTTTTATCCTAGAGGGAGCCTTTGTTCCTGGAATCTCCTTTTCTATCGCTAAGTCCGCAGAGAGGAATTGACTGAAGATTTCCTTAAATATCTTTATGTATTGTTCTTTTTTTGCACTCAAGAAATCTACCTCCATAAAAATTGCATTAGAAACACGGACACCTATTCTGCACAACGACTCTTTCATCATTTAAAACATTGCACATTACGCAAAACGACCCCTTGGCGTTCTCTTTCGCTCCCATGTGCTGTATGGGGTAGACAAAACGAACGCTGGTCTCTGGAGCAGCATTAAGAAAAGAGCGATCCGAACACTTAAGAGCAAAGCGTGCATATAAATAGAGTTTCTATTAGATATCGCATGGCACGTCATTTCAAAAATCTTTACCAAGAAGAAAAAGCACAACCTTTACCGTGTCACATGCGATTTTTTATGAAATTCATAAAGGCTTTTCTAAGTGCTCTTCTCTCTTCCTCCTCAAGATCAGCGCCCTTTTCACACCGAGCTTCTATAAGGAGGATTTTATCAACTTCCCTTGGCAGTTCTGAAGAATCGTGTATTAAAGCCAAGCGATCTTCCCATTTTCTTTCTTTAATCACATCAAAAGTTTTACCTATTGCATCAGCAAAAGTTTCGATTACAACGCCAGAAAAGCACTGATCTGGCGACAAAACAGGAGAATCCTTTTGGAAATCAAAAACATCTTTTTCCTCCCAAATTCTAGTGGAATCAACCGCTCTTCGAACAAGTTTTGAGATCGTCTCCGTTTTACTGGCAATTTTAAGACAATGAACACGAATGCCCGCATCTTGTACCAAGATGATCCCTGGAAGCAGGTCACCATCCCCCGAAACAAGTAAGATATCCGAAATAGCTTTATTTTGAGCAAGCGTTATCATCTTTGTGATAATACTGCCATCAACTGCCTTTTGCTTTACCTCTTTTCCATTTGCACTACCCTCTGCTGTATTTAAAAACCCAAGACACAAGTTGAAATTATCAAGGTTGGCAATTTCCATGTGTGCAGAAGACAATCCTCCATTCTCTATTGATGGACCGTCAAACCAATAAAATCGAAGGATCTCATATCCCGGAAACTCCTTTTCCAACAATAATATGAATTTTTCACGCATTTTACAGAAGTCAATAAAAATTCCTGAGCGATCTCTTTTCTCTCCATAAAGAATTTTTGACACTGCAACCCAAAAATAACCTGCATCAACGAAAATAGCTATTTTCTTCATGACAGAATGCTCCTTTTTCAGGGAATGAAAAATCAAGCAAACACAAAAAAGGGGCAAGTGCATAAGCACCCACCCCTTTTTTGATGGAACTAAAGATGCCTTTGGGGCATCAACACAGCTATCATATCTATACGTTCAGAATATCCCAAAAGATTCTCTTTGTCAATAAGAAAGAAACGCGATCACTTTTTTGATTGCAAATCATATATTTTCTGAAATTTTTCTCCGTGCAAAACACGCCACACAGTCTCACTTATTCCTGTAAAAATGCGTTTCGTCTCATTTATTGCTGAAAGTCACAGCCTCCGCCGCAGACCGAAGGAGTGGTGGCAGTATGATGGACGCATCGAAAAGGAGGGAGAGGGCTTACGTCGAAGGGGAGTCCCAGGGTACTGCGGATACGGTGCACCTCAAGAAGCTCTTCCC
>Ga0334887_1002675_pt1 | contig 19250 bp, 10 predicted proteins | sample GraSluR1_MG_10_FD_207217 | JGI IMG/M metagenome (GOLD analysis project Ga0334887, IMG submission 207217) | Sludge microbial communities from methane-producing bioreactor in Wageningen University, Netherlands - Granular Sludge_18_07-R1 | ecosystem: Engineered > Bioreactor > Anaerobic >...
AAGATGTCCAGGGGGAAATGAGCGTCATAGCGGCCTTCCGCCACGGCGAGAGCGACCTCCTGAATGGCGGCGCTCATCTTGGCATCCATCAGGCCCAAATCCTCATTGACCGCAGCAGCCGCGGCCTTAATCATACCCAGCGCGCGGATCATGCTGCGTGGAAAGCGCAGCTCGCTGATCGGAAAATTCTCGACAGCCCGCTGCGTCTGCGCCCCATACAACGCATCCGCCGGCACGCGAACCTCACCCATGCTGTCACGCTCTATTCGCAATTCCTGCTCAGACATCTGCTGCTCCTCTACTGGCTGGCCGCCCCTTTTGTGGCAATGACGGCTAACGACGATGCATAGGACGCATACGACTCCGCACAGCCGCCGGACCGACCGGCGCTTGCGCCGATCCGTATCTATGCGGAAAAGCGTGCGTCATTGTATCATCCCTGCCGGACGATTGCACGCCGTTCGCATAGGGCGCAATAACGCCCGTAACCGAGCGCGCCGGCTGAGAGCCGGCTTCCTGAGGCGACCGGCAAGGATGGCCGCGTTTTCCTTGACACTTCGTCCAGGCTCGCCTACAATCCATCCTATACGCGGCATACGGCAACCTGCTCACACAGCGCACCGTCCTCTATCCAACGCGGCGAACAAAAGACCATGACCGAAACCATTCTGGTAGTCGAAGACGACCGCAGAATTCGCGACCTGCTGCGCAGAGGCCTCGCCTTTGAAGGATATGAAGTTATCACAGCCGAAGACGGCGAAACCGCGCTGCGCGCTATCCGCGACAAACTGCCCGACGCCGTGATCCTCGACCTCATGCTGCCGGGCATCGACGGCTTGGAAGTTTGCCGCCGGCTGCGCAGCGTGTCCCACTTGCCCATCCTCGTCCTCACGGCCAGAGACACCGTGCCCGACCGGGTGACCGGGCTGGATGCCGGCGCCGACGACTACATGGTCAAGCCTTTCGCCTTCGACGAATTACTGGCCCGCCTGCGCGCCCTTTTCCGACGCCATCGCATGGAAATGGCGCCGGACGTACTCCAGTTCACGGACCTGACCTTGAACCCGCGCACGCGCCAAGTCTTTCGCAGCGGACGCGAAATCCAGCTCACCGCCAAAGAGTTCGACCTGCTGGAGCTTTTCATGCGCCACCCCAACCAAGTGCTGACGCGAGAGATGATCTACGAACATATTTGGAACTATGACTTCGGAGGCGAAAGCAACATCATCGAGGTCTACGTACGCTACCTGCGCACCAAGCTCGAAGCAGGCGACGCCTCGCGACTCATTCAAACCGTGCGCGGCGTGGGCTATGCTCTGCGCGAGGCATAACCCGACGCAAACGCCGCCTGCCTCATCCACTTCTAATAGGCGCTTCACCTTGCTTTCACCTCCCCGCGGTAGATTCATGACATGGCATGGACCGCTGTTCGCCAGAACTCTGCAAAGGCCCGCCCCCTGCCCGCGGATCAAAGCCAGCGCGGCGCGGAGATGCGCCTTCCGCGCGTCGCCTATCCGATGACGATTCGCCTGCGCCTCACCCTGTGGTATACCGCTCTCCTGGGTGCAACCCTCATTCTTTTCAGCTTCGTCTTTTATACCGCGCTAGCCGCCAACCTGCGCATGCAGACCCAGCAGGACGCCGCGCGCCAAGCCGGCGAAGTCGCCAATGCCCTCACCCAACAACTCCAGGGCGACATTCTGATCATCCGCAACAACCCGACGCGCATCCAGTTCCCCGACCTGGAGTTCTTCGCCAGTTCGGTCGGCGTCCAGATCGTCGACCTCAACGGCATGATCCTCAAGCGCAGCAGCAACCTCGGTCCCATGGCCGTCCAAAACTATAGCGACGCGCTCGATGACATCCGCAACGGTCAAAACCATCGCTTCTACACCACGAATGAGACCGGCACACCTTTACTCGTCTACAGCGTGCCGGTCGTGGCAAATAGAACCATCCTTGGGGCCGTCCAGATCATCAAGCCGGTCGGAAGCGTGGAAGATACGCTCAGCCAGGTCAGCCGTTATCTCATCCTGGGCACCGCGCTTAGCCTCATCGTCGCCGCCATCGTCGGGGCCTTCCTGGCTCGCCGCGCCCTGTTCCCGATCGACACCATCACCAACACGGCGAGCGCCATCAGTCGCACCAAAGACCTCAGCCGTCGCCTGCACATCATCGCCGATTCGAGCGAAGTAGGCCGGCTGGCAGCCACCTTCAACGAGATGCTCGACCGCATCCAGCAGTTGTTCAAGACGCAGCAGCGCCTGATCGCGGACGTCAGCCACGAACTGCGCACGCCGCTCACCACCGTGCAGGGCAACATCGAGCTGCTGCGCCGCGCCGCGGCCGCCGGCGCGACACGCGCCGACCTTGCCTCTCCGCTGGTGCAGGAATCGCTCAACGAAGTGGAAAGCGAAACCGCACGCATGGGCGCCATGATCAACGATCTGCTGCTCCTCGCCCAAGCCGACAGCGGCGCACTTCAGTTCCAGATGGGACCGGTGGAATTGGACACGGTGCTGCTCGACGTCTTTCGACAGGCGCGCCGCATCGCCGAGCGCACCAAAGGCCCCGGAGCGCTCGACATCCGTCTCGGCAGCGAAGACCAAGCCCTGGTCTTCGGCGATGCAGAGCGGCTGCGCCAACTCCTGCTCAACCTGGCCGATAACGCCGTCAAATACACGCCCGCCGGCGGCGTCATCACCTTCAGCCTGGAAAACGCAGGCGACTGGGTAAAGGTCTCCGTGGCTGACACCGGCATCGGCATCAGCAAGGAAAACCAACAGCACATCTTTGACCGCTTCTACCGCTCCGACAAAGCGCGCAGCCGGGAGATGGGCGGCAGCGGCCTGGGCCTGAGCATCGTTCTCTCCATCGCCCAGGCGCACAATGCCAAAATCACCGTCGACAGCGAACCGCAACGCGGCAGCGTCTTCACCTTATGGCTGCCTTCTCTGGCGGCACAACAAAACGGGCCTGGCCCATCCGCATCTGATCGGTAAATCCGATCTGTGATGCAGACGCCCAGACCCATTCGCCCCAAGGCTCTGGCCGGTCGCTCTACTCGATTCGCTCGACCGAAGCCATGATCTCCAAAATCTCCGGCTCCATAATCAATATCTGCTCCTCGGCGCCGAATAGGATCAACAGAGCCAGTTGCTCCTCATCCATTGCCACATAGAGCATCATCGGAATGTCCAGCATCTCGTCAAAGCCGGCAAGCCCGCCGATGCGCAACACTGCTATGCCGTCGACCAAAAAGGCTTCCGACAGAGTTTCATCGAAGGCAAACTCCTCGGAAGAAAAGTCCATCAACTCCAAGATGGCCTGAGTCATGCTGGCAGCTTCGGCCAGACCTTCCCCGCTCTCCAGGCTCTGCACCAGCGCGCCCGCATCAAGCCCCTCTTCCTCCGGCGTGCCGGGGGCGACGCCCAGCAGCCCAGCCCCTTCAAAATGAGGGTCGGCAATGATGGCGGGCATGTCCGCGTCGCCGGTGGGCGTAATCTGCCAGCCCTCCGGCAATACCAGGCGCAGCCCGCTCTCCGCGTCCACATAGTCGAGCGGGCCGCCTTCGGCGGTTACCACCTCGATCAACGCGGGATCGAAGAACAGACTCTCAGCCATCAAATCTGTCGCGGCTTCCACCTCCGGCCATGCATCGGGGGCGGCAAACGCATACAGCGCATACGACTCTAGGCCGGGCGAAACCAGGTAGATAGCGCCGGAACCGGCCTCGCCAAAGCCGTCTTCGCTGCTCAACGAAATCTTGGCGACCGGCAACTGCTGCCCGGTGAAGAAGAAGGCGACATCCGTCAATTGTGCGCCGGGATCAATCGCCGCCACAAAAATCCCCGGCTGCGTCTTGAATAGGACGACTGCCATCAAACCAGGGAACTCGTCGATGCCCAGCGGCTGTACGACGCCGACGAACTCGGTCTCAGGGATCTCGATATTGAAGATCGTGCCGAATTCGCCGGGCTCCACAAGCCACCCGTTCGGCGCCAAGAGGCTGACGCCGGCATTGATGTATTGGATCGGTTCCACATCCGTCGGCGTCGGACCGGCTTCTTCCACTGTCTCCGCCATCTCCTCCTCAACCGGCTCAACCGTCTCGGGCGTAGGCGTAGGAACCAATATGACGACAGCCGATTCGGGCGTAGGCGTCAGTTCTTCGACCTGAGGTTCGGGCGTAGGCGCCAACTCCTCGACCGTAAGCGCGGGGCCCTGTGCGGCACGCGGCACAGCGGCGCCGCCCTTCGTCGCCCGCACAATCCGCGCCACCTCCGCCAAACCCGTGGTCGCGGCCGCTGTCCCTGGGTCGGATGGACCGGCCTGGAACATGGGACTGGCGTCAAAGCCCGCAGCCATAGACGTCGCCGGCCCTGCCATGCCGGCGATCACCGCCAGCGCAAGCAAATACCTAAGCCAAGCATACTTTCGCATGGATCTCTCCACCCCCTCCAGATATATATATGTATGGCGGCAAACGGCTATTCAGCCGAAGCGACAATTTCCTGCTCCGCCGCTCGAACTTCCTGATTTGCGGGCAGCGCCACGAAGAATGTCGTACCGCTGCCGGACTCGCTGCGCACCCAGATTTGCCCGCCGTGCGCCTCTACGATCGCCTTGGTTAAAAACAATCCCAGCCCGCTGCCGGTCGTGCTGCGCCGCAAGCTGCTATCCGCACGGTAGAACCGCTCGAAGATGTGGTCCAGCTCGTAACGCGGAATGCCGATCCCTTGGTCGGCCACATAAAGCACAACCCGCTCGCCGTCCGCCGGTTCCGTACTGCGCTCCGCCCATCCGCCGATGCGGATCAGCCCGCCGTCCGGCGAATACTTGAGGGCATTGCTTACCAGGTTGGTCAACACCTGGCGCAGCCGCTCCTCGTCGCCCCAGATCAAGGGCAGTTGGTGGGGAAAGTCCACCTCGATGCGATGCCGGTCTGTCTGCGTACGGTAAGCCTCCGCCACGCGCCGGGCGAGGCTCTCGACGTCTACGTCGGCGTAGTCCAGGCTTAACCCGCTCGCCTGAATGCGGCTGACGTCCAGCAGATTGTTGATCAGGGCTTCCAGGCGGTCGGCCTCCTCTTCAATCACCTGCAAGCCCTGGCTGGCTGTCTCCGCGTCCCAGTCTGCGTCGGGTCTGGCAAGCGTCTGCGCATAGCCCTTGATCAGCGCTACTGGCGTCTTCAACTCATGGCTGATGATCGATGTAAAGGTCGACTTGATTTCCTCTTCCTCGCGAAAGCGCGTGATGTCATGCACGTTAGCGATGATGCTCACCAGGTTGCCGGTCTCGTCGTCGTGCAGGGGCGTATAGGTAATCGACACGGTGATGCGACCTCCGCCCGGCCGCACCAGTTCGCCTTCGCAGTGCATGCCCGTGTCGCCCAGAATCTCCGGCATAACGTCAGGCTGGCACAAGTCCTCGCCTTGCACGTTCTCGATCTGCAACACCTCGTGGCAAGGCCTGCCCAACGCCTCCCACTCGGTAATGCCGATCATGGCAGCCAGCGCCTGGTTGATGACCGTCACGCGGCGGTCCATATCCAGGATCATGATGCCGTCAGCGCTGTTCTCGATGATCGTAGCCAGCCGGCTGCGCTCGGTCTCTAGTTGATGATAGAGCCGGGCGTTGCGCACCGCAATGGCGGCCTGGTCGGCAAAACCCTGCAAGAACTGCCAATCCATCTGGGTGAAAGCATATTCGCTGCGGAACAGATAGATGATGCCCAGCAGCTCCCGCTCGAAGAGCAGCGGCAGCCCGACGACCTGACCCAGGGTGATGCCAAGCTCTTCTTCCACCAGACGCACCCGCGCCTGCAAATTCAGGTAGTAGGGTTCAAACCGTTCCGCCTCGTCTGCGCCCTCCTCCCAATCCGGCGGCAGCACGTCCAGCAACGGCTCAAACGCAGAGGCATACTTTGGGGGAATGTTATAGACGGCGCGCATCTGCAGCCCGCCCCGTCCTATATGCGGGCGTCCCAGTTCGGAGCGTTCATCTTCCAACGCGATCAGGCCGGCGCGACAGCCGACCATCTCTGCCGCGCTGCTCAAGATCAGCCGCAGCAAACTCGGCAAGTCGAGGCGAGAGGTCATGGCGCGTGTGATGCGCAGCAGATACTCGCGCTGGCGCAACTGGTACGTCGCCATCAAAGCGGGTACGTTCATAGTCCGGATTATAGCCTAGCGAGGAGAGGATGCAAACGAATAAGCGGGCGCCCGAACAGGCGGGAAACGTCTAGCGCGCCAAATTCCGGCCCGAAAATGAATCGGGCAGCAACTCCGCGACCGAGGTCGTGCGATACTCGCCGCGCTCGTCTGCAATATAGACCGTCATTTCCGGTCCCAGTTCCGCCATCACCTGGCGACAGATGCCGCACGGTGAGCCGCCGTTTTTCGTTGCTACCGCAATGGCGACCGGCGCCGACAGACCTTGCGCTACGGCCGCGGTCAACGCCACCCGCTCAGCGCAGATCGTAGCCGGATACGACGCGTTTTCTACATTGCAGCCCAACGCCACCTGGCCGCCGGCCGTCAGCACAGCCGCGCCCACCTGGTAGCCGCTATAGGGCGCATACGCACGCATGCGGGCTTGCAGCGCCTGCTCGACCAATTGCTCCGGCGTGATCACAAGGCGAGACCTTTCCCGGCGAATAGCGCCTAATCGGACATGGAATAGTTGAAAACGGACTTGCCGTTAGCCGCCGACACATCATTGTCGTCATTGGCGACAGCGTGCTCGTCGTTGGCCTCCGCCTGCGCCACAGGTTCGGCGCGCACCTCGTCGATGCGGCGCCCTTCCAACGAAAGAACCGTGAAGCGCCAACCGGCGACCTCTGCGGTTTCACCCTGGACGGGCACATGCCCCAGTTTGCTGTAAATCAGCCCGCCCAGCGTGTCAGCATCCTCCTCAGGCACGTCCGCACCGATCAATTTAGAGACTTCGACGATGTCCAGCCGCCCGTTGAGCAAATAGACGTTGCCGCCCAACGTCTGGACGGATGCTTCCTCTTCCTCATCGTACTCGTCCTGGATCTCGCCGACGATCTCTTCGATGATGTCCTCGATTGTGACCAAGCCCGCCGTGCCGCCGTACTCGTCCACAATCATAGCGGCGTGGACGCGGCGTTTCTGCATCTCCTTCAACAGAGCGTTGACCTTCTTGCTCGCCGGCACAAAAAAGGCCGGTCGCAACAGCGTACTGATCGGCATATCGTCGCGGTTTTCCTGGAAGCAGCGCAGCAAATCCTTGGCATATAGGAAGCCCACCACCCGGTCGATGTTGTCTTCGTACACCGGGATGCGGCTGTGTCCCGCCTCGATAGCAACGTTCAGCGCCTCGCGCAGCGTGGTGCGAATGTCCAGGCCAACCACGTCGATGCGCGGCACCATGACCTCGCGCGCCGCGGTCTCGTCCATCTCCAGGATGCTGGCGATCATCTGCTTTTCGCTCTCTAGAATGGTCTCCTCTTCCTCACCCATATTGATCAGAAGACGGAGCCCTTCCTCCGAGAGGAATACGTTCTCGCCGTTTTCCACAGCTTCCTCGCTGGCTGCCGAGAGTCCGATGCGACGCAACAGCAGGTAGAACGGCCACAGCACGCGGCTCAACGCCTGCGTCACCGGCGCGGTCCGCAGCGCAATCGCTAGCGGACGTCGTGCGACCAGGGCGCGGCCCAACACCTGCACCACGGCAAAGCCGATCCACGCGCCGCCCACAGCCGTCACCACCTGGGATGTCGCCGCCGCATCCGGCAACATGCGCACAATCGCCGCCCCCGCTGCGACCAGCCCCACGGTCTTGAGCAGCATCGCCGTGACGAATAGCTGATCCGGCTCGCGCAAGAGCCGATCGGCTATCGCCGCACGGCTGTCGTCCTCATCACTCAGTTTGCGAATTTCGCTGCGGCTCGCCATCGTCAAGGCAAGCTCCATCACTACGGCAAAGCCCACCGCCAGCAATGATAATGCCAAGACGATATAAGAAAGCGGCTCAGGTTCCACAAGTTACTCCTCTGGTTTACTCCTATACTGCCGGCCGTCGCCCAAACTAGGCGGATTTCGGCCGCTCCCCTGTATGTGGTTTCGGGTTCATTGGGCGTGCGGGCACGCCGACCACCACCGTATGCGGCGGCACATCGTGCGTCACAACTGCGCCGGCGCCGGTCTTAGCCCCTTCGCCCACTTCCACCGGCGCCACCAGCAGCGTATCGCTGCCGATAAAGACGCCCTCTCCAATTACCGTGCGATGCTTGCGCGCGCCATCGTAATTGCACGTGATCGTCCCCGCGCCGATGTTCACGTTCTCGCCGACCTGTGCATCGCCCAGGTAGCTGAAATGGCCCATCTTCACGCCCGGCGCCAAATAGCTATTCTTCACCTCGCCGAAATTGCCCATGTGTACGCCCTGGGCCAGATGGGCGCCCTTGCGTAAATGGCCGAACGGGCCGATCTGGCAGTCATCCTCCATGATCGCGTCTTCGACGACGGAATTCTGTACACGGCACCGGCTGCCGATCCGGCTGTTGACGATGCGGCTGTACGGTCCGATCTGGGCGTGTTCGCCGATCTCCGTATCTCCTTCCAACATCGCGCCCGGCAGCAAAACGCTGTCCCGGCCGATGCGCACCTCTGCGTCCACATACGTGGCGGCAGGGTCGACGACGGTCACGCCGGCCAGCATGTGCGCTTCCAGAACGCGGTAACGCAAGATCTGCGCGGCCTCGGCCAAATGCACGCGCGTGTTGATGCCGTTGACCTCGTCCAGCGGCGCCGGCGTGGCGACCACCCGCCGCCCCTGCTCCACAGCCATGCCGACCATATCGGTCAGGTAATACTCGCCCTTGGCGCTCAACGGAATCTGGCCGAGATTCTGCCACAGCCACTCGGCGTCGAAGCAGTAGATGCCGGGATTCAGCTCACGCAGCGCGCGCTGCTGCGGCGTGCAGTCCGCCTCCTCCACAATACGCACGACCTCGCCCTGAGCGTCGCGCACCACCCGGCCGAACCCCTGCGGATCGTCGCGCACCACCGTGAGCATCGCCAGCGCCGTCTGCGCACAAGCCTGCCGCTCGCGCGCGAACAACTCGACGAGCGAACGCACCGTCTCGGCGCGCAGCAGCGGCATATCGCCGTAAGTCACGACTACGGCATCCGCCTGGCCCTGCAAGACCGGCGCCGCCTGCTGCACGGCATGGCCGGTGCCGAGCAATTCCTTCTGCTCTACGAACTCCACGCGGCCGTGCAGCAACGCTTCGACCTGTTCCTTGCCATGCCCTACAACCAGCACGGGCGGCCGGTCGCTGACCGCCTCCGCCATCCCGACGGCCCAGACGATCATGGGTCTGCCCAGCAGCGGATGCAGCACCTTGGGCAGATCGGACTTCATGCGCGTACCCGAACCGGCCGCCAGAATTACGTTCGCCGTTCGCAAAACGCCCCTCCCCGCCAATCGAAAAACCAGACGCGCACGCCGTCCAGCATGCGGTCTGGTTGTCTATTCGTTCCGTATATTCTGTTTACCGTCCGGTCTTCGACCCGGCGCCCGCACAAACTGGGCGGTTTATCGTCGTCCATTCACCAACCGATGAAAAGCGTGCCGGCAACTCCAGTACTCGATTCTAACATGCTGCACGAGGCAGCGCAACCTGCTCGAGTACAAAAAGCCAAATAGTATAACGCCGCGCCGGCCCGGTCGCTTTTTGCGTTGAATCGCTATAAAGCGATATCACTGACCAGCAGACGACGGCGTTCGGCATGTTTGAGTGGGTGAGGTGCGGGACGAAAAAACGGCGAGAGGGATGGGTTGGCGATGGCCTACTCTCGCATGCAGTTGCCCGCATACTACCATCGGCGCTGGCGGGCTTAACTTCCGGGTTCGGGATGGAGCCGGGTGTACCCCCGCCGCTTCTATCACCAACACACGCTCTCGCCGTCTTTCACAGGTTTGCCTGCGCCCCCTAGGGCGCTCGCCCGCTCGGACGACACGCTTGTGTCGCGTCTCTTGCCGCCTGCTCTGCGCAGGTGCGCTTAAGGTGCAGGCGCCATGCGCTCGCACGCTAAAAACTGATTAGGATTAGGCCCTCAACTTCACTCAACCTCACGCACTCCCAAAATAGGTCGCAAGTAGATTAAGCCCTCGTGCATTAGTACGGGTTCGCTCAAGACATCACTGCCCTTACACGTCCCGCCTATCTAGCTGGTCGTCTTCCAGCGCACTTACCAGGTTGCCCTGTGAGGGAATTTATCTCGGAGCTGGCTTCCCACTTAGATGCTTTCAGCGGTTATCCATGCCAGACTTAGCTACCCAGCCATGCACTTGGCAGTACAACTGGCACACCAGCGGTCTGTCCACCCCGGTCCTCTCGTACTAGGGGCAGTTCTCCTCAATTCCCTTACGCCCACAGCGGATAGAGACCGACCTGTCTCACGACGGTCTGAACCCAGCTCGCGTACCACTTTAATGGGCGAACAGCCCAACCCTTGGGACATACTACTGCCCCAGGATGTGACGAGCCGACATCGAGGTGCCGAGCCTCCCCGTCGATGTGAACTCTTGGGAGAGACTAGCCTGTTATCCCCGGGGTAGCTTTTATCCGTTGAGCCATGGCCCTTCCACTCGGTGCCATAGGATCACTAACGCCGACTTTCGTCTCTGCTCGACCTGTTCGTCTCGCAGTCAAGCTCCCTTTTGCGTTTGCACTCTACGACTGGTTTCCATTCAGCCTGAGGGAACCGTTGCGCGCCTCCGTTACCTTTTGGGAGGCGACCGCCCCAGTCAAACTGCCCACCTGGCACTGTCCCCTCACCGGGTTACGGCGAAGATTAGAGCCAAAACTTAGTCAGAGTGGTATTTCACCGGCGACTCCACCGAACCTGGCGGCCCAGCTTCTACGTCTCCCACCTATCCTACACAAACTAAGTCCTAACCCAATGCCAAGCTGCAGTAAAGCTCCACGGGGTCTTTTTGTCCTGCTGCGGGTAAGAAGCATCTTCACTCCTATTTCAGTTTCACCGGGTCCTTCGTTGAGACAGCGCCCCACTCGTTACGCCTTTCGTGCGGGTCGGAACTTACCCGACAAGGAATTTCGCTACCTTAGGACCGTTATAGTTACGGCCGCCGTTCACCGGGGCTTCAGTTCAGAGCTCTCACCCCTCCCCTTAACCTTCCGGCACTGGGCAGGCGTCAGCCTGTATACTTCGTCTTGCGACTTCGCACAGACCTGTGTTTTTGGTAAACAGTCGATAGGGCCATTTCTCTGCGACCTCCTCGGGCTCCTACATGGCTTGCAGTCACCCTACCGAGGCGATCCTTCTCCCGAAGTTACGGATCCTTTTTGCCTAATTCCTTAACGAAGGTTCTCCCGTTCCCCTTGGTATTCTCTACCCGTCTACCTGTGTCGGTTTGCGGTACGGTCGCGCAAGTCTCACTAGAGGCTTTTCTAGACAGCTTGGGTTCAATAGCTTCCGCCCTTTCAGGCTCGCCGTCACTCCTCAGCTCAGCGGGTCTTTTATCCCCCGCCTCTTCGCCTACAAGCTTGGCGCCGGCTCTTCCACCCGCCGGCCTACCTACCCTTCTGTGTCACCCCTTCGCTCAAGCAACTTGACGCGGTACAGGATTATTAACCTGTTGTCCATCGGCTACGCCCTTCGGCCTCGCCTTAGGCCCGACTAACCCGACGCGGATTGACCTTCCGTCGGAAACCTTAGACTTTCGGGGACTATGTTTCTCACATAGTTCTCGCTACTCGTGCCAACATTCTCGCTTCCGGTCGCTCCACGACTCCTTGCGGTATCGCTTCGACGCTCCCGGAACGCTCGCCTACTGACCTGCATCCCCGTAAGTATGCAAGCCCCGTAGCTTCGGCGGGCGGCTTGAGCCCCGTTATATTTTCGGCGCAGAATCACTAGACCAGTGAGCTATTACGCACTCTTTCAAGGGTGGCTGCTTCTAAGCCAACCTCCTGGCTGTCTCGGTAACTCCACATCCTTTCCCACTTAGCCGCCACTTCAGGACCTTAGCTGACGATCTGGGCTGTTTCCCTCTCGACCACGAAACTCATCTCCCGCAGTCCGACTGCCACACTAAAATACAGGCATTCGGAGTTTGATTGAGTTCGGTAAGCGTTTGGCTCCCTACCTCATTCAGTGCTCTACCTCCTGCATTCATCATGTGACGCTAGCCCTAAAGCTATTTCGGCGAGAACCAGCTATCTCCAGGTTCGTTTGGCATTTCACCCCTATCCACAGCTCATCCGAGCCTTTTGTAACAGACACCGGTTCGGCCCTCCACGAGACATTACTCTCGCTTCAGCCTGGCCATGGATAGCTCACCTGGTTTCGGGTCTACTCCCAGCGACTCGAACGCCCTGTTCAGACTCGCTTTCGCTTCGGCTCCGGCTTTCCCTGCCTTAACCTCGCCACTGAAAGTAACTCGTTGGCTCATTCTCCAAGAGGCACGCCATCACCCCGCCGGCCTAAGCCGGCATGAGGCTCTGACTGCTTGTAAGCGCACGGTTTCAGGTTCTATTTCACTCCCCTAACAGGGGTGCTTTTCACCTTTCCCTCACGGTACTTGTTCACTATCGGTCGCCAAGAGTATTTAGCCTTGGGAGGCGGGCCCCCCAGCTTCCTGCAGGGTTAGCGTGCCCCGCAGTACTCAGGATCCCAACCAGCTCGCACTAAACACCGCGTACAGGACTCTCACCCTCTCCGGTCGGCCTTTCCAGTGCCGTTCCGCTGTCCCGTGCCAGCCTTCTGTCGGTCCTTCAACCCCGCAACAGCCGAAGCCGTCGCGGTTTGGGCTCCTCCGCTTTCGCTCGCCACTACTCACGGAATTCTCTCTTCTCCTCCGGGTACTGAGATGTTTCAGTTCCCCGGGTTCCCCGCTCTATGGCTATTTCATTCACCATAGGCTGATCTGGCATTCCCCAGACCGGGTTTCCCCATTCGGACATCCGCGGATCATCACTCTAGCGCAGTTCCCCGCAGCTTTTCGCAGCGCTACACGTCCTTCGTCGGCTCTTGACGCCTAGGCATCCCCCGTGCGCCCTTAGTAGCTTAACCTACAACCTATCTAAGAACTTGTGAGATCTTCGCTTCAGAAGATGTCCCGGAACGCTCAGGTTCCCCCAAACGCCCCCAAACATCCCCCTTCGTTGAAGATGCCTAATCCTATTCAGTTTTTAACGTGCCAGCGTCTCGCGCTTCCGACAAGCCTCCCGGCTCGCCCTGTGGGCCTGAGTGGACTCGAACCACTGACCCCTGCGTTATCAGCACAGTGCTCTAACCGGCTGAGCTACAGGCCCTAACAGAACAGGCCCCCGGACTCGGCTCTCGCCTCCATCCGCCGCCTGCTCCCGTTCCGCCTGCGGCCAACCGCCCCAGAACCTGTTGCCTCCTACGCCTAGCGGCACATTAACCGCTAAAGAGTGATAAGACAGAATGCTCCTTCGCCTCGCCTCGCCTCATGCCGCCTCCAGCCTCCCCCTCAACAGGCTCAGCCCTCAACAGCCCTCCGCTCAACTCGGCTCGCAGCGCCCATCCCGCCTTCGCAGTCAAGCGCCGCCTCTCTACTCTAGAAAGGAGGTGATCCAGCCACACCTTCCGGTACGGCTACCTTGTTACGACTTCGTCCCAGTCATCAGCCCCACCCTAGGCAGCTCCTCCCTTGCGGTTAGGTCACCGACTTCAGGTGTTGCCAACTCCCATGACGTGACGGGCGGTGTGTACAAGGCCCGGGAACGTATTCACCGCAGTATGGCTGACCTGCGGTTACTAGCAACTCCGGCTTCATGTAGGCGAGTTGCAGCCTACAATCCGAACTACGAACGGCTTTGATGAGATTCGCTCCAGGTCGCCCCTTCGCTCCCCATTGTACCGCCCATTGTAGCGTGTGTGTCGCCCTGGACATAAAGGCCATGCTGACTTGACATCGTCCCCACCTTCCTCCAGCTTGATACCGGCAGTCTCGCTAGACACTTGTAACTAGCGACGAGGGTTGCGCTCGTTGCGGGACTTAACCCAACATCTCACGACACGAGCTGACGACAGCCATGCAGCACCTGTGCATGCTCCCCGAAGGGTCGTTCCGCTTTCGCTTCACTACTACATGCATGTCAAGCCCAGGTAAGGTTCTTCGCGTTGCATCGAATTAAACCACACGCTCCGCTGCTTGTGCGGGCCCCCGTCAATTCCTTTGAGTTTTAGCCTTGCGGCCGTACTCCCCAGGCGGAGCACTTAGCGCGTTTGCTTCGGCACAGACAGCTTTGACACCGCCTACACCTAGTGCTCATCGTTTACAGCGTGGACTACCGGGGTATCTAATCCCGTTCGCTCCCCACGCTTTCGCACATGAGCGTCAGGCCAATGCTAGGGCGCCGCTTTCGCCACTGGTGTTCCTCCCGATATCTACGCATTCCACCACTACACCGGGAATTCCGCACCCCTCTCATCGCCTCAAGCCACCCAGTTTCCAACGACCTCTCCCAGTTAAGCCAGGAGCTTTCACGTCAGACTTGAATGGCCGCCTGCGTGCCCTTTACGCCCAGTAATTCCGGATAACGCTCGCCACCTACGTATTACCGCGGCTGCTGGCACGTAGTTAGCCGTGACTTATTCTCCGGGTACCGTCCTCGCTCTTCCCCGAAAAAAGGAGTTTACAATCCAAAGACCTTCATCCTCCACGCGGCGTTGCTGCATCAGGGTTGCCCCCATTGTGCAATATTCCTCACTGCTGCCCCCCGTAGGAGTCGGGACCGTCTCTCAGTTCCCGTGTGGCTGATCGTCCTCTCAGACCAGCTACCGATCTCCGCCTTGGTGAGCCGTTACCTCACCAACTAGCTAATCGGCCGCAGGCCCCTCTTGAAGCGCCTGAGCTTTACCCGCAATCACTCCCGTAATCGCAGACCCATGCGGTATTAGCCATCGTTTCCAATGGTTATCCCCCACTCCAAGGCAGGTTACCCACGTGTTACTCACCCGTCCGCCACTTTCAGACAAAATCAAACACCGAAGCGCTTGCTCTTGCCCTCACGTTCGACTTGCATGTGTTAGGCACGCCGCCAGCGTTCATCCTGAGCCAGGATCAAACTCTCCGTAAAAGACCCCGGCAAGCCTCAGCTCGCCAGTTCGTCTATTCACCCAACCGCGCCAACCACCAGCCGGCGCAGTCTCCTTTAACTCATTCTGCACTCTGTCTTACCACTCTTTAGTTGTTAATGTGCCCGCTCACCCAACCTCAGACCCAAAAGCCCTCAGCCCGGCTCGCTCAGCCCCGAGACAACCCTCCGCCCCGGCGCCCCCTTCTCTGCGGGGCGAATTACAACTCTACCACACCCCATCCGCCTTGTCAAATCCGGATGCGCCGCTTTTCCTCACATCTCGCAAGGCCGCATCCCTTCTCGCACCCCTCAAGGCGCCATGCCTGTCTCCCAGACACAAATACTAAGTATACTACATCTCAATGAAACCGCAAAATTCCACAACCGCTAAAATGCGTTACGTTCTATCTCACCGCAAAGCCAGCAGACGAACCCAACCGCAAATTATACCCGGATTCGTCTGCTGACCAACTCACTTAACCCATCACTCAGATGCGAACTAAATCTTCCACCAGGCTTGCAAAGCTCTCGGCAGTTATCGACTCAGGGGCGAAATCAGCCGCCTGAGCCAACGTCAACGCTTCCAGCCGCGCTATCTCGTCAGAAGCGACCCTCTCTGCACCGAGATGACGCTCCAACACGGCGCGCGCTTCGTCGTCGACTAGCAGCACGCCGATCCGGCTTTCCTCCGAGAACGACGGTCTGCGCTTCAGCCACTCCTTATCCAGCCGCATAGCCGTACTCATAAACTTGTACGTCCCGGCTTTTACGTCGACGCGCACCTGACCATCCTCGACACTCACGCCCACAACTCCCTCGACTTGATGGAGCGGCTTTCCACCTTCGGTCACCTCGTCCGCCGAGCCGGCAGGCACATAGACGCTCGCCTCCGTATTCGGCGGCGCCGTAACCTTAATCTCCAGGCCATCCTCCGAAACTCGCCATCCCGCCGCCGCCCGGCCATACGGCGTCTCCAGCGTTGCAGACGCATGCGTGAACCCGCCGCCCGGGTGAGGCCGGACGATCAAGCGCTTATAGCCCGGCGCCTTCTCGTCTGTATCCAGCCCGACCATCACTCTCACCATCCACTCGCCGATCGATCCATAGGCGTAATGGTTAAACGAGTTCATCGCCACATCCTGGAACGTCCCATCCGGGCGAATGCCATCCCATCGTTCCCAGATGGTTGTCGCGCCTTTGCGCACCGGATACAGCCACGAGGGAAACGTCTTCTGGTTCAGCAGATCGTACGCCAGATCCGTACGCCCGAAACGGCTCAACACATGGCAGAGATATGGAGCGCCGACAAAACCCGTCGTCAGATGACAACCGCGCCCCTCGATATCGCGCGCCAGCCGATCCACCGCCAGCGGACGCTGCTCGTCCGGGAGCAGATCGAACATCAACGCCAGCACGTAAGCCGTCTGCGTATCTGCGTCGATGCGCCCGTTCGGCGTCACATACTCGGCGCAGAACGCTTCGCGAATCTCGTCGAACAGCCGTCCATACCGCTTGGCGTCCTCCTCCTTGCCCAGTGTCTCAGCCGCTTTCTCCATCAGCATGGTCGAATAGGCAAAAAACGCAGTCGCGATCAGCGCGGTCGTCGTCTTCGGCGCCGGAACCAGCGGCCGCGCCTCAGGGAAGATCGCCAGCCAGTCGCCAAAGTGGAAGCCTGTGTTCCACAGCCTGCGCTCGCCGGCCCTGCTCTCGATGAATGACACCCAACCTGCCATGCTCTCATACTGCTCTTCCAAAATGCGCTTGTCGCCATAGCACAAATAAATCGTCCACGGGCAGACCACCGCAGCATCCCCCCACGCCGCCGAGCCGCTGTGGGTCCGCGCCATGAAGTCCGGTCCGGGATCCTTATCACGCGAAATCGCATCCGGAACCACAAACGGTACGCTCCCGTCGTCCGTCTGATCACACGCCAGGTCGCGCAGCCACTTGGCGAAGAACCCCGCCACCTCCATATTGAACGCGGCCGTGCGCACAAACACCTGTGCATCACCCGTCCACCCCAGCCGTTCGTCACGTTGCGGGCAGTCGGTGGGCACATCGACAAAGTTCCCCTTCTGCCCCCATACGATATTCTTGTATAACTGGTTGACCAGCGGATCCGAGCATTCAAACGAGCCCGTGACATCCATGTCAGAATGAATCACGATTCCCGCCAGCTTATCCGTCGTCAACTCGCCAGGGTACCCTTCGACCGAAGCATATTGGAAGCCGTGGAACGTGAAGCGCGGCTCATACACCTCTTCGCCGCCGCCCTTCAGCGTGTAGCGGTCAGTCGCTTCTGCAGTACGCAGATTATCCGTATAGAAGTTGCCGTCAGCGTCCAGCACCTCTGCATGGCGCAGGGTCACGGTCTGACCGGCCTCGCCCTGTACGCGCAGGCGCACCCAGCCGACCAGATTCTGGCCAAAATCTACCACGATTTCACCCGCGGGCGTCTGGAAGATGGAGAGCGGCTTCACCTCATCGATACGGCGCACAGGCGGACCGAGCGGCGCAACCAGCGTCTCAACATCACGCTGCAAGACCTTCACGCCTTGCCAGCCCGAATCGTCATAGCCCGGCTTCGACCAACCTGGCCTTTCCAATCGCGCGTCATACGTCTCGCCGTTATAGATATCTGCGGCAAGCAGAGGTCCGGTCGCCGCGCGCCAGGTCTCATCGCTGATTACCTGCTCCACACGACCATCCACGTACTCGATGCGCAACTGCAAGATTAGGCCAAGCTGGTCGCCATATAGGTTGCGGCTATTGCGGAAACCCAAGAAACCCCGATACCAGCCATCAGCTAGCATCACGCCGATTGCATTATCGCCCGTCTGCAACGCATCGGTCACATCGTACGTCTGGTACTGTAGCCGGCAGTCATAGCTTGTCCACCCCGGGGTCAACAGCTGATCCCCTGCCCGTGCGCCATTGAGCTCGCACTCATATAGCCCCAACGCCGAAACATAAAGCCGGGCATCCTTTATCTGCCCCGCAACAGTGAACTCCTTACGCAGCATCGGGCTTGGTTGGGAGCAGGTGATATCCTCCTCAATATCTGGCGTGATCCACTGCGCAGTCCAGTCGGCGCTGTCCAGCAGCCCCATCTCCCACCACGCAGCGTCGCTCCAGCCCGAAGCCTCGCCATCTGCGAACCATATCCGAACGCGCCAATAGTAACGTCTACCGCTCTCTGCCGCCGGCCCCTCATAGGCCACGTGAATCGACTGATCCGAATTCACCTTACCCGTGTCCCATAAAATGCCGGTTCCGTTTTCCAGCGCTTCACGCGTCACCGCCACGCGCACCTGATAGGCAGCCTGCGCAGCCCCGCGTTTGTCGCTTCGTATCTTCCAGCTAAGCCGCGGCCGGTGAACATCTATGCCCAGCGGATTCTCGGCATATTCGCAACGCAGCCCGTAAACCACTGCACTTAGTTCTCCCATTCCCGAACCTCCCTCTAGCTAACTTGTCCATGAAATACTGTCGTCTGTGCCGGATGAAACAGATGGATGGCGCGCTCAAGCCGTCGCCATCCATCTACGCTTCTCGCCAGAACGATTGGGCGCAGCCCAAGTCCCGCAGGTTCTATCCCTCAATCTTCGTTAAGTCCTCGACAATGGCCTCGAACTGAGCCCGTGTCATACCCGCCTCCGGGTAATATGACACCTCTCGCAGAGTCATATACCACGCCTGCGGTAATTGGGGATGTGTAGAAGCCCCAGGAAGATGCCGTTCGATCACTGCTCGAGTCCGTTCGTTCTCCATCAACTCACGAATAGTCGAATTAGCGCCGAATGCCATGTCTTGCCTCCTTTATGAAGTGGCGATACGGTATCGGATCAATCTCTACGGGTAATTTTTTGGGGCGGCGGCCTGAACCAGGCGCATGAATCATCGTGCGCTCTTCGCCTACTTCTATTATAGTCTCTCTTCAAGTCCGTTCCAAAGCATCCGCCCTCAAACTGGCGGAGCCCTCTATAGTCTCGCTTGCACGTCTCTGATCGGTCGTCAGGTAATGTGTCTTGATTGGTTGAAATTGAGAGTGGGGCTGACCTGCTGGTAAGGTAGGGTTGCAGAGACCAAACCGAACCGAGCAAGGAGAGCCCCGATGGGAAGCATAGCGAGAGAGCGACGTGGT
>Ga0334887_1002676_pt1 | contig 19247 bp, 19 predicted proteins | sample GraSluR1_MG_10_FD_207217 | JGI IMG/M metagenome (GOLD analysis project Ga0334887, IMG submission 207217) | Sludge microbial communities from methane-producing bioreactor in Wageningen University, Netherlands - Granular Sludge_18_07-R1 | ecosystem: Engineered > Bioreactor > Anaerobic >...
CCTCCACCACCCTGGAGATCACTCAGGCCAAATCCTTCAACTTCCGGATCGAGGACGTCGACAAGGCGCAGATGAACGTGAAGCTGATGGAGAGCGCCACCAGAGACGCGGCCTATCGGCTCGCCGACGTGGCTGATCAGTATATCGTGGGGATCATGGCGGCCCAGGCCGGCTCTGCTGTGGGGGCCGACGGATCTGACAAGATCTTCGACGGGTCGACTGACCTAGTATCCGAGGAGCTGCTTGAGATCAAGCAGAAGCTCGATGAGGCCGATGTCCCCTTTGAGGGCCGATGGGTCATCGTCCCGCCCTGGGTGACGAAGTGGCTTCTCCAGGAGGACGCCGTGAATCTCCCCATGTGGTCTGCTGTGGAGGGAGTGATGAAGAACGGTCAGATAGGCCGTCTTTATGGCTTCGACATCCTCCAGTCCAACAACGTACCCAACACCGCCGGAGATCACTACAAGGTTGTGGCTGGGGTGGCGAGGGCGACGACCTTCGCCGACTCTGTGAACGAGACCGAGGCTTACAGGCCTGACAAGTTCTTCGCCGACGCCCTCCGGGGTCTCCACTGTTACGGCGCGAAGGTTATCGATCCTGAATGCCTGTGCGTTCTGACCTGTGCTCCGAGCTGAGGTGATGAAGAATGGTAAGATCTGAAATAACCGTAAACGGGCTTTCGGGGGCGTGGGCTGACAGAGAGACGCCCGACGCGATCGATAAGGGAAACCATCACGTCATCGCCGAGGGTGCGAACTTCAAGAGGCTTCTGATCCTCGTCCACATCTCGGCGGGAACGGGAACCGGCGGCGCTGTGACTCTGAAGGCCGGAACCGCTCACCCTGCCTTTAGGCGAGGTCTCGGCGACCTTGTGAGAGGCGACGACGTAGTCGCCAACGATGAGTTCTGCATCGGACCCATTGAGACGGCTCGATACCTCCAGGCAGACGGGACGATCCACATCGACATAACCGACACGACCGGGACCAACATCGCCGGGACGATCGAGGCCTACGCTCTGCCTTGAAACATCACGATGGTCTGCGTTAGCCATAGGGGGAAGCCTCAAAGGGCTTGTCACCTAGGCCCGTTCCCCTGGGCTTCCCCCACAAACCTCGAAGGTACGATTCTATGACTGAATATGTCACTTCTGAAGAGATGGACGCCTACGCGGCCAACAGACCCGACTCATCGGCCTGGACCGGCGCCACCGAGGCGGATCAAGAGGACGCCCTGAAATACTCCTCCTCCCTTGTGGACTCTCTTCTATTCGTGGGCCGGAAGTACGACACCGATCAGGCCCTCCAATGGCCGAGGCTGATTAAGGTCCGGGGCGGCTGGACGGTCGAGAGGGACGCCGAGGGGGACGTCTGCATCCCTCAAGCGATCAAAGATGCAGTCTGCGAGGAGATCCTGTCGAGGCTATCCCCCACAGGCGCCGAGAGAAGAGCCCTCCAGGCCTCCGGGGTGAAGAGCTTCCGGATCTCTGACCTCTCCGAGACCTTCGACCCTGCGATGGAAGGCGGCGGGATCAAGGGAACGCCCCTCATATCATGGACGGCCTACCGGCTGCTGGAGCCCTATCTGGCGAAGGGAGCGCGGGCGAGATGAGCCTGATCTCCGGCTACCTCAACCAGACGGCCAGCCATTACGTCACAGCCGAATTTTATAATGGGGCTCCTCTCGACGAGATCCCGCTCAACGATATAACCATCGGCGAGGACTTCAGGATCCGGGCCGAACGTTCGGGGAGCGCCGGCGATCCGAGACATGTCTATCTGGTCGGGACCCTTGACGGTGAGCCCGTAACTGAAACTCTCACTTTTACATCTGGTCTATACGGCCCCGAATTGATCGTAACGGGCGATGAGCTATTCGACGACCTCACCGAAGTTACAACCGATATGGGAGGGGACTACGGCATAACAATCAGTATTCGGGCCGTTGATGCCGCCGGCGATGAGATCCCACCCACATGGCAAGAATTCGCCTGCAGGTGGGAAGACAAAAGATCGACCTACCTTAAGGTGAGTGACGACGAAGCCAGCGAAGTTATCGCCGTATCTGATGCCAAAGTGATATGTGAGGCTCAAATAGAGGCCGAGGCCCTGGTTAGGCCCGTTGTTGGCGGCGTTCCGGGGATAGTCTATGAGGTTAAGGTGGTGAAGTCCACGCCCGGCTTGTCGGGGTCCGAGGAGTTCCGTGTTCTTCTTCTCGGGGGCGTGGGCGAGTGACCCGAACCCCGACCCAACGAATAGGCGACAAGTGGGCGAGGACGATCGCCGAGGCCTTCCTGGCGTGGCAGAGGGAGGTAGAGATCGACGGCCGAAAGAACATCCCGGCGACGGCCTTCGACCCCTCCCCTTTCATCGAGGCCGCATTTTACGAGAGCGGTGATGCTCAGCTCGAAGAGATCGGCAAGCTTGTGGGGATAGGCGTCAAATTCGATCTACGAAACCCTGAGACAGCGGCCTGGATCATGAAATATGGAGCGGCTGAGGTTAAGTACATCGACGAGACGGCGAAGGCCACCATCAGAGATATCGTCCTCCGGGGCCAGACTGAGGGCCTAACCCCCACAGCTCAGGCGAAGTTGATCAAAGACCATATCGGACTCCTCCCCCGCCAGCTCCGAGCCCTGGAGACCTTCGAGGAGGGGCTTGTGGGGATGAATGAGGCCGCGAAAGCGAAGGCGGTCGAGAAGTACCGCAATAGACTTCTGAGACAGAGAGCGATGACCATATCGCTTACGGAAAGCCACAGGGCGGCCAACGAAGGATATCGAGCGGCCAACAGGGACGCGGTGAAGAGGGGCATCCTCGACCCCGACGAATGGGAGAGAGCCTGGCTCGGAACCCACGATGGCCGGATGTGCTCCATCTGCGAGGGGCTTGTGGATGCGAGGGCGGATCTCCCCGACGGTCAGTTTGACAGAGGGGGAGGGGGCGGGCCAATTAAGCACCCGAAATGCCGTTGCTGCGAGATCCTGGTCCGGAAGGTCGCATAACTGGTCATCATGGCAAAGCGGAAGACCGCCAAGAAGCGGGACTATAAGAAGGAATATAGGGATTTTCACGGTAAGCCCAAGCAGATCAAACTCCGGAACCAGCGCAACGCAGCGCGGCGGAAGATGGGGCTCAAGGTCGGAGATACTCGAGAAGTGGATCACAAAGTCCCTCTCTCAAAAGGGGGCTCCAACGGGAAGAGGAATCTCAGGATAGTTTCTCGCCGAACGAATAGGAAGAAAGGCGCGAAGCGATAACACCGCAACAATTCTATTCTCACCATTTTATAAGCACCATTTCGACCTGTAAAGCCCGGATGGCGTGCAAGAAATCAGCATCCTCCGAGCGTCTTCGGTAAGACGGCGAGTTCGTCTTTGGTAAGGTCTTGTCTTTGGTAAGGATTTGTCTTTGGTAAGAAGCTATTTATACGATCCTTACCAAAGACAAATACAATGAAGTCGATTAAGGCTCCGGAGGGTGGAGTTTACCGCCAGGAATTTTATAAGTGCAACAAAGAGCGGTGTAAGAAATGCCGGGACGGGCCGGGACATGGACCCTATTGGGCGCGGTTCTGGTGGGAGGACGGAAGAACGCGAAAGAAGTACATCGGCAAAAACCTACCTCTTACCAAAGACACCCCGGAGGAGGAGCCCGTCCTTACCAAAGACAAGACCTTACCAAAGACTCTTACCGAAGACACGCCCCCACCCGAACCCCTACCAAAGACACGAAAGCGACTTACCAAAGACAAATCCTTACCAAAGACGAGCACCCCCACAGGCGATGAGGTAAAGAGAGCCCTGGAGGCGATCAGAGGCTTTCACGCGCGTGGGATAGAGCCAACGGCGGCGGAGGTGGCGGAGGCCGTGGGGATGGAGTCCAGGCCCCTGGGGCGGTCGATGGCGGCGGCGGGGATCCAAGCGGTCAACTGTCACCGAGGCGGGAAGAAGGCGCGGCGCTACGTCTTCGAGCTGAGGGAGAGGATTGAGGAGATGCTAAAGGGTATAGCAGTTGGGTGACACTACCACGTGGGCGGCGATCACTTAGCTCCACCAGAAAATACCAAACGGCCCGACTTATCTTGACGCAACGACCTATCTATTAAGTCTTGATCAATTTCATAGCGCTCATCGACGGCGGAAAGAAGTTCGTCATGTGTATTGGGCTCGCGTGGACGTTTTGCCCTATAATAGTATAACTGAACTACTACCCCCGCCTCCTTAGCCGCCTGAACTGCGGGTACAAAATCACTATCGCCCGTGATTATTACAGCCTTTTCAATCATCCCACGCCAGCTCATCCGAACAAGGTCCACCGCAAACAAAACATCGACTCGTTTTTGAACAAGCTCTCCACCGACCCACCCCAATTTTCCGAGTCTCGATTCAAATCTAGGGAGACGCTCCACAACATTCATAAATTTTTGTTTGTTTGCGTATCTCCGTTTTTCGTCTTCGGTGGGCGGATCGCTCTGAAAAGGCATACAATCATAATAATAGGTTCTTAATCTATAGTCCGATCCATTACACAAATTATCACAAAATATCTCAAAGTCGATTTTTGGGCGCCCGAACGGGCCATCTAAAACCTTCTCGAAAAAACCACCGTCGATAAAAACCGCTACCTTCCCCAAAAAATTCCCTTCCATATCTGTGAATATTTCACTACCGTCCCCGAAGGGACGGTAGGGGCTATAGTGTAGTTACTCACTACTATAGGCAGTGATATAATAATCTGGCGGATGGGGCAGGATTTTTGGAGCATCGAAACACTTTTCGCCTATTGGGGCAGTCTCTTCCCCAGGAGATCAGGATATGGGAATTAAGGAAAAGTTACCGTTGCTTAATAGCGAAAAGAAAGCGACAAGAATCGCGGGCTATGTGGTGTATGCGTTTGTTGTTTTGATTGTCTTGGGAGCCATTCTTCCGAGCCCGGATACTGGAGGAGAGACGGGGACGACCACGACAGCCGCAACTGCGGCCACCACAGACGAGAGCGCGGCCACTGGAACGGCTGACAAGGAGAAAGAGATCGATCCAAACCTTGAATGGATGGCCACAACTTACGTATCAATGGGTTATATCGTGGAGGACATGCAGGCAGTGAGTACCGCTGCAGAAGATATGGACATTGACGAAGTAGCGTCCAGATGCTCCGACTTAAAGGCCCATGTTCAAGTAGCAAAGCGCCTTAATAATGAATACGAAGTTAGCTCAGAATTGGCGACTGCTAAATATGAATGGGGCGGGGCTTTGGACGACTACGAAAGGGCGGCTGAAGAGGGTTATAACGGTGCGAAAAACCTAGACCCGGAAGCCCTTGAAAAAGCATCACTGTATATGACGATGGGAAATAAGCATATCGAAAAGGCAACGGCTGAGATTGACCGATACAGTAAGGCTTAGATCCCCACCTTTTCATCTCTTTTTATTCGATCCTATTATTAAATTCTCTAGAAGCGTTTTGAGGGGCTCTTTTTTCTGGAGGTGCGGGGGAACCATGGCTGATGGGGTTCATTTTGAGGCGATAATACTAAAATTTACCGAAACATTTTTTAATGAAATTTGACAGTAACTTTATCCAAGAGGTTGACAAGATGTGGTTTAAACTGATTTTGGCGTTATTGATGCTGGTATCCTCAGCCCTGGCAGACGAGGTAGATGACCAAATAGCTGCCCTGAAAGATCCAGCCACAGGATGGGAAGAGAGGACCGAAGCCCTTAATGGATTAATCCAAAGTAATGATTCAAGAGCTGTTGAACCCTTGATTGCGTGTCTAAATGACGAAAATTCAGCAATACGTTTTTCCGCGGCCGCGGGTCTTGGATCATTTGCTGATCCTAGAGCTGTTGATCCGTTGATCGATTCTCTGAAGAACGACAAAGATGTCTTAACTCGCAAGGGGGCTGCGTACTCTTTAGGTAAAATTGGCGATCCTAAAGCCCTTTCCGCGTTGAAATATGCGGCCGCTAATGATGAATCCCCACAAGTTCGGGGTAGTGCAACTGAAGCTATAGCTGTAATCAATGTCGATAATCCCGAAGAAAGCCCATTAACCTTATCGATAGGAGCTATATCCCTTATAACAGCTGCTCTCTTAACCAGGTCCAGGAGGAGATAAGAATTAGACCGGAATTACAATACTTTAAACTGTAATTGCCTTCAAACTCCACCACCTTTTTTATAACAACCGAACCCCGGCTTGTTTACTCGATCGCAAGCCTCCCCACAGAGACTATAGGAATGTTGGCGAGCCGTCGCGTATCATCATGGGGTGATGGGTCGAAAAGATCCTTATCCGAGAGGGCCGGCCCGGAGCAGTGGCGACCGATAGCGGTTTTTGAGGCGAGAATTTCGATTAGACTTATCGATCAGTTATACCAAGTAGGCAGATCACATCAGCCCCCCAGGGAGGGAGTACAATTGAGATTATTTTATACGACATACCCGTTCTTATGTAACCGATTGACCCTAAATGATAGGGCGGGTTACATAAGAAAATACGGGGGGGGCCAGAGCCCAGTAGGAGGAGTTACTCGAACCTCGCGCGATGGAGATTAATGTAAGGCGAATGATCTTCACAAGTCTTAAGAAACATTGAAGAATCTTCAAAGAAACGTCGAAGAATCGTCACATGGCGAGCTAACCTATAAATAGCACCACGCCATTATAATTGGTGTCGAAATAGACCTGGGGGTGCCACCCCAGGAGGAACCGAAATATGACAGTCAATCGACCAGGGGATCAGATCCTCACAGTCTACATGCCAAAAGACGAGCGGGCTATTTTTGCATCCGCCGCCAAAAATTTAGGCGTTCCTGTGTCATCTTTTGGAAGGCTAATTTTGAGAATCGGATACGATCAAGTCCAGCGAGAGCCTTCGCTCCTAATCGAGGCGATGAAATGATAAGTAAAAGTTGGGTAGTGGCGGGTGCCATCCGCCACCGTGTCAGACCAGCCGCTTTCCTCCTTTTCGTTGCACGGCCAACAGGAACCGAAGAAGCCAGCCGAGCAGGTGGTCTATATGAGTTGTTGTAGTTTCCCCGATATAAATGTGTCTATTTTGCCATTTACAGCCACCTCATCCAGATCAAGGCAAACGGGGACCGGGTTATCCTTCGCAAACCCTACCTCATCTCCACGAGATCACTTTCACCATGCTCATGGTGAAAAAATAAAAGATATCCGGTCAGAGGGGTGGAGATGAACGCCCCCACAGTCGAAGAACTGACCCGGTTCATCAAGTTCCTCGGCCATGAAAAGTTCTGCATCAAGAGCGTGAGGACGGGCGAGAAGGGCGCACAAGAGGCGCATTTCGACCTCATCAACGCCAACAAGGCCGTCGATTACATCAAGCTGAGGGACGGGAAGAGGCAACTGTGGGTGAACGTCCAGAAGTTGAAGAGGGACTCCGAGAAATACCATACCCATCTGGACGTCGAGGCCTACACCAACATTTTTTTGGACATCGACGCCAAAAAGCCTGATGATAGAAAGGACCACGCCGCGACTGAATTCGAGCGGGGCTTTGCTGTGGCGCAGCTCCCCACAGTCCAGAGATGGTTATCGGAGAAGGGCTTCAAGAGCGGGCTCGGCTTCAAGTCCGGGAACGGGGCGGGGCTGCTGCTGCCTATCCCCCCCACCGAACCGACGCCGGAGTTCATAGCGAAGGTGGCGGCCTTCCTGAAGGTGGTCAGAAAGGAGGCCGACGTCGACGTCGACACGGCGACCTTCGATCCTCCAAGAGTCTGTGGGGTCCTAGGGACCTGGAACTCGAAGTTTGAAGACGAGGAAGAGGGGCGGAAGAACCACCACCGGGAAGCTATCGGCGAGATCCCCACAAGAGATGAGGATGCGAAGCTCCTGAGGTTCATCGAGGAGCTGACACCAGACCCCGACGCCCTGAAGACCTGGACGGAGAAGTTCAACCAGCCCCCCACAGCCGGGGGGGACGAGGACGCCGAGCCGGAACCGCAGGAGGACGCCGGGGAGATCGACGTCGACTTTGTGAGGGAGAAGCTCGACACCCTTTTAGAGGCTGATCCGACCCTCCAGAGCCTTCTGGACTGGACCGACGAGGCGAAGGAACGGCACGACGGGGACCGATCAGACGCCGAGTTTGGGCTTGTGGGGAAGCTCACCGGCGCCGGGTTTACCGATCCAGAAATCAACTGGATCATGACCTACATCTCGCGGATCGGGAAGTGGTCCGAGGAGGGAGAACATTATCAGAGGCTTACCCTCCGGAAGATCCGGGCGAAGGATGCCGAGGAGACCGCCGAGGACGAAGGAGAGGGCGCCGGAGCCACCGACCCGGAACGGCTGAGGTTCAAGGATCTTATGAAGACCGTCACCGACGAGGAGACCGGGAAGAAGAGACGGCAAAGAAGCGTAACGGCGGCGGCAACCTCGATCATAAAGAAGTATGATATCATCTCGACCCCCGACGGTCAGATATGGGTCTACGACGCCCAGGAGGGGATCTGGAAGCCGAACGGTAGGACCCTCGTCGCCGCGGAACTCGATCACGCCGGGAACGACGCAACCAACATCACGTTCACCCGCGAGGTTACGCAAAAGGTCTTCCTCCGAACCCTGGACGAGACCGACGGCGATATCTTCAATCCGGACCCCGACCTATTCCCTGTCGAGAACGGGATCATAGACCTCAGGAAGGGGCTCGACGGCTTCATGCCGCACGATCCGAAGTATAAGCGCACCTGGAAGTCTCCGATCGTCTTCGATCCGAAGGCGAAATGCCCTGAGATCGAGAAGTACCTCGCCTCCAGCCTGGACGAGGCCGGGAGAGAGACTCTCATCGACGTCATGGCGGCGAAGCTGTCCGGTTACGTCTTCAACTACTTCTCACCATGGGTGGGGACGGGACGGAACGGTAAGCTGATGGCGGCGGAGATAATCAGAGGGATATGGGGAAGCCCTCTCATAACCGAAGTGGAGGTCTATAAGCTCGCGGAGAGGAGGTTTGATCAGATCGCCCTGAGGGGGAAGAGATGGATCTTCAACTCAGAGACACCCCGAACCGCCACAAAGACCCTATTCGATTGGGCAAAGAAGATCTCCGGCGGGGACATGATAACCGCCGATCAGAAGAACAAGGAGCACGTCCAGTTTAGGACCGACGCCTATTTCGTTTTTGATTGCAACTCCGCCCCAAGGATCGGCGAGTCTACGAGAGCGATCGAGGAGCGGATCGCCCCCATTTTTTGGCCCTATACATTCGTAGACAACCCCGTCGCCCCTGAGGAGAGGAAGGCAGATCGCCACCTCCTGGGAAAGATCACCAAGCCGGAGGAGCTTTCGGGATTCCTCAACGTCCTCCTCCTGGAGGCCCCGAGGCTGATCGAGACAAGGATCATCCGGAGAACTGGGACCGGGAAGGAGATCGTCGAGGCCTACAACCTGAAAGCCGACCATCTCGCCATGTTCTGGGACCGAGTAGTAAGCTATTCTCCTGGGAACGTGACACCGTCGACAGTGATGTACAACGGATACAAGCGGCTATGCGAAGCGATCAAAGTCTCACCCGAAACTCTCGTCGGCTTCAATCGATACGGGCAGAGAATTGGCTTCCGGAAGGGCTCGCCCCGCGTCTCAACCGACGACGGAAGGCAGGTACAGGTGAAGGGGTGGTACGACTGCGAGATCGACGAGAGCGAGTTAGAGGACCTCATCGGCCCCAAAGACGACGAGAAAACCGATCCGCCCCAAGACGACGATAAGGGAGACGACGAGAAGAAACAGGAACGGGTTACGGATGTTACCGGCATGTTACCGGTTTTGGAAAACGAAAACCAGCAACATGTTACCGATGTTACCGACATTACCACTTTAGATAACAGTCTAAAGGATATAGAGGATATAGGTAATAGTCCTGTAAATTGTATAAAGGAAGTTGTGGACGAAACCGGTAAAAGCGGTAAAATTGGTAACAAGATAGCGATTCCGACCGGTAACATAGCGGTAACATGCCCCCCAAAAAACGGTAACATCGCCGGCAAAACTTCACCCCGTCCTGTGGGCGAGAAGGCGAAGGACGACGGGGTCTTCGGGAAGAGTCGAGCGTACTATCTCCAAGTCGGTGGAGGCCAGATCCCCACCATCCGGCAACTGATGGATGACATCCCCAGCGAGTGGACAGCGGATAAAGCGAAGATGGCTATCCATCTCCTGGAGGAGAAGGGCGATTCGAGGGGGTTCAATATGCCGCCGGATTGAGTACAAAGAGGACAATCTACAAAACCCTTTTATATAATGATTGTCCTTATTGTACACAATGGCAAAAGGCGGTCCCGTTGGTGATGAAGAGGAGAAGGCGATCCTCGAAGCTCTGAAGGCCGGCCGGGGGGTCCGGGCTGTCGCCGCCGAGTTTGATCGAGCGCCCTCTACCATCTCTTCCGTCGCCACCCGCAACGGTCTGGACGTCGCCGAACATGTTTTGATGAAAAAGCGGGACCTGATGAGGACGTGTTACAACGCCGAGGCTCGCATCAGGCTTGTGGGGGAGCTGCTGGATAAGGCGCGGTCCATGCTGAAGACCTGCGACAGCTCAAGAGACCTTCAGTATCTCGCAACCTCGATAGCGATCGGCATCGATAAGCGGCGGCTCGAAGAGGCGACCGACCCGTCGGCGAGGGGCGGGGAGATCCGGATCCTCTTCGAGACGATGGGGGGCGAGGAGGTGGAGACTTGAGCTTCCAAGTTCCTGTGGGGAAGCAGAGGGACTTCTGTCTCGGCTCCGATGCGAGGATCAATATCGCTCATGGGGCGGTGAGGTCTGCGAAGACCGTCGGGGCCAACGTCCGATGGCTTCGGGCCGTCCTGGAGGCGCCGGCGGGTGTCAACCTCCTGATGGCCGGGAAGACCCTCTTCTCCCTGGAGCGCAACGTCCTCTCACCCATCGCTCGGCTCGTCGGCTCGAATAACTTCGACTATAAGAGGTCCCTCAAGACGGCCTACATCTACGGCCGGCCCATCATGGTGGAGGGCGGGAACGATGAGGCGGCCTATTCGAAGATCGCAGGCCTCACCCTGGGGGGAGCCTACGTCGACGAGGGCTCCCTCGTCCCTGAGTCCTTCACCAACATGCTCATAACCCGCCTCTCCGAGCCCGGAGCTCAACTCTTCCTCACCACGAACCCCGGCCCCCCCGCTCACTACCTCAAGAAGCGATGGATCGATCGAGAGGAGGAGCTCGACCTCAAGGCCTGGCATTTCACGCTCGAAGATAACCCCTGGCTGGACTGGTATTATATCGAGGAGCTCAAGCGCCAGTTTGGCCCCCCGTCCAGCCTCTTCTATCAGAGGTACGTTCTCGGCTTGTGGGTGATGGCCGAGGGGGCGGTCTATCGCAACTTCGACCGGGACCTTCACGTCGTCCCCTCCCTCCCCGACGAGAGGATGGAGGAGATGAGGGTCGCCGTCGATCCTGGGGCAACCCATCCGAGCGCGTTTTTGAAAGCTGTTAGGATCGGCGAGACGTGGTACGTCTTCGGCGAGTATCGGAAGGCCGACAAGTCCCCGGCTGAGGTATCGAAGGACCTTAAGAGGTTCCTCGACGGGATGCACCCCTCATCGATCGACGTCGACCCGGCGGCGAAGGCTCACCGGCTCCAGTTCATCGGCGACGGTATCGAGGGGGTCCAGCAGGCCGATAACGACGTCCTCAACGGCATCCAGCGGGTCATCTCGGCGTTCAATCAAGGATGGCTCAAGCTTGTGGGGCCGGCTACTCCCATGCTCCAGGAGGAGCTGGAGGGTTACAGATGGGACCCGAAGGCGACGGAACGGGGCGAGGACGCCCCCATTAAAGAGGGCGACGACCTCGTCGACGCCCTTCGATACCTGGTTAATAGGATCAGCAAGAGCCGCCGGCTTACTCCTCCGACGGCGAGACGAGAGAGGGGGAGGATCAGATCATGACTTCGACCGTACATACTGACTTAAGCTTCCTCGGACCGGGGCGAAAATGGCCCCCAACAGAGGATAAAGCGCGGCTGGACCGATACGCAATTAACCGCCTCCTCCTGGAAGGAGACCACGATCTCATCTTCACCAGCCTGAATGAGGACGACGCCCCCCGGATCGTCAAGATGAGGGTCAACTGGTTCAAGCGGATCATGACCCTCTTCTCCGACCTGGCTGTGGGGAACCCTCCGGCGATCAGAGCCGACGAGCCGCAACAGCCCAACCTCGACCGGGTCGTTGAGGGTAACTCCCTCTCCCTCACGGCCTACGACCTCTTCTCCGACCTCATAGCCTTCGGCGACGGGGTCCTCAAGGTCCGATGGAACGGGGGCCGGGGTGTCATCTCCAGGATCGACCCTCGGCTCTGGTTCCCGGTCGTCGACCCCGACGACGTCGGGACCTTTGCGGCTCACGTCCTGGCCTGGGAGATCGTCGAGGGCGACGAGAAGTACGTCAAGGCCGAGATCCACCTCGCCGGAAGGATAGAGCACCGTCTCCTCAAGCTCAACGCCGCCGGCGACGAGATCCTCGGAGCCGTCCCTCTCGCCACGATCGAGAGGTACTCGACCCTGAAGGACTCGGAGGAGACGGGCGTCCCCGGCTTCCTGGTGGTCCCCTTTTCCAACCTGAAGAGCGGCGACGGCGTCTTCGGGCTGGACGACTTCAAGGGCATAACTGACCTTGTGGAGGAGGTCGAGCGGCGGCTGATCAAGATCTCCGGGACCCTGGACGTCTTCTCTGACCCCTGGATGGCGGGACCCCCGGGACTGAGGATCAAGGACCCTGTGACGGGCGAGGTAGTTTGGGCTTCCGACGAGAAGTACATCGCCCTTAACGAAGGCGAGTCCCCGCCCTCAATCCTCACGTGGGATGCTCAGATGGGGGCGACGTTCTCCCACATCGAGGAGGTCCTCGGCCAACTGTACGTGATGGCCGAGCTGTCGCCGGCGGCCTTCGGCGAGACGAAGTCCGGGCTCGCCGAGTCGGGATCCGCCCTCAAGAGGCTGATGCTCCCCACCCTGGCGAAGGTCAACCGGCTCCGGCTCCGGATCAAACCGGGGCTTCTCACCGTCCTGGTGACGACCGCCGAGCTCGAAAAGGCTTCCAGGATGCCGGGGGCGACGTCCCTCGACAACCTCACTATCGAATGGAGGGAGAACCTCCCCACCGACCCCCTGGAGGCGGCGAAGGTGGAGGCGACAAGACGGGGAGCGAGAGCCACCTCGACGTGGGGGTCCCTATCCAGGCTCGACCCCGACGCCACCGAGAAGGACCTCGAAGCCGAGGAGGCGAGGATCAAGGAGGAGGAGGCCGTCCTCCCTCCCTAATTTATCACAAAAAGGACAAACCTTTAAATACTATACCAGTGAATATAGACAATAAGGCAAACGAAGGCCGCAAACTTCGGAGATTCGAAAATGTCCAGTGATGATGAAAAGAAGTTCACGCAGGCAGACGTGGACCGGATAGTCCAGGAACGGATAGCCCGTGAGAAGGCGAAATACGCCGACTATGACGAGATCAAGGCCGAAAATGAGGACCTGAAGGCCAAGATCGCCGAGAACGAATCCGCCACCCTGGAAAATCTAAAGCAGAAGGTCGTCACCGACCTCAAGCTCCCCCCCTCCCTGGCGGGACGACTCCAGGGCGCGACGGAGGAGGAGCTGAAGGCAGACGGCGCCAAGCTGCTGAAAGAACTCGGTCCCCGCGAGCCTGTGGGTGGTGGGGGGCAACCTCCGGGCGACGTGAAGAAACCGTTAACCCGTGAGGCTGTCAAGAAGATGACCCCCGACCAAATCATCGCAAACATGGACCAGATCAAGGCCCAAATGAAAGAGGGCTCACTGAGGTAAGATAGATGGCAATAACGAATTTCATAGGCGAGGTTTGGGCGGCCCAAATCCTCCAGGCTCTCCAGAAGGCCCTGGTTTACGGACAGGCCGGAGTGATCAACCGGGACTACGAAGGCGACATCAAGGGGAAGGGCGACACGGTGAGGATCACCGCCCACGGCCCGATAACGATCGACAACTACGACAAGAGCACCGGCCTCTCCGATCCTGAGGAGCTGGACGACGCCTCCACCACCCTGGAGATCACTCAGGCCAAATCCTTCAACTTCCGGATCGAGGACGTCGACAAGGCGCAGATGAACGTGAAGCTGATGGAGAGCGCCACCAGAGACGCGGCCTATCGGCTCGCCGAGGTCGCCGACGAGTACATCGCAGGGATCATGGCCGCTCAGGCCGGCTCTGCTGTGGGGGCTGACGGGTCCGACAAGATCTTCGACGGAACGACCGACCTGGTGTCCGAGGAGCTCCTGGAGGTCAAACAGAAGCTCGATGAGGCCAATGTCCCCTTTGAGGGCCGATGGATCATCATCCCGCCCTGGGTGACGAAGTGGCTTCTCCAGGAGGACGCCGTGAATCTCCCCATGTGGTCTGCTGTGGAGGGAGTGATGAAGAACGGTCAGATAGGCCGCCTTTACGGCTTCGACATCCTCCAGTCCAACAACGTACCGAACACGGCGGGCGACCACTACAAGGTCCTGGCTGGTGTCAGCAGGGCGACGACCTTCGCCGACTCTGTGAACGAGACCGAGGCTTACAGGCCTGACAAGTTCTTCGCCGACGCCCTCCGGGGCCTTCACTGCTACGGCGCGAAGGTCATCGATCCTGAATGTCTCTGCGTTCTGACTTGTGCTCCGAGCTGAGGTGGTGAAAAATGGCAACCAGATCCGAAATTACCGTAAACGAGCTTAACGGCGCATGGGCCGACAGAGCGGCACCCGACGCGATCGACAAGTCCAACCATCACTACATCGCCGCCGGGGCCAACTTCAAGAGGCTGCTGATCCTCGTCCACATCTCGGCGGGAACGGGAACCGGCGGCGCGGTGACTCTGAAGGCCGGAACCGCTCACCCTGCCTTTAGGCGAGGTCTCGGCGACCTTGTGAGAGGCGACGACGTGGTCGCCAACGATGAGTTCTGTATCGGACCCATTGAGACGGCTCGATACCTCCAGGCAGACGGAACGATCCACATCGACATAACCGACACGACCGGGACGAACATCGCCGGGACGATCGAGGCCTACGCTCTGCCTTGAAACATCACGCTGGTCAGCGTTAGCCATAGGGGGAAGCCTCAAAAGGGCTCGCACCTAGGCCCGTTCCCCTGGGCTTCCCCCACAAACCTCGAAGGGTACGATTCTATGACTGAATATGTCACTTCTGAAGAGATGGACGCCTACGCGGCCGACAGACCCGACTCCTCGGCCTGGACCGGCGCCACCGAGGCGGATCAAGAGGACGCCCTAAAATACTCCTCCTCCCTTGTGGACTCTCTTCTATTCGTGGGCCGGAAGTACGACACCTCCCAGGCTCTCCAGTGGCCACGACTGATTAAGGTCCGGGGCGGCTGGACGGTCGAGAGGGACGACGAGGGGGACGTCTGCATCCCTCAAGCGATCAAAGATGCAGTCTGCGAGGAGATCCTGGCGAGACTATCCCCCACAGGCGACGAGAGAAGAGCCCTCCAGGCCGACGGGGTCAAGTCCTTCAGGCTAGGCGACCTCTCCGAGACCTACGGCGACGATCTACGGGGAGGCGGGATCAAGGGGACCCCGCTCATATCCTGGACGGCTTACAGGCTGCTGGAGCCCTATCTGGCGAAGGGGGCGCGAGCGGGATGAGCCTGATCTCCGGCTACCTCAACCAGACCGCCAGATATTACGCTTCGGGCGAGTTCTACAACGGACCAGCTCTCGCAACCCTCCCCCTGGCCGTGATCGATCTCGGCGTGGATTTTCTAGTCAAGGTTGTGCGAAGCTGGAACTCCGGGGATAGATACGCCGATCTGGTGGGGACCCGCGACGGTAGCCCTGTGAGTGAGCGCCTATCCTTCTCCGGGATGTACGGGACTCTTGAAAAAATAAGCTCTAAATGGTTTGACACCCTGACGGCCGTCACCACGAATATGGGAGGGGACGCCGAGCAATACCTCCGAGTTGTGGGGGTCGACGGCGACGAGAACGAGCTGGGAGCATGGGTCGACTTCCCATGTAGATGGGAAGATAAGACGTCTCATTACCTGAAGGTAACCGACGATCACCACAGCCAGCTTATAGCCCTATCTGATGCGAAGGTGTTTTGCGAGATCCCTCTCGCCGATGGTCATCTCGTCCGGCGTGTCGTCGGTGGGGTCCCCGGAACCATTTATGAGGTTAAAAAGGTCCGACCTGCTGAAGGCCTCGAAGGGAACGAAGAGTATCGTCTATTGCTCCTGGGCGGCGTGGGGGAGTGAGTGACTCGCCAGACCCGGAAGATCGGGGACAAGTGGGCGAGGACGATCTCCGAGGCCTTCCTGAAGTGGCAGAGGGAGGTAGAGATCGACGGCCGAAAGAACATCCCGGCGACGACCTTCGACCCCTCTCCTTTCATCGAGGCGGCCTTCCTTGAGGGAGGCGAGGCCCAACTCGAAGAGATCGGCAAGCTTGTGGGGATAGGCGTCAATTTCGATCTACGAAACCCTGAGACAGCGGCCTGGATCATGAAATATGGAGCGGCCGAGGTTAAGTACATCGACGAGACGGCGAAGGCTACTATCAGAGATATCGTCCTCCGGGGCCAGACTGAGGGCCTAACCCCCACAGCTCAGGCGAAGCTGATCAAAGACCATATCGGACTCCTCCCCCGCCAGCTCCGAGCCCTGGAGACCTTCGAGGAGGGGCTTGTGGGGATGAATGAAGCCGCGAAAGCGAAGGCGGTCGAGAAGTACCGCAATAGACTTCTGAGACAGAGAGCGATGACCATATCGCTTACGGAAGGTCACAGGGCGGCCAACGAAGGATATCGAGCGGCCAACAGGGACGCGGTGAAGAGGGGCATCCTCGACCCCGACGAATGGGAGAGAGCATGGCTCGGAACCCACGATGGCCGGATGTGCTCCATCTGCGAGGGGCTTGTGGATGCGAGGGCGGATCTCCCCGACGGTCAGTTTGATAGAGGGGGAGGAGGCGGGCCAATTAAGCACCCGAAATGCCGTTGCTGCGAGATCCTGGTCCGGAAGGTCGCATAACTGGTCATCAACACCGCAACAATTCTATTCTCACCATTTTATAAGCACCGTTTCGACCTGTAAAACCTCCTCTTTGTGGGTGAAATCAGCATCCATCGGGCTGTCTTATGTAAGCTGTCTTATGTAAGGAATCTATATATACCATCCCTTACATAAGACAACCCATGGACGCGGTTAAGGACCCCACAACGGGGAGGTTGTACAAACAAGAGATCTCCCTCTGTGGGAAGGAGCGGTGCAAGAAGTGCGAGCGAGGTGATGGACACGGCCCCTATTGGTATGCCTACTGGTGGGAGGGGGGGAAGACCCGGAAAAAGTACATCGGGAAGACCCTTCCGGCGAGCCTTACACAAGACAACTTACAAAAGACAGAAGTCCTTACACAAGACAGCGAAGAGTCTTATGTAAGACCCTTACCTAAGACAGATACCTTACATAAGACAACGGGCCTTACACAAGACAAAGCCTTACCTAAGACAGCAGGGAAAGGGGCCTTACCTAAGACAGCAGGGAAAGGGGCCTTACCTAAGACAGCAGGGAAAGGGGCCTTACCTAAGACAGACGAGGGGGTCGTCGAGAGAGCCCTGGAGGTGATCCGGGACTTCCACAGCAGAGGGGTGGAGCCGAGCGTCTCCCAAGTCGCCGAGGTTGTGGGGGGCCATCCTAAGCATTTGGGCCGGTGGCTGAAGGCCGAGGGGCTGGAGGCTCTGAACGTCCGGCGGGGCGGGACGAGGGCGAGGAGGTACACCTTCGACCTGAAGGAGCGAATCGAGGAGCTTCTAAAATAGATGAGAGGCCGAAACGCTTTTCGCCTGTTAGAACTGTCTATCTTCATGGAGGAGAGACCGAGATGCGATTGAACATGATTTTAGCGGCGCTGGTGGTGCTGGCGGCGCTGGCAATGCCGGCGGCAGCGGACAGAGTGGACGATCTCATTTGGGATATGTTGTATGATGCGAACCCGGAAACTCGGGCGGAAGCCGCCGTCTCTCTCGGGAGAATCAGCGACGATAGAGTGTTCGATCCTCTCGTCGAGGCATCTTACGATGAGAACGTGCTGGTCAGAGCAGCAGTTGCGCAGGCGTTCGGTCGGATAGGAGACACTAGGGCAGTACCTCACCTTATCAGAATGGCCGACGATTATAGTCTTGTAAATCTACAGCCCGTAGTGCATAAGCAGGCCGTCTATGCCCTTGGTGTAATTGGCGATCCCAGAGCAGTAAACACTCTCACCAGGATTTACGATGAGGGACATTCAAAAGACGTCGCTTGGGCTCTAGGGAAGATCGGCGATCCGAGAGCTGTAGATCCTCTGATCGGTGGACTCAGTGACAAAGACTATTTCGTCCGACAAAGTGCCGCCACTGCGCTAGGCGAGATCGGAGACCCCAGGGCGATAGGCCCCCTCACGAAAGCACTTGATGACCATTGGGTCAGAGACTCCGCAACGGAAGCCCTCAGAAAGATTAACGAATCTGTAGCCAATCCTCCCCCCAGGAACGAAGATGTCCAAGTGGTTACCGACAAGACTCTCGATAAAATCGATACAACCGAACCACAGACGCTTCCCGAGGAAACTCCTATTTCCACTGAGGAAAGCCCTCTTCCAGCAGCAATAGGCGCCATGTCCATAATGGCAACCGTTCTCTTCATGAAGTATAGGAGAAATTTATGATAAGAGCGTTACAGCAAAGACTATATATCGTGTAACAGGCTAATATGGGCGTGCAGAAATGCATCCGAGGGTCGATTCATCCGTTAAGCAACACGGGAGAAGTGAACAGCGCCCGAGTTTCCACCAAAATAGCCACGATGTAGCTCTGTCGTCGTTCGCGAATCCCCCCCCCGGATAATGGACCGCTCGCTTATGTTGCCGCGTAAGTCGAGCGGTTACAGTACCTTTTTAAGAGTCAATTGTTTTAATTGAAAAAGAAAAATCCTACCAGACACGCTGGTGCAACTCCCAGCGGCCTGGCAGGTTCACGCTCATTGTGACTCTAGAACAACCAGCGTCCTATCACGGTCAGCAACAGCGCTAGGAGGCCGTTAACTATAGCCACGATGTAAATGGCTTCTCCAATTTCCACCAAATTTATCACTCCTAACCGCGCCGCGACCTCTGTCACTGAAGTTACTCTGCCTGGTTGCCGCCAGACAGAGTAATCTCTCCATCACAGGT
>Ga0334887_1002678_pt1 | contig 19235 bp, 17 predicted proteins | sample GraSluR1_MG_10_FD_207217 | JGI IMG/M metagenome (GOLD analysis project Ga0334887, IMG submission 207217) | Sludge microbial communities from methane-producing bioreactor in Wageningen University, Netherlands - Granular Sludge_18_07-R1 | ecosystem: Engineered > Bioreactor > Anaerobic >...
TGTTCAAATCCCAATCGTACTGCCTCCAATTTAACCGGATTCTTTGATGCCACAATGATCTGCTTCATTTTTTCTCCTCTGTCTGATCAAGCGAAGCCCCAAGCTTCCCTGCCTTTTGTATCAAGTCGCCAAACAAAAAAACCAGCATCATCCAAACACCGCGCAGACGATTTCGCTGCAATCACATATCCCCACATCCCCATTTCCTGATTGACAATTGTTGGATTGACGGATTGACTTTCTCCACAATTCTACTGCAATCCACATGGGATCCGCCCCGCCGGCACGATCCCGTTTTTTTCATCCCACAAAACGGTTGATTCGAGTATTATATGAATATGTAAAATTGAAAAATCATAACCATACCGCAAGGATTTCAATATGCCCGAAAAAATCGCCCCCCTCCAGGTCTTGCAGTCCGCTTTTCCAGGAATCCAGGAAAGTATCGCCCGCCAAATGACGGAAGCTGGAAAAGTCCGTGAATATCCCGAAGACACCACCCTGTGTCATGAAGGCGCCTATGAAGACGTCTTCTACATCCTCCTGGATGGCGAAGTGCAGGTCACCAAACTGATCAACGCCAGCGAAGTACACCTGTTAAAACATCTGCGCCCCGGTGATTTTTTCGGCGAGATGGCCATCATCCACGATGCGCCGCGGGCGGCTTCCATCTGCACTACCGTGCCCACCAGAGTACTCGAAATCCAGAAGTCCGACTTTAATGATCTGCTGGATCATAGCAGCATCGTCTCACGCGCCATGATCCTGGAAGTCAGCCGGCGGCTGCGGGAAAACGATGAAATGGCGATTGAAGACCTGCGTCTGAAAGCCAAAGAGCTGGCCAATGCCTACCAGCAGTTGGCCGAGCTGGAATTTGCCCGCCGCGAATTTCTCACCACCATCGCCCACGAGCTGCGCACGCCGCTGATGGCAGCCAACGGTTTTATGCAGATCATCCGCATGGGCAAGCTGAAAGGAGAAACCCTCTACTCCGCCCTGGGGACAGTCTCCAAAAATATTGAGGACATCATGACTCTCACCAATGACATCCTCTTCCTGCAGGAGATGGAACTCCTTCTGCCTGAATTCCAGTTCATCACGATCAGCGAAGTGGTCGTCACCGTTGTCGAGAAATACCAGAAAGCAGCCGAGAAAAACAAGGTCGGCCTGCGGCTGGCGATTGCCCCCGGACTGCCTGAGATCAAGGCCGATGCCAACAGCCTGGAGCGCGCGCTTTCTGCCATCCTGGACAATGCCATCAAATTCAGCCCCGATGGCGGCACCGTCCTCCTGACCGTAGGGAAAATGAATGATCGTTGGCTGGGCATCAGCGTGCAAGACCAGGGGACAGGAATCCCTGCCGACGTCCTGCCGCGCATCTATGACCGTTTCTTTCATGTGGACAAGATGGGTGAAAATCTCTTCCGCGGCGTGGGGCTGGGGCTCTCCATTGCCCGCCAGGTGATCGAACAGCACAACGGCCGCATAGAAGTGGAAAGTGAGCCCGGCAAAGGTTCCAACTTCACCATCTATCTAAAGATATGAAAAAGAAACGGGAGCAACAAAAGAGTTGCTCCGGGCAGCAATTTAAGTATTTTCTCACAGGTTTAATCTCGTTGTGAGCCGTTGGCTTTGTTTCTAATCCCCCTACCCCCTTTTGACAAGGGGCTGAATTAATCATGCCTCCTGTGGAAAGCGTTTGCCCATAAAAACACAACCCCCTGGATTCATTCCAAGATAAAAACAAGCTCGGGAAATTTTTTCTCATTATAAATTGCGCATTATCCCTTGTACATTGCCTTTCCCCCCACCTTACAAATACCTTTCCCTCCAATTAAAAGAGAATAAATTTGCTTGCATATTGGGTTCATTTCGTTTATACTGTGGATAAATGTGGGACAAAGTGGGAGAAAGTGGAGCGCCGGTGAAACCCGGCGTTCGGTGTTATAAGGAAAGGTAGGACAAATGTTCTTGGGGCAGTTCGTTCATACCATTGATGATAAGGGCCGTTTAACCATCCCCGCAGGTTTCCGCGGGCTGCTGGATGATGGCGCCTACATCACCCAGGGATTCGACCCCAACCTGATGGTGCTGACCTACCCTTCCTTCCAGACACTCTACGACCGGGTCAACAAATTGAGCATGACGGACCCCAAAGCCCGTGATCTCAAACGACTCATCTTCGCCAATGCTGCCGAGGTCAAACTCGACAATGCCGGCCGCATTCTCATTCCACAATTCCTGCGCGAAGTTGCCAGTCTTGATAACAACGCCCTCGTCGTTGGCGTCGGCAAGCATTTTGAAATCTGGTCACCAGGACTGTGGTCGCAGGAAACCCAAACGCTGCACGATCCGGCAGCCAATGCGGAACGCTTCATCGATCTGGATCTTCCTCTATAACCAAATGGATATGATCAACGCTAAACCGCAGGCTCCACATTTGCCAGTACTTTACCATGAAATTATAACCGCTTTGCACCCAACCAGCCCAGGGAAATATCTGGATGCCACCATCGGCGCAGGAGGACATGCCCGCGGCATTCTGGAGGCCAGTTCACCACGTGGCGAACTCCTCGGCATGGACCTTGATAAACAGGCGCTGGCGATCGCTGACCAGCGCCTCAAGCATTACAACGGCAGATACACGCTGGTGCAGTCTTCGTATACCCGTCTGCTGGATGCCATGCAGGACATCGGCTGGGAAGAAGTCAACGGGATCATCATCGACCTGGGTCTTTCGTCCATGCAGTTGGATACCCCTGAACGGGGTTTCTCCTTCCGGCTGGAAGGCCCGCTGGATATGCGTTTTGACCCCGAACGCGGCCTCTCCGCCGCCGACCTGATCAACCAATCCAGTGAAAAAGATCTGGCCGACATCATCTGGCGCTACGGCGAAGAAAAGCAGTCCCGCCGGATTGCCCGCGCCATCATCACTGCCCGGCCGGTGAATACCACCAGCCGCCTGGCCGAGATCATCGCTGGCGCAATCAAAGGCCAGCGCGGCAAGACCCACCCGGCTACGCGCACCTTTCAGGCGCTGCGCATCGCCGTCAACCAGGAACTGCAAGCGGTAGAAGCCTTTTTGCCGCTGGCGGTAGCAGCCCTGGCTCCGGGCGGCAGACTGGCCGTGATTTCCTTCCACTCGCTGGAAGACCGCATTGTCAAGCAATATTTCGCCCAGGAAAGCAAAGACTGCCTTTGCCCGCCCGAGCAGCCAGTTTGCACCTGTGACCACAAAGCCATTCTGGAACGCATTACCAAACGCCCGATTGTGGCCGACGAAACAGAAATAATCGAGAACCCGCGGGCACGCAGCGCGCGGCTGCGGATCGCAGCAAAAAAGATGGCATGATTTTTGCAAGTAAATAGAACATAACCGTTTATTGGACTGACTTAACCGACACAACGAGTCGAAAACACAATGCCAAAGAAAAACTCGCAAGCCCACCAGCAGGCCCCCTGGCGCATCCAGCTTCAACGGATCGGCATCTTTCTACTCGCCGTAGTGGTCATCTCGCTGGTAGCAAGTGTATATTTGTATTTCAGCGCCCAAATCGCTGACGTTGGCGTAGAAATCTGGAGAATTGAAGAAACCCGCGAAGCCGCCTATTATGACATTGAAAACCTGCAAACCGAACTGGCAAAAGAAACCGCCGTCAGCAAAATGCAGGAGCGCGCCAAAGAAATGGGTTTCGTCCGCTATTCACCACAGGAAGTGGAGTACATGGTGATCAAAGGATATTACGGGAAGCAGCCCGCCATCATTGGAGACACGACCCCGGCTGAAATTACCCCTGACGCCATCATCAAACCAGTTTATACCCAATCTTTGTGGGAATGGCTGTTGGAAAACCTGCTCAAAATGGGCAGCAAATAAACAATTATTCTTATATAAGGAAGACGAAATGTCATCCACGTTTGATCTGAGAACCTCTATCATAAAAATCATCTTCACCCTGGTGGCCTGCGCCTTCCTGGTGCAGATTGTTCATTTGCAGATCATCGGACCGAATGAAGACATCCTGCTCCACTGGGAAGGCGTTTCTGCCGGCAATGAAACTGAATTTTCCCCCACCCGCGGATTGATCTACGACCGCAACGGAAACCTTCTGGCAAGCAACTACACTATGTATACGGTCAAGATCAGCCCCGAACAGATCATCGGGAAGCGAAACGCAGATACAGTCGCCCAAACACTATCCCGCATTCTAGATATACCCTACAGTGAAGTCTATAAGCAGGCCTATACGCCCGACGGAAAAATTCCGTTAAAAAATGAAGAGGTTGCCACTTTAGTAAACCAGGAGCAGATCGACCAGCTTGCCCTCACCAAAGCAGAATTTGCGCAGCAAACCGGCACAAAAAAGAGCCCTGCCCCCAGCCTGTATGGCGTTTATTGGGATCCTTTCCTCATTCGCAACTATCCCGAAGGCAAACTGGCTGCCAATATCATCGGCGAAGTTAGTGATTACGGCAACGCATTCTCCGGCGTCGAAAAACAATACGATGAGCTCCTCTCCGGTACACCGAGCAAAAAGGTGTACACTGGTCAACCCAATGTGGTGGATGAGGGCGACTGGCCTGAAGGGGCCAGTCTGATCCTCACCATAGATCGCGAGATTCAGCGCACAGTAGAAGAAATTCTCACCAGGCATGTTGATCTCACCAATTCCCTGTCCGGTACGATCATCGTCTCTGACCCGGAGACCGGGGATATCATCGCTATGGCAACCGACATCCGCAACAAGGAAAACCTGCCGGAATCTGACTCCAGAATTGCTTTTCCTAATCCAGCCGTCCAGGATTTGTACGAACCCGGTTCGGTTTCAAAAGTTCTTACCATGGCCGCCGCCATTGACAGCGGAATGGTAACCCGCGATTCAACTTTCTTCGATGGCGGCCCCAAAACCATTAACGGGCTGTATGTCAAAAACTGGTACTACGATCCCAAGGGCACGGTCACCATGACCGAATGTATGCAGCACTCTATCAATGTCTGCATGGCCACCCTGGCAGAGCAACTCGGCCCTGTTACCTTCTACAAATATCTCGATGTGTTTGGGATCGGACACTACAGCGGTATTGATCTTGCAGGAGAAAGAATCTATCCGCTGGGAGCTGTCGAAACCAATAATTTATCCGCACATTCCTTTGGTCAGGCGATGAATGTTGCTCCCATCCAAATGATGACAGCCATCTCAGCTGTCGCCAATGATGGCGTGATCATGGCCCCGCGCGTGGTGCGAAGCGTGATCAGCAATGGGCGCCAATATGACCTGCCTCCCAAAATAATGAGCAAACCCATCACCGCGGAAACCGCCCACACCGTTACCGACATGCTGGCCGAATCACTGGAAAAAGAAGCTGACGTGAACATTACCGGGTATCGTGTTGCCGGGAAAACGGGCACTGCCCAAATTTCACCTCACCCGGAACACTGGGAATATGGACGTGCCTACCGCTCGGATGCTGCCAATGCTTCTTTTGTAGGCTGGGGACCAGTAGAAGATCCCAAATTTTTAGTGTATATCTGGCTGGAAGAGCCAGATGGTGAATGGGGATCTATCGTTGCCACGCCAGTTTTCTCGGACGTGGTGAATGAACTCGTTGTATTGATGGACATCCCCCCGGATGACGTGCGCATTCAGCTTGCCGATGACCCGATGAGGTTGAAACATAGTGTTAACACTGAATGATATTCTTGAAGCCTTAACGGGGCAGCGCCCTGCCAAAGCCTCTCTGGTAATCAGTGAGGCTTGCATCGATTCTCGGCAGGTGATCCCCGGCGCGCTGTTCATTGCCCTGGCGGGCGAAAAAATGAACGGCCATGACTTCATCGCCCAGGCTTTTCAGCGCGGTGCAGCGCTGGCGTTGGTGCAGCGGGACCTGTCGGCTCAATTCCCGGTGATTGACCTGCGTTCCGGCAGCCTGCCGCAGACCTATCAACACCCGGAAGAACCTGTCTGTCTTCGGGTAGAAAATACCCTGCAAGCCCTGCAGCAAATCGCGCGCTTCTGGCGCCGCAAACAAAACCTGCGCGTGATCGGCATCACTGGCAGCGTTGGTAAATCCACCACCAAGGAACTGGTGACGGAAGTGCTCAGATCGCGCTACCACACCCTGAAAAACATCGGCAACCTGAACAACGAAATTGGTCTGCCGCTCACCGTCCTGCGCATGGGCGAAGGATACGAACGGGCTGTGCTGGAAATGGGCTTCTTCGTCCCTGGCGAAATTAAATTATTATGCGATATTGCCCTGCCCCAGGTGGGTGTGATCACCAACATCGGCACCGTGCATGCCGAAAGAGCCGGATCGCAAGAAACCATCGCCCGTGGCAAATCAGAGCTGATCCAGGCCCTGCCCGCCGCCCCGGACGGCATCGCCATCCTCAATTACGACGACCCCTTCGTGCGCCCGATGGCAGAACTGACCGATGCAAAAATTTTTTACTATGGTCTCAACCCCGAAGCAGACCTGTGGGCGGATGAAATCGTCGGCATGGGGCTGGACGGCATCCGCTTCCGGCTGCACCATAAAAAAGAAGTCCTCCATCTGCGTGTGCCCCTGATTGGCCGCCACTCGGTGCACACTGCCCTGCGGGCAACCGCAGTGGGGCTGGTGGAAGGCTGCTCCTGGAATCAGATCATTGACGGATTACAGCAAGGCAGCAGCAGCCAGCTGCGCCTGGCGGCTGTTCACACTGCCAGCGGCGCGCTGCTGCTGGACGATACCTACAATGCCTCCCCCCAATCCACCCTGGCTGCGCTCAATCTGTTGAGCGAGATCGAAGGACGGCATATCGCTGTATTGGGCGACATGCTGGAATTAGGACCTTACGAAAGCAAGGGCCACATCATGGTCGGGGTGCGCGCCGCAGAAGTTTGCAACCAGCTCATCGCCATCGGTGAACTGAGCCGTACCACAGCCCAGGCCGCCCGCCAGGCAGGCATGCCCGCCAGAAAAATCCAGTGGTTTGCCACTGTACCGGAAGCCATCGAATATTTGCAAGGCCGCCTCCAAAAACGGGACGTTGTCCTGATCAAAGGATCGCGCGGCCTGAAAATGGAACGAATTACCGCCGCACTGGAGGCCGCCTCATGATGCAAGAGACTTCCCTCACCCTGACCATCAGCATGTTGAGCTTTATGATGGCCGTCATCTGGGGCGGGCCGTTGAAACGCGTCCTGCGTGCGCTGAAAATTGGCAAACTGATCCGCGTGGAGGGTCCTGGCCGCCACATCACCAAGATGGGTACCCCCACCATGGGCGGCGTCATGTTCATCCTGCCTGTCCTGTTGATCACTGTGCTCTTCAACGCTGCTTCCCTGTTTGGTCTCGGCCTGCAATCGCAGGAAGTCTTCCTGCCGATGATCGTCATGCTGGTGTATGGAATCCTCGGTTCGATTGATGACTGGGAAGGCGTGCGCGGCCCGCGCCGCGGGCTGGGAATGCGCGCCCGCACCAAATTCATCCTGCAAACGGCCATCGCCCTGGTAGTAGCCTACTTCCTGCGCGAGAATTTGACCGTTCCCCAACTGTTTTGGCCGGGCGTGGAAATTTCCTTCAATCTGGGCTATTTCTATATCCCGATTGCCGCCTTCATCATCGTTGGCAGCTCAAACGCAATCAATTTTACCGATGGCCTGGACGGCCTGGCTGGTCTTATTTCTGCCACTGCCTTCCTGGCGTATGGCGGCATAGCCTTGCTGCAGGGGCAGGTTTTCCTGGCCCGCTTCTGCTTCACCCTGGTAGGTGCGCTGTTCGGTTTCCTGTGGTTCAATGTACACCCGGCAGAAATGTTCATGGGCGATGCCGGCTCCCTGTCTTTGGGCGCCACCCTAGGCGTGGTAGCCCTGATGACCGGCCAATGGCTGTTATTACCGATTATCGCCATCATTCCGGTCAGCGAGACGCTCAGCGTCATCCTGCAAATCGCCTATTTCAAGCTCACCCACGGCAAGCGCCTTTTCAAAATGGCGCCCCTGCATCATCATTTCGAATTACTGGGTTGGAGTGAAACCCAGGTCGTCCAGCGTTTCTGGCTGGTTAGTCTGTTATTCGCCATGCTCGGCGTGGCAATTGTGTTGGCATAAGACATGAAGAAAAACTGGAAAGGGCAAAAAGTGTTGATCCTGGGCGCCGCCCGGCAAGGGCTGGCGCTGGCGCGCTACCTGTCTTCACAAGGCGCACAGGTGATCCTCAACGACCGCCGTCAGGCAGATCAACTGGCTGACGAGCGGGAGAAGATGTCCGCCTATCCCATTCAATGGGTGCTGGGCGAGCATCCCCTCAGCCTGCTGGACAGCACAGACCTGGTGTGCATCTCCGGCGGCGTGCCGTTGACCCTGCCCATCATCCAGGAAGCCGTCCGCCGCGGCCTGCCCCTGTCGAACGACTCGCAGATCTTCATGGAAGCCGTGCCCTGCCCGGTGATCGGGATCACCGGCTCCGCCGGAAAAACCACCACCACCACCCTGCTGGGGCGCATGGCGCAGCAAGCCGCCAATCCAGACCAGAAAGTGTGGGTGGGCGGTAACATTGGTCTGCCCCTGATCGATCGTCTGGACGAAATCGACCAGAAGGACATCGTCATCCTGGAATTCTCCTCTTTCCAGCTGGAGCAGATGACCCGCTCGCCGGCGGTTGCGGCGGTACTCAACATCACCCCCAACCACCTCGACCGGCATGGCACCCTGGCCGCCTACACCGCCGCCAAAGCCCGCATCCTCGCTTTCCAGCAAGCCGGTGATGTCGCCGTCCTCTCCCGCGAAGACCCCGGCGCCTGGGCACTGGCCGGCAGCGTCAAAGGCCGCCTGGTTTCTTTCGGCTTTGCCCAGCCCCCTATCGGGCAAACCGGCACATACCTTGCAGAAGAAGAGCTAAGACTCTTTGACGGTCAATCGTCACACGTGCTGATGCAGCGGTCTGACATTCACCTGCGCGGGGAACACAACCTGAGCAACGTACTGGCCGCCTTTGCCATTGCCCGCGCCGCCGGATGGGAGCTTTCCAACCTGTCCGCAGCCATCACCGGTTTCAATGGCGTTGAACACCGGCTGGAATACATCCGCACCCTGCGCGGCGCCCGCTGGTACAATGATTCAATTGCCACGGCACCAGAGCGCACCATCGCCGCCATCCAGTCCTTTGAGGAACCGCTTGTCCTCCTCCTCGGTGGACGGGACAAAGACCTGCCCTGGGACACCCTGGTTGAGCTGATCCGCCAGCGCGTCGACCATGTGATCGTCTTTGGGGAAGCTGCCGGAAAGATCGCCAGCGCCATTGGCCCCCTGCGAACCGGGCAGCGGCCCTGCACCCTGACGCAATATGACCGGCTGGAGGATGCCGTTCAAGGTGCAGCGCAAATCGCAGAACAAGGAGACGTCGTCCTGCTTTCACCGGGCGGCACCAGTTACGACGCGTTTAACGATTTCGTTGAACGCGGGGAGCGTTATCGACAATGGGTCAAACAACTTACGTAAAACCTGGCAAAGTCCAAAGCAAAGGGTTTCTCAAAAAAGGCAGCGCATCGGGCGTTGACCTGCCCTTCGTGTTGATCGTGATCTGTCTGGTCATCATCGGTCTGCTGGCTGTTTACTCCACCAGTTGGGTGCAAAGCAAACGGCTGGAAGGCTCTGCTCACGCCTATGCACTTCGCCAAATTGTTTGGGCCTTGCTTGGCACTGGTATAGCGTTCGCTCTTTCACATTACGATTATCACAAGCTAAAAAACTGGTCGTTAATCCTGATGGGAACCACCATCGTGCTGCTCGTCATCGTTGGGCTCGTCGGCGTTGTAGGACGTCACCTGATTGGCACATCGGTGCAGCCCTCCGAACTGGCGAAAGCGGTGATCGTCATCTACCTGGCAGTCTGGTTAACCGCCCGCAAGGATGATCTCGACAGCTTCCAACTGGGTTTCATACCGGTCTTTTCGATTGTCGGCATCGTCGGCGGTCTGATCCTGATGCACCAGGATTACAGCGCTGCACTGACCATTTTCATCCTCGGCGGCCTGATGTTCTTCTTTGGCGGCGGCAAGCTGTGGCATATCATCCTGATGGGCCTCCTCATGGGCGGCGTGGCCTTGTTATTGATCACCGTGCTGGCCCCCGACAAACTGGATCGCATCGCGGCGTTTGTGTCCAGCATTACAGACCCCAGCGCAGCCCCCGAACAAATCCAGCGCGCCATGCAGGCCATCAGCCGCGGCGGCATCTTCGGCGTGGGCATCGGCAACTCGATCACTAAATTTACGGGCCTGCAGGTTGCCTGGACGGACAGCATTTTCGCCGTGATCGTGGAAGAAACCGGATTGGTCGGCGGACTGGTAGTGATCGGGCTTTACATGCTTTTCCTGTGGCGCGGGCTGGATATCGCCAACCGCGCCCCCGATATGTTTGGGAAATTACTGGTCAGCGGTATGACAGCCTGGATCGTTGTAGAAGCATTGATCAACATGGCGGTGATGCTCTCCCTGATTCCGGTAGCCGGCAACGCCCTGCCCTTCATCAGCATGGGCGGCTCCAGCATGGTTACTTCGCTGGCTGCTGTCGGCATTATTTTGAATATTTCACGCGCTGGAAAGAAAACTACCAAAAAATCAGCGCCAGTAGAAAGGACGTCTCGTGCGGCTTCTGATATGCGCAGGCGGAACGGGCGGCGGAGTGTATCCCGCAATGTCGATTCTGCAAGCACTCGGGCAAGATAAAGACCTGACCACACTCTGGGTGGGCGGCGAAGGCGGCATGGAAGCCGATCTGGTTACGCGCGCCAATGTGGATTACAAGTCGATCCCCGCTGCCGGTGTACACGGCGTCGGGCTGCGTACCCTGCCAGGCAATCTCATCAAATTGCTGCGGGGCACGCTCGCTTCCCGGCGCATCCTGCGTGCCTTCAAGCCGGACGTCATCCTCTTCACCGGCGGCTATCTTGACGTGCCCATGGCCGTGGCAGGCTGGCGGATTCCCTCGCTGTTATACGTGCCCGACATTGAACCCGGCATGGCCCTCAAAGCCATTTCCCGCTTCGCCGCACGCATCGCCCTGACCACTAAGACGTCAGCGCAGTATTTCAACAGAAAGGACCGCCTGGTCGTCACCGGCTACCCCACCCGCGCAGACCTCATCCCCCAAAATCGGGAAGCAGCCCGCCAGCGTCTGGGACTGCACAATCAACTACCCGTAATCTTGTTCTTCGGCGGCAGCAAAGGCGCTCACACCATCAACGATGCCCTGGCAAACATTCTGCCTCAGCTGCTCACCAAAGCCCAGGTGCTGCACATCAGCGGCAAACTGGATTGGGATGAGGTCCAGGAAAACAGGCGATCACTGCCCCCCGACGCAGCACACAACTACCACCCCATGCCCTACCTGCACGAAATGGGGGATGCCTTCGCCAGCGCAGACCTGGTCGTCTCTCGGGCCGGTGCGGCCACCCTGGGAGAATATCCCCTCTTCGGACTGCCCGCCATCCTCATCCCCTACCCCTACGCCTGGCGCTACCAGCGCGTCAACGCCGAATATCTGGTGCAGCGCGATGCCGCCCTGATGATCGAGGACGAAAATATGCAGTCTGCCTTGCTCACCACCATCGAAGATCTGCTCGCTTCACCCGAAAAATTGGCCCGCATGAGCAAGGCAATGCGCAGTCTGGCACACCCACAAGCAGCCCAAAAGCTGGCTGGACTCGTCCGTGAACTGGCCGGACAGGCAGGAGAAATATCGTGATTGGATTAAACATCTTTTTCTGGTTTATGGTAATTTTATTCGCCATCATCGGCGCCATGCGCGGCTGGGCTAAGGAATTACTGGTCTTTTTCTCTGTCATCCTGAGCCTGTTTGTGATCAACGTCCTCCAGGAATTTGCCCCCTTCGTGCAAAATCTGGTAGCCGGTGATTCACTCTCCGCTTTATTCTGGCTGCGCATCGTCATCCTGACAGCCCTGGTTTTCTTTGGATATCAGGGCCCCAATCTTTCAAAATTGGCCGCTACCAACAAATTCAACCGCGAAAAATTTCAGGATGCCCTGCTGGGTGCTTTTCTAGGCGCAATTAATGGGTTTTTCATCTTTGGCGCTTTCCTGTTCTATCTGAACGAGGCCGAATACTCCGCGCTGAGCAAACTGATTATGGCCCCGGATCCATTGACCCCCACGGGTGCCGCAGTATACGATCTGATCAAAATGCTGCCGCCCACATGGCTTCTCAAGCCAGGCTCACCGTTTATCTATTTCGCCGTAGCAATCGCTTTCGCTTTCGTACTGGTGGTGTTCTTGTAATGACTGACGTACATTTGATCGGCATTGGTGGCAGCGGACTTTCCGCAATTGCCCGCCTCCTGCTGGAGAGCGGCAAAACCGTCACGGGTTCAGACCGCGTGCTTTCTTCGGAAGCACAGGCGCTCGCCCGCGATGGTGTCCACATCTCCATCGGTCACGATGCACAAAACGTGCTCGGCGCCGATCTGGTGATCCGCTCATCGGCCATCCCTGACTCCAATCCCGAAGTGCTGGCCGCCCGCAATGCCGGCATCCCCGTCCTCAAGCGCAGTGATTATCTGGGACAGTTGATGCTGAATGACCAATGTATTGCCATCGCCGGCACCCACGGCAAGACTACCACCGCCGCCATGACCGCCAGCACCCTGCATGCCCTCGACACTGACCCCTCTTACATCATCGGCGGCATTGTTAAAAACCTGGGCAGCAATGCCCATGCCGGACAGGGTGGTTACTTCGTCATCGAAGCGGATGAATATGACCGCATGTTCCACGGATTGTCCCCGCACATCGCTGTCATTACCAATATGGAGCACGACCACCCGGACTGCTTCCCCACCCCGCAGGACTACCGGGAAGCCTTTGAAATCTTCATCAGCCGCATCAAACCGGACGGCATCCTCCTGGCCTGTGCAGATGATGCCGAAACCGTTCAACTGGCTGCCAAAACCGCCGTTGACCACACCGTTTTCACCTACGGACAGCAGGAAAACGCCCACTACCAGGCGCAGGATATCCAGCCCAATGCGGCAGGCGGCTTCAGTTTCAACATCGTACACCGCTCGCAGCCTGGCGAAACCGCCGCCCCCCTGGCCGCCGTTTCGTTGAGCGTGCCCGGTTTTCACAACATCAAAAACGCCACGGCCTGTCTGGCAGTTATCCACCAGCTCGGCCTTGATCTGCCCAAAGCCGCCGCGGCATTGCAGCAGTTCAGCGGCGCTGGCCGCCGGTTTGACCTGCGCGGCACCGCCGCCGGCATCACCATTATTGATGACTATGCGCATCATCCCACCGAAATTACGGCCACCCTGGAAGCCGCCCGCACCCGCTTCCCCCAGCGCCGTTTGGTCGTTCTCTGGCAGCCGCACACCTACACCCGCAGCGAAGCCCTGCAGGATGAATTTATCCACGCCCTGGGCACTGCGAATCAAGTCCTCGTCACCAGCATCTACGCCGCCCGGGAAAAAGACACCGGTTTCTCGGCCCGCCAGATTGTGGAAAAAATGCCTGCTGCCACCATCTATGTGCCTGATCAGCAGGATGCGGCACAGCAGCTCCTCGCCATATTACAAACGGGCGACGTGCTGCTGGTACTTTCCGCCGGAGATGCCATTCAAATCAGCGAAAATATCTTTGCTGCCCTGCAAAAACAGGAGACAGAAAATGCCTGAAAAGAAAAAACGCGCTTACCCGCTGGAAACAAACGCCCTGTCGGGGATGAAACTGACCCGCGCTGGCCGTTTGGCCCCTAAAGAACATCGGGCCTTCCTCGAAATGATGGAACGCTCCGGTCTGGATGAACACCAGCAAAAAGATATGCTCGATCGTTTAATTGATCGTTTGAAAGGAATCTAAACACCGCATGACAGCTTCTGCAACCTTCGTCCCAATTCAAGCACTGCGTAACGCTTTCGGCAGTAATCTGCAGGAAAACGTGATGCTGGCCCATTACACCACTGCCCGCGTGGGTGGTGCTGCAGACGCTGTCCTCATCGTTCATTCGGCCAATGAGTTGGCAGAGACGGTACAAACGCTGTGGAACCTGCAAGCCCCCTACCGCATCCTCGGCGGCGGCTCGAATGTCCTCATCAGCGATAAGGGCCTGCGCGAAGTGATTGTGATCAACCGCGCCAACCAGGTCAAGGTAAATGCCGACACCAGCCCTCCCGCCGTGTGGGCAGAGTCAGGGGCAACCATGGTAAGCATCGGCAAACGGCTTGCCCTGCGTGGATTGGCGGGCTTCGCCTGGGGCACTTACATCCCCGGCACCCTGGGCGGCGCCATGTACGGCAATGCCGGCGCTCACGGCAGCGACATCGCCAGCCAGTTAATCCTGGCAGATATCTTGCATCCTGTATTCGGTAAGGTGCAATGGACCAGCGCACAGTTTGAATACGGCTACCGCTCAAGCATCCTCAAACGGACAGACAGCCTGGCCGTCATCCTTTCAGCCAGCCTGGAGCTTTCCCATAGCACCCGTGAAGAGGTGGAAAACTGTCTGGAAACCATCTACAACCGCCGCATAAAAATGCAGCCCCCCGGCTCCAGTCTGGGTTCCATCTTCAAGAACCCTGGAAACGATAAATCGGGACGCCTGATTGAGGCTGCCGGCTTGAAGGGAACCCGTATCGGCAATGTAGAAATCAGTCAAAAACACGCCAATTTCTTCGTTAATCACGGAGATGCCAAAGCCAAAGACATTTATTCGTTGATCCGCCTGGCACAGCAAACCGTGAAAGAGAAATTTGGCGTACAACTGGAAATGGAAATTGAATTATTGGGTGATTGGACAGAAAATGAAGAATAAGATGCAGATTGGCGTGATATTCGGGGGGCGTTCCAGCGAACATGAAGTTTCGCTGCGTTCTGCGCGTTTTATCATCTCCATGCTCTCCCCGGAAAAATATAACGTTACCTGCATTGGCATTACCAAAGACGGTCACTGGCTCTCGGGCGAAAACGTCCTCGATGCCTTTGTCAGCAATCAAACCGACAACCTGTGGCCGGTCACCATCCTGCCCGAACCAGGCAGCAACACCCTGTATGCCTTCAGGCAAAACGGAAATGACGTTGTGCTGGAACCACAGACCCAACTGGACGTGGTTTTCCCCGTTGTGCATGGCACCTTTGGCGAAGACGGCACCCTGCAAGGACTGCTGGAGATGGCCGGACTGGCCTATGTTGGCGCAGGCGTACTGGGATCAGCAGTTGGTATGGATAAAGCCCTCTTCAAAGACGTGCTGCGGGCACACAATCTGCCGGTGGTTGACACCGTCATCGCCACCATGATGGATGTACATCAACACCTGTCCGAACTGCTGGACGAAGCTGAAGAAATTGGTCCCTACCCCCTGTTCGTCAAACCGGCCAACATGGGTTCCTCGGTGGGCATCACCAAATGCCGCAGCCGTTCAGATTTGATGGAAGGCGTGCTGGACGCCCTCCGTTTTGACCGCCGCATCCTGATCGAACGGGGCATTCATGCCCGCGAAATCGAAGTCAGCGTGATGGGCAACGAAGACCCCCAGGTCTCGCTGCCTGGAGAGATCCGCCCCAAGGCAGATTTTTACACCTACGCTGCCAAATATCTGGATGACACCTCCGAGCTGATCATCCCCGCCGAACTGGACGCGGAAACCACCCAGACGACCCAGCAAATAGCCCTGCAGGTCTACAAAGCGGTTGACTGCGCCGGTCTGGCCCGTGTCGATTTTCTGATGGACAAGGACAGCGGTCAGCTCTTCGTCAATGAAATTAACACCATGCCCGGCTTTACCAGTATCAGCATGTATCCCAAATTGTGGGAGGCCAGCGGCATCCCCGGTCAGGAGCTGATTGACCGCTTGATTGAATATGCAATAGAACGCAAAACTGTGCGCGACGGGTTGGAATACCAATATGGGAGCGAAGCATGAGCAAAATAACAAGTGCAAGTACCCGTGCCGAACAAATCCGACAACGCCGGAATCAGGAAATAAAATCCGGACAGGAGAAACTACGGCGAGGGGGGCGCAGCAAAACACCAATGCAGTCCAAATACTACGAGGTGAGCGTTCCGCCCGTGGTGGTGCGTGGGAATGTAGGAACACCGATGCGGCAAAACACGGTTACGCGCAAACGCCAGCGGCGGCAGATTGCCATTCCGCTGCGCGGCAGCGGCGCCGAAATCGTCATTCCCGGCCTGCCCATCATCCACTTCAGCGCCAGATGGATTTCCGGCGCGCTGACCGCCGCCTTTTTCATACTGCTGCTTTTCATCATCACATCCAGCAGTTTTGAAGTCTCCCGGGCAGACATCTCCGGGATACACCGCGTAAACTCCAATGATGTTGAAGCTGTTCTCAATTTGAGCAACGAATCAATCTTCAGCATCAATCCTCAGGAAATCCAGCTCCAGTTGGAAGCAGCTTTCCCTGAATTAAAGAATATTCAAGTGATTGTCAGCCTGCCAGCAGAAGTTGCCATCACCGCCGAAGAAAGACAGCCCACCATCGCCTGGCACGCTGGCGATAAAGTTTACTGGAGCGATGACGAAGGCTTCCTCTTTGAACCCCGCGGCGAAGAATATGATCTGCGCGTGATCAACATTGAAGGTGACATGCCGTTCGAGGCCATCGAAACCAGCCTCACCGCAGAAACCAGCGAAATGGCCTTTGAAATGCTGGCAGCCAATCCCCGCAAGGTTGACAGCAAAGCACTCGCCACCGCCCAAAGCCTGTCCCGCGAAGTAGAAGACGGCACTGCCCTGGCATACAGCCAGGAAAATGGTCTCGGCTGGGTCAATGCCGCCGGTTGTGAAGTATTTATTGGCATGGAAACAACAAACTTGCAGGAAAAAATGGTCGTCTATCAGGCAATTTTGGAAGACTTGAACCTCACAGGGCTAACCCCTTCAAAAATCAGCGTGGCGAATGTCGATGCGCCTTTTTATCGAGTGGAGCAGTAAATATGGACGATCCCATTGTCGTTGGAATTGATATCGGAACAACAAAAATTTGCACGCTGGTAGCACGACTGGAAGCAGATCAAAATTTCCATATCCTGGGCGTGGGCATCGAGCCATCGCAAGGCATCCGCAAAGGCACGATCATTGACATTTCTGCCGCCTCCCAGGCTGTCGCCCGCTCCGTCGAGAAGGCTCAGCGTACATCGGGCATGGAAATCACCTCTGCCCTGGTCAGCCTGGCTGGATCACACGTTTCCTCCGTGAACAGCCGCGGGGTGGCCGGCATTTCTGGCCGGGTGATCGACCAGTACGACATTGATCGTGCCCTGGATGCTGCCCGGGCGATTGCCATTCCGCATGGCCGCGAGATCATCCATATCATCCAGCGCGGCTTCACCGTTGACGAACAGGACGGCATCCGCCATCCGATTGGCATGCACGGCTACCGTCTGGAAGTAGAGGCCCACATCATCACCGCCGCTGCCGCCACGGTGGCAAACCTGCGGCAATGTGTAGAACAGGCTGGCGTGCAGGTCTCCCAGTTTGTGCTCAATCCCCTCGCTTCGGGCGAGGTAGTTCTCACCGAAAACGAAGAGGAAATGGGCGTGGTCGTCTGTGATATTGGCGGCGGCACCACCGATATGGCAATCTATATCAATGGTGACGTATGGCACACCATGGTACTGGCCGTTGGCGGCAGCCATGTTACCAATGATATTGCCCACGGTCTGCGGCTGCCCGCCACCCAGGCCGAACAAATCAAGAAACAATATGCCCACGCCCTGCAGCGTGAAATTGACGAGGATGACATGTTCAACATTCACCCCTTTGGTGAAGAAGAGGCTACCCGGGTCAGCCGTAAAGTGCTGGCTCATATCGCCGAAGCCCGCATTGAAGAGATCTTTCACCTCGTCCTGCAAGAGATTAAACGATCTGGTTATGATGGATTGCTGCCCGCAGGAATGGTACTCACCGGGGGAACCGCCAACCTGCCCGGCATCCGCAATCTTGCCAGTGAGGTCACTGGTCTGCCGGTGCGCATTGCGCAACCCGAAGACCTGGTCGGTCTGGTGGATAAATTGCATGCCCCAGAATATTCCACCAGCATTGGCCTGCTCCACTGGGCCATGTACACGAATTCAGCATTGCCATTGTCCCCCCGTGGCCCTTACAAGAAAGGAGATGGACCGAATTGGGATTCTGTAAAAAACTTCTTCAAAAATCTGTTGCCGTAGAAAAATCAGATCAGGAAATCATCAGCTTCACCAATAACAAAGCAGTTCATTATTCGTAACAAGGAGGAACCCTATGGAACAACTCAATAAACCCCTCGCAGAATCATTTGCCCGCATCAAGGTAGTCGGTGTTGGCGGCGGTGGCTGCAATGCAGTCAACCGGATGATCGAAGAAGGTCTGCAAGGCATTGAATTCATTTCGGTGAATACGGATGCTCAAGCCTTGCTGCTTTCCAAAGCCCGCACACGCGTACGGATTGGCGACAAATCCACCCGCGGGCTGGGCGCCGGCGGCAACCCCGAAATGGGGCAAAAAGCCGCTGAGGAATCATCAGAAGAACTGTATCAGGTGCTGAAAGGCAGCGACATGGTCTTCGTCACCGCCGGTCTTGGCGGCGGCACAGGCACCGGCGCTGCCCCTGTGGTAGCCCAGATTGCCAAAGACTTGGGCGCCCTGACCATTGGCGTGGTCACCCGCCCGTTCACCTTTGAAGGCTCACAGCGCCAGTTGTCTGCAGAAAAAGGCATCGAGCGGCTGAAAGAACAGGCCGACACTTTGATCGCCATTCCCAACGACCGCCTGCTGCAAATCGTGGACAAGCGCGCCAGCCTGACGGACGCTTTCGGCGTAGCCGATGACGTGCTGCGCCAGGGTATTCAGGGCATTTCCGAGCTGATCACCGTTCCCGGTCTGATCAACCTCGACTTTGCCGATGTGCGCACGATCATGTCCGAAGGCGGGGCGGCATTGATGGCCGTTGGCCGCTCAACCGGCGAAGATCGCGCACGCATTGCTGCCGAAGAAGCCATTTCCAGCAAGCTGCTGGACATCACCATTGACGGCGCCCGCGGCATCCTCTTCAACGTGACCGGCGACTCCAGCCTGACCCTGTTCGAGGTCAACCAGGCTGCTGCGATCATCAAGGAAACCGCGCACCCCGATGTCAACCTTATCTTTGGCGCTGTGGTAGACCCGAATATGGGCGAAGAACTGCGTGTCACCGTGATTGCGACCGGATTCGATACCAGCAGCGGCATCCGCCACATGGAA
>Ga0334887_1002683_pt1 | contig 19212 bp, 13 predicted proteins | sample GraSluR1_MG_10_FD_207217 | JGI IMG/M metagenome (GOLD analysis project Ga0334887, IMG submission 207217) | Sludge microbial communities from methane-producing bioreactor in Wageningen University, Netherlands - Granular Sludge_18_07-R1 | ecosystem: Engineered > Bioreactor > Anaerobic >...
CCAAGGCAATGGAAAAATCCGGTACGTCTTCAGTGACCACCGTCCCTGCGCCAACAACACAACCCTTACCCACCCGAACCCCATCCAGCACAATTACACCAGCCCCCAGCCAGCTATTGTCGCCAATACTTAAAGGCCCCCTGGAAAATCCTCCCTGATCCATCACCGGCTGATGCGGATTGGTCAAAAAATACCTGCCACCACCAAGGTAGCAGTTCCCGGCGATCAATACTGCCTCACCGATGGTGATGCCGGACACCGAGGCCATGACGACATTGCAGCCGATATCGGCACGATTGTCGATGCGCACCGGCCCGGTCTTACCCTGAATAACGCAATTTCTCGATATAACGACATCATCGCCGATCTGGATACCAGCATCCTGCGCACCACTGGCATCGAGCATAACATAATCGTCTATGGCCACCCGCTGGCCCAAAGAGATCTTGCCCGGATGCCTGAGGGCTACCCCTTTCCCCAAGATAAGCCCTGATCCTGCCCGTTTGAGCAAGCGAGGATACGACCATTTCCGCAGGGCGTAGCCCAGACTGCCCGGAAGATTACCAAACAGAAGGATCAGTAGTTCATAGACGAACAGGGTGGCATAAGAGCTGTTCCCCAACACCTTGTGGCAATATCTCTGCAAAATAGACATGTTGCTATCGTGCAACTGTTCGCTCAACAACTGTTTGGGGATAGGAATTATTTTTTTCACTTTTTCACACATGGAAAGCAACGTGACTTGGCAATTTGTTGTTCAAAAACAGGTTGCGTTCCTGGATCAAGGCTGTATCAATCCCTCTTGAATATACCAGTCCCTTGTGCGGGCAAGCCCTTCATGCAGGCCAACCTGGGGTGCATAGCCAAGCAGACGTTTGGCTTTTTCAATACTGAAGGCCCGGCTTTTGGCAAAAAATTCCACCCGGCGGGGATAGAGTGGTGGCGCTATGCCAAGTGGCCGGCACAACTTGTCACAGAGCACCGAAGCCGCATAGACCGGCGCATAGGGGATGCGCAGAAACGGTCGCGGCTTGCCCAAAACCTCTGCGATGGTATCCACCAGTTCCCGCAGGGTAGTGTAGCGCTCGCCGCCAATGGTGAACACCTCTCCTACAGCCTCTGGTTTGGTGCCAGCTAGAACAATGCCATCGATCAAATCGTCGATATAGGTCATGTGATAGAGACATTGGCCTGAACCGATCATCACAAACATCTTCTTGCTGATCGGCCTGAAAAGCTTGAGGAAACGGGTATCGCCCGGCCCGTAGATGCCCACCGGCCGCACCACTGAAACAGGCATCCCTGCAGCAGCATAGCGCAGGGCAAGGAGTTCCCCTTCTTTTTTCGATTCCTGGTAGTGGTCACCAGGTTCAAAACGATAATTCTCGTCTGCCGGAGGATCCTTGATTTCACCCTGGACGCCCACGGTCGAGCAGTGCACAAAGCGCTGGACGCCGGCCTCCTTGGCCGCATCGAGCAGATGGCGGGTACTCTCCACATTGACCTGAAAAAATTCCCGGGGATCGACATGTTCGGTCCGATAGGCAGCGGCCACGTGGTAAACCCGATCAATCCCATCAAAATGCTGCTTAATTGCCGCAGGATCCTTGATATTAACCTGTTGACACTCCACTCCCATCTCCTGCAGGGGCACGACCCTGGAACTGGGTCGAACAAAGGCAACGACCTCTTCTCCGGATTCTACCAAGCGACGGCACAGATGACTCCCTGTGAAACCAGTTGCACCTGTAACCAGTACCTTACCCACTACGACCTCCTTAAAATTTATGAGCAGTGACTCTGTGCATCACGCAAAAATAAACGAATCCACCCCACTAATGGCCATGGGGCAGGGACCCACAAACACAAGCACAGTTGCTACCTGAAGGGGAAAAGCAGACGCAGAACGTTTTGCACAGCATACCACATACGCCGGGCCCAGGTCTCCCTTTGGCTGCACCACCCATCCAGCACCTCAATGGTATCCTGCAAAACATTGGGTACATAACGGGGGTGCTCCAGGATAGGAACATTAAATTCATGGTCTGCGGCCAACATGGTGACATAGGCACAGGGGGCGCTCACCCGTTGCACGTAGCGGCGCAGAAAAACAAGATCTTCCTCAGCTTCCCTGCCGCCATCCATAAAATAAATAGGTTTATGCCCTGCCCTAGCCAAATCCGGCAAGGCGTGCACCATATCCTGGTCAAGAAATTCCTCCTGAAACATTTTTTGAGTGTACCAGGCAGGAAAATGTTCTCTTCCATATTGTAGCCGTCCCACTCCCATGACATATCCCCAAAAAAAATTCAGATCAGGTACACTATAATAACGCTCACCAACACGCCGAGGCGGGCCAATCAACACCAAGGCACTGACCTCTTTATCGCGCAAGCCAACCCGTAAGGTCGAATTGGCCCCCAGAGAATGCCCGATGATACACAAATTTTTCTGCCCTCCTCCGGGCAATGCCTTTAAAAAAGCAAGGGCTGTCTCTGTTTCGCCTTCGCGGTCCGAACTCAGAGGAGTACTGCTGGCAAAGGGATCTGCCGAAAGACCATAACCTGCAAAATCAATGGTCAGCACCCGAAAGCCCCGGCGGGCCAGGGACTCTGCCATGAGGGAATAGAGGGGACTCAGTTGTCCCTTGGCATAACTACCATGCAGCAACAGGATATCACCCCGATGGAGTTTGCTGCTTTCACTCTGGTATAACCGGCCATGAATAGCCAAGCCATCCGGCCTGCACAAATTGATTTCCTGGGCTGTAAAGGAAGGGACCCCAAGTAATTCCTCACCTTCTTCCAGAGTAGGCAAAACATGGTGTCGTGACGATGCCGACCAGTACGCTAGGCCAGCCAACAGCCAAAACACCAGGCTGCTCCCCATGAACAAGCGATGCAGCTTGGTTTTTTCAATCTGTATTTTTTTATTGCCTCCCATACCGAGCAAGGCATACAGCCCAAAAAAACAGAGGGGATACAATAAAAAAATACAGGAAAACCAAAAACCAAACGGTATTCTTTTAAAAAATAAAGTTTTCCAAGGGATATCAACAAGTATTTGTGGATCTTCTCCCTGGCCAACGGCAACATATTCACCCATTCCCTTTGGAACGAGCTGCACTTGATGTAGTGGCTTGATGGATACATTCTGATAAGGAACAATAGAAAAACCTTCTTTATCCTGAATATTGCACTGTTTTATGTGGATAAAGTTTTCTTGTGAAGAAAAATCCAGGCGCAACCCTTGAAAGACTACATTTTTGATGCGAAATTTTAAATTTCTCCAAAAAGGCATTGGCCTTGCATTCACATGAACCACTTCACGGTCATTGTATCCATTGCCGCTGTCCGTATAGAGGGAGAAAACAGTGTTGTCATGGTACAGTACTTGACACTGGATAAATTGATCATTTCTTGCAAGAGCATCAAACAAAACAAGGGCAGATGAGAAAAATATAGACAATAATATACAGAAAATCGGTATCTTTCTAAGCATTTGCTCGCTTTGGCAAGTGAACTTTCTAGAGTTGAACAGTATCTTTTGAGATAAACGGGAATAGACAGGACGTACCGCTCTGCGCAGCCAGATCTAGGACTTGGCATGCGATCATCCTGCGCCTGACCGCCGAATTTTTCTTGCCTGCACACCCTTCGATCAGATTACTGTCAGAAAGTGTTGCCGCTGCACCGTCTACGACCTGCACCAGGGAAAACAGGCCTGTACCCGTTCGATTTCTTCCTGGCGGCGTTGCTCATCCCAGGGGAAAAGCTGGGCCAACAGTGGAGCGAGTTGCAAAGCCTTGCGGGGATGATCTCCAAAGGTGGTGCGGCGCAGGATCAGATCATCCAGGTGCACAACAGCCTGCTGCGCAATGATGGCCTGCAGATTTTCTTGCCAAGTTGGCTCTGCCATATCCGGATGCCATTCCCCAGGGAACTGACCTGTTGCCGCAGAAAATAAGTCACTGCCACCGGCTGCTACTGCACCGGTCTGCACAAGCACAGAACGGGTGGGAAAGATTTTTTGCAGTGTTTTTTCCGCCACCAACCTCGCGGTGGTGAACTTGACCCCAGACACTGTGTAAGCTCCCTGTGGGCCACCTTGTTCCCCATGATCCTTAATCACTTCCCGCACAGCCAGCTTGGCCGACCCCTGCTCCCTGGCAGGAAGCAGCCCAGCATACACGTGCAGTACATCTTTGCGCTCAAGATGCAGGCCAGGTACTGTCAAGTTCAGATCCGCCAGATAGGCTGTCAGGGCTTCTTCATCCGGCTCTGGTGTGGTGTTTGCCGGCCAGGGCGAGTGCACAGTTCCCCCCATGATTTGCCCGTTGAAGCCGTGGACAAAATACATGGGACTGCCAGGACGTTTTGGTCGCAGCGCCAGAGAGTGAGCCGACAGGGCTGGCTTATCAAAAAGGACGTTCCAGGCAAGTGAATAGCGAAACAGATCCGGATCGTCCGCAGCAAAGGTGGCGGCTAATTCACGACACCAAGGGCCTGCGGCATTCACCAGGCAGGTACCGTGAAATGTAAGTTGTTCCCCGTTTTCTTCATCCTGGCAGAGCAACCCGCGAACCTGACCATCTTCAAGCAGCACCTGTTCCGCACGCAGGTAGTTGAGGGCAGTGGTGCCGGCGGCACAGGCCTGGTGCAGCATGGCCATGACCAGGAGTTGCGAGGAAGGGACAGCCGCATCGTACCAAAGGGCGCCGCCAAGCAAACCCTCCTGGTCAACTCCTGGGAAGAGTCCGACCACGGCTGCCGGATCAAGCACCTTGCCGGTAGGCAATTCCTGACCAGCCGGCACCCTGTGATTGCGGCGCCAAGAGAGGAGATCGTTCAGCCCCAGGGCAGCACGGAAAACCGAGGGCCTGTACACTCCCTGGCCATAGAGCGGCATCAGACAGGGAAGCGGGCTGACCAGGCCGGAAAAATGCCGCAAAAACCATTGACGCTCGCGAACAGATTCAAAGAAGCGATGCAGATCCAGGTTTTGGAGATAGCGTAAGCCGCCGTGCACGGTGCGTAAGTGATTATAGCTGGTTGCCCAGCCAAAGTCTTTTTGCTCCAGCAGCACATTGCGTAGGCCACGCTGCGAGGCTTCCAGGGCCAAAGCAATGCCGTAGATGCCCCCTCCTACAATAATGAGATCATAATGCTGCCCTGCGGCGTGGCGCGGCTGGCGGGAAAAAGTGGCCATATTGGTGTATGTGCTCTCTCTGCAGATAGTTTGAAGTTATGCGCTGTGAGCCCTTTTTCGGCTCATGCGCTGAGCCAGCGCTTCTGCCAATCGTGAAAAACAATCAGTGCCCAGAGAAGATGGCTATGATTATGGCTGCCCTGGCTGTGCTCACGCTTCAGGCGGGCAATGCATGCGGGGTTGAACAAACCCTGCCGCCGAATATCATCTTCGTTGAGCAAGTCTTCGAGCAGGGGATGAAATTCGTGGTTGAGCCAATGCTTGATGGGGATGGAAAATCCCTCCTTGGGGCGGTACACACAGGCCCGCGGTACCAGCTGGGCTGCTGTCTGCTTAAGGATCGCCTTGGTGAGGTTTCCTCTAAGCTTCAACTCATCAGGCACGCGAAAGGCCAAGGCAACCATATCTTTGTCTAGATACGGCACCCGCGTTTCCAGGCTCACTGCCATGGACATCCGGTCGACCTTGGTGAGGATATTGTCGCAAAGATAGCTGCGCACATCAACATAAAGGCCCTGTTCGAGCGCGCCGCGCTGCCCTGCCCGGGCCGCGGCAAAAAGCTCATCTATATGGCTGCTGACCGGTTTATCCAACTCAGCGCGGGCCGCAGGTGTAAAAAGTATGCTCCTGAGCTCTTCTGCCACAAAGAGTCGCCAGCGGGTATGTGCCAAAGAGGCCGGCAATGCCGCACCCTCGACAAAGCGCTTTGCCTTGTTGGCCAAACCTTTTTTACGGGCACCGGGCCTGAGCCTCTGCATGAGGGCGGGCAGAAGTTTGTGCTGCATCCACACTGGCAGGCGCTGGTACAGCCTACTTTTTTCCTGGGCAAGATAGCTTTCGTAGCCAGCAAACAGCTCGTCGCCCCCATCGCCGCTAAGGGCCACGGTCACATGTTGGCGGGCAAGACGAGACACGAGATAGGTGGGAAAAATGGAAAAATCCCCAATGGGATCATCCATAAAATGCATCAGATGCTCAAAAAGCGCCACCACATCAGGACGAATGATCTCATCCCGGTGATCCACCCCAAGATGGGCGGCCACCTGCTGTGCCCAATGCAACTCATTGTAACTGGGGTCGTCAAAACCAATGCTGAAAGTCTGCACCCCGCGCTTGCCCATACAGGCCACCAGTAAAGATGAGTCCACCCCGCCGGAGAGGAAGGCACCCAAGGGTACATCGCTGACCATCTGCATCTGGGTTGAGCGCTGGAGTTGAGCAAGAATGTACTCCTGCCACACCGAGGCAGGTAACACCTCTTTCTCGGCCTGCAGGGGGATATCCCAGTAGCTTTGCAGAGCAAGCTTGGGCTCCTGCAAATCAAGCCAAAGCATCTGACCGGGCAGCATTTTATAGATCCCGGTAAAAAGAGTGGCCTGGCCAGGAACATATTCCCAGGACAAAAAATCAGCCAGGGCAGGAATATTCAGCTGCCGCTCAAGCAAACCACTGGCCAGCAGTGCCTTGATTTCAGAAGCAAAAACAAGCTGCTTGTCCGACCAGTGGTAGTAGAGCGGCTTGATGCCAAGATGGTCCCGCACCAGAACAAATATCTTCTTCTTACTGTCGTGCAGGGCAAGGGCAAACATACCGCTGAGACGACGGGGAAAGTCTACCCCCCACTGTTCATAGGCATGTACAATGACTTCCGTATCCGTAGCCGTGGTGAACTTGTGACCACAGGCCTCTAGCTCTTTTTTCAGCTCAGGAAAATTGTAAATCTCGCCATTGCAGACCATCCAGATGCTGCGGTCTTCATTAAAAATGGGCTGATCACCGCCAGCCAAATCAATAATGGCCAAGCGGCGCATACCCATGCTGACTCCGTCGCACTCATCCATGCCTGCGGAATCTGGACCACGATGCAGCAAGGTGTGGACCATACGTTCCAGACGCGGGCGGCTCTCTGGCGCACAGTGTCCCGAAAAATCAACAAGGCCTGCAATACCGCACATCAGAGACTCTCCAGAACGCGCCGGAGCTTCTCCACATAGATGGGACGGGCATATTCCCTGGCATATAGCTCTTGCGCCTTGGCAGCCTTGCTGGCGGCAAGCTCGGAGTCGGCCATGACGGCAAGCAAGCCTTGGGCCAAGCCCTGCGCACTGGCCGGCACGAGAAAGGCAACCTCATCGCTGAGCACCTGGGTATGCGAATAAATTGCAGTGGCCACCAGGGGAATACCGCTGGCCAGTTGCTCATAAATTTTAAGCGGGGTGTTGGTCCCAGTGCTGCGGGGCGAGACCAGAACCGTTGCCTGCGCGCTGTAGGCACGGGCCAGATCCTGGGAAACCCTGCCGGTAAAGAGCACCTGTTGCGTGATACCCAGCCTGTGTGCCTGGCTGCGGTAGTGTGCCACCTGTTCGTCTGTGCCGCCAACAATAATGCAACCGGCAGCCGCTTTTTCTGCAGCAACCAGGGCCATGGCCTCAAGAAGTATATCAATGCCCTGGTAGGCCTCCAGGGTACCCGCATAGACGATGCGCTGGACATATTGTTCCGGCAGGCTGGGAGCTGGGGCAGACGCTTTTTGAACACAACCTTGGCCACGGGCCAGCCGTACCGGTTCCAGGATGGAATTTTCGATCAAAAAGTTACGGGTGTTGCCGGGAAGGAGCTTATTGACGTAGTGAAACAGATCAGGGCAGATGGTGATGATGGCCTCGCTATGGACAAGACTTTTCTTTTCCAGCCATTCAAAAAGACCCAGCAGCAGCCGATTTCGGCTGTAATTAAAGTTGACCAACTGCTGGGGCAGACTGGAATGCATGTCATAGAGCAGTTTGTAGCGAAAAAATGGTTTAAGGAACAAGGCCATAAACACTGCCTCCTCATGCGCTTGCACCACATCATAGCGGTTTCGCAGCAAGAGCGGCAGCATCCAAAAAAAAACAAACACGTCATGTACCAGCTTTTTTAAGGAAGGTCCCACCTTGACCCGTCCCAAAAAACCCAGCTTGGGTGTACGGTAAAAACGGACTCCAGGGATATCAACATCCTCCCCCTGACCGTAGGTGAGAAAATCGATTCCTACACCCAATTCTGCACTGATCAAGGTTCGATAATACACACTGAACGGAGTGCCACGTGGTGTGAAAAAAGGATGAGGTGCAACAACAAGAAGTTTCATGGAATGGCCGAGGGAGAAGAAGGTCGTTTTTTCTTAAACTGCATCAGGATTTGCTGCTTGAAGAAAGGATACAGGCTCTCACAGCGACCAAAAGGATGCAGGGCTGTCTTGGGATTGTGCAACAGCGTGCACAGGGAAGAAAATGGCTGCAGCGGATCAATGCTGCCGGAGAGCCACACACCGAAGCTACCCACCTTTTTTTCCTGACCAGGAAAAGGGAGGGGATCGCTGCCAGCCAAGTTACGAATACCCTGTACCTTGGCGCGTGCAAAAAGCGATGGCAGGGGCCAAAAAAAGGGTCGGTTGCCGTTGTCGCCAAGGAAAAGAGGCGCAGCAGAAGCCTGGCTGCTGAGTTGTGCCACCAGTTTGCCACGCTGGCCCAACCACTTCCCTGCCCCCCAGGGTAATACGGCAAGACAGGGCAAACCAGACAGATGAGCCAACACCTCGCCCATTGGCTGGCCATCTGGATAGGGTGTGTGCAAGCCAAGGGCCAGCACTTCAAGGCGTTCTGCAGTTACTATCTGGCGCCCGGCAACTACAAAAAATGATGATATCTGATCTTTTTCGCAGGAAAGCGTCGAGGCTTCGCTGGTCTGGCGAATACGGAAGGGGCCAAGGGCTGGCCCCTGCTGGGCAGTCCGGGCTGTTAGGGCTGCAAAAGAATCTACACCAGAGGATTCGGTCAGAAGGAGAAAACGGACCGATTGGACAGGGCGCACCTCTTCTTCGATCCTTTGGAAATTGTGCAGCGCATGGTGCAACACCTCTTCCCAAGAAAACCCGGGGTGGATGTGAACATGGCCGTCGATAAAAATATGCGGCATGGTACTAGACGCCAAGAGAGGGAGCTCAAATAGACCAAGAAATATAAACCAGAAATTATGGCAAACAATAGCTGCATTGTCAAGCGGTTCGCCCCTGGCCCTGCCTGTTCGCCAATTCGTCAAGGCAGGGCGCAGCGCATCTGGTATTATCTGGCACTATTTTCGCTTCTCCAGGGTGTGCACCAACAGGTCCACCTGCTCACGCACCGAGGTCTCCCGCACCATCCGCTGGGTAATGGTCTTGATGGAATGCAGTACAGTAGAATGGTCGCGGCTGTACATCTCGCCGATTTCGTTCAACGAATGCTCGGTGAATTTACGGGTGAGGTACATGGCGATTTGCCTGGGGAAAACAATATTGCGTTTTCTTGAGCGGGAGCGCAACTCCTCCCGGCTGACCTTGAAACGACTGCTGACGCAGTCGCGGATCATGTCAGCCGTGGGGGCAGAAAGTCCAGCGCCAACAATTTGCAGGAGCACCTCCCGAATCATGGCCATATCCGGCGGTGCCTGTCGCAGGCAGGATTTGGCCTTGACACTCATGATCGCGCTTTCCATACGGCGGATATCGCCGGCCAGCCCTTCTGCCATGTATTCCACTAGATCATCATGAACCACCAATCCCTGGGCAGCCATCTTGTGGCGGATAATACGCGTGCGTGTGTCAAAATCAGGTGTCTGAATGCTGGCCATGAGGCCAGCGGCCATACGGCTGCGAAAATCGGCATCCAGCCCGGCAATCTTGTCCGGAGCCAAGGCCGAGGTAAGGATCACCCGGCGTCCGCTTTTCAAGAGGTAATCCAGGACAATATTGAGTTCTTCCTGGGTTTTGTCACGGCCGGTGAGGGTGTGTACGTCCTCCAAAAGAAGCATGTCGCAGTCGTCGATATATTTCCTGGAAAACTGGTCCATGCTTTTGGTACGCAACCCCTTGACCATCTCGGCACTGAACTGCTGCGCAGTCAAATAGTGCAACCGGGTGGCCGGAGTCTTGCGCAGCACCTGGTGCACCACCGCCTGGGTCAGGTGGCTTTTACCCAAACCAGTGCCGCTCTCCATAAAAAGGCAACGGCCAAAGGTGTAGTCGTTCTCCGCCAGGGCTTTACAGACGGTCTGGGCCAAGCGATTGGACTCCCCGACCATAAACTGCTCAAAGGTGTAGGCCGGATGCAGGGAGCGCAGCTGCAGCGCACCCTGCGCCACACCCGGCAGTCGCTGCTGCCGGATGGGTGCTCCCAAGGCAAGACCCTGCTCTGATGCCCCTGCGTCCACTTGCAAACGGATGCAATCGCTCCCGCCTGCCTCCACACTTTTTTGTCTGATCAAATTCAGGTAGTGCTTTTCCACCCAGCTACAGAAAAAACGGTCTGGCCCGGCAAGGGTCATGCCTGTGTCATGTTCATGCGCACAAACAATCGGCTTGATCCACAAATCGAATTCACTGGCAGGAATTTCGGAGGCAATAGCGGTTCGGATGGCATTCCAGAGCATATACAAGCCCTTTTAGTTCTGTTGTTTCATAGAATGCTGCACAGTAAAAACACAGCCTGTGCAGCCCAAAGCGTGTACAAGCTATAGCAAAGGGCTGCGCCAGGTGCAAAAGCGGCTACCGCCAATTTAGAGAATACAGACAAAGTACTGTACACAAAATCATAACACCTTGTAAAATCATCCTTATTACCCCCTAACATTCCTAACATATTGTTTTCTTATGGCAGCATGCACACAAGCCAGAAGCGCCGTGAGAACGATGGGATATTTTCCAGTAAACAAGTTATCCACAAGCTGTCCACAAAAGAAATAGATACGTATATCTCCATTTATCTCAACCAATCTCAACATTTCTCGCTTTTTCATCTTAGGAGACAAAGGGGTGTCCTATCTCTCTTGCCATCCATGCTTTCCAGCCACCGGCATTGGCGAAAAATTTTTTACGCCCTGTGCGCATGGAGCCATCACCCATTCCACCACAGTGCCCTTGGACACATACGAAGTGAGCAAAAGAAAAAAGAACGGAATAATAATTTGTTACAAAGAAAAAATTACATCTCCCTTCGAGACTGCAAAGGGTTTGCACAGACAAAAAGCAATGGAGTAGAGCACGGATGCAGGTCAAAGAAAAAAGCTTGGCACACGCACAGCACGAGTGTGCCTGATGGTGGTCTGCAAGGAAGAAACAAGGTCTATGCCCGACCTAAGGGCTCCTGCTGCCCCCTGTGCTGGATTTTCGCCTGCACTGACTTTACGGCACTCTGCCAGGCAGCATTCGGCCGACCTCTACGCCCTAGCAGATTGGCCAATTATTCAGGACTTCTGGTTCACCACCCTTGCTGAGCAGAGATCGGGATCTCCAGCCAGCCAGTCCAGAAAGGTGGTCTCGGTGATGCCATGGGCAGTCAACATGGCTCGATTATACCAGGGATCTCCGGCCAAGAGCATATTGCGCCAGCGCTCTTGTAAAAAACTCCTGTCTCTGGCTGCTGCCTGTATAAAGGCGTCACTCAGCGGCTCCTCCCTTTGGGGGCTTGCCACTGCATAGGGAGTGTACACAAAAGACAGACCCTGCCCATACAGGCGAAAGCATAAATCCAGCTGGGCAAATACCAGGGTGTGGAAGGCTGCATCATACCCGCCAGCCTCCAAAAAGAGGCGGCGTTTGATGAGAAAGAGCTGCTCCGGCAGTGCCCAGGTATATTGCGCACAGTGGAAGCGGTTATGGTGAACAGAGGCAGCCTGGAGAAAAGAAGCGTAGTACAGGGGGGAGCTGTTGCTGAGATCTGGAAGCGAACCTTGGTGCCGATGCTTGCCCTTGGGCCATTCCAGCCAACCACCAACCATGGCCACCTGCGGACCCTGCCCATACTCCAACAGGGCCGGCAGACTGCCAGGGTGCAAGGCATCCAGGCGGCCATCCACAAAGAAGAGGTACTCGCCGCGTGCCGTGTGCGCTGCCCGATTGCGCAGCAGATGCGGTCGCTCATCTCCCGTTCCATTATGCTCCGCAACCACATTCAACCATTCCAACTCCTGCCAGGAACCAGCAAGCTGGGAGCGCAACCAAGAAGGAGGCGAGACCTCAGCCTGATTCCCTTCACCCACATAAACAGATACCAGTCCGCCTTGCGGCAGGCTTCGCTGGGCGCGGTAAAAAAAACGCAGCTTTGTGCCTTGGGCCGCAGCAGCGATGCGCTGGCGCGCAAGAGAGGCTGCCAGAGCCCGGCGACCCGCCTCATCAGCATAGTGTTTCTGCTCGTGGTGGATGCTGCTGGAGCCGGCATGCGCCCGCCAATGGTAGAGTATCCGCGGAATATGGTGTATCTTTTGCGTGTGTTCGGCAAGCTTCAAGGCCAAATCATAATCCTGGGCCCCGTCGCAGGCAGGATCCAGCCCACCCACTGCGGCAAACAGTTCACGTCGGACCACAAAAAAATGCATGAGATGATTATGGCTGTACAAGAGCTCGCGGTTAAAGGTGCACTTGTACAGGGTATCCAAATGCCGACTCTCCAGGTTGACCAGGCTTTCATCGCTGTAGAACACCTCTGCATCCTGCGTATTGATGGCACAGACCACCTGGTACAGGGCATCTGGGGTTAATTCGTCGTCATGATCCAAGAAGGCCAAATACTCGCCCTGCGCCATTGTTGCCGCCACATTGCTTGCTGCGGCAATGCCGCTGTTTGCCGGCAAAAACTCCACCTGGATGCGGCTATCCATGCGGGCAAAGGCCTCGAGCTGCGGCCGGATATGCGCTGCCCTGCTGCCATCATCCACCAGGCAAAGTTGCCAGTGCGGGTAGGCTTGCACGAGCACCGAATGCACGCAGCGCCAGAGTTGGTTGGCCTCGGTATTATAAACCGGCGTAAGGATACTGATGCAGGGTTTGCGGTCCAGCGCCGCCGCCTCCTGGCAGGGGTAGAGCCCCTGCTTAAGGCCATGCTGCAGGTAGTGCAGCAACGGGCTACTCCTCTGCATTGGCCCCCTCCCGGTCAAGGCACCGTCTGTCACCTGCGTGCAGTAAAACTGCGGATCAAAAAGTGCCGTGGGCCTGTGCCCCTGGGCCATGCCGTATTCCGCATAATGGAGAAAGCTTTCGAGCAACGACGCACCAGCCTCGGGGTTGGAGACCTTGTGCTCGGCATCACCCTGGGCATCACCAATGGCAAGATAGCAGCTGCGGTAGTAGGCCGGATCAAAGAGTGCGTTGGGTCTGCAACCCTCAGCCGCACCATACTCAAAGTAGTGCTTGAGCAGCACCGGCCAGTCCCTGGCTGCTGTGGGGTTTGTTTTTTGATAGTAGGCAAGATCAAACAGCGGGAAAGGGTGCCAGCGCTCATCCTGGGGATGCTTAAGATAATAGGTAAGCGGTGCAGGACGGCCCTGATCAGAGGCCGTGTCCAGAGGTAGCTGCACATAGGCCTCCAGGCTCTTTGGATCAAATAGCGCGTTGATACGGGGCACTTGCCGCCATCTGGCCAGATAGAGGGCCAGGGGACTTTGGCCGGTGCGCAGTTCATGCCCGTAGTGGCGTACAAAAAAACTGGTACTAAAAAGTGGATGCGGATCGCAGCCTTGCTGCCAACCTTGCCGTATATAGTGCACAAGCGGATTTTGAGGCGTATTGTGCAGGTAGCTGCGCAGATACCAGTTGGTGTCAAATAGTGGGTGCGGATTGCGACCCTCTTGCCAACCAACCCGGAGATAGTGCACCAGGGGAAAGAAACGATACCAGCCCAAATCTGGTGCGTGCTGCCGGTAGAAACGAGCATCAAAGAGGCGGATATTTCTTACAAAAGAAATGAATCCTCGCATGGCAATCATCAGAAAAAGCGGATCCGGCAGGCCGGAAGCGGTTCTGCCAAACGCGCCCGCAGCAGACAGTCCAAAAAGGCCAGGGAAGCTGCGGAGCTCTCCCCAGGCCGCCCAGCCAGCACCTGGCTGCAACCTGCGAGATGTAAACCATACAGTTCTTCAAGTTGAGCAATCTTTTGTGCATCTGTTGCAGAGATCACCGTGGCATGCACCAGGGACTGGTAGGTCACATTGTCACGCTCCAGCTGGGGCGCTGCATAAAAGGGTGCAGTCTCCTCCACATCCAGCACATAGGGCAGATATTTCATCAGGGCCCGTTCAAACCATCCCAGGTTCGTGGCCGCACCTTGCAAACAGAGCACATCAAACCAACCAGAGGCTGCTGGAGAAACTTCAAAAAAGGCATGGCCATGGGCAGCGGCATACGAGCTGATCAACCCCTTGTGCAGTAGTTCGCGGGCAAAGTCGAGGATACGCGCCCGGCTTTGCTCTCCCCCACCCTCTTCCGTGTCATTCAACGCCAGCAGCAGGTGCAGCCCAGGACTTTGCGGTGCAACATAACTGGCAACAAAAGGTTCAGGCCAATGCCGACTGTTCAGCACTAACCTGGGCTGCATGCTACGGTCGTAATCCACCTTGGATAGAGTCAATTTCGGGTTGTAGGCCGGATCATGGTACCAGGCGTTGGGCCAGCGTTTTTTAAGAAGCGACAGCTCGTTCCAGAATCTCGCCTTTTTTTCCGGCGTATCCTCCACCCCCCGGGAAAGGGATTCATGATGGTATAAAAGGGCATTGGGCGTCCACACATTCCTGTAACCCTGCTCCCGCAGTTTCAGGCAAAAATCCACATCATTATAACCAATTGACAGGTGCTGCTCATCCAGCCCGCCCACTTCCAGATAGAGGGCTTTGCGTACCGCCAGGCAGGCGGCAGTCAGGGCAGAGTAGCTGCGCACAAGCAGGGCCAGGTTGTAATAGCCCAGGGCTTCTCCAGGAAATTCCATGTATGCATGGGCTGCCCCTCCGGCCATGCCCAACACCACCCCAGCATGCTGCAAGGTGCCGTTACTGTACACAAGTTTGGCGCCCACTGCTCCCACAGTGGGCAACAGGGCAAGCTGAACCATCTCGTGCAGCCAGTACGGCGCAATCACCTCGGTATCGTTGTTGAGCAGAACAACCAACTCCCCTTGGGCAGCAGCCACTGCTGCGTTATTTAAAGCAGAGTAGTTAAAAGGACGCTCATCGCGCAGTAACCGTACTGTGCCATGCTGGGAAAGCTCATGAAAATAGGCCAGGGAAGCCGCCTCATCGGAACCGTTATCCACCAGAATAATTTCGTAGGGGGTGTAGGCTGTTTTTTTAACGATGCTCTCTACGCAGTTGCGCACCAGCTCCGCTGCGTTGCGGGTGGGGATGATGATGGAGACCAGAGGCGCCTTGCTGCTTTTGTAAAAAGATACCTGCTGCACCGAACCCTTGTCCGGCACGGTTTCCACCTGGGCCGCCACCTGTAATCTGGTAAGGTGTTCGTTGATGACCTTGAGTGCCGCCACCCGGGCATAGGGTTTTTCCGTAACTCCCGCAGCAGTACTGCCCGCGCTAATGCGCCAGTGATACAAGACCCTGGGAATATGAACAATTTGCCAGGTCTCCAGGCCTTCCACTGCCCGGGCTGCCAAATCATAGTCCTGCGAGCCCTCATACCCCTCGCGAAAACCCTTGAGCTCTTCGACCAGGGCCCGACGGTAAACTCCTAAATGGGTAATGAGATTGTGTCCCCAGAAAAGAAAGGGGTCCCAGTCGCATTTGAAATAGGGATCCTGGCGCAGGCCCTGGGCATCGATCTTGTCTTCATCGGAGTAGAGCATGCCTGCCTGCGGATGACGTTGCAGAGCTTCAACCACCCAAAAGAGCGCATCTTCGCTCAGCTCGTCGTCATTATCCAAGAGGGCGACAAATTCCCCCTGGGCCAAGGCCAGGGCCGAGTTGGAGGCCCTGGAAATATGGCCGTTTTCCTCGCGGAAGACCACCTTGATGCGGGCATCTTGCTGCTGGTAGCGCTGCAGCATCTCGATCACCCGTTTATCGGTGGAGGCGTCATCGGCAATGCACAACTCCCAGTGTGGATACAGCTGCGCCCGCACCGACTCGATTGCTGCACACAGAAAAGTCGGATTGGGGTTGTATACCGGCATGAGAACAGAAATAAGCGGCTTGTTGGTAAAGGCGTTGATGTGGTGCTGCATGAGCACCCTGTCTTCATCCTGCAGGCCAAAAAAAATTTCATGCCAGGCAGCATAACGGTTGCCCCGGCTAGTGATCTCTTTAGGGTTGTAGGGCAACATACCCGCTTGCTGGCCGATGCGAAGAAAATGGAGTAGAGGCGGCATGCCCGAAGCCAAGGTCTCCGGATACTGCTGCACATACCACTGGCTGTCAAAAAAGGGGCCTGGATCTCTGCCCTCGGCCGCACCAATGCGCAAGTAGTGCTGCAAAGGGTTCATGGCCAGGGCCGCAACATCCGCATACTTCCACAAATACCAGTCGGTACTGAAATAGGGGCCCGGATCACGGCGTTCCTTGACTCCAAAAAGGGCGTAATGGAGCACCGGGTCGATCTTGTTCTTCGTGATTTCCGGGTAGGAGGCACGGTACCAGGCCACATCAAAATAGGCGTTGGGGTTGACCGTGCCACTGCTCGCATGCTCCAGATAGTGCGCAAGCGGGCACAACTCTGCTGCCAACGATTTTGGATACTGCTGGCCGTACCAGGCCGAATCAAAGTACGGATGGGGATCGATCTTTTCCGTAAGACCATAGATCATATAGTGCTGCAGGGGATGCAGCCCCATCTCCCTGGCCTGGGGATACTGCTCATGGTACCAGTTGAGATCGAAATAGGGATTGGGCTGAAAGCCAAATTCCACGCCATGGGCAAGAAAGTGGGCCAGGGCCTCTGTGCCAGCCGACTCGGGATAGCTGCGACTGTACCAGGCTGAATCAAAATAGGGATTGGGCCAGGTGTTTTCTTGGACACCACAGGTGAGGTAGTGGAGCAGCGGATGCAGACCCTGCGCCCTGGCTTGCGGATAGCGTTCCAGGTACCAGGTAGTACAAAAGTATGGGTTGGGATTGGTTCCCTGTTCCTGCCCATGGAGCAGGTAGTGGAGGAACGGATTGAGGCCGCTCTCCGCCACCTGGGGATACTGGGCCAGGTACCAGGAAGTGAAAAAATAGGGGCTCGGATTACGCCCCTCCCCTGCCCCCCGGCTGCAATAATGCCAGAGCGGATCAATCCCGGTATTGACTAGGGTTGGGTCAGTACGCAGATAATACGCTGCATCAAAAAGAGGGATAGCCCGCAGTACCCGCTGCAAACGCAGAAACTGGACCTTTAACCGGGGATTCAGCCGTTGCTGCACAGTGTTGAGTAGTTTGCCCAGGCGACTGTCCTGGACATTTCGTCCTGTACGCAGGTCTTGCCAGGCAACTGCGCCCATGTTGTGAGGATAGGCCGGGGTGTCTTTGTTCTGCATCAGGATCTTTTCATTACTGGTACTGGTCACTTTTCCCCCAGGCCCCACCACGCTTACGGCCCGGACCGCCCTGTCCGTCACCCAAAGTGAGGACAGGATGGGAACAAAAAGCTACAAAACATCTGCAAAACCCTTGCGGGTTTTTTGGAACCAGGCAAAGCCCAGGCAGGCGATAAACAAGGATAAGGCATAGCAGTAGAGCAGTAGTAGGATATTCAAACTCCCCCGACCAAAGAGCACTACCCGTGCCTGCTCGATAATTGGTGTTAAGGGATTGAGATGCATGATGAACTGAAAATTCTCAGGTACACTTGAGATAGCATAAAAGATCGGCGAAAGAAAGAGCAGGGCCGTGGTGATGATGCCCACCAGCTGGGTTACATCCCGCAGGTACACACCCAGGGAGGCAAGCCACCACGACATGCCAGCTGTCAGTAAAAAAAGCGGAATCAGCACCAGGGGAAAAAGTACAATACTGACGGAAGGTAAACCAAAAAAAATCAAATACGCCAGCAACCAAACCAGGAAACTGATAGACAGGTGAAAGGCAGCACTTCCCAAACTGATCCAGGGCAAAATCTCCAGGGGATACACCACCTTTTTCACATAGCTGGTATTGGCCAGAATCAGTCCGGGCGCCCGGTTGATACACTCTGCAAACACCGTGTAGACCATCAGCCCGGCAAAAAGCACCATGGCAAACTCGACCTTCGAATCACTGGAGGCCGATGGCCAGCGCGCCTTGAACACCACACTGAACACAAAGGTGTAGACAGCCAGCATAAACAGTGGATGGAAAAAGGACCAAAAAACGCCAAGTATCGATCCTCGATAACGGCCGAGCACTTCCCGCTGGATAGATTTTTTGATGAGGTAGCGGTTACGCCACAGGCTGGCGACAATTTCCTGGGGATAAAGTGAAAACTGCTGCATAGAAGAGATGGTGTAGAGTGAGAAAGATACCAGAAAGTGTTACCTGGGCGAAAAAACAGAGACAAAATACCAAAAGAAAAGCCTTTGTGCAGGCCACTTCCAGCGGGCTGCACAAAGGCACTGTTGCTTTCTGCTCTCCGAATAAGCCGAAATTTTATTTTATCACAGGATCATTCATCAACAGTTATATCCATTTTGATTTTTTCCAGGGTCTTGTCACCAATCCCTGTGACCTTGGTTAGTTCTTCCACCGACTTAAAGGGACCGTTTGCTTCACGGTACTGTACAATTGCCTCGGCTTTGGTCTGGCCAATACCAGATAATGCGGTCAACTCCTGTACAGTAGCTGTATTGATGTTTACCTGCGCAAAAGCCGCAACAGCGAAGAAAAGAAGAAAAAACAAGGTGAAATACAATTTTTTCATTCTTACCTCCTTATGGATACTATAAAAAGGATGGTACGACCCTACTCGGAGAGCAAAAGGCGTGCCTCGCAGAGAGCAGGCATTACGCGAACAATCGTCTAAGAATCGCCAATTATATATCCGTTTGCATGTTGTTATGTCAACTACAAAGCTCATTTTTCCGGATTTCCAGTATTTCCTGTACACTGGTCCAAAAAAGAACAGCATAGTCTTGTAGCCTTCCCTTAAAATAGATCCATTGAGAAGTAGAGATTTCTGGTAAAATTGCCTTATGGAGGGCACAATGAGGAAATCTCGATTCACTGAAAGCCAGATTCTTCGGATTTTGAAAGAAGCCG
>Ga0334887_1002686_pt1 | contig 19198 bp, 16 predicted proteins | sample GraSluR1_MG_10_FD_207217 | JGI IMG/M metagenome (GOLD analysis project Ga0334887, IMG submission 207217) | Sludge microbial communities from methane-producing bioreactor in Wageningen University, Netherlands - Granular Sludge_18_07-R1 | ecosystem: Engineered > Bioreactor > Anaerobic >...
ACCCTTACGAAAAACAGCAAGGGAGTGACATTTTTTGGTCTTCTTTATCCTCCCAAAGTGACTTTTTGCGAAGGAAAAGCCTTAATGGTATATTCAAGCCAGAAAGTATCTCGGGGTTTGTCGTAAAAAAAAGTAATTTCTCGACAATGAAGGTCACGAGTAACTCCCACTTCTAAACCTTGGAGATCGCCATTAGTAAGATTCCAGGTTCCATCGACCGACAACCTCCAATCTTTATTGATTCTCCAAGTTGTGTCAACTGCCAAACCCAACCAATCACCAGTGTCAAAATCATAGCTCCCTTTCAAGGCGATGGAATGCTCATCATTTTCATGATATTTGAGGCTGAATATGGTATCGGTAAAATCTTGATTCATAAAATCATAACCAGCTTCAATTCCGATTTCCCAATAATTGCTTTTGTAGCTGGCACTAAGGCTAGCATAATTGGTTTCTCTAGTGGTGTAGTCGGTTTTAAAGGGTGTCGCTCCGTCATAACCACTCCGGTTATAATTAAGAGAAACTTTTCCTTGGTCAGAAACCAATTGAGTCAACGAAATGTTTCCTTCCCAGATGTAACGAGCGAAGCCATTTCCATAAAAATCCTGAATAAAATTTATCGAAGGTTTTAAGGTGGTATTTTCTCCAATTTGGTTGGTTCCATCTAACTGTAGCTGAAATCGGTAGCGCTCATCACGGACATTGGTTTCTTCTTCAAAATAGTGTCCTCCAACAAAACTGGTTTTATAATAAAAATCAGATTTACCAATTCGGGTTCGACTTCCGGCAACTTCAAATTCAGGAATTTTAAAAAAATACCTGCCAGGATCACCAGTGAATAAATCACCTTCTGGATCGGCATGTCCATCATAACGGAGGGCATAAACCATGCTTCCCGAGGATTTTTGAAATGAAGCCTGATATTTAAGGTCTTCGTCAATATAATTTCCCCATTGAGAAAGCCTTTTATAATCCAAGATGAGGGTTCCAATTAATTTATCTCCAAAATCATAGGTGTAATTGAGATATGAAGCCAAATTGGAATTTTCATTGCTGGCGTTTGAGTTATAGGTGAGGTTAAGCCGGGTGGTTGACCTTCCTTTTTTGTGAAGTATGGCCAACTGACTGGAAATAGTGTCTTTTTGGTCATCGAGGAGAAGATTATAATCGGTGTTGAAGGTCAGGTCGGTATATTGGTCAAGTTTTTTCTGGTATTGAAGATTGGCTTTGAGTGTACTCTGAGATTCACTTGGATCTCTATAGTAGAGATAAAGTTGGCCTTTTTCGTAGGGATCCTGATGTTCGATATAATGGCGAACTCCGATTCCCCAACCATCTTTTTGGTACCAGTCGAGATATACTGTTCCATAGGAATCATAGTTAACGAAATAATTGAAAAAAAGATTGACATAAAAACCATATGAAGAGGATTGCCCAATAATAGGGATAAATGGAAGTTGTTCCTTTCTGTCGAGAAATATCACATAGTAAGGAAGGGTAAAAATTTTAAACCCAAAATCCCAATAAGATATCCCGTGAAGAATAACTCTCTTATCTGGAATAATTTCAATTTTTTGGGCATCGATATGATAATGAGGTTTTTCTAAATCACAAGAGGTCATGAAAGATTCGTCTACAGTTGTTAAATCTGGTTCGCGGGTGAGATTTTTTCCTCGAAAGAAAACTTTTCCAACGATTGACCTTCCAGTAAATTCTGATGAGGCATCGAAGAATTCCCAACTATCAGTATCCCAATTGAAATTAGCTTGACTGGCATGAAATTGTTCTTTATTTTCGGTGACTACGACATCTCCAAAAGCCTCTAATTGCTTTTTCTGAAGGAAGATGTGGATTTTTTGACCTTCCAAAACAACATCCTGATAGATCAATTTTCCGTTGATGGCGATTATTTCTTCTCCATCACCATGATAAGTCAGGCGTTCCCCAGTCAGTTCTATAGACTTTTCTTCGGCATTAACCGAAAACGGAAGACAAATTAAAAGGAAGAAAACCAAGACCAAACGACGCATCTGGGATTAATCCCCAAGTATAAATTTAGCCTTAATGATTTTTTCTGCTTCTAAAGTTTCAGAATCAAGATAATAGACAGCTTTTCCAACCTGAAGTTCTCGTTCTTTTTCGGTTATCAATATTTCCCCTTCCATTTCAATTCGTTCTAATTGATTCTTCTCATCATCCTTAGGGAAATAGACAGCCCGGTCAGTTTTTATTGTAGTTTCTTTCCAAACTATATCAGAACCATTTTCGCTCCTAGCTTCTTCGGTTTCTCCATTATAAGTTAAAGTCGGTGCTTTCCAAATAATGGTTGATGTGCCAGTTTCTTCTTCCCGTTCTTTTTTTAAAATGACATCACCAGAAAACTGATATAGTTCTTCATCAAAATCGCCTTCCATCGACGTGGCAATAATCTCGGTCTGGTCGCGGGTAACAGTAACATTTCCTTCAAAGACTCCAGTATTGTCTTTTAAATTAAAATTCAGCTCCTGACATTGAATACGATTTTTTCCTTGAATAGCGATAACCTGACCAATGGCTACAAAAGTTTCTCCTTTAGAATCATAAGTGATTTTATCAGCACTTTCTAAAAGAACCTCTTTTTTTTCAGGAGTGTTTTCCTCGGGTGTTATAGTTGGTTCCTGAGCATCAAGGCTCTGACCAACTAATAACAAAAAAAATGCAACGAATATGACAAGAACAGTATGTTTTTTCAAGGGTATTCCCCCCTTCGGAGCGAATTAAGTGTATTATATCATTATAAAGAAGGTTCGGTTCATTTTATCTCAAAGGTCATGATTCCGAGTTTTAATTAATAAAAAATTCGCTTTAATAGTATGATGAGATTCAGTGATCAATACTGAGTGGTGAGAAAATCTCCCATTATCCAAAGGGAGAGGGATAATAAAGGTTGAGCTCATCCACCCAGTCAGTCATTCTGAGAAGTCCGGTGTTTTCTACCGGACGACGTGAGAATCTCATTCTTAAAAGTATTTATGAAGAATAAAAAAACCCAAAAAGATGAGATCCTCACGGCTTCGAAAAACGAAGCCTCAGGATGACGCCGGCTGCGTCAGATGAGATCCTCACGCGGAAAAGCACCACTCAGGATGACCGATTAAATGCACACCCCCCTAACCCCCCTCAATGGGGCGAGGAAAAAAATAAATAAAAGAATGAAATAGTTCATTCTCACTTGATGAGAGAAGGCAAAAGTAAAATCTAACCAGGGAGCTGAAATAAATATGATCAAAGGGTCTAAAATTTAGTAACGAGAGGTAAAATATGATACAAGAAACAGCGATGAAGATTATCGATATCCTTGAAAAACGATTTCCCGATGCATGTTTACTCCTCAATTATAGAAATGCTTTTGAACTGCTGGTTGTAACAATTTTAGCTGCTCAGGCTCCGGATGAAAGGGTCAATCAAGTAAGCCCTTCCTTATTCCAAAAGTATCCCAATCCGGCTGCTATGGCTGAAGCAGATGATGAGGAAATGGATAAAATAATTCAAACTATTAGTTTTTATCGGCAAAAAGGACGTAATATCCGAGCAATGAGCAAGAAGATAATTAAAGATTTCCAGGGAGAAGTTCCTAAAAAAGTGGAAGAATTGGTTCAGCTCAATGGTGTGGGGAGAAAAACTGCTAATATTGTTTTAGCCAATGGCTTTGGCATTCCAGCTATACCAGTTGATACTCATGTAGCAAGGGTTTCTCAAAGACTGGGTTGGTCTGAATTTTCAAATCCGGATCAAATTGAGTCGGATCTTGCTAAGATTTTCCCTCGAGAGAAATGGATAAGAGTAACACACCTCTTAGGATTTTTAGGCCGATATATCTGTCAAGCAAAGAAACCAAAATGCTGGGAATGCCCAGTTACCAATTGGTGTCCTTATCCGGGAAAAACCATTAGTAAGGATTAAAGGAATTTAATTGATGATAAGAATTTGCCGTGATGACCATATCGGCATCCAGGTCAATCTGACCATAAATATCCCTGGAACTTTGTATGATAAGGTCATTGCTTTTTTCTTCAAAAAAACGACCTTCTAACTTCAGTTGAAGGTGGTAATCTGAAAATTGACCTTCACCCTGAAGATTAAGCTGCCCCAGGAAAAACTGCATACAATCCAGATTAAGTGTATCTAAAGATCGATAGCTGAGAATGAGTATTGTGTCAGACAAGTCCATATTGGAGAAAAGCCGATAATGACTTCGATTCCGATAGGAAATAATTTCAGAAAAGGGTTTGCTATAACCAATTTCAACGACACTATTGGAAGGTGCACTAATCTGAAATTTTGCCCATAATTTTTTTATCTTTTCCCAGGTTTGAGAATCGATAGAAAGTTCTTCCGGAGTTTCAATCGGTCCCCAGAGAAATGAATGATCTTGGGGAAAGTAGATGTTGAGTTCCAGCTCATGAAACCCCTCACGAAGTATAAAGCGCGGTATTTTTATTTTTTTAACAAATTCCAAGTTCATTTCAGACTCAAAACTCTTTTCTATAGCTCCTTTCAGCAAGAGGTCAATTTTGAGATCGGATAATTGAATGGTTTTTTTTCCATGAGTTACATTACGGGTGGTAACCACCGGACCTTCCTGCCGGCCAATAAATCGATGTCTTGCCAATCGAGGCTTGATAGGAATACGGAAGCAACGAGGCGGTGTGAGGGCCAAAAAACCTTTTTGAGTTTGAACTTCCAGATAGTAAACGTATCCTTCAAATTCTTGAGGAGAAGAAAGATTATGGAAGCCCCTTTTTTTATATTCGGGAAATTCAACCTGTCGATAATGTCGAGATCGAAAGGAACGATAAAAGAGCCTAGCCTGGCAAGGTTCCCGAGTAGCCCAGCTCCAAAATAAGTTTTCGTTCCCTTCATCAATTTCAATATTAAAAGAAGTGATGAGCTGGAAGGGATCATGCTTAGAAATAACGATTTGATCGTGATTATCTTGGGTATCATATAATTTATGAAGGCTTATCCCATTTTTCCAGCAATATTCTATTTGAGGATAAAGCTTTTCAAGAAGGACAGGCGATAAGGGTTGATCTTGATTGATTAAGAGCTTTTTTTTAAGCAATATTGCTTCTGCGGTGCTTTCTATATCCAAAGAACCAACTTTCATTTCTCTTTTTTCACTCACCTGAAGGTGCTTAATTAGGATTAATTTTTGGTTCATGTAAACTTCAATAAAACAATTTATTCCTGATGGAACCCGAAGATAAAACTCGCCTTCATCGCTCGATAATCCTCTACATATTAGATCAGAGCTTCCTCCCATAAAGACCTTAATATCAGCATCGCTTAACGGAATGGTGGATTCTCCTTCGATCTGCGAGGTGATTGATGAGATATAGTCCCAAGGATTTTTTTTAATGAAAGGAGCAGTATTTGAAACATATATTGCTCCTTTTAAATAGGTCATTTTTTCACCCTTTTAATAGAGAAAAATCTTTCCAATTACTTATACTGTAAATATAGTGAGAAGTGAATTTAAAAATAATCACCCTCATCCTCACCTTCTTTTATCAAGGGAGAAGGAATTATTATGATACGTCATCCTGAGACCTCACTTTGTGAGGGCGTGAGGATCTCATCTTTTTATTTTTTTTATCCCTTTGGATAAAGGAAGATGGTTCGGGATTCGATTCTTTTCAAAAAAAACTCATATCCCCCTTCATACTTCTTTGCTAAAGGGGGATATTGATTGGTATACAATTATTTTCATCCTCACTTAGTGCTACTAAAGTGGCAGGAGGATCTATTCAAAAAATAAAATACTCCATGCCGTTTTACTTTTGGTATGGAGTATTTTATAAGAATAACTTTAGAAGACGATAACTAATCGTTGAATGTGTATTGCTCTTCTTCTTGCTGCATCACCCTCAATTCGTAAACGATTGTTGCCTTCAACTAAGCTCTGTATAGGAATATTAACTACTTTTGGATTGTCAGGCTCAATGATACTGCTATCAAGGTTTATATTTAATGGATTTCTATTATTGAAAGTAACACGAACTCTTGCTCCAGAATCTCCTTGAGCCCAGATGAAGAGTGTTGCTTTTTCTGGAATTGATCCTGGCGAGAAGGTTAAATCAACATTATTTCCACTGAGAATCTCAAGTGAATAGGTATCGCTTAGCGAAAAACCATTGACCAAGTTCCCGGTATATCTCATGGTTAAGAAATTATGTTCTGCTGCTCCATTTCCAAAATCAAAGTAATAAAGAGTGTTCGTTGGTGTGATGGGGAATATTGGTTCAATTATACCCGAGATGGTTGTTGTTGTAGCTCCTAATCCGGTTACACCTCGGAATTCTGCAGTAACAGAAACTGTAGTTACATCACTTACATCTGGAGCATAATAGATTACAGTTGCTCGCCCCGATGAATCGGTCGCAACCGATGATTTGTTAAAACTTCCTAAATCAGTTGTCCAATATAGAGTCCTTCCATTTATTGGATTGCCATTGATATCCCGTAAGGTTGCGGTAATACGAACTTCATCTCCTGGTCTTGCCGAAAAAGAGGTTGGATTCATTATGATTTCAGACGGTCGGGTTCGACTAATAATGTTCACCGTAGATTGGACATTGCTGGGGGATGCACCTCCGCCCCCAGAGAAATTGACGCTGATTACCGCGGTACTTGGTCGAGTCGTGTTTGGAGCATAATAGTCAACCGAAGATCTGCCATTCGGGTCGGTTATCGTATTATATGACGACAAACTACCATTATCAGTTGACCAGTTAAGATTTGCTCCCCTTAAGGGTCTCCCGTTGGCATCGGTAAGCTGGGCAGTCATTGTGTAGCTGGAACCTGGTTCTATAGTAAAAGAAGAGGGTTCGAGCGACAGAATGGTAGATCGAGTACGAGCGGCTACATTAAAATGTGTTCGATTAACCGCTGATAGAGGGAATTGACGACCACTTTGGTGGGGAGATTCGATAAAGTTTTGAATCTGATTATCTCCAACTGGTTTTGGTGTATAGAGGATTATTAAGCGTTCGACACCAGCTGGTCCGGAAACCGAGCTATTGAGCGCAAGATTGCTACCAGAGCTGATTCTTTGATCGCGGACTAAAATAATAACCCCTCCATCGGAGGTATAGTCAAATATGTTGATATAGCCAGCATTTGAAGCTCCGTACCGTATGGTAATTGGATCTCCTATAAAATAAGTTGCATCTTCACCCCGATCGACAGAAATGTTTACTGATGGAGAACGGGGAATGGATATATATACATTGGGATTTAGGTTGAAACGGAATGTAACTCTTGGTTGAGCGCCCACCGATATCGCGGAGAACGTCATTATTCCCAAAATCATGAGTAAAAAACTCAAAAAGACTGTTTTTTTTCTTATCATGGGAACTCCTCCTTTTTTCTTTTAGCTTTAAAAACCTATAATTAAAAAACCCAATAGCATGATTTCTTATAAAAATTTACACTTTTAATTATATCATACAGGGTCACAAGGAATTTGGTTCCCGAAAGATGAAGTAGTGGTTATAATGGTGATTCTTAGGGTTAAAAATTCGTGAGGATCTGAAAGAAATTTAGAAAAAAACAAATACCAAAACGTCTCTCCTTATCTAAAGGGAGAGGAATTAATTAAAAAGAATTAAAAGATGAGATCCTCACACCCTCAGAACCTGAGGGCTCAGGGTGCCTTTTTTAAACACTTTTTACTTATTTTGGTATTTTCAGGATAGGCTCTCTATGCCTTGCTATGCAGCACCAGATGAGGATGAAAATTTGTATATACCGACCAATTTCCCCCTTTAGAAAAGGGGGTTAGGGGGATTTGATTTTTTTCCCACTCCGTCATTCTGAGGAGTCCGGTATCTTTTACCGGATGACGTGAGAATCTCATCCTTTAAAGTTTTTTAAAAACAAAGAAATATAAAAGATGAGATCCTCACGCGGGAAAGCACCGCTCAGGATGACCGATTAAAGAATTTATTTGAAGGTATTTTCAGGATAGAACCGAGATTATTTTAAGCAATCTTTTTTAATTCGATCTATTAACTCAGTAAATGATGAAAAAACCTCAGCATGATGTTGAGCCAGTAAATTAAGTTTATTAATAGCTAGACCTTCGGTATAATCCCAATTTCGATCAAGAGAATCTTGTAGGAAGAAAATCTTTTTCCCTCTTTCTTGGAGCGAGATAGCCAAATCTAAATTTTTCAGATTTCCTCTACCCCAATATCCGGGAGCTATAAAAATATAGTCGGATTGAGCAGCTAAATTTATAGCTTTTTGAAAGTTATCATCGGAAATAGGAGAAAAGGGTTTTTCGATCATAACCGGTATTCCTAATTTTGACGCCATTTCTTGGTCAGAGTCGAATTGATTTACGATTCCTACACTTACTGAAAAACCAGCCTCAAGAAATTCTTTCATGAAATTACTTCCGCTTCCTCCACCACAGATAAGATGAATTGAGGCACTCGGAGATTCTATTTTTTTAACTATTCCTAATGGCATAAAAAAAGGTCGCAGGGAATAAGGATGGATTTCCTCTAAAAATTCAACATCAAATAATTCTTCAACCTGAGGAGCATGAAGAGATTTGCCTACTAAACCGCGATGAACAATTACTCCTTTTTTTAAAAACATTACCTGGTTGCAAAATTGAGAAACTAAATTAATGTCATGAAAAACTCCTAATATGGTTATGTCCTTCTTTTGAAGTAGAAAAAGAATACGCATAATATCAAGTTGATGAAGGATATCTAAATGGCTAGTTGGTTCATCAAGGAGGAGAATGTTGGGTTCCTGAGCTAGGGCTCGTGCTATCATAACTCGTTGTTTCTCGCCTCCGGATAATTCCCGAAAAGGGCGATTCGCGAACTGCTGAGTATTGGTAATTTGTAAAGCGTTTAGAACAGAGTCAATATCTTGTTGGTTTTCTTTTTGCCATCGTCGCCAGTGGGGAAATCTTCCCATCATGATAACGTCGTAGCATTCAAGGTCGAGGTTTAAATTGGTTTCTTGGAAAACGATAGCAATTTCCTGAGACCAATTTTTACGAGAGAGCTCCTGGGTATTTTTCCCTGAAATAAAGATAGATCCTGTGTCGGGCATGAGAAGCCCTGATAAGAGGTGAAGCAATGTGCTCTTGCCCGAGCCGTTTGGTCCCAAAATGCCAACAAAATCACCTTTCTGGATATTAAAGTTTACATTGTGAAGAACCTTACGATCTCCATAGGAAAAGAAAAGATTTTTTACTGATAAGGAAAAGCTCACCACCCCTTCTTTTTCCTCCTCAAAAGATAGATAAAAAAAGGTGCACCCATTAAACTGGTTAATACCCCAACCGGCAATTCAACCGGATGGAGAAGAGTTCGGGAAAATATATCTGCCCAGAGCAAAACACTGCTTCCTAAAAAGAGAGATGCAGGAAGGAGCTGACGATGATCCTCGCCGATGATAATTCGAATAATATGAGGAACAACTAAGCCAACAAAACCAATAACTCCACTTACTGAAACTGATGCAGCAACTAAAAGCGACGTAACTATTAAGAGAATTTTTTTGGTTTTTTCTACTTCGACCCCCATGCTTTCTGCTACTTTTTCTCCCAAAAGAAAGGTATTTAACTCTCGAGAATAGGAGAAAATAATCGGGAACCCAATTAAAAAAAAGGGTAAGAGAGTATAAACCTTGTTCCAACTGCTATTCCAGAAACCACCCATAATCCAAAATACCATTTGATGTAAATTTTCTCCGGCCAGGAACATTCCCAATGAAATGAGAGCTGAAAAGAAAAAGCCGATAGCAACTCCGGCGAGTAGCATGATTTCTAAAGGCATTTTATGTCCTATCTGACCCAAACGGAGGACCAGAAAAGTAGTTGCCAGTGCGAATAGGAAAGAAAAAAGAGGGAGGGTGATAAAACCCAGTGAAATACCACTTAAGATTGCTACAATGGCTCCAACAGCACCACCCGAGCTAATTCCTAAAACATAGGGGTCTACCAGAGGATTTTGGAATAAGCCTTGAAGAACTGCACCGCTCAACGAAAGAGCGGCACCTACTAAAACTGAAAGGATTAAACGGGGCAAGCGGATTTCAAAGAGAATGGTCTTTTCCGTAGGTAATAATGAGGATGGTTGTAAAAAAGATAATAAATCTGAAATCTGAAAACGACCACCGCCGATTCCCAAAGAAAATACCATACTCAAAACAAGAATAATAATGAGAGCTAAAATAATTTGCCTTTTCTTGGTTATCTTCATTTGGAGTTAATTTCTTGGTTCTGATACTCTCCGAAGATTTCCGGATGAATGATTTGGGCAAAGTATTGAAGTGCAGAAACCACCCGAGGCCCTGGCCGGGAAACTAAATTAGAATCAATTAAATAGACTTGATTATTTTTTATCGCAGCTACTGTCTGAAGCCGGTTATCGGTTGTAACAAATTGATAGAGTTGATTTTCCTCATTTTTTCCATGATTTTCAATAACAGTAATTATAGAAGGATTTCTTTTTAAAATCTCTTCAAAGTCTATTGTTGAATAACCCTGAATATCCTCAGCCAAATTTTTCCCACCAGCTAAAGTTATAAATTCATTGATAAAGGTACTGTTGCCGGCTGTCCAGATAGGATCGTGCCAAATAATGTGGAAAACCAGTGGTTTTTGATAATCTGGAATTGATTGAGAGAGATCATTTATTTTTTTAAGTTGATCCTTCATGGTTTTTATCAGGTTTGAACCAGGAATTTCCACCCCGGATAAGACCGCAACTTTAGTTATATCTTCAATGACCTCCTCAATGGTATCTGATTTAAGAGTAAAGACCGGAAGACTGAGTTCATGAAGGCGGGCAACCGTTTCTTCGGGGGTTAATGAACTGGCTAAGATCAAGTCAGGCTGAAGGGTAAGGATTTTTTCCAAATCTATTTCAGTAACATTCCCAATTTTTTCCTTTTTTAAAGCTTCTATAGGCTCATCACAATAAGTAGTCACTCCAACAATTTTATCATTTAAACCAAGTGCAAAAAGGATTTCAGTATTTCCAGGGGCGAGAGAAATAATGCGATTTGGAGGTTGGGAGAGACTGAGAGTAAATCCAGTTGCATCGGTGGCACTTAATGGCTGAGAAAATGATATTGTTATTGTGGAAGAAAAGGCTAAAATTAATATGGTTAAAATAGCAATAATCCTGAGTTTACTCATTTTATTCTCCTTATTTGTCATTAGCCTGATTAGTTCTACGTGGAAAGAAGAGGGAGATGAGGGAGGGTTTCCCAAGATTCTGGTGGCGGTCCAGAAGCTTTTTCCCACCTCCTCTTTCCGCGAAGAGTGGCAAGGATGTTTTGGACGGGTCTCCTGACTTCTGAATAATCATCTGGCTGTGCCTTCCCAGTTATAATAACCAGTGGCATATACAACCAGCATTTTCAGTTACAGTGGCGGGACCGCACCGGACTCACACCGGACTTCCCCGAGTAAACAACCAAAACAACTTTGCGGTGAGTATATCATATTCGAATCATATCAACAACAATTTCAGACCTTATCTTGGAAATGAATATTAGAAGATTTACAATTGATCTTTACGCCATTATATGAAACCAGATGAGGATGAAAATACCTATTTAAATCCGTCATTGCGAGGAGTTTAACCAGCTTTTGGTTAGACGACGTGAGAATCTCATCCACCCCCACTCCGTCATTCTAAGGAGTGTCTTGTGCGACGTGAGAATCTCATCCTTTTATATATGTTTCTGTATCATTTTCTCAGGTAACCAAGAAAAACCAAAAGGCACCCTCCCCGCCGTAAAACGGCACCCCTCCAAGGAGGGGAATTGTTGAATTTATTCCCCCATTGAGGGGGGATTCAGGGGGGTGTGCTTTTCTTATTTTGTTTCATCATTTATCATTTATTTCGGTATTTTAAGGATAGACCCTCATGCTGTCCAGCAACACCAGATGAGGATGAAAAACTAAAGATTCGACATGCCATGGCAGGTCGCTACAATAATCGGGCGCAATTAATTGTGCACCTACGTAAAAAATTCTTTGGTAGGGGTTTGATCTATCAAGTCGGTGATTTTCTAATTAATCAAATACCATCGACTCCTTATTAATGTTCTTGTTGAGCTATTATCGAGCGAGGAAAAACCAAATAACCCCCCAAGAAAATACCAATAGAAAGGGCAAAAAGAGTTGTCGGTAGGTAGAAATGAGGTCGCTTTTAAAATGGCGGCAGGTAAGAATTAAACAAAGATGAGCTGGTGAAAAAGTGATTCCAGCATAACCAGAAATAAATATTAAAGGAAAAATCTGTTGGATGGAATATTCAGTAAACAGCGGAAGGATAATTGGAAAGGCAATTCCGATAAAAGCTGATGAATAACCACTGATGAGGGCAATTAGAAAGGGAATGACCATCCCGATAATCAATATAGGAAAATGACTAGAAAGAAAGGAATCTACTAAGACCGGGATGCTCCCACTTTCAATAATGACAGTTTTAAAAAGTATGACCCCAACCACATCCAGCATCATAGCCCAGGAAAACCGATGAAACATCAATCGTGATAAGGTGGTAAGGTTCATACGGTGAAAAAAGACGCAAAAGACAATTCCCATTGCAGCTCCCAACCAAACCGGTTGGTTAAGGAGTACGACAAAAACTGGAATAAGGATAGGTACAAATAACCGAAGCAAAGTTTTCAAGGGCATAGATTCAGTTTTTATATTGGCTTTTGATAGGGGTTTTTGGTTTTTTATGACTATCCAACCACCGATTAAAGCTAATAGGGTAAAGGGTAGATGATGAATAATAATCCAAGCAAGGGATAAACCTGTTAGGTTAGATGCCATTAAAATAACTGGATAAAGCGGGAGGAAATACTCCCATACATGTCGATACCAATAATTAATAAAGGTAAGCAATTGGCTGGATAATGAACTGGATGAATAAGAAGCTTCGATTAAAGGAGCGGAAAAAAGTGCACCACCGGGCATGGGAAGGAGCCCGATTAGAGCTGATAAAGCTGGGGATACCAATCGGGAATCACGAATTCGTTCTTCAATACCTCGCACTAACTTAACAAGTTCCCCATTATTGGACAGTAAATTTCCTAACAACATAATAGAAAAAACACTGAGTAATAAATTGGTATTTTCATAAGCAAAAAATCCTAAAGGAAAAACCGACGGGAATTTCGAAAAGGGAATTTGAAATAAAATCCAAAAAAGAAAAGAAGCCAAAATTAGACTTAAACCGATATTCAATTTCTTTTTGATGAGAACTAGGATAAAAGCAAAAATGATCAGTATTTTGATGAGAGCGAGCATGGAATCTATTGGGAATGAAGATCGGTAAATTTAATCAATTGTTTGACAACTTCATCTGGTTTTTCTTCCTGGGGCATATGACCACATTGGTAAATTTCTAAAAAAGTGACGTTATTGAGGGAAGCGTTTAATCGCTTTATTTCGGAGATTTTTACCCAAGAATCTTCCCTACCGCTCATAATAAAAATCGGCAAAGTTAGAGTATTTAAATTAGGGAAAACATGATTTCGAGAAGAATCTCGTAAATAGTAGTAGAGAGCTAAGCCACTTTTTGGATTTCGAAGAATTGGGTCGGCTATTCGATTGAATAGATCTTGGTCGATTATATTCTTATCAAAAACTGCATCCTGGAGGGTCTTTGTCAGTTTAATTTCTGACCGCAGTGTCTTATTAGCAATCGAAATAATACCAGTTCTCAATAGAGGATTGGCAAAAATTAAACTTGACAAGGGAACTCCGCAAACCGAAAATACCGCGGGACTAATAAGAAATAGAGCTTGTACTTTCTCGGGATGAAGCAAGGCCATTCGGATAGCGAGAGTTCCACCTAAGGAGTGGCCGATAATGATAACTTTTTTGATTGAAAGAATATCGAGGAGTTCGATAAGCTGTTGAGCAAGATGACGGTGAGAATATTTCCCCATCCGTTCAGCAGTTGATTGGCCATGACCTGGAAGGTCAACTAAAAGAAAACGATAATTTTCTTGGGGAAGACGATTCAAAATTTTTTGCCAAGTCAGGAGATTTTCTCCTAATCCATGGATCATTAATAAGGGAAAATTATCTGTTTTTCCAGAATCAACATAATGGATCATATTTTTACCAATTTTAACCTGGTTAGAATAAGCAAAGTCTCTTGGTGAAAAAGCTATTATAAATAGAAAAATCAGGGTAAAAACCGAAAGTATTAAATAATAGTTAGTATTGGTTGGTTTCGACACTGATTATTACTCAACCGGTTTTATTTCCATATCATGGATAATCGATTTTGCCTGGAGCATTTGGTTCTCTTTAACCTGAACTTCTATTGGACCAGTATCACCAAAGTAGGCGATTCCGCCATAAGGTTGGGTTGATGGCTTTAAAATTACTTTGATACCCTCAGCTTCTAAAAAGCCTTTAATAAGTTCAGCTTCTATATTATTTTGAGCCAGTTTTACAGTCCGGTAATTCATGCCGATCCCGCCTTAAAAAGTTTTCTTCAATTATTATTATAACTATTCTTTTTTTATAAATACAGCGAGGAAGAAAATAATGACAATGATGAATTAAAAGCAAATCAATTATAATAATAAGAGAAAGGATATATTCAGGAGGAGGGATGTTTTGATGTTGGAAGGATTAGGGGATCGTTTTCAACGAGAAACCAAATATATTCGAGGAGAAAGCCTGGTAGGTGGAATGAGTTGGGAAAACTTACCAGAGCCTTTTAAATTTTATTCCAACGTTCAAATTGTAAACTTACCAGAACCAAAAGATTTAAGTGGGATGAGCTTTAACGAAGCTCTACTGAAAAGGAAAAGCATACGAGAATATTCATTGGAACCAATTCAGTTGGATCAGCTTTCTTATATTTTATGGGCAGCCAATGGGATTCGTAATCGAGAAGCAAGCCAGGAGTTTCGTACTGCCCCTTCGGCAGGTGCACTTTATCCAATTGAAACCTATCTTGTGGTTAGCGATGTTTCAGACCTTAACCCTGGAATTTACCATTATTCGGTTCAAAAGCATGAATTAGAAACATTAAAAAAAGGAAAGTTTACCCGTGAAATGGTCAGGGCAGGAATGGGACAGGAGATGTTGGGGAAGGCGGCGGTTACTTTCGTATGGACAGCAATCTTTGAACGTTCGAAATGGAAATATCGACAACGGGCTTATCGTTATGTTTATCTGGATACTGGTCATATTGCTGAAAACCTTGCTTTAGCAGCAACCTCCCTTGGATTAGGAAGTTGCCAGATTGGAGCTTTATTTGATGATGAAGTGAATCTGATTATTGGTGTTGATGGGATCGAAGAAAGTGTTCTTTACATGAGTACGGTTGGACAACCAGCAGATTGAAAAAGGCCGTGTTGAGTGAAGAGTGATTAAAAGGAAATAAAAGGAGGTTTATCATGATTCAAAATAAAAAAAAGATTGTAATAGTTCTTTTAACGGTTTTGAGTCTTTTCTTTTTAATGACTTTTATTTCGTATGGTGAGGAAGTTATTTTGCGAATTGGTTCGCCAAATATGGTTAGCACGGCCAACTTGGTTTTTGATGATTATCTGCCGGTTTTTGCCCATATTTCCAATCCTCCACTAACCAAAATGAACACCGAGGGACAAATTGTAGGTCAGAGTGCAAAATTAATCGAAGTGAGTTCGGATAATACAACTTGGACTTTTCATCTCGATGATTCGCTATATTGGAGTGATGGTCGAAAAGTGACTCCCCAGGATGTCAAGTTTACCATTGAATTTATTGCTCAAAATGTTCCCTGGGCAGGTTGGCTGAAAGAGGGACTTCAAGATATTTCTATTCAAGAACCAAATGCAGTGATATTGAAATTTAACAAGCCTCATACTCAGATTAACCGAGATTTATCCAGCTATAATTTACTCCCTAAGCAAATTTGGGAAAAGATTGAATCCCCCCAGGACTACTCGAATCCCGGAGAAAATATCGGTTGCGGACCTTTCTATATGAAAAAGGTAGATCTAAATGCTGGAATTATAACCATGGAAAAAAATCCTTACTGGAAAGGTCAAACACCTCAAATTGGTAAGATTGAAATTCATTTATATAACAATGTTGATGTTTTGTCATTAGCCTTGGAAAAAGGGGATGTTGACACCTATTATCGATATGCTTCATCATATCCCTACCAGAATATAGAGAGATTAAAGAAAACCGGACGTTTTGATTTTGTTGAAAAGCTCAACATAGGACTCTACTTCTTGGCTTTTAATTTAAAACGAACTCCAATGTCTGACTTTAAATTTCGGGAAGCAATTTCTTATGCTATCAACTACCCTGAAATTTTAAAGCTTGATGCCTTAGGATATGGCAACATTCCAACTCGAGGTTTTGTTCCCAACAGTATGGATTATTTTATTGAAACCGAATTATTAACCTATGATTTGGAAAAAGCAAATAGATTGTTAGAGGAAGCTGGTTATATTGATAGTGATAAGAATGGTATACGGGAAGACTTAGCAGGGAAAGATATTGACCTTACTATGCTTGTTGAACCTGATTATGTTCGCCGTTCAGAGTTGATCAAGTATTACTTGGAAGAGGTTGGTATCAAAGTTTCCATGAAAAATGTTGATGAATCAACCTGGATTGCCCTGAAAGATCAGTATGAATATGACATTACCGTAACTCGTAGTTCTCCATGGGGAATGATGGTCCACGGGAGCTGGGGAACGGCTTATTTCGATTCCCGAAGAACTGGTGAGGGTGTTTTGCACATTGTTGATGATCCAATCTTTCTTGGGTTGGTTGATGGATTGCTTTCTACAACTGATCCGGAAAAAATAAAAGAGCTTGCCCACTCAGTTCAAAGTTATTATGCTGAAACATTACCGGCAATAGCACTCTATTGGAATATGATTATTACACCCTTTAACCGGGAATTTACTGGTTGGCAACCTGATCCTCTCTTTGGGATTTATAACATCGATAATTTTGTTAATCTGAAGAAAGTATTATAGTCATTTAATCTCATCTTTTAAAAAAGGGGGAAGGAGGGGTTTGAATTTTTTGGAAACCAATCGAATCCCAAACTATCTCCCTTTATCCAAAGGGAAAAGAATAAAAAAGATTGAGCTCAAGAGATTGCCACGTCACTCCGTTCCTCGCAATGACGAATCAAAGTTCCTTCTCCCTTGATGGGAGGGTATGATCCGGACACATAGGTAACAGAAAGTTCCAGACACATAGGTAACACTTTGTATACTACTGGAATAAGGAGGAATGCCTTATGCCATGGTATGTCGAATCTTTGATTCTCATCCATATTTAGTACTACAAAAGTGGTTTGAGGACCTATTATGTCTACCTTGATCGAGATAAAAATTTACCGATAATAGAATCGAACAATGTGATCCTGAAACCTTAATAAGTCTTTCGTTTTTCTCTTTCACTATCGGAGTCAAGGTATATAAATAATTGAACTATTCCCGGTGTTAATCTTTTATAAAACTATCGTCCCACAAGTTTAATCTCCATCTTCTTAATATAGAGCTAACTCATGAACGATCCTGATGGCTACTAATGCTTGTAGGATTATTAAAAAAGATCATTATTCCTATCGATTAGGCAACTCTTAGTACGATCTACCCACAGTTTTACCAACTGATGACGAAATATTTATATGGTAATTATGAATTATCCATTATCCATTACAATTGAGTGTACTTTTAAAGCTTAAGTGACAATATTATTTTATTCGTTGACAAAATGTAGGATGTAGGATAATCTACAATAAATATATTTATTTAATAAAAAAGGAATAGATATGGTTCTTAAAAAAATTAAAAAACAAAACATTTACGAGATCGCAATGTTACAAATTAAACAATATATAAAAGACAGCGAATTAAAACCTGGCGATAAGCTCATGAGTGAACAAGAGATTTCGAAATCTCTTGGGATTAGCAGAAATACCGTTAGAGAGGCGCTTAAAACTATGCAAGGACTAGGGATTATTGAAATAAAGCCAGGTGATGGAATGTTTTTGAGACCTTTTAATTTTGATGCGATTCTTGATAACTTAAGTTATAGCTTAGTTATCGATAAACCCGAAATCCAAGAATTGCTTGATGCTAGAAAAGCTTTAGAATTTTATTTTATAAAAGATGCCATTCAAAAATCAAAGCCTGAAACCATCTCAAAGTTGAATGAAATAATCAAGGAAATGTACGAAAGGGTATCTCGAGGTATTAAGATAACCGACTTAGACGAGAAATTTCATATGACTTTATATGAAGGTGTGGAAAACAAAGTTTTGTTGAAATTAATTTATGTATTTTGGAAAGTTATGAATTTAATAAGCGATCAAAGTATTGGAAAAGAAACAGATTTGCAAGGAGATTATCTGAGTCATAAAAAAATTGTTGAACATTTTGCTGATAGAAATGTAGAAAAAGCTCGAGATGCTATTAAAGAGCATTTCTTAAGTATTGAAAAAAGATTAAAAAATAGAAAAGGAGGTGAATATTAGTATATTCGCTGTTAAATAATAGGTACTCATTTTCGGAGGAGGTATAGAGATGAGAAAAAATATACTAATAATTGTGCTTTGTTTAGGTATATTGGCAATGTCAGTTCAAATAGCATCAGCCGCGGATGACTTGTTTGGAAAGGTTCTTGAAAAAGGTGAATTAGTAATAGGAACTGACATGACAGCAATTCCGATGCAATTTCGTGATAAAGATGGTAATCCAACAGGTTTCACTGTGGAATTGATGGAATTAATGGGTCAAAAATTGGGAGTAAAAATTACGTGGGTTGACTATCAATGGGAAAGCCTTATCCCATCTCTTCTCTCAAGTAAAGTTGATATGATTGCCGCTAACATGTCGATGACATTAGAAAGAATGAAAACTATTCGTTTCTCAAATCAATACTTTTTAACCGGTATTTCTTGCGTTGCCAGAAAAGATTCCAAACTCGAATCTTGGGAAGAACTAGATTCTCCTGATATAACCATCGGCACCACCATGGGTTCGGTACATGCTGATTTTATCGAAAAAAATATGAAAGCCAAAGCATCGTTATACGATAACCGATCGGAATATCTCACTGATCTAAAGAATGGCCGTGTTGATGCCGTAATGGATGACGAGATAATATGCATGGATATAGTTA